>BNJU01004702.1_pt1 | contig 79576 bp, 89 predicted proteins | sample 8539281 | NCBI WGS metagenome assembly BNJU01 (sample SAMD00202456, study PRJDB9452) | human saliva metagenome | isolation source: human saliva | place: Japan
TTCCTCAGCGGCACCGGGCGAGCACGAGCGACTGCCTCATCGTCGTCGTGCCCGACGGCTACCTGCACCCACGAGCTACCTGTCCGCGCTGTCGCAGGGCGCCGTCCTCGTCACCGCCGCCACCCAGGAGGAGCTGCTGGCGGACCTCAGCGCCCACCATCTCGCCGGTCTCGTCGGGCGGATCGACGCCGTCGGAGGCGGCCGCACCGCCACCATCGGTCAGAGCACGCAGCGGCTCGTCCTCGACGCCCTGGTCCTGGTGGCCTCCGGCGCGGCCGCGGTCGTGAGCACGAGCGTCGCCACGAGGTCCTGGGTCCAGGCGCACCGGCGGCAGCAGCAGATCGGGCGCCTCCTCGGCGGGCGCACAGGCCTCGCGGTCCATCTCGTGCCGCTCCTCCTTCTCCTCGCCGAGCTCGCCGCCCTGGCCGCGCACTCGCTGCTCGACCCGGCTTCTCCCGTCGTCGTCGCCCATGCCGCGTGCGCCGCCGCGCTCATAGGCGCCGCCGTCGTCGGGAACCGGCGGGCATCCGCCGGCCACAACCGGATGAGGGCGCGCCAGGCTGATCTGCTCACCGTCACAGGACTGACCATCGTGCGCGGGGGGCGCGCCCTCGTCCAGGACCTCGGCCTCTCGCTCGCCCGGGGCGCGGTCACCGCCCTGACCGGCCCCAACGGCTCCGGCAAGTCGACGACGGCGTGGTGCCTGAGCCTCCACGACCGCGACTGCACCGGCGAGATCGCTCGAGGGCGTGAGCGCCGCAGGCGAGTCCCCGGTCCGTGCGGGCGCTGCCGGCGCACGATCGCCCCTGCAGCCCTCAGCACCTCCTGCTCGAGGACTCCTGGAGCGTCGCCGCAACCTGCGGCACGCGGCCTGTCCCTCGCACTGCCATGGCGCCGCGCTCGACCTCGTGTCGGAGGTCATGGCCGCACCGCCGTGGAGGGCCTCGCGCGCAGGCGCGTCGACCCTCAGCGGGGCGAGCGCATGAGGGTCGCCCTCGCACGCACGCGGCTCATGCGCGAGCCAGGGCCCGTCGTCCTCGACGAGCCTCACGGCGGCGGTGACGAGGGACTCAGCGCCCTGGTCACCGGCATGCTGGACGAGTGGTGGGGTCCGCAGCGGGCGTCCTCGTCGTCACCACGACCAGCGGCTCGTCGAACGGGCCGAGCACGTGATCAGGCTCGGTGACGAGCCCGCCGCATGACGCGCGCCCGGACCGAGGGTGTTGACGCACTCACGCCCCGGACCCCGCACCGGTCCGGGCCGGGCCTCCCGCCGCCTGGTAGAGTCGCCGCCTGGACCTCTGGCCGGTCGGCCGCGGGTCCGGCGACCGGGTCCACCGGGTGCTTCCGCCGCCCTCCTGGCCCGTGTCGCGAACCCTCCTCCCGGCCAATCGACCGCACTCGAATCAAGAAAGCTCCTCTCACAGTGGCGAATATCAAGTCTCAGATCAAGCGCATCAAGACCAACGAGAAGGCCCGCCTGCGCAACGGTCCGTCAAGTCCGAGCTCAAGACCTACGTGCGCCGCGTGCGCGAGGCCATCGAGGCCGGCGACAAGGCCGCCGCCGAGGAGGGGACTGAAGAAGGCCTGCCGCAAGCTCGACAAGGCCGCCTCCAAGGGCATCATCCACAAGAACCAGGCCGCCAACCGCAAGTCCAGCTCGCCAGGGCGCGTCGCCGCGCCTCTGAGCAGGGCCGTCTCCCATCGGGGCGCCTCTTCGCGAGGCGCCCCCATTCTGTGCGCTCCCGGCCTGCGAACCGGCCCCGGCGGCCGCCGACAGTGCTGCGGCGCGCGGACCGGGCCGACGCGTGCGTCGCCGTGCGCGACGGGCGCCCGCCCCGTCCGCGCGCTAGGCTGTGCCGGGCCGCCCCGGAGCCCGCCCGTTCGCACATAAGGAGAGGTTCGTGCGCATTGATTCGATCGTGACAAGTACCTGCGCATGCAGTCCGAGCGGATCGCCCAGCGCCGCACCCAGTTCGGCGGCACGCTCTACCTGGAGTTCGGCGGCAAGCTCGTCGACGACATGCACGCCTCCCCGGGTCCTCCCCGGCTTCACCCCCGACAACAAGATCGTCATGCTGGCCTCCCTGGCGAGCGAGGTCGAGATCGTCGTGGCCGTCTCCGCCCGGGACCTGGCCCGCAACAAGGTCCGCGCCGACCTGGGCACCGGCTACGAGGACGAGGTGCTGCGGCACATCGACGCCTTCCGCGACTACGGGCTGTACGTGAGCAGCGTCGTCATCACCCGCTGGACCGACGACAACCCGCGGGCCCGGGCCTTCAAGCACAAGCTCGAGCGCCTGGGCATCAGGGTCTACGCCACTTCCCGATCCCCAGCTACCCCGGCGACGTCGCCCGCGTCGTCTCGCCGGAGGGCTACGGGCGCAACGAGTACATCGAGACCACCCGTGACCTCGTCGTCGTCACCGCCCCGGGTCCGGGCAGCGGCAAGATGGCCACCTGCCTGTCGCAGATGTACCACGACCACGCCCGCGGGCGCGCCTGCGGCTACGCCAAGTTCGAGACCTTCCCCATCTGGAACCCGCCCCTGGACCACCCGGTCAACATCGCCTACGAGGCCGCCACGGCCGACCTCGACGACGTCAACATGATCGACCCCTTCCACCTGGCGGCCCACGGGGTCCAGACCGTCAACTACAACCGCGACGTCGAGGTCTTCCCCGTCCTGAAGCGCCTGTTCGAGGAGATCCTGGGCACCTCCTACGCCTCGCCCACGGACATGGGCGTCAACATGGCCGGCTACCGCATCAGCGACGACGAGGTCTGCCGCGAGGCGAGCCGGCAGGAGGTCATCCGCCGCTACTACAAGGCGCTCGTGGCCGAGAAGCGCGATATGGCCGACCCGATCCAGTCCGGGCGGATCGCTCTGCTCTGGCGCGCCTGGGCGTGAAGAAGGAGGACCGGCCGGTGGTGGGGCCCGCACTGGACCTGGCGGCCTCGACCGGGGCGCCCGCCTCAGCCATCGAGCTGCCCGACGGCACCATCGAGCTGGGCAAGACCTCCGCCCTGCTGGGCTGCTGCTCGGCGATGCTGCTCAACGCCCTCAAAGCGCCTGGCGGGCATCGACAGGCACGTCGACCTGCTCGCCAAGGAGTCCATCGAGCCGATCCAGACCCTCAAGACCCGCCACCTGGGCAGCCGCAACCCGCGCCTGCACACCGACGAGGTCCTCATCGCCCTGGCGGTGTCCGCCTCCGCCGACGAGGCCGCCGCCCGGGCCCTGGCCCAGCTGGAGAACCTGCGCGGCTGCGACGTGCACACCTCCACGATCCTGGGGTCCGTGGACGAGGATCTTCCGCCCCTGGGCATCCAGGTGACCAACGAGCCCGTCTACGCCACCAAGTCCCTGTACCGCAGGCGCTGAGCGCCCCGGGGGCGACCGCGAGCGCCGCGCCCCGCCGCCCGAGTCGGGGCCGGGGTCGGCCCGGCGCTGCCCCGGTCCGGCGGCTTCAGCGCCGGGAGGGCGGCCTCGGCGCGCCCGGCAGATCGTCAGGACCGCGCGCTCCACGGCGTGCACCGGGTCGCGGGCCTCGCCCTGACCTCGGCGTCCGCCCTGGCCACCGCCACGATCGCGGCGGCCAGGGCGTCGTCGGACCAGCCGGACAGCTCGCGGCGGGCGTGGTCCACCTGCCGGGGGCCATGCCCAGGTCCCCGGCGGTGACCCGCCGCGCCTGGCCATGGCCGCCACCCGGGCGAGCTGGCGGATCTTCATGGCCAGGGCGGCGACGATCGGCACGGGCTCGGTGCCGGTGGCCAGGGCGTGGCGCAGCGCCGTGATGGCCCTGGCGACGTCGCCGGCCGCGGCGGCGTCGGCCACGGTGAAGCCTGCGGCCTCGAAGCGGCCCGCGTAGTAGTGCTGACGTCCTGGACGGTGATGGTGCCGCGCGTGTCTGCCACGAGCTGGTCGACGGCGGACAGCAGCTCGCGCAGGTCGCTGCCCAGGGGCGTCCACGAGGGCGCCCACGGCGTCGGACTCCATGCGGCGCCCGGCGCGGCGCACGTCGGCGGCGACCAGGGCCGCCTTGTCCCTGGGCGACTTGACGGCCGCGATGGTCACCACCGGGTGCGGGGGAGGCGGCGATGGCGTCGAGGAGCTTCTTGCCGCGCCGGCCCCCGTTGTGGCGCAGGAGGACGACGACGTCGGACTCGGCGGCCCCGGTGTAGGCCAGCAGGTCCGTCAGGAGGGCGTCGTTCATCTGCTCCAGGGCGGGGACGAGGATGAGCCTGGGCTCGCCAGAACAGGGAGGGCGAGACGAGGTGTCGAGCCGGTGGGGCTCGTAGAGGCGGCCTCGAGGCGTGGTGACCGGGTCGCCGGGTCCTCTGGCGGGCCAGGGCCACCAGGGCGGGCGACGGCGCGGTCGGCGATGACCTCCCTCCCCGGCGCGGATGAGGACGATCGGCGCGAGGCGACCTCGTCCCAGGCGGGGCCCGCCGGGGCGGAGCGTGAGCCGCGACAGGCGGGTCGGGACGGTGCCATGCGGCCAAGCCTGCGCACGCGGCGCCGGCGACCGCGGGCGGCGCGGCGCCGGTGCCGAGTGACCGCAGTGCTGCGCAGGGCCCTGCGGCGCGGCCGTGAGCGCGGCCGCGGATGCGGCCATGAGCGCGGCGGGCGGGACCCTGCGGGCCGCGCAGCAGGCGGCGCCGGGCCCGGCAGGGAGACGAGGAGCGCGGCCGCCGCCTCCAGGTCCCGCCAGGCCGACCGCCCCCGGCCGCCCCCGGGCCAGGGGATCGGGGCGCCGGGCAGGGCGGCGAGACGTGGGCCACGGCGAGCCAGCCAGGCGAGGAGGCCACCGCGGCAGGGCGGCCCAGGCCGCCGCGCAGCCACAGCGGCTCGACGCAGCCGCCGCCAGCCACGCAGATCGTGGCCACGGGCACGCGCCGCGATCACGTTCGCGGGCGCGACCACAGGCCCCCTGCGGCTGGAGCAGGATCAGCACCGGCGCGCAGGGCCGCCTGGGCGACCAGGGGCAGAGCCAGCGCTGCGGCGAGCCAGCGCGGCAGGCGCCGGGACAGGGGCCGTGCGGGCGGGCCGCTCACCAGGATGCCCGCCGTGGCCGCCACCGACAGGGCGAAGCCGTAGTCGCGACTGCCAGGGTCGATGGGCACGAGGATCAGCACGCGCCGGCCAGGGCCGGCATGGAGACCGAGCGGCGCGAGGCGACGCCGGCGAGCATGACGGCGCTCATGACCCCGGCGCGCAGCACCGAGCCGCCTGGGCGCGAGGACGACCAGGCCCGTCAGCACCACGAGTCCCGCACCTGCCCGCACCCGCGGGCACTCACCCCGAGCCCGGTCAGCACCAGGCCCAGGACGAGGGCGACGTGCTGGCCCCGAGACGGCGGTGAGATGGGTCATTGAGACCGCGCGCATCTCCTCGCGCACCGTCTGGGGCAGGGGCGTGGTCGTCGCCGAGGGCGACGCCGGGCACGAGGCGCGGGCGCCGGGCGGCCAGCGCGGGGCCCAGGGCGGTCCGCCGCCCGTCCGGTTCTGGCGACGTCGGCCGCTCGGCGCCCGGCTGCGCCCGCGGCCCGGGCCAGCCCTCGCGCAGGCGCCCGACGCGGGCGAGCGAGCCCGACGGCTCGGCCAGCACCCTCACGGAGGCGCCCTGCGCCCAGCCAGGCGGCCTCGGCCGAACCGGGCTGGGCGGCCCGCAGCGGTCCGTGCATCGCGGACCGTCGCCTCAGGGGGAGGTCCAGCCACCGGGGAGTCGCCGAGGACCACCGCCCTCTGACGGAGGGGGCGCTGTCGACGCTGCGGACCCCAGCTCGACCAGCACCGCGGGTGCGACGCGCCGTCACGACCGGACGCGGGGCGGTGGCCACGGTGGCGATGAGGGTCGCCCGGCGGGAGGCTGCGGCCGCGACGGTCAGGGGTCGCGTTCGCGCACGTGGAGGAGGGCGGCCGTGACCCCAGCACGCTCGCGCAGGCGAGCGCCACCACCAGGGCGCTGGCGGCGACGGACCCGCGGGCGCCGCCGGGCACCTGGGCGCCGGGGCGCGGGTCGTGGGCGGTGGCGCGCGGGCCGGTGGCGCAGCGCGGGCACCAGGGCGATCCCGGCCGCCGCCAGGGCGACGGCCCCGGCCTCAGGCAGGCCCGCGCATCGGCCGCGCACCCCACCCGGCCGCGGCCCAGGCCGCGAGGGCGACGGGCGCGAGGCGCAGGTCGAGGGCCTCGGGGGCGGGCAGCGCGTCGATGCACTCCGGACGGCGGCCGGGGCGGGCGCAGTCGACGGGCGCCGCCCGGGACGCGGGCCGGCGCGGCGCGGTCAGGGCAGGCGGCGCCATCGGGCGGACGGCGCCATCGGACGAGCGGATACTGCCGGATGGACGGGCGCTGCCGGGCGATCTCATACGGTGGCCTGGGAGCGCAGGGCCTCGAGCTTGGCCGGACCGATGCCGGGGACGTCGGTCAGGTCGTCGACGGAGGCGAAGGGCCGTGGCCGTCGCGGTACTCCACGATGCGCGCGGCCAGGGCCGGGCCGATGCCGGGCAGGGCCTCCAGCTCGGAGACGCCGGCGGTGTTGATATTGACCACCCGCCGCCGGGCGTGCTCCCGCCGGACGATCCGGCCGCCGCACCCCCGCCGGACGCGCCGGGCGGGACGGGCCAGGTCGGGGCGGCTAACTGCTCCCCGCGTGCGGCACGCACTGCTCCCCGTCGTCCAGGACGCGGGCGAGGTTGAGCTGCTCGGTGTCGGCGTCGAGGCGGCGCCCCGGCCGCCGCAATGGCGTCGGCCACGCGCGCGCCGTCGGCCAGTACGACGACGCCGGGCGAGACGACGGCGCCGACGACGTGGACGACGATCCGACCCTGCAGGCGCGCCCTGCGGGGTCGGCGGCCCCGGGCCCGGTCGCGGCGGGGTCGGCCGGGCCCCGGGCCGCGGCGGAACCGGGCGGCCCGGTGCGCAGGGTCGACGGCGGCCGCCGGGAGCCCGGTGGCGGTCGGGAGGCGCCCTCGATGCGCCGTCGAGGGCCGTCAGGACGGCGCGCAGCGCCAGGCCCAGCCCCCAGCACGAGCAGCAGCGCGCCGAAGACCATGGCGCGCGCGGCGCGAGGGCGAGCCGCCGGGGCCGGATGACGGGTCGAGCGGGTCGGTGGAGCAGGCCACGCGCACGAGCTCCTCCCAGACTGGTCCGCCCGGACCTCCGGCCACCCGTTTTCCGCTCATGGTCCGAGGCTAGGCGGGTCCGGGCGGCCGCGCCCGACCCTGTGGACGCCGTCCCGCCGGGGTGTCGCCGCTGCCCCTGTGGAGCCCTGGCCCGCGGTCCGATACGACCCGGTCGGCACTCCCCGGGCGCCGTCGGCCCTCGCGCCGGCGCCAGGGCGACCGAGGGAGGCACCGGCACGGCGGGCCGCCGGTCAGCCCCGCGCCAGCGCCGGGCGACGACAATGCCCAGGGCCCCGGGGCCCAGGTGGACCCGCGTGGCGGCGTCGACCGGGGAGCGCAGGATCGCCTCCACCCGGGTGCCCGCCTCGCGCCATGGCCTCCGCCAGGTCGTTCTCCAGGCCAGGCCCGCGCCCGGGTCGTCGCCGTAGTGGACGGCCAGGCGCACCAGCCGCATGGGAAGGCGCGGCCGGCGCGGCGCCCCGCCGCCGGCCTCCTCCACGGCCAGGCCGATGAGGCGGCGCCGGGCCCGGCCCGCCCGCGCACCGCCTCGATGACGCGCAGGCCCCCGCGTCCGCGCTGAGGATCGGGCGGATGCCCAGGGCCCTCCCACCATCGCCGTCGTCCGGTCCATCCGCCCGCCGCGGCGCTAGGGTGGGAGAGACTGTCGACGAGGAAGAAGAGCCGGGAGCGGGAGGCCGGGTCCCGGGCCTGGCGGCGCTGCGGCGCGCGTCGTCGGCGTCCGCCGCCGCCAGGGCGGCCAGGCCGAGCGCGCCGGCGCTCACGCCCAGATCCAGCACTCGCACCCGGCCATCGAACCGGGGCGGCGGCCAGGCGGGCGTTGTCGATGGTGCCGGACAGCACGGCGGTCAGGTGCAGGGCGAGGACCTCGTCGGCCCTCGACAGGGCCGTCTCGTGAGGCCTCGACGAGCTCGGCCACCGACGGGCGGGCCGTGGTGGCGCCGTCGTCCCCTCGATGGCATGCAGCTCGACGACGCCGATGCCGCGCTCGGCCGCGAGTGCGGGGGAAGGAAGGCCGCGGGTCGGTGACGACGGCGAGGGTCATGGGCGCAGCGTAGCTTCGTGCGGGACCGCGGTCCGCGCACAGGGGCGAAGGGCGGACCCGGGCCGCAGGCGCACAGCCCGCGCGGGCCGCGGTCCGCGCCCGCTCAGCGGCCGATCGACGACCTCGAGCATGGACTGGAGCCGGTGGTTCTCGCCCCGCGCAGCGCGTAGGTGATGGCGTTGTGCTTGCCCGCAGTGGGTGGCGCGCCGGGCGGGATCGGCGGCGTTGATGTCCTCGCCGCGCTCCACGAGCCGGCGGACGAGTTCGTCGGGCAGGGCGTGATGTTCTGTCACAAAGGCCCGGATCGAGCCGGAGCACGGGAGGAGAATCGTTGATATTCTGCGCTTTCGTTCGCGACCGATCCCGCCGCGAACCGCCTTTGTGGCAGATTCGGACACGCTCCCGCCGGATCGCCCCAGGAACCCCACGCACCATCCCGCCCGCCCATCCCAGTCACCGCGCCGACCCGGGCCCGCGGACCGTCGCTCCCAGCGAGAAAGGCTCAATGACTCGCCATCGGTCACCGGGCGATGCGCGCGATCTGCTTCCCGACCCTCAGGTAGACGGGCGGGAACGGCGCCTCGGCGAGCGCGTCCCGGACCGGCCCCCTGAGAGACTCCTCGTCGATATGGAACTCCCGGTTGTCGTCGTCGACGAGACCTCAAGCCGCCCTGCTTGGCGACGCGACGGATGTCCGCCCGTGAGCGGCCGCTCAGCCATTCGGCGCGCAGTGCGTCAAGAGGCTCTCCGAGTCGCGCGACAGCTCACGACCGGCAGATCGAGCTCCCGGAAGGAGCGCCTCGAGAACCGTTCCCGGAACTCCGCCTGGGCCGCCTGGGCGCCCTCTCTCCCGCGAAGGACGGCGGTCACCGCGTGGGCCAGGAGGCGCTTGGCCGCCATCGGGTGGAGGGACGCGGTCGCCCTGCGGATCTCTGAGTCGGTGATCTCGGTGAGCGCGGCGAGGTAAACCGGCACGGGCGATCGGGGAACCGCCATGATCCGCCCGAATATTTCGCTCGGCGGGGCCGCGAGGGGACATCGATGCCCTGACTCTTGCTCATCTTGGCGCCGCTCCCATCGATTCCCTCGATGAGCGCCGTCGTGAGGATGATCTCCGGCTCCTGGCCGCGTTCACTCATCACCCTCCGGCACATCTGCATGTTGAGCAGCTGATCGATCCCCCCGATCTCGATGTCCGTGTCGAGTTCGGCAGAGTCGAGCGCCATGACGACGGAGTACAGCTGCTCGGCCATCGAGAGACCCGCGCCCGACGCCATCCGCTTGCGGAAGTCCTCGCGCTGCATCGTCAGCGACACGGGTATCCGGGCCAGCAGCGAGAGGAGATCGGGAAGAGTGACCGGCTCGAGCCAGGCGCTATTGAAGTGGAATCGCGCCTTCTCGAAGTCGAAGAACGGCGAGATCTGCTCCCGGTACGTGGCGAGATTAGCCGCGACGTCCTCACGGGTGAGGGGCGGTCGGTCCGCGGATCGCCCGCTCAGGGTCCCCGATCCTCGCGGTGATGTCTCCGACGATGAAGTCCACGGTGAGTCCCATCCGTCGAAGCCGATCGGCGAGGATGATCGGTACAGCGTGTCGAGGTGAACCTCGGCGCCGGTCGGGTCAATTCCGAACTTGAGCGTCGCACCGGGCTCGGACAGACGGCTCGCAAGCTGATCGAGTCCGGGCAGCACATGCTCGCAGCGCGAAGCGATGAGTTCGACTTTCATGTCAATCGGCAGGTCGCGGAGGTCCAGTTCCCGACGGCGGCGCAGGACGTCGCTGAGCACTGCGATATCGGCGTCCGGACCGCTTTCGGCGGCGGCGAGTCGAGACGTAATTCAGCCTCCGACGCGGCAAGAGTCGAACGGCGCTCAACGGGTGGCATAGTGGCTCAATGAGGAGGATCGCGGGCACGGACGCAGGCGGGTCGCGCCCTGGGACTGACGGGTCAGGGGCCGGGCTCGGCGCAGCGCGCCGGAGCCGTGGCCAGCTGGGCGGCGGTGGAGCCGCACTCGAGAAGAGTACACCGGGCTCTTCCCGCCCACGGGCCTGCGACGCCGGCGAAGGCCTGTGGGCCACGACGCGGGGGCGACGTTGGAGCATGACGACGACGGACTCGGGGTTCCCCGTGGCCTCGACGCGAGGGCGGGGCGGATCGCCCCGCCGGCCGGTCCCGCAGCCGACGGCGCCCTCGGCGCAGGTTCGGCTCACCGGGCGCCGAGGACCATCTGGGAGATGAGGGTTGTCGAGACGGCGGACGTCGACCCCGCGGCCGAGCTTGATCTTGATGCGCGGCGCGGGTCCACAACTCCATCTCGGCGTTATGGTCAGGATGACCGGCGTTCTCCGAGGACCACATGTCGATGCGGGAGTACGGCAGGGAGTACAGCTCGACCTTCTTGCCGGTGATCCCCTGGGAGTCCCTGACGATGAGGCGCCGGTCGGTGAAGATGGCGGAGTCCCGGAAGGTCTTGTAGGCGACGTGAGGGCTGCTCGCCCGGGACGAGGATCGGGCCCGATGTCGTTGGGGATGGGGCACTCGGCGACGAGTGTCCAGGCAGCGATGGCGTCGAACTCTACGGGCACAGGATTCTCACTCAGGGGTGGGGCGAGGCGCCGGGCGGTGCGCGGCGCCGGGGCCCATGCTGCCACGGGCGCGACGCGCACGAATCCGCCCGCATCCGCGCTGCGGACCGGATCGACCCTGGGGCCGGTCCCGGCGTAGGCGTCGCGTCGAGACAGGGGCCGGTGGCGAGATCGCCGAGCAGGTCCGCAGAGCATCGTCACTAACCCTCGAGAACGTCTGCTAGAGGTACGTGCTCGCGAGGGTTCAGCGACGATCTCGCGGGTTAAGTGACGTGCTCGGCGGTTAAGTGACGTGCTCGCGGACCTGGCCGGACCGGGCCGGGCGAAGCCGGACCCGCAACGACGGGCGGGGCGGTGAGCGCCGTCGTCGATCATCGGCGCGGACCGCCCGCTCAGCAGCTCGCCCGGGAGGCGGCGGCGGCTCTCCTCGTGCGGCGGGGTCAGCCGCACTCTGCAGCCCGAAAGCCCGAGGCCGCGAGGAGGCGGCTCACTCGGGGACGATGGGAGACCAGCCGGGCGCCTGACGATGACCCTGCGCGCCGCGCCCGCCCAGGGCGCGCTGCCACCACCAGGGGCCGCCGGGAGCCCATTCGCTCCAGGTCGGCCTCGAGACGTCGAGGGGCGACCTGGAGGCGGTCGCGGACCTTGCCCTTGACCTGGACCACGCAGGTGACCGTCTCGGCCTCCAGCAGCGAGGCGTCGGCCACCGCCGGGAAGGCCTCGTGGGCCAGGGACTGCCCGTGTCCCAGCCGCATCCAGATCTCCTCGGCGATGTGCGGGGCCACGGGGGCGGTCATGAGCGTGAGGGCCTCGATGGCCTCGCGCGGAACCGGTCCAGGCCCGTGAGGTGGTTGTTGAGCACGATGAGCTTGGCGATGGCGGTGTTGAGCCGCATCCCCTCGTAGTCGCCACGCACGCCCACGATGGTGCGCGCCACCAGGCGGCGCGTGGCCTCGTCGGCGGGATCGTCACTCACGATGACCTCGCCGGTGGCCTCGTCGACGACGTTGCGCCACAGCCGCTGGAGGAAGCGCTGGGCCCCGGCCACCGCGCGGGTCTCCCAGGGCCGGTCCTGGTCGAGCGGGCCCATGCTCATCTCGTAGACCCGGAAGGTGTCGGCGCCGTAGGCGCTGTACATGTCGTCGGGCGTGACGATGTTCTTCAGGGACTTTCCCATCTTGCCGTACTCGCGCCTGACCGGGCTGCCCCCGCCAGGTGAAGGTCGGCTCGCCGTCGTCGTCCGGGCCCCGCTCGACCTCGTCGGCGGGCACGTACTGGCCGCGGGCGTCCCTGTAGCCCAGGCCTGGATGTAGCCCCTGGTTGAACAGGCGGTGGTAGGGCTCGGAGGACGACCACGCCCAGGTCGAGACAGGATCTTGTGCCGAAGCGCGAGTAGAGCAGGTGCAGGACGGCGTGCTCGACGCCGCCCACGTCCTGAGTCGGTGCCCCGGAGGCGTTGCCGGCCTGCGGGCGCGAGCCCCATCCAGTAGGCCTCGTTGACCGGGTCGACCACGGCGTCGTCGTCGCCGGGGTCGATGTAGCGCAGCTCGTACCAGCACGAGCCCGCCCAGTTGGGCATCGTGTTGGTCTCGCGGCAGTAGCGCCTCGGCCCGTCGCCCAGGTCGAGGGTGACCTCGACCCTCCCCGCGCCCGCCCAGCGGCGGCTCGAGGGTTGGAGGAGCGTCGTCGGGGTCGTAGGTGCGCGGGGAGTAGTCGGTGACCTCAGGCAGCTCGACGGGCAGGGCCGACTCGGGCAGGGCGTGGACGCGCCCGTCCTCGTCCCCACACGATCGGGAAGGGCTCGCCCCAGTAGCGCTGGCGGGAGAACAGCCAGTCGCGCAGGCGGTAGGTGACGGCGCCGCGCCCGGAGCCCTGTGGACTCCAGCCAGGCGGTCATGGCGGCCGTGGCCTCGTCCTGGCTCATGCCGTCCAGGCTGATCTCGTCGTTGGCGGAGTCCACCGCCACGCCGTCGCCCGTGTAAGCGCCCGCGCTCAGGTCCACGGAGCGCGGGTCGCCGGCCGGGCCGATGGTCTGGACGACGTCGAGGTCGTAGGGCGCGCGAAGGCCCAGTCGCGCTCGTCGTGGGCGGGCACGGCGCATAATGGCGCCGGTGCCGTAGCCCATGAGGACGTAGTCGGCCACGAAGATCGGCACGCGCCCGCCGTTGACGGGGTTGATCCCGTACAGGCCCGTGAAGACGCCGGTCTTGGGGCGGTCCTCGGCGGTGCGCTCGGCCTCCGTGGCGAGCCGCGGCGCGGCGCGGTAGGCGGCCACCGCCTCGGCCGGGGGCGCGCCCGCCCGTCCAGGCCCCTGAGTGCCCTCGGGCCGAGGCGGCCGGGACTGTCAGGCGGCGGCGTCGTCGGCCTCGGCGGCGCCCAGCAGCCCGCCCAGCAGCGGGTGCTCGGGGCCACCACCATGAAGGTCGCCGAACAGCGTGTCGGGGCGGGTGGTGTAGACGGTCAGGCTCGCGACGTCCGAGCCCGCCTCGGCGGCGCCCTCGACGGCGAAGTCGGCCTCGCGCCTCGGAGCGAGCTGATCCAGATGCGCTGCATGATCGTGACCTTCTCCGGCCAGTCGACCGTGTCAGGTCCTCGGCCAGGCGGTCGGCGTAGGCGGTGATGCGCATCATCCACTGGCGCAGGTTGCGCTTGAAGACCGGGAAGTCGCCCTCTCGGAGCGGCCCTCGCCGGTGACCTCCTCGTTGGCCAGGACCGTGCCCAGCCCCGGGCACCAGTTGACCGGCGCGGACGAGACGTAGGCCAGGCGGCGGGAGTCGACGACGTCGGCCCGCTCGCCCTCGTCCAGCTCGCCCAGGGGCGGCCGTCGGGGGTGGGGACCTCGCCGCGCTCCAGCTTGCCCACCAGCTCGGCGATCGGCCGGGCCGCGCCCGTCCCGCGCCCGTCGCGGCGCGGGGCGTCGGGGTCGAACCAGGAGTTGAAGATCTTCAGGAAGATCCACTGGGTCCAGCGCACGTAGTCGGCGTCGATGGTGGCCAGGGAGCGGCGCGGGTCGTGGGACAGGCCCAGGCGGCGCAGCTGGCGGCGCATATTGGCGATGTTGGCCTCGGTGGAGATGCGCGGGTGCTGGCCGGTCTGGACGGCGTACTGCTCGGCGGGCAGGCCGAAGGCGTCGTAGCCCATGGTGTACAGCACGTTCTTGCCGGTCATGCGGGTGAAGCGGGCGACGACGTCGGTGGCGATGTAGCCCAGCGGGTGGCCCACGTGCAGGCCCTTGCCCGAGGGTAGGGGAACATGTCGAGCAGGAAGAACTTCTCCTCTCGGCGTCCGGGCCCGCCAGCGCCCCGACAGGGTTGTCGGCGTGGAAGGTGCCGAGCTCCTCCCAGCGGTCCTGCCAGGCGAGTCTCGATGGTCCCGGCCAGCTCCGCGGTGTAGCGGTGGGGCGTGGCGGAGGCAGCCTGCGCCTGCTCGTTGTCAGTCATCGAGGGCTGCTCCCTTCCCTGCTCGTGGCGTGAAAAGTGGGCGTCGGGCGGCCCGGCCCTCGGGGGCGAGCGCGCCATCGCCCGGACCCAGCTAGCGTCGCATGGGCGGCGGCGGTCCGCGGCAGGGCCGGGGCGCGGACGGGCGACGCCGGTCACGGCGTCGGCCGCCGAGACGGCCGCGTCAGCAGGCGCAGGGCGGGACCCCAGCGCGGCGGGCACGAACCTGCCCCAGCCGTCCTCACGCAGCTCCCACGCGCAGGGCCTCCATGGCGGCGTCGAGCCCCTCACCGGAGGCCGCGCGGGCGTGGGCCGGATCGATGTCGGAGATCTTGTACAGGGCAGGACGTGGATGTCAGGGTGGGGCACGTCGAGCCGACGACGACGAGCCCCGGGCGGGCGGCGTCGAAGACCCGCATCTGGGTGGCCGCGATTCTGCGGGCCACCACGGCCAGGTGGGCGACGGTGGCCTCGTCGGCGTCGGTGAAGACTCGAACTGATGGCGCGGCACCACCAGGACGTGGCCCGCGGTGTGAGGCTCGATAGTGGCGAAGGCGACGCAGACGTCGTCGGCTCACACAAAGCGGCCCGGGATCTGGCCGTTGATGATCTTGGTGAAGACGGACGGCTCGGCGGAGGCCCGTCCGGCGGAGAGACGGCGCCACGAGGCGAGGCTCGGCAGGGTGTCGGTCATGACCTCAGCTAACGAGTCATCGCCGCTCCTCTCACCAGGGCCGACGGCGCACAGGCCCCTCGTGAGAGCACCCATGTGCAGAGGAGGCCTGTCTGCACATGGGAGAGCTTCACCGGCGTTGAACGCCGAGGCGTTTCCGCGTGATTCCGCGGATTCTCCGACGACGGGTCTCGGCCGAATGCGCAGCATCGCTGACCGTCCCGCACCACATGCCCGATACCGGCAGCGCCGCCTGGCAACCGCGTCCGCGACCACCAACACCGCGCGGGCGACCCGCGGCGCTGGCCTCGGCAGGGTCGCCGATCACCGATTCCTCAGAGCCCGCCCCGCGCGACCAGATGGCGACCGGCCCGAAGATACCACGGATCCCTGGCCGTCCCAAGAATCCCTCGACAAAGGCTCAATGCACCCTACAGGTGCGTGGTGCTCCCTGACTTTCTGGAAGGAGAAAAACATGATCAGGGATGTCTCAATGCACCTCAGGTGCGTGGTGCTCTGACATATACTACGGTGGTCTTGAAAGACTTGCATGGAATGTCTCAATGCACCTACAGGTGCGTGGTGCTCTGACAACACCATCAAGCTCAGCCCCCTCGTGCTCGCATCCTGGTCTCAATGACCTACAGGTGCGTGGTGCTCCCTGACGTCAGCAGCGCTCAGCCCCGTAGCGTGTCATCCAGTCTCACGCACCAGGTGCGTGGTGCTCCCTGACGTCAGGAACGTGACCCAGACCGGGTGTCGACGACTATGGGACAGTCTCCAATGCCTACAGGTGCGTGGTGCTCCTGAGCTCGGCACAAGCCTCAGGACTGCGATCCCGACGCGCACTGCGCTGTTCTGTCTCAATGCACCTACAGGTGCGTGGTGCTCCCTGACGAGAGGAGACGCGCCTGACCTGTCTCAATGCCTAGGTGCGTGCCCTACGGGCGACATCTACCGTCTACGGTCTCAATGCACCTACAGGTGCGTGGTGCTCCTGACCCCTGCCCGCAGGGAGCGGCGGTATGACGCCACTTCGAGGGGCCCGGAGCGCCACCGGCCCGAGGCACCCTCCGGACCGGCCAGCACCGGGCCCAGTAGCACATAGTGGCGGAATCACGCCAGAGCGCCACCGACGGCCCCCAGAGCCCTCCGCGCGCCAACTTCCAACGAAGTCATGCCGAAAAGTCGGTGCTGAAACGCCTTACTGCAAACGCGCAACATGACACCCTGTTCGCTATCCGCCCCACTAGCACATCAGCATCTCCAGTATCAGTCGATCCGACCGCGCCGAGCGCCCCTGGTCGCGGTCGGACCCGACGCGACCCCCTCACCCGACCAAAACAAGCACGGTCCCCGACCAGTCCGGCGGACCGAATAAGACCTCTATCGGGCAACCTGCGCGCCGGGAGGATTATTCCCGGACACCTGGACTCATTCGCATAAGAACCGTCCTCCTTGCGGCGACCGAGAGCCCGCTCCAGGAACCCGTCGCATCCGTCCTACAACATCCTGATGTGCGCATGCATCGAAATACAACACAGTCCTCCTCAGGATAATCCCGGGGCGAGTCCAGTCAAGCCTTTTTGGCGTAGCATAGATCCGGTCAAGGCTTGGGAGCCCCAGGGGCGTCTACTGCGCCGCTCCCCCATTACCACGCCACTTCACCCTCTACTGAGTCTTTCTCGCCAGGGGTCGTGGTCCGTGGACGGGTCGACACGGTGACGGGGACGGGCGGGCGCGGGCGGTGCTGGTGGGGCTCCTGGGGAGGTCAGGGCGAGGTCGTGCCCGAGCAAAAGAAACCCGCAGACGCCGAGACGTGCACTTTGCACTCGAACGGGCACTAACTGCACCTCGAGACAAACTGCACATCGAGTGCAAGTGCACGTCTCGAGGCAAAATGCACTCTCGACGAGCAGAGGAGCGACCCGGGGCCCCGCACCCGCTCGGTGGGGCGGACCGCAGCCCGCTCAGACCAGCACCCACAGCGTGCCCGCCGGCACGGCGACCTCGGCCGTATCCGACGCGCTCGGCAGTGAGCGCGTCGTGCCCTGGCACCCCCATCGGCAGTCCGCCGCACCCGGTGGCCCGCCCGCCGCGCCTGCCGAGCCCGGCAGACCCCCGCGCCCGCTGCGCTCTCCGGGCTCACCGCCCGCACCGTCGTCGTGCGCCGGGACCGCGAGGCGCCGGAGGCGGCGCACTGCCCGCGCCACGACCCGTCACGGGCGTGTCAGGCCGATGCCCGGCGCGCCTGGGTCGCGCAGAGCGACTCGTCGCAGATCCGGCACGACGACCCGTGCGCCCCACCTTCACGGTGTCGATGCTGCGGGGCCGGCTAGACGATCCGCCGTCATCGGCGGGATGGGAGTCCCCGTGCGGGTCGCGCACGGGGTGGCCAAGGCGGCGTCCCGGGGCGGCGAGCAGCCGCTCGAGGACGGCGTGCTCAGGACCTCGGCACTCGGCGTGCACCTCGTCCCACTCGAAGCCGAGGCCGGGTCACGAGGTGGGTCTCCAGGATGCGGTGGCGCCGGATCATCCCATGCCGCCCGGCAGCCCTCCTCGGAAAGGTCACGGCCCGGTAGGCTCGTGCTCCAGCAGCCCGGCCTCGACCAGGCGGGCCACGTTCTCCGACGCCGTCGAGGGCCCGCCACCCCATGCGCCGGGCGGCCCGGTGATCGAGCGCCCGCGCCGCCCCACTCGCAGGCAGCCCCACGGCCTTGAGGTAGTCCTGGGCGACGGTCGAGTCGACGTCATGCGCCTCGGCCGGCGCGGGCGCGTCGCCCTCGCGCCCGGCTCGCCCTCGCGCCCGACTCGTCGCGGCTCATCTGCGCCCCCTCGCGACCGTCCGCTGCGGATCATTCATCGCGGCCGCCTCGTCGCCGCTCATCGCGCCTCATCGCGCGCCCGCTCATCGCAGGAGGCGACCCATCCGTCCCAGAAGGCGATGAGGACCACCGCCAGGACCAGCGCGTACATCGCGCCCAGCGATCCACCAGCGGAGCCGCCGGCAGCTCCCCTGGCCGCGGGCCGCGGCAGGCCGAGGTGCCCGCGCAGGGGTCGCTGCCTCGCCCGGCGGTGGCGGCGGCCACCAGGGATGGTCACGGCCCAGATGACCATGCAGTAGGGGCACAGCTTGCCGAGGACGGTCACGGACACGAGAGGAACCAGGCGACGAAGGCCAGGCCGCCGGCGCACGCCACGAGCCCCACCACATCCAGCGCGGCAGGCGCCCGCCGGAGGCGCAGCAGCGCCCACGGCCAGCAGGACGGCGAAGGCCATGGCCCCGATGAAGGAGTTGGGCACGCCCAGGAGGTTGCCCTGCCACACGTCGAGCGAGGCGCCGCAGGACACGAGAGGGTTGACGTCGCAGACGAGGTCGACCTGCGGGTTCCTCAGCAGCGACAGCTCGCTGGCCATGAGACTCCCCAGGAGGCGCCGATGCCGATGAGGCCGGCGACGACGAGCAGCCAGGCGTGGGCGCGCGAGGATCCGGTGGCGCAGCCACCCGCGGCCCCGTCGTCGTCCGACGCCGCGCCCCGCATCGTCGGCCCCCTCCTCGAGCCGGGTCGTCCGGCGCCTGGGCGAGGTAGGCCTCGGCTCTCCTCGCTCACGGCGTCGATCTCGGCCTCGGTGGGCACTGGGGCCATCTGGGTTCTCCTCACCTCGGGGACGCGGCCGGCCGCGCGGCGCACCCGCTATTGTGCCCTAGTCGTCCGACGGCGCCGCTGTGGCCTCGAGCGCGTCCCGCGAGGCGCCCACCGGGGCGGATCCGGGCTCGGGCACGCCGTTCCAGGCCCCGACGGTGACGGAGGCGTCGGAGGATGGACGACGGCGCGCCACTCGCGCAGGGCCGCCCGTCTCGTCCGAGGACAGGACGTGGAGGTAGGCGTCCTGGGTCACCGGCCCGATCGAGGTCCCGCCCTTGCCGGCGCCGCTGATGAGCTGGGCGACGACGGCGTTGCCCCCCTGCGACACGCTCATGCCCCGCTCCTGGTGGACGTGCCCGGCCAGGAGCAGCGGGGCGCAGCCCTCGGAGACGAGGGCCCGGAAGGTGTAGGGCTGGTGGATGAGGACGACGTCCACGTCGGCCCCGGCCTTGCAGCTGGTGCGCGCCGGGCGGGCGCCGATCTGCGCGGAGTTCCGACCCGCGCTGGTAGGGTGCCGCCCGCGGGGCTGCGGTCGGCGTCGACGTCGCCCAGATGCGCAGGCCGGCGGCGCTCTGCACGGTGCCGTCGGTGACGGTCCAGCCCCGCGCCCGCAGCTGGTTCGCCGTGGCCTCGGAGTCGTGGTTGCCGATGGTGGCCACGCGCGCCACCCGGAGGGATGGCGTCGGTGAGAGCGTCGACGCAGACCTGCTCAGGGGCTGGAGCCGGTCATGGTCAGGTCCCGTCGTCGAGGTGGAGCTGGGCGCCCGGAGAGCGCGTCGAGGCGTCCCAGCGAGCGCGATCATGTCGAGGTTGCAGTGCAGGTCAGTGGTGAGCACCGCCGTGGTGCGCCGTGCTCGGCGACGGCCTGCGGCGCCGGTCGGCAGCGCGAGGGTCGCGCGACTCCTGGACGTCGCGCCCGGGGATGCGCTGGGCGGCGCTCGAGCGAAAGCCCTGGCGGTCGGCGCGCCCGGGAGACGATCATGCGCGTCCCGACGATACGCGGCGGGACAGCGGCGCGGTGGCAGCGGCGCGGTTCAGGCCGCCACGGCGTCCGTCTGCTCGCGCACCGCCGCCGTGTCCACCGCGCCGGACGCAGCGGTGACGTCGACGACGCCGCCGGCCTCTGGGAGGCCTGCCAGGCGGCCCGCGGGGTTTCGCGTCCGCCTGCGCGTAGAAGGCCGGTTGGACTCCAGCCTGCCGACGATCTGGTCTCCGTAGGCCTGGACGACGTCGGCGCACGCGGCGGACAGGCGCGCCTGGGCCAGGGGGTGTGCGCGAGCACGTCAGGCGCGTGCCCGGCACCGTGTCGAGCGCAGCGCCGGGACGAGCGGTCCGATGACGGTGACGACGGCGGTGACGCCGATCGGCGAGGCCAGGTGCCGACAGTCCGTCACGGATCGTGTCCCGCAGGCGCCCCCGGTGCCAGCGCCCGGCGGCCACGGGCACGGGATGTGACCCGCTCGATGAGACCGGCCCGGCAGGCCGTCGGCGACGAGCAGTGCAGCGGACTGGACGGTCAGCTCAGGGCGGCTGATGAGGGTCCAGGTAGGACGACCCGTCCGCCGACAGGGCCTGGCCGAGGGGTCGGTGTCGACCTGCGAGGAGAACTCGGGATCTCCCCGCGATGACCACGTCGACGCCGAAGGGCCCGCCGGGCGCGGGCAGATCGTCCCCAGCGGCCCCAGGTCGAGGGTCAGAGCGCAGAGTTCAGGTCGTCCGACCGACTCCGCCTCGTGGGGTCCCACCGGCGAGGCGGTGGCCGTCGACGAGCCGACGAGCAGGAGACAGCGCCAGTGGGCAGCAGCAGGACGAGGTGCGGGTGATCTTGCGGAAGGCCACGCTGCGCGCGTCCCACCAGCGCCTGGGCAGCGCGATCACCGGGTTCACGTTCCCCCTCCCTCGCGGCCGCCAGGTCGCGCCGGCGAGCGGTGACGGAGTCGGCCGTGTCCCGCCGGCCGGTCACCGCGTGGCAGGGGCACGCCCAGGACCTTGACCGGGTAGTCGTTGCCCTCGGGTCGAGGCGGTCGCCGATGAAGACATGCGCTCCAGGCCGATGCCGGTGACCTCGGCCAGGCGCCTCATGCCGTGAGGCCTTGTCGACGCCCCTGAGGGTGATGTCGATGCTGGTCGCCCCCCGGCGCGCACCCTCGAGGTCGGGCAGGAGGGGCGACGGCGTCGCGCAGAGCCGCCCGCTTCTCCCCGTGGGGTCCCAGACCCTCTTGGCCTCGATGGGGGCCTCCTGGCCGAGCGCCGAGAGGTGATCTGGCTGCCGCGGTCCTCAGGGCCGGCCCCCAGGTCCGCTCGGACCACAGGCCCAGCCGGCGGGCCTGCTCTCGACGACGGCGAAGCCCTGCGCGACCTGGTCGGGGCTGAGGTCGTTGGCGTACAGAGGGTCACTCGGACTCCTCGGTCCCCGGACCCGGCCGCCGGCGTGGGTGTAGTAGCGGGTGCCGCAGGTGGGCATGAGGTGGAGCCGGGCGAGCTCGTCCGGCGCGGCCCCCAGGTGGGTGAGGACCTGGTTGCGGAACTGGGAGATCTGGCCGCCGGAGATGATGCACACGGGCACCTGGCCCAGCAGGAGCCGCAGCGCAGCGACCATGGGCTCGGGCATCGCCGTCTTGGAGGGGCGAGGGTGTCGTCCAGGTCGAAGGCGACCAGGTCGGGCAGGGTCGGAGGCGGAGGCCGTCATGGGACCAGTGTGGCAAACGCGCCCGCGGCTGCGACAGTCGCACCGCGGGCGCGTCGGCGTCGGCCGCCTCACTCGCGATGGGCCCGGCGGGCTCAGCGCCGCCGCCCGCGCCGCGCCGCCTCACTCGCGCGCGGCCCCGGCGCGCAGGTGCTCGTGGGCCTCGGCGCTGGCGCGCGCCCGGTCCTCGGCCTGCTCGCGGTGCCCGCGCGAGACGAGCGCGGTGACGGAGACCGCCAGCCCGCCCCAGATGATGATGATGGCGATGAGCATGATAGAGCACAGCGACCCGGTCATCTTCAGTCCTCCCTCTCGGAGACGGTCTCGAGCTCCAGGGGCGTGAAGTCGTCCACCGGGGTCCTCCAGGGCAGGAGGGTCATGACCGCGGTGGCGATGGCGACCAGCAGGAGCATCCCCCAGCCGAAGACCGCGACGAAGCCGCTGGAGTACGACTCGGGGTCATGCCCCTCGGACAGATAGGTCCACAGCGTCTGGAGGAACATGTAGCCCAGCAGGACGGGGACGACGGCGCCGACCAGGACCCGCCACCAGGCGCCCACCATCCGCGACTCCGAGACCGCGTTGAGGTGGTTCTGGAGCAGCCGGGTGCGCCGCAGGATCCAGGCCACCGCCACGCACATGATGATGGCCGAGGAGACCACGCCGATGTTGTTGATGAAGGCGTCGACGACGTCGAGATCCGGCAGTCCCGAGGTCGTGGCGAACAGGACGAAGGACACGACCGCGGCCGGGACGCCGACGACGAGGGAGGCCCACTTGGGCGCCAGGCCCAGCTTCTCCCCCACGCCGGCGGCCACCACCTGGATGATGGAGATGAAGGAGGTCAGTCCGCCATGGTGAAGGAGGCGAAGAGCACTCCGAACAGGGCGCCGCCGAGGCATCTGCGAGATGACGGTGGGGAAGGTGACGAAGGACAGCAGCGGCCCGGTGATGTTCTTCAGCTCGTCCACGCCGACCCCCTGGGCGCCCGCCATGAAGCCCAGGGGTGGCGAAGACTGCCGATGCCGGCGAGCAGCTCGAAGGCGGAGTTGGCGAAGCCCGCCACCAGCCCGGTGCCCACCAGGGTTGGAGCGGCGCCGCCGCAGGTAGGAGGGTAGGTGAGCATAATGCCGAATCCACGGACAGGGAGAAGAAGATCTGCCCGAGGGCGGCCATCCACACCTTGTAGTCCCGCAGCGCGGACCGGTCGAGGGGTGAACAGGGCGTTGAGGCCCTCGCCCGCGCCGGGCAGCAGGAGGGCGCGCACCACGAGGACGGCGAACATGAGCACCAGCAGCGGCAGGAAGATCTTGTTGGCCCGCTCCACGCCGTCGCTCACGCCCAGGGCGGTGACCACCAGGCCGAGGCCCACACCAGGAGCAGGGGGACGGCCACGCCCATGACGATCTCCGGCGAGTAGCCCGGCCCCGGGCCGAGCGGTCCAGCCCCGATGTAGTGCTGGAAGAAGCCGGTCGCGTCGTCGCCCCAGGCGGTGCTGATGGAGAAGAGCGTGCAGGCGCAGGGACCGAGGCCACCACCACCGCGTAGTAGGTCATGATGACGAAGCAGATGAAGACCTGGAACCAGCCGAGCCACTCGAAGCGGCGGCTGAGCCGCCGGAAGACGGCGGGGGCGGAGCCGCGGAAGCGGTGGCCCAGGGCGTAATCGAGCAGGAGGATGGGGATGCGGCCGCCAGCGGGGCGATGACGTGAGGGGACGATGAAGGCGCTGCCGCCATTGGAGTAGGCCACGCCGGGGAAGCGCCAGATATTGCCCAGGCCGATGGCCGAGCCGATGGCGGCCATGAGGAAGCCGAACTGGCCGCTCCACTGCTCGCGGGGCGGTGCGGAGGACGCCGGGGCGTCCGGGGTTGAGGCCATGGTGCACCTTCTGCGAGACGGAGGCCGCACGAACCGGCCTCCCCGGTCATCGACCCGGGGCGTGGCGCGTCGGCGCTGAACTTGAGAACCATAATGCCGTCCATATGACGAAGCGACACGCTCTCACCATGTGATCGCCGGTCCGTTCCGTCGTGTGCCCCACTGGCGTTCGCCGGGTCCGACGACGACGCCGCCGTCGGACGCCGCCCCGCCCGTCCGCCCCACGAAAGGAGCCCCATGGCCACCCCTCACATCAACGCCGAGCCGGAGACTTCGCCCGGCCGTCCTCATGCCCGGCGACCCCTGCGCGCCCGGCGCATCGCCGAGACGATCCTGGACGACGCCCGCCTGGTCAACGACGTGCGCGGCATGCTCGGCCTGCCAGGGACCCACGGGGCAGGCCGCTGAGCGTCATGGGCTCGGGCATGGGCCAGCCCTCCTGACCATCTACGCCACCGAGGCTGTTCGACGCGGTTCGGGGTCGAGCGCATCATCCGCGTGGGCACCGCCGGCGGCATCTCCCCGGATGTCGCGGTCGGCGACGTCGTCATCGCCACCGGCGCCCACACCGACTCCGCCATGAACCGGGTGCGCGTGCCGGGCGTCGACTTCTGCGCCGTCGCGGACTTCCGCCTGGCCATGGCGGCCTGGCGGGAGGGCGTCGAGCGGCCTGCCGGGCGCCTGCGCCGGTCCGATCATCTCCCCGACCACTCCTCACCTCCCCGAGGGGCAGACCGAGGCGCTGGCCCGCTACGGCACTCTGTGCAGTCGAGATGGAGGCCGCCGCCCTGTGCCGTGTGCCGCCGAGTACGGCGGCGGGCCCTGGCGGTGCTCACGGTCTCCGACCACCTGCTCGACCACTCGGGGACATGAGCGCCGCCGAGCGCGAGGACCCGCTCGTCGAGCTCCTGCGCTGGGCCATGCCGCCGCGCGCTGAGGCCGCGGCGCCGGGAATCGCGCGGCGACGGGCCCGCGAGGGCCGGTTCGCGCGCGCGCGACCACCGGCCCCGTGCGCGCGCCTGCGTCGGCGGCGTCCGTCGCCTGCTGCCGGCGACGCGGGCCGCCCTCGTGAGGCGGCGCCGACGATGCCCGCGGTGTTGAGCAGACGGCGGGCATGAGCGCGCGCAGGTCGAGCAGGGGCAGGAACTTCGTCGCTTCTTGGACACCCTCCGCCGACGACGAACAGGTCCGGGCTGAAGAGCATCTCGACGTGGCCGTAGTAGCGCTGGAGGCGCTGGCCCACTTCTTCCAGCTCATGTCGTGGATCTCCCTCGGTGGGAGGAGGCGCGCGACTCGGCGTCGTGGCCGTCGATCTCCAGGTGGCCGAGCTCGGTGTTGGGCACCAGGGGTGCCGTCGACGATGACGGCCGAGCCGATGCCCGTGCCCAGGGTGGTGACGATGATGGTGCCGGGCACGCCTGGCGGCGCCGTAGACGACCTCGGCCAGCCCGGCGGCGTCGGCGTCGTTGAGCGCGTGGGACAGGGCGCCCAGGACCCAGGTCATGAGCTCGTCGACGTTCACGCCTTCCCGGGACTTGTCGAGGTTGGCCATGAAGACGGCGGTGCCGCGCACGATGGGGGCGGGGCAGGTGATGCCCACAGGCACGTCCGGGCGACGCCGAGCCGCTCGATAATGGTGCGGCAGACCTGGCGACCGCCTCGGGCGTGGATGGTCGGGGGTCTCGATGCGCACGCGCTCGCCGATGAACTCACCGGTCCCGAGATCGACCAGGCGCCGCGACGCCTCGATCCGCCGATGTCGATCCGCATGCCCACCTGGGTCATTAGTCCGTCTCCTGAACCTCGTCGGTCGGTACGGCTCGAGGATATCGGAGGCGGACGCCGTCGGGCGCACTCAGGCCGCCCAGTCGCCCAGCCCGCCTCCAGGGCCCCAGGGCGGCGTCGATGAGCTGAGCGCTCCTCGTCGGGGCAGCCGCGCTCGACCCAGTGGAGGCAGGCGGCGTCGATGAAGCCGAGGTAGCCCCACAGGGCGTGGCAGTGGCGCGCCTGCTCGCCGGGGCCGAGCAGGCGGCCGAGGCGCCCGACGCAGTCGTTGCGGGCCCGGGCGCGCACCCGCGCCGCGCTGCCGGGCTCGCTGCCCGGCCGGCGCAGGGCATGGCCCAGGCCCCGGGGTGGGCGGCGATGGTCCAGGTAGACGATGGTGGCCATCCTGATGCGGTCGCGCACCGGCACGCCGTCGGCAGCTCGTCGATGGCGCGCCTGGCGCTCCATGAGCGCGTCGACGGACCTGCGCACGACCTGGGCGTACAGGTCCTCCTTGCCGTGGAAGTAGCGTAGACGAGCGGGGTCGAGGCCCGGGCCCTCGGCGATGTCGGCGAGGGTGACTCCGGCGTAGGGGCGCTCGGCGAGGCGGCGGCCGAGCGGCAGGACGCCTTCGCGGCGCGCGTCGGGGTCGAGCCGGAGGCAGCCTGGAGTCGGTGCGCGCCATGTGGACATGGTACCGCTAGTGAACTGCGATTCACGAACGTTAGTGAACTCCATTCAACAAGTGAACACTCATTCAATCAGGAGGTCTCATGAACTGGGTCGAGCACGCCATCTGGTGGCACGTCTACCCGCTGGGCTTCACCGGAGCCCCCATCCGCGACGGCGACCGCTCCCCGCGCCCAGGCTGCGCCGGCTGCTGAACTGGCTGGACTACGCCGTCGAGCTGGGCGCCTCGGCCTCCCTGCTGGGCCCGATCTTTCCTCGGCCAGCCACGGCTGCGACTCCCTGGACCAGCTGAGCATCGACCCGCGCCTGGGAGGGACGCCGACTTCGACGACCTCGTCGCCGCCTGCCGGCAGCGCGGGCTGCGCCTCGTGCTCGACGGCGTCTTCAGCCACGTCAGCGCCGACCACCCTCCTGCGCCGGGCCCTGGACGAGGGGCCCGACGGCAGGCGGCCGCCCTGTTCGACATCGACCGGCGGGCCCCGGACGACCCTGCGCCCGCGCGTGTTCGAGGGCAGCGGGGACCCTGGCGCGCCTGAACCACTCCAGCGGGGCCGCCGTCGACTACACCGCCGACGTCATGCGGCAGCACTGGCTCGCCCGCGGCATCGACGGCTGGCGCCTGGACGCGGCCTACTCGGTGCCGACCGACTGGGCCCCGGGTCCTGCCGCCGTGCGCCGCGACCACCCGCAGGCGTGGTTCCTCGGCGAGGTCATCCACGGCGACTACGCCGCGATCGTCAAGGACTCACCATGGACACGTCTCACCCAGTACGAGCTGTGGAAGGCGATCTGGTCCTCCCTCGACCGACCAACTTCTTCGAGCTCGACTGGAACCCTGACCCGCCACAACGCGTTCCTGGACTCCTTCACCCCCAGACCTTCATCGGCAACCACGACGTCACCCGCATCGCCTCCCGGCCGCGCCGCCGGCGCCGTGACCGCCCCTGGCGATCCTCATGACGGTGGGGGCACCCTCGATCTACTACGGGGACGAGCAGGGCTTCACCGGCGTCAGGAGGAGCGCATCGGCGGGGACGACGCCGTCCGCCCCGCCTACCCGGAGGACCCTCCGCTCTGCGCCCTGGGGCGCGCCCGTCCTGCGCGCTCCACCAGCAGCTCATCGGCCTGCGCCGCCGCCACCCGTGGCTGGTCACCGCCCGGACCGAGTCGCTGCGCCTGGAGAACGCCCGGTACACCTACCGGGCCACCGCGGCCGACGGCGGGGAGCACCTCGACGTCGAGATCGACCTGAGGCCGACCCCGCGGGTGGTGATCCGCGACGCCCGGGGCGAGGCCCTGTGGAGCCAGGAGGCTCTGAGGCGGGGGAGTCCGTCCGCCCGGGTCGTCCAGGCGGACGGGCCATGCCTCACGAGTCCGGGGCGGCCGGATCGGCCGGGAGCGCTCGCGCCGGGGGCGCGGTGGCGAACACTCGGGCGGCACCCCGAAGCGGGCGTAGGTCCTCTCGCAGGCGTGGCAGGGCCGAGGGCTCGCCCCTCCGGCGAGTGGATCCTCACCCGCGTCACCGTGCGGGGCAGCGCGTCGACCCCTGTTCTCGCGGGCGGCCCGGAGCGAGCATCTTGTGTCGCGTCGGCCCCGGTGGTCCAGCGGGCGAAGGGGCCGCCCCGTGGATGGCGTTGTCCAGCCAGGCCTCGTACCAGGCCGTGAGGTCGAGGCCACCCGGGCGAAGCCGTCGTCGCAGGCGCGCGAGTCCAGCCACACGGCGCCGTCGGTCAGGTCGAGGAGCCACTGGCGCGCAGGCGGCGTCGGCCAGGTGCCACCAGCGCTCGTCGATGCGCGGGCTCCAGGCCGTAGCCGGGCCCCGCCCCGCTGGCGGCGATCCGGGTGATGAACCGTCCCGCCTCCGCCGGCAGGAGGTCCGCGGGCCCGGGCTCCCCCAGGCGCATGCCGTGGCGGCGGGCGCCGTGCCACCCGGCCTCGGCGTCGGGGTCGGCTCCGCAGGCCCGCAGGAGGTCGAGGGTGCGCTGGAGGCCCTCGCGGGTGAGTTCGGGCGCCGGCCTGGCGGGCCAGGATGGCCCACTCGCAGCATGTGCAGGCCGGCGGACTCGTCGGGCGGCGAGGGCCAGGCGCTCGAGCACCTCGGCGGCGGCCGGCCAGTCGGCCGTGCCGAGCTTGACCTCGGTCGACGTCGCCCGCCCGCAGGCGAGGAAGCAGCCCAGGGCGATGACCCCGTCCGAGCGCGTGGACGGGATGGTCCCGCTGGTCAGCACGGCCCGCGTCAGCGCCGAGGAGCCGCCCAGGCGCCGGCGCTCGGCCCCCGCCGCCCGGGCCGAGTCGCTCCACCGGTCGAGGTGGCCGACCGCGAACAGGTGGCGTCGCTCGTCGAGGGTCGTCTCGAACAGCCTCGACGTCGGGGTCCTCGGATGTTGATGAGCTCGGGCGGCCGATGCCGGTGAGCAGGACGGGGCCGAAGGCGCAGGCCCAGTTGCACCCGGCCAGCGTGAGCGCGTGCTCGCTGGGCCCGTACCCGCTGGCGGTCACGAGGGCCCCGGCTCCCGCCGGAGCGCGCCGCCCCTGATGGACAGGAAGACGAACACGCCGTAGGGCGGATGGTCCGCTGGGTGTCGATGCGGCACTCGATGACGGGCAGATCCTCCCCAGCTCCACGACCCAGGCGCCGTCGGCCTCCACCACGCGCGCGCCGACGAAGTGGTCGGCGATCACCTCGGCGAGTCGGCGCTCGGAGTCGGAGCGGGTCGGGGCAGACTGGTCGGCATCGCTCATGCGCCCATGACATCACAACTCCGCAACGCGGCGGGCGGCGGTGCGGCCCTTCGCCGCCGCCCGGGTCCGGTGACTGGCCCCCGCAGCCAGCCGCGTCAACCGCAGCCTCGCCGGGCCCGCCCGCCAGCCCGCCCGACCGTCCGCCGGCGCCGCTCAGGCTCATCTCGATGACGAGCTTGCCGCGCACGTGCCCGCCCCGCAGCTCGGTGTGAGGCCTCGCGCACGGCGTCGAGGTCGAAGGGACGGACGCGGGCGACGAGTCGCGCGCACGGCGCCGTCGGCCACGAGACCGGCCGTCCGGCGCAGGTCCTCGCGCGGGAGGGCGTCGCGCCCGCCGGTGACCGGGCGCCCTTGGCGATCGACGGCGGCGCGGGCACGATCGTGGCGATGGCGGCGGGGTCCAGGCCGAGCTCCAGGGCCAGGTCGACGTACTGCGGGCCGTGGCAGTCCAGCAGCTTGGTGACCGGCGACGGCGCCGCCGCGCGGACGCGCCTCCAGGCCCCTCGCCGTAGGCGACGGCGGTGGCGCCCAGGGAGCGGATGTAGTCGAGGTTGCGCTCGCCGGCGATGCCGATGACGGCGGCGCCGGCGCGGGCGGCCAGCTGCACCGCCATCGAGCCGACGCCGCCCGAGGCCGCGCTGACGACGAGGACGTCGCCGGGCGCGACGTCGAGCGCGCGCAGCGCCCCGCAGGCCGTCTCGGCGACGACCCCGAGCGAGGCGGCCCGGACGAAGTCGAGGGCCTCGGCTTGGGCCGACCTCGTCCGCCGCGATGACGAGCCGCTCGGTCAGGGTCCCGGGGCCGGTCCCCGGCCCGGGGACGGAGCGGACGGTGCCCAGGACCGCGTCGCCCACGGCGAGGAGTCGACGCCCTCGCCGACGGCGTCGACGACGCCCGCGTAGTCGCGCCCGGACCCCTGCAGGGGCGCCGGGCGTCGCCGCCCATCATGCCGGAGAAGATCTTCCAGTCCACCGGGTTGAGGCTCGCCGCCCGCACCGCGATCCGGACCTGCCCGGGGCCCGGCGCGGACTCGGGGACCTCGACCATCTCCAGGACCTCCGGGCCGCCGAAGCTCCGGTACTCGATCGTTCGCACCATGATCACGCCTCTCTCGTCGCTCGTCTCTTGTGGTCTCCGGCCGTGCGGCTCGGCGCGGCGCAGACGACGCCTCAGCCGTCATGACGTCCGCACAGCCGCCCGGCCGTCGAACATTTACTATGATTTCCATATAACACGACTCGTAGGAACCACAACCCGCAGGAGGCAGGAACCGCTATGACCACCGCCCCCGACCCGCCACAGCTGCGCACGGTCCTCGCCCTGCGCCGGCTCGGCAGCGCCCTGGCCGCGACCAACCGCGCCGTCGGCGGAGCGCTGAGCATCAAGGACGCGGATCTGGCCGTGCTCGACGTGCTCCACCAGGAGGGCCGCTCACCCCACGCAACTGGCTTCGGCGCACCTGCACCCCACCCTGCCACCATGACGGGCGTCCTCGGGCGGCTGGAGCGGGGCGGGTGGATCGAGCCAGGCCCGACGCCGCCGACCGGCGCTCGGTGCGCATCCGCGCCGCGGGGTGCGAGCCGCCCTGGCCGAGGTCTACGCGCGGGCCGACGAGGAGCTGGCCGGTCTCACCGCGGACTGGTCCGACGAGGCGGGTGGCGGCGCTGATCGAATTCCCTCGACGAGGCGAGCGGTGTCGCCAACCGGCTGGCCGACGACCTCGCGCTTCCGGCGGGGCGGGCGAGATCGAGGCCCGTCCGGGCAATACCGCCGGCCCCGTCGCCGCGGCCGCCGCCGGCAAAAGGCTGATCCTCATCCGGGGTGTCCGTCGACGCCCGTCGGACGGAGTGTCGGTGTCGGTGCGCCTATGCTCATGCCATGAGCGGACCGCCCGCTTCCAGCAGCGAACCGCAAGCGTCGGTATGAAGGTCGACGTCACCGACATCGCCGATACGCTCGAGCTGCTCGATTCTTACGACACCGAGACCGCCCGGTGAGAATCGACGCCGACGCTTTCCATTTCAATTAACCTTTCTCACCGTGGGTGACGGCGCGGGGACCGAGGTCGGTGCGGCGGGTTGACGTCCTGCAGGGCTCGGACAGGGGTGGAGTTCCCGGTGAGGTCTCCTCTCAAACGGTCCGGATCTTCCTCGGGTCGGTTGCGGAGGTTATTGCACATGGGAGAGAAGACTCCGCGACCAGGTCCCGGGTTTTCCGCGCGATTCCGAGGTTCTCACAGATCATCGTTTTCATTTTCTTGTTGACGCCCTCTCCGTGTGCAGAGAGGATTGTTCTGCACATGGAGGATCTCGCCGGAACTGAACATCGAGACGTTTTCGCATGATTCCGCGGATTACCGGTGGCGGTTCCATTCGAGATGCAGCACCGCTGATCGACCTCGCACTCGCCCTCCCACCACCAAGCCGATCCGGCCTGTGAGCCGCAGTTCTGGTGAACCTCAAATTCTTCTGGCGAGAAACGTTCAGTGCGCCTACAGAGTGCGTGGTGCTCCTGACTGCTATTGAGATGCTCACGATGATCTTCGTGGTGTCTCAATGCACGCACAGGTGCGCGGTGCTCTCGTGACCGCACCAGCTCACTCACGGGCCGAGTCGATCGCTTCAGGTGTCTCCACACCCACAGGTGCGTGGTGCTCCTGACTTTGGGGAGATGCCGACCATCTTGTCACCTAGGCTCTCTGAGTCTCAATGCACCTCACAGGTGCGCGGTGCTCTGACTGAGTCGTCGAGGCGACGACACGCGGGAACAGTGGTCTCAATGCACCTACAGGTGCGCGGTGCTCCCCTGACCTCAGTCGTCAAGTGGGGCACCCGCGCTGTCGGCGTGTCTCAATGCACCTACAGGTGCGCGGTGCTCCTGACGCTATTTTTCACATTCGCAGGGCTGTATGGAAATGGTCTCAATGCACCTACAGGTGCGCGGTGCTCTCGACCCCGCCCTCGGGAGCGGTCGGTATGACGCCACTTCGAGGCGGAGCGCCACCGGCCCCAGGAGGCACTCCCTCCCGGACCGAGCACCGGATCCAGAGTAACATAGTGGCGGAATCACGCCAAGCGCCACCGACGGCCCCCAGAGCCCTCCGCGCGCCAACTTCTCAACCAGGTCATGCGCCGAAAGGTCGGCGTTGGAGGCCTTGCAAACATGTAACACTGACACCTTGTTCGCTATATCGCCCACCAGCCAGCAACAGCACCTCCAGCACCAGCCTCGGCGTCCCCGGCCGACCCCGACGCGACGCCCCCGCACCGACCAGAACGGCGATCCCGGACGAGACCGCCGTCGGATATTCCATGCATCGAAAAGCCACCCTTCCATGACGGTCGAGAACTCGATCCGCGGAATCTCCGCACCTGGGCTATAATATCATGGTGAGCGCGCACGCATCGAATACGACGCAGCGAGCCCCTTCCCATCGGGAGTGACAGAACCGTCGGTCCACGACTCCCTGATGAGAAGGTCTCACTGAGGCGGACGCGAGTCCCCGACACGCGGACAGAATCGGATGAGGATGGACATCTTCGGAGCTGGGGTACCACGATGAGCGGTGGTCAGAATTCGGCGGAGGGTCCGGTGGAGTGGGCGGTGGTGACGAGGCACCTGGTGCCTGCGGGGTTGTTCGTGCGCCTGGAGGAGTCGGGCGAGGAGGCCTTCGTGGACATCGTCTCCGTTCACGACCACCCGCTGTGCCGCAATCCCGAGTACTCGGGCCGGATGTGGGCGAGCGGATCCGGGTGCGGGCCGTGGGCCGGCGCCCGTCGGGGCAGTTGCAGATGTCGCACCGGGAGAGCGCGCTGGATGGCGTGCTGGGCGGGCTTCCGACGCGGGACCCGTCGGTGCCGCCGGGTCTGGGGCCGATCGAGCGGGCGGTGGTGGTCGCCCACCGCGACGGGGGACCTGCTGGGTGCGCCTGGCGGAGTCCGGGCGGTGTGCACCTGCCGGCGGCCCTCGTGTCCCATCGGCGGCCGAGTGCGCGAGGAGAACTGAGCCGCAGTGGGCGAGCGCATCCGGTGCGCGCAGGCTGGGGTGTGGCCCGGCGGGCGGTACGCGTCAGCTCGCACCATGTTCACCGATGGATCTGTCCCGGCCCTCCGCCATCATTCTAGCGTCCCGAACCAATCCGGGCCTCGAGTCGGTGATCGCCTCACACGCGCACCTCCGCCAGGCGGTAGTGGACCGGGTGCGGAGGCGGCCGACGCCGTCTCGCGCGGGACTGACCGGGCCGAAGGCTCACCAGCGGCAACCGCCTGGACTGGGAGGATCGACGACTTCATGACCACCTACGGACACCCTCCTACACGCCCCTGCCCGACGGCTTTCGAGACGGACATGCACGCCGCGCCGCTGCGGACGGCGGCGACTGGATCGATGCCTGCTGTGACCGAGACCGAACGCCCCGGCGACGTCGGATCTCCTCAAGATCACCGACCCCGACACCCCCGACCACCTGAACACCGCCATCGTGCGCACTGCGCGCCATCGGATCCCGCCACCCCGGACGCCACGACCAGAAACCCAGACTCCCAAGGACCAGGATGGACCCCGCCGTCACTAGATGACAGACGCCGAACAGTGAGCCTTTCTCACCGAAAAATGGCTGGGTTCCAGAGATCGGCATGATGCGAGGACGTGCGGGCATGAGGTGGGACGCGTGGGGCTCCTGGGACGAGCCGGAGCAGGGGTCGTGCGAATCTGTTGCAAAAGGCGCTCACGCGCGGATCGGCGACGAGAAGAAGCGCGCGAATATCAACGTTCTTTCCTGCGCGTTCCGGCTCGATCCGGGCCTTTGCAACAGATTTGGACAACCTGCGCCGTCGTGGGCCCCGGGAGGGCGCCACGAGCCGGCCGGCGACCACGACGGGCGCCCCTGATCGGCCGCACGGGCGATCTCAATCAGGACCGGGACTGGGCGACCCTCGAGCCGCCCGGAATGCGTGGAGCTAGGGGATCTCGAACCCCCTGACCTCTTCCATGCCAGTGGAAGCGCGCCACCAACTGCGCCATGGCCCCGAGGAGACCGCCATCGGCTCGCACCGGGCGGCTGGTGGGAGCTAGAGGGGTTCAACTCGACCTCTTCCATGCCGGCGAGCGCGCTACCAACCGCGCCATAGCCCTCGGACGGGCGCCGACCGCGGGCGACGGGGCCAGCTCTAAGGACTGGCGCGCCGCCCGGCAAAATCCGTCCCCGCGTGCGGTACCTCACCCGGGCGGCCTGCGCGCGCCGTGCGCACCGCGCACCCAGCGTCACACGAGCCCCGCCCGGGCGGTCGGCCCCGCGCGACGAGCGTCGGCGCGACCGGCCCGCGACCGGCGCGGCTCACTCCCCACCGGGCGGCGTCCCCCTTGTTCCAGGTCCTCACCAGCCAGCCCGGCGCGCGCTCGCCGTCGCGCAGCACGGCGTAGTGGCAGCTGTCCATGCCGCAGCCCGAACCCAGGCCGTGGGGTCCAGGCCCAGCAGGAGCGTGGCCCCAGGGTCAGGGCGAGCCGTGGGCGACGACGACCACGCGCCCTCCCCCGTCCGCGAGGCGATCCGCTCCAGGGCCGTCCCGACCCTGCGGGCCACATCGATGCGCGGCTCGACGCCGACGCCCTCGGCTGGCCGCCGTCGCGCCACACGGCGTACTGCTCGGGCCAGCCGTCCATCATGGCGGCGCGGTCCAGGCCCTCCCACACGCCGAAGGAACGCTCGATGAGATCGGCCTCGACCTCGATGTCCAGCCCGGTGAGATCGGGCCGGATCTGCGCCGTCGTGCGCGCCCGGCTCAGCGGGGAGGACACGATGCGGTCGGGGCGCGGCGACGCCAGGATCCGCGCGCCGCGGCGGCCTGCGCCAGGCCGGTGGCGTTGAGGGGATGTCGACCTGGCCCCTGCACCCGGCCCACCAGGTTGTGATCGGTCTGGCCGTGACGCCAGAGAATGAGCTCGGTCATGCCCGCCCCCGCGGGTTCACTCGGCCGCGCGGGCCCCGGCGGCCCGCCCGCTGCGGCTCCGGCATCGCGATCGCCGGCGACCCCGACGGCTCCGGCGGCGCCGCGCCCGGCCCCGTCCCCGGCGTCCCCGGCGGCTCCGATCGTCGCGTCCGCGTCGATGATGGGCAGTCCGCCACAGGCGCCCAGGGGTAGAACTCGCGGTCCTCGAGTCTGCTGGACGTGGACGACGATGTCCCCGTAGTCGATCAGGACCCAGCGGGCCTCGTCGAAGCCCCTCGCGCATCTTGCGCTTCGCACCGGCCTTGAACATCGCCTCGTCGACGGCGTCGACGATGAGCGCACCTGCCGGTCGTTGGCGCCGAGACGATGAGGAAGACGTCCGTCGAGGCCAGGCGCTCGGAGACGTCGATGGCGATGATCTGCTCGGCCTTGCTCGGCGGCTGCGCGCGTGCGGCGGTGCGGGCGAGTTCGATGGCGTCCGGCGTGGCGCTCACGTATCTTCTCCCTGGGGTCGATCGCGCTCAAAGAAGCATGGGGGCGGCGCGACAGCGCCGACAACCCGGCGGGCCGGGGCGAGGGCGGCGGGCGGAGCCGGACTTGCCCCGCGCAGGAAGAAGAACCACAGCAGGGCTGGCACCACCGCGACGACGAGCAGGACCAGCACGATGAGAACTGCGCGGTTCGGCCCACCGCCGGGGCGCGAGCGCTCCTGACGGTCGCGCGCCCGGCCACGCCTGCCGGGCTGCCACCCGTCGGGCGTGGGGGCCATGGGCGGTTCGGCTCGCCGCGGTGCTGCCGTAGGGGCTGTCCAGGCGAGGAGGGCGTCCGGCGTCAGGACGCCCGGAGTGTCCGGAGTGATCGGGGCGCCCAGGGAGTGTCTGGAGTGATCGGGGAGTTGTGCAGGGGCCCTCCACCGGGGGCTGCTCGATGCCGTCGAAGTCCTCGTCGACGAACTGGACGGAGGTGAGCTCGCCGGTCGCCCCGTCGACGGTGCGCACGCCCTGCACGGAGGAGGGGATCCTCACAATGGGGCGGCGCGACGGCGTCGTCGGGCTCGACGGGGACATCTCCGACGGCGAGGCCTGCGACGGACTCGAGGAGGTCCAGGGCGAGGGCTCGGCCTCGGGACCAGGGGCCGGCACGATCGGATTGGCGGCGGGCGGGGCGGGTTCGAGGCCGACGCCGCGCCAGCGGCTCGGACGTGAAGGACCCCGCCGGGCGAGGTCGGCGACCGGTGAGTCCGGACTCGCGGTCCGGGCCGGCCAGGGCGAGGCTGTCGGTGCCGGCCCTCCGGGGTCGGGGCTGAACTGGAACGAGTCGGCTGGACTCCGCCGGCCCTCGGGCCAGGCCCCTGAGGTCGAGCTGAACCCGGACGCCTGGGAGCCGGTCTCGGCGCGGGCTGGGACGCCGCCGAGCGGGAGAGAACACCGAGCGGCGCTCGGGCACCGTCGAGGGCGCGCCGGGAAGTCCATGCGCACCGGGGGCGCGTCGGACGAGTCCGGCAGGTCCGCGGGGTCCATCATCCCGGTCTCCTGGGCGGCGATGGCCAGGACCTCGTCGGTGGTCCGACGGGGCCGCCAGCTGGGGACGGAGTCCCAGCGGCTCGGACCCGCGGCGGGCGGCGGACGGTGCGAGGAGGCCGGTGAGGCGGACGGCGCGGACGACGCCGGCGGCGCGGATGAGGCGATGACGCCGGCGGCGTGGACGAGGCGGACCTCGCGGACGAGGCGCGGCGGCGCCTGCGCGGGGCGGGCTCCGGCGCGGCGGGCAGATCGCCCTCCAGAACGGCGGCTGCGGCGGCCTCCAGCCCCGGCGCGGGCCTGGCTGCGGCCCCCGCTGCCGGACCTGGCTGCGGCCCTGGTCCCGCCACCGACTCCGCCGCCGGGTCTGGCCGCGGCCCCGGACCCCGGTCCGGCAGCGCCGCGTGCGCCCCTCGTCACGGCCCGCGGCTCGCGCGTCGGGCTGGTTGGCGAGGGGGTTCTGCAGCGCCTTCGCCTGCTCCACCGTGAGCTCGCCGGCCTCGACGGCGGCCCTGAGGCCTCGGCCTCCCGCGCAGGCGCTTGAGCTCCCGGCGCGTGAGGAGGGGCTGCTGCCCGGTGATATACGCCTCGCGCTCGGCGGCCTCGCTCCGCCCGCCTCATCGAACGCCGGAGCGGCGGAAGCCACCGGAGGAGCTCCGCCGGCTGGTCATCATTGACGTCGGTGTTCTCACTCACCGTCGTTCTCCTTCCTCAGGGACTCGCTCACGCAACGCGCGCCGTCATCGAGGTGGTCGACGCCTGGCGCTGGGTCATCGATAGAGGCCGTACTTGCGGATGTACTGAACAACGCCGTCGGGGACCAGATACCACACGGAAGCACCGCGTCCCACTCTGTTCACGGCAGTCGGTCGAGGATATCGCCATGGCGGGCACCTCGACGAGGGAGACGCGGTCCGCGGGCAGACCGCCGTCGGTCAGGGCGTGCCCGGGCGGGTCACCCCGACCAGGTGGGGCGAGGCCGAAGATCTCCTCGTTGTCCTTCCACGTCAGGATCTGCGCCAGGCGTCCGCGCCGGTGATGAAGTACAACCTCGGCGCCCGGTACTGGCGGCGATGTCGTGAGCGTGTCGATCTGCACGTCGTCCCGCCCCTGGTCGATGTCGACCCGTGAGACCGTGAAGCGGTTGTTCGAGGCCGTGGCGATCACCGTCAGCGAGGTAGTGGTGCTCGGCGGGCGTGACCCGTCTGCCCTTCTTGAAGGGCTGGGCCCAGGTCGGCACGAAGACGACCTGGGCCAGCCCGAAGACGTTCTGAACTCGGACGCCGCAACCAGGTGGCCGTGGTGGATCGGGTCGAAGGTCCCACCCATGATCCCGATACGCAGGGCTGTGAACCGACGCTCACGGACGCTCCCCTCCCGGGGTCGGGCGGGCCTTTCGGCCGCCAGGACACTGATCTCGGTTCCGCGCAAGACGCGCAGTACCACCATCCTGCCACGTCATCGCCCTCGGGAGCGGGATGAACGCCGGTCGGCGCGGGCGGAACGGGCGGGAGGACGCCCTCGGCCGCGCCTGAGCCGCGCCGGGCCCGGCGTGTGCGCCCTGGGCCGTCGCGCAGGCCCGTCCGGGGCCCGACGTGCCGGGCGACGGGCGCGCCCGCGATCGCGGTCCGACGCCGAGCCCGCCGTCGGACCGAGCGGCAGGAACCATCCCTATCTGACTGACTCCTGACGCATCCAAAGCCTCATCGCATGTCACACGCAGGATCTGTGAGCCTCGTCTCTGCTCTATGCTGCCCTCAACCCCTCGAAAGCCCCGCAGCCGCGAGGCACCCGATGCACACGGGAGCAACGATGACCCGACACGAACGCCTCTCCGCCATCCTCGGCATGATCGTCGAGGAGGGAACCGTCCACATCGATGACATCACCGAGCGGCTCGGCGTCTCCGCGGCCACCGCCCGGCGGGACCTCGACCTGCTCGCCGAGCAGCAGCTGATCACCCGCACCCGCGGAGGGGCGTCGGCCAACCCCACCTCCTCCGAGCTGCCCCTGCGCTACCGGACCTCCTGCATGGGCGAGGAGAAGACGCGCATCGCCCGCGCCGCCGCCGCCATGGTGCGCCCTGGGGACACGATCGGGCTCAACGGGGCACCACCACCACGGAGGTGGCGCGCGAGGTCGCCCGCTGCCGGACCTGACCGATCCGGAGACGCCGGTCACCATCGTGACCAACGCCGTCAACATAGCCAGCGAGCTCACCGTGCGCCAGTGCGTGCGCGTCGTGGTCACCGGCGGCGCCGCCCGCGCCCGCTCCTACGAGCTCACCGGCCCCCTGTCCTCCCCTCATCCTCCCCAGATCTCCATCGGCACCCTGTTCCTCGGCGTGGAGGGCGTGAACGACCGCGGCGTCTACGCCTCCCACGAGAGCGAGGCCGCCGTCAACGCCGCCCTCGTGCGGGCGGCCCGCAGCGTCGTCGTCGTCGCCGATCACACCAAGCTCGGCCGGGCCGCCTTCGCCCTCATCTGCCGCACGAGCGAGATCGATGAACTCATCATCGACGAGGGCGGCGGAGCCCGAAGCGGTCGAGGCGCTGCGGGCCGCCGGCGTCGAGGTCCATCCGTCTGAGCCCCCGCGCCCGCCGGGAGCGCCGGACGCGGTGGGATCGACGGGCTGGCCGTCGGGGGCGGTTCCGGCACCCGCTCCCGCCCCACTCCCGCCAGCCGTCCGCATGGTGGGACGGCGTCTCGCATGTCGTGACGCGCCCCGGCTCGCGAGATCGTCACTTAACCCGCGAGATCGTCGGTAACCCGTGAGATCGTCACTTAACCCGCGAGCACGTACCGCCCAGCAGACGTGCTCGCGGGTCAGCGTGACGTGCCTCGGGACCGCGGCGCAGATCCCCGGGCGCCCAGGACGCTTGAGACGCGGACCGGCGACAGTCCCGACGCGGACGGCGACGGCCCTGGCAGGCCCGGTGCACCTGGTGAGCCCCTGCGCCGGGACCGGCGAACCTGCCCGCCTCGTCCCCGGCGGAGGTTCCCTGAGAACTCTCTCATCATCGTCTCATGGCCGTCTCCCTGGCCCCGTCGATCCTGGTTCCACAGGCCTGGAAAAGGAGAGGCACAGTGAGTCAGGACACCACCCGCATCAGTGCTTTCTACAGCCATGACGCGCTCGGGCTCGGGCACCTGCGCCGCATCTCGCGCTCGCCCATCAGCTCGCCCACGACCCTGCTGCGCCTGACCGGAGCGGGCGTCACCGGCCTGCTGGTCGCCGGCCTGGCGCCCCTGCTGACTTCCTCCCGCCCCGGGATCTCGACTGGCTCATCCCTGCCGGGCTTCACCAGGGCCCTGTCGGCTACCGCCCCAGGCGCCTGCGGGACACGCCCCAGTCGCTGGCGGCGCTGCGCTCCGCCCTCGTCGCGACCGCCCTGACCGACTTCGCCCCGCGCTCGTCATCGTCGACCGGCACTCAGACGGGGTGCGCGGCGAGCTGCGCGCCCGCTGCACCGCCTGCGCGAGGCCCGCCCCGCCACGCGCATAGTCCTGGGCCTGCGGGAGGTCCCTCGACGACCCCGAGACGGCCGCCTCGTGAGTGGGAGAGGCCCCTGGACTCCCCGACGCCCTGCGCCGGATCATCGACGAGGTCTGGGTCTACGGCGACCAGCACGTCCACGATCCCTCGCCTCGGCGAGATCCCCGGACTTCCTGCACGACCTCGCCGTCTTCACCGGATACCGCCGACGGGCGCCCTGCTGGACCGCGAGCGCTGCCGGAGCGAGGCCCTTCGTCCTGACCACCGTCGGCGGCGGCTGCTGACGGCGCGGCTGCTCACGATGGCTGCGGGTCTGACCCCTCCGCCCGGGTACCGCCACATGCTCGTCACCGGCCCCCAGCTCGGCGAGGCCGACGCCGCGGCCGTGCGCGACGCCGCCGCGCCGGGCACCGAGATCCACCGGTGCCCGCCGGACCGAGCCGGTACATCGAGCGCGGGCCTCCGCCGTGGTGACCATGGGCGGCTGCAACACGGTCTGCGAGGTCCTGGCCTCGTCGGCGCCGGCCCCTCATCGTGCCCCTGCGAGAGCGCGCGCCGCGAGCAGCTCATCGCGCCCGCGCCCTTTCAGGACGCGGGGGCCGTGGACGCCGCGAGGGACGCCGATCTCGACGCCGGGGCCCTGACCCTGGTGGGTCGCCCGGGCGGTCACCCGCCGGGTCCCTGCGCGCCCACCTGCGGCGCGACGGGCTGCGCAAGCCTCCACCCGCCGGGCCGCCGCCCTGCTGCGCCCCGATCCGAGTATCAGTCACCGACGACAGGAGAAGGCCTCATGAGCCGCACCGACACGTTCTCAGGTCTACCCCGCTTCTCCGAGACCTTCATCGCACCGAGATCCTGGCCCGCGAGGAGCTGGGGGACGACCTGACCATCTACGCGCTGCGCCCCACCACCGACTCGCGCTTCCACCCGGAGATCGCCCGGGTCCGCGCGGGGTGTCGGATGCCGCGCCCCTTCAAGGCCTGCTGAGCTGTGGAGCCCGCTGACGGACCTGCTGCCCGACGCCGGGCAGCGCCTCGCGCCCTGCCGACTCGCGCTCGTCCCGGCGGGACCTTCCGGGTGACGACGTCGCCCAGGGCGTGGCTCCTGGCGGCGGCGGCGCGGGCCGACGGCGTGACCCACCTGCACGCGCACTTCGCCTCCTGGCGGCGCGCATCGCCTGATCGCCTCGCGCCTGAGCGGCATCCCCTACACGGTGCACCACCCACGCCAAGCGACATCTTCCACGACGGCGTCGACCCCTGTCTGGCTGCGGCGCGTGTGCTCCGACGCCGATCGGGTCATCGCCATCAGCCGGTTCAACGAGCGCCACCTGCGCACGGTGCTGGAGGGGACCGGGGCGCGGATCTGCCTGCGCTACAACGCCCTGGAGCTCGACCGCTTCTTCCGCCGCCGGCGCTGCCCGCGCCGGGCACCGCCCTGAGGGTGGCCGCGGGTAGCCCAGCCCAAGAAGGGCTTGAGGTCCCGCTGCGGGCGCTGGCCGCCCTGGTCGATCCCTGGGCGTGGAGGTCACGGCGGTGATCGCCGGCGAGGGGAGCTCGAGACTCGCTGGCCGCGCCGTGCGGGAGCTGGGGCTGGGCGAGCGGGTCCAGCTGCCCGGGGCGCTGACCCAGAGCGAGGTGCGGGCCCTGCTGCACGGCTCCCACGTCCTGGTCGCGCCGTGCGTGCCCGCCGCGGACGGCAATGTCGACGGCCTGCCCACGGTGGTCCTGGAGGCCATGGCCTGCGGGACGCCGGTGGTCGCCACCGCGGTGACCGGCATGCCGGAGGTGGTGCGCGACGGCGAGACCGGGATCCTGCTGCCCCCGGGCGATGCGCGGCCCTGGCTCCGCACTCTGCGGGCCTGGCCGACGGGTCGGTCGATCCGGCCCCCTGGCGGCCGGGGGCGCGAGCGCTCATCGAGGAGGAGTTCGACCCCGCGCCCAGGCGGCGGTGCTGTCCGCCCTGGCAGCGCGGGCGGCCGGACGGGCGGCCGGACGCGGAGGCGCGGCGGGCGGAGCAGCCGGCGGAGCGGCCGGCGCCGGGACGGAGGAGGTCGGCTGATGCGCGTGTCCCAGGTGTGCCTGGACCCCGGCGTGCCTGTTCGGCGCCAAGGGCGCCAGCGTCCACGTCCAGGAGGTGGTGCGCGCCCTGCGCCGCGCCGGTCACGAGGTGGTTCTCCACGCGGCCCGCTGCGGCGATCTCGTCCCCGCGGACCTGGCCGACCTGACGGTCGTGGAGACGCCGGTGCGCGCGGACGACCCCGCCGGGCGCGAGCGGGCGCAGGCGGAGGCCTCCCGCGCGCGGCCCGCGACGTCCTGGAGCGCGGCGCCGACCTCGTCTACGAGCGCTACTCCCTGTTCTCCACCGCGCTGGCCGACGTCGCAGGCGCTGCGGGCGCGCCCGGCGTGCTGGAGGTCAACGCCCCCTCATCGACGAGCAGAGCAGGCACCGGGTCCTGGTGGACGGGGCCGGCGCACTGGCCGCCCTGCGCGCCCAGGCCGGGCGGGCGCGCCTGACCGCGTGCGTCTCCGACCCGGTGCGCCGGTGGGTGGAGCGCCTGGTGCCGGGCCGCCGCGCCGCGACCGTGCCCAACGGCGTGTCCCTGAGCGCATCCGGCCTCCTGGAGTGATCCCGGCGGTGTCGTCGTCGTCCCGTGGGGACCCTCAGCCCCTGGCACGGCGTGGACGACCTGCCCGGGCCGCGGGCGATGGCCTGCGCCCCGTGGAGCCTGCGCATCATCGGCGACGGCCCTGCAGATGCCTGCGCTGCGCGCCCGGCCGGCGACCCCCGGGCTCGACGTCGACTTCCGGGGAGGTGGCCCCTGACCGATCCCTCGCGCACCTGGCCGGGCGGCCATCGCCGTCGCCCCCTACCCGGACCCTGGGCGGGCGGACGAGCAGTACTTCCCCGCTGTCCTGGAGTACCTGGCCGCGGGCCTGCCGGTGGTCGGCTCCGCCGTCGGCAGCTGCCCGGGATGCTGCGCGGCGCCGGTGCTCGTGCCGCCCTCCGACCCGGCGCGCTCGGCCGGGCGATCGACGCCCTGGCGCTCGACGCGGACGAGCGGGCCCGCCTGGGCGCTGCGGGCGCCGGGCGGCCGAGGAGCGCCACGGCTGGGACCGGTGGTGGCCGACGTGCTCTGCCGGCTGGGGCCGGAGGGGCGCGTCATGAGCGCCCGCGTGCGCTGCTCGAGCGCTGACCCGCACCCCGGCCTGGTGGGCTCCCGACCCGCGCCCCACCTGCTGATGGTGACGGGCGGACCCTGGGCCCCTGATGTGCGAGGTCGTCTTCCGGGTGCTCGAGCCCCGGCCCATGAAGATCGTCGTCGACCTGTCCCTGTCCTCGCTGGGCACGAGCACCGCTACGCGCCCGCCAGCGTCCTGGGCCTGTGGCCTGCGGGCGGGGCTCATGGGGATCGTGTTCATGCGGGCGCTGTGCAACTACCTGGCACACCGTGTCTTCGCGCTGGCCGGCTCGCGCACGGCGATCGCGTTGCGGGCGCGCGCCTCCGGCACGTGGCGGGCCTGTCCCAGCAGTTCCACGCCTGCAACCGCAGCGCCGACACCGTCCAGCGCCTGGTCTCCCGACATCGCCCGCATGCAGGACGTGGCGTGACCGCCGCCTGCCGCTCGCCGCCAACGTGCTCACGCCCCGGTCATGGTCGTGGTCAGCGTTCGTCCTCGACCCTGCTGCTGGCGCTCGTCGTCGTCGCGGCCGTGATCGTCTTCCTGGTCACCTCCTCGGGCAGCTCCAAGCGGATCACGACGGCGTCGCGGCGCACCCGCAAGAGCGAGGGCAGCTGGCCAACACCGCCCAGGAGGCGCTGGCCACCATCAAGGTGGTGCAGGCCTCACGGGCTGGAGTGAGCTGATCCTGGACCGCTTCATCGGGGCCAACCGCGACTCGCTGCGCACCGGGGTGCGCTCCGAGCCCTGGCGGCGCGCCTGGAGCGCTCCACCGACGTCCCTGGTGGGCGCGGCCACCGCCCCTGGTCATGGTCGGCGGCGCGCGCGTGCTCCAGGCGCGATGACGCCGGGGACCTGGTCCTGTTCACCACCTACCTGCGCACCACCATGAAGCGCTGCGGGACATGGCTGTACACCGGGCGGATCGCCTGCGCCACCGCTCTCGGGCGAGCGCGTCGCCGACCTCATGGCGGTGGTCCCCGACATCGTCTCGCCCGCCTCCCCTGCCCCTGGGACGGTGCGCGGGCGCATCGACTTCGACGGCGTGGTCACCCGCCACGACGGCGACGAGGTCCTCCACGGCATCAGCCTGACGGTCGAGCCCGGGCGAGCACGTGGCGCTCAGGGGCCCCTCGTCGGGGCAAGTCCACGCTGGTGTCCCTGGTGGTGCGCGCCTGGACCCGGTGGCCGGCGAGGTCCGCCTCGACGGGCTCGCTCTCGCCGGCGCTCGACCTGGCGAGCTGCGCGCCGGCGTGTCCGTCCTCCACCAGACGCGGTCCCTGCTCACCGGCACCATCCGCGACAACATCCGCATGGCGGCCTGACGCGACCGACGCCGAGGTCGAGGCGGCGGCGCGCGGGCGGGCGCCCACGACTTCATCGTCTCCCTGCCTCGGCGGCTACGCCACTGCGTCGGGGGAGCGGGGCGACACCTCGTCCGGGGGCAGCGCCAGCGTGGCCATCGCCCGGGCGCTGCTGCGCGACACGCCGGTGGTCATCCTCGACGAGGCCACCACGGGCTGGACCCCGCGGCCCGCGCCCTCGTGCTCGACGCCGTCGACCGCCCTCGCGCGCGGCCGACCACGCTCATCGTCACCCACGACGCCGACGTCGCCGTGCGGGCGGACCGGTCGTGGATCGAGGACGGCCGGTCGTCCTGGACGACTCCCTCGAGCGCCTGCTCGCCCGCTCCCCGGATCTTCCGCCTCTGGACCGGGGCGAGCCCGGTGCCGGGCGCGCACGCCGCCGGAGGCGGGCGCTATGGACGCCAGCACCCCAGCCGCCGTCGAGGCCGTGCTCGACCAGGACCGGCTGTCCGAGCTGATCGGCCGGCCGGTGCGCGCCGCCCGGCTGCGCATCAAGCCGGACGTGTCGCTGACGGTGGGCCTGGAGGACGCGGCCACCGGCCGGCCCGCCGGCTGGGCCCGCCTGATGTGGGCCCTCCGGCCGCGCCAGGCGGACAGGGCCGCGCGCCGCGCACGCGCCCGCGGCCTGCGCACCGTGCGGCGCGAGCTCGACGGCGGCCTGGTGCTGCACGCCGGCCGGTTTTCGCTCCGACCCCGCGCTCATCGGAGCACGTGGGCCGGGCCGCGGCCGACGGGCTCGTGGAGGACCCCGACGGCGCGCGGGTGCTGCGCCACAACCCCTGCGGCGCCCTGGTCGTGCGCACCGGCGCCGGGGGTGGTGCGCATCACCTCCGCCCCCAGGACGACGAGCTGCGCCTGCGCGGCTTCATCGGCGACCGCGTCCCGGGCGCGCCCATCCCCGCCGCGGCGCCCGGGTTCGCCGCGCCCGGCCCGCCGACGCATAGTCAGCGCCCTGAGATTCTGTGGGCGACACCGACCTGGAGCGCGCGGCGCGCCCGGGGCGAGCGCGCGGGCGCGCCGCGGCGAGTGCCGCGGCCGGGGCCGCCCTGGCCGCCCTGCACGCCTCGACCCGGCGCCTGCCCGCCGACCTGGCGGCCCGCCTGCCCGGGCGGCGGGCGGACGCGGCGGGCGGGCGCCGTCCACGCCTCGGTCCTGCGGGCCCTGGACCCTGGCGTCAGCGGCCCGGGTGCGTCGCCCTGACGAGCGCCTGCCCGCCGATCCGCCCGCGCCCCGGGTCCTCGCCCACGGCGACTTCACGCCCGACCAGGTCCTGGTGCGCCTGGACGACGGCGCCGGTGGCTCACCGACTTCGAGCGTCCCGGCTGGCCCCCGCCGCGACCGACCTGGGCTCCCTACCTGGCGGTCGTCGACGACGCGACGGCGCGCGCGCTCCTGACGGCTACGCCGACGCCGGCGGGCGGGTGCCCGGACGAGGCCCGACCTGGCGGCGGGGGCGCGCGCGCCCGCCTGGCGCGCCTGGCCGAGCCGCTGCGCCACGCCGACCTGCTCTGGCGCGAGCGCATCGGCCGGGAACTGGAAGAGCTGGAGGAGCATGCGACACACTGACCCTCGACCCCCGCGCGCCGGGTCCGGCCCGGTCCCCGGGCCCCTGGCCCCGGATCCCTCGGGCTGCGCTGGGCCTGGCCGGAGGCCGACGGCGCCGTCGTCTTCGAGGCCGTGGACGCCGACGGCCTGCTGCGGGCCGGGCGCGTCGAGCGCGCGGGGCCCGGCGCCTGGCGCCCCTACGCCGCGGACCCCTGACCTGCCGGGGCTGACGCCCGCCCTGGCGGCCGACCTGGGCGGGCGCCTGGTGGTCCACAGGCTGGGACGGCGCGCCGTCGTCGTCGGCGAGCGCCTGGTGCGCAAGCTCGTGCGCCCGCCGGGCCGATCGCCCTGCCCGCCGCGGGCGCGGCGCGCCTTCGAGGGCGCCGCCTGCGCGTGCCCGAGGTCGTGGGGCCGCGGCGCCGACCACGTCGACCTGGAGCTCGTGCGGGACGGCCCCTGCACGAGCTGGGGGACGCGGATGGGCTGGCTGGCGGCGCCTGGCCCGGTGTGGCCCGACGTCGTGCGGGCGCGGACGCGCGCCGCGCCGCCCGAGCACACGGGCGCGCACGAGGCGGCATGCTGCACCGGTGGCTGGTCCGAGCGCGCGGCCGGGGCCCTGGACGCCCTGACGCCGCGGCGGCGGCCGGGGCCGGATCGAGCGGGGCGTCGAGGGCGTGCGCCGCCCTGACGAGACCCCGCCCCGCGGTCGCGGCCCACCGGGACCCGCACGACGGCCAGCTCCTGTGGACGGGCGCGAGCTGTCCCTGATCGACCTGGACACCGCCGCACCGCCGAGGCCGCCCTGGACCTGGGCAACTCGCCGCGCACGCCGACCTCGCGCGAGTGACCGGCCGCCTGGCGCTGCGGGCCCCACGACCGCGTCCTGGGCCTGCTGGACGACGTCGCCGCGCGCCTGCCCACTGCCTCCCCGGCGGCTGCGCGCCCACACTCGACGCCGCGCGCCTGCGCCTGGCCCTCGTCCACGTCTTTCCGCCCCGGCGCCGGCGCCTGGCTGGCGGCCTCGACCCATCTCGCCCCTGCACAGCACCACCACCCTCGGATGGAGAGCAGAATGAGATTGACAGTGATCGGCTGCGGCTACCTCGAGCCGTCCACGCCGCGGCCATGGCCGACCTGGGCCACCACGTCCTGGGCGTGGAGACCGACCCGGCGCGCCCTGGAGCGGCTGGTGCGCGGGAGGCCCCTTCTACGAGCCCGGCCTGGACGAGCTGCTGCGCCGGGGCGCCCGGACGGGGCGCCTGCACTACGCCACGGCGCCCGGCACCACGCGTTGCACCCGCGCCGACGTCCACTTCCTGGCCGTCGGCACGCCCCAGTCGCCGTCGGGCCGCGGGCGGACCTGAGCCACCCGTGGCGGGCGGTCGACACCCTGGCGGCGACGCGCGCCGCGCGAGCGCCCGGACGAGCTGCCGCTGGTGGTCGGCAAGTCGACCGTGCCGGTTGGCACCGCCCAGCGGGTCGCCGACCGCCTGGCCGGGCGCGCCCTGGTCGTGTGGAACCCCGAGTTCCTGCGCGAGGGCCTGGCCGTGGCCGACACCCCTGCGCCCCGACCGCATCGCTCTACGGCCGCCGTCGACCCCGCGCGGGCCGAGCGGGCCCGCGCGGTCCTGGACGAGGTCTCACGCCCCATCCTCGAGGCGGACGCGCCCCGGCTGACCATGGACCACCAGACCGCCGAACTGGTCAAGACGGCGGCCAACGCCTTCTCGCCACGAAGATCAGCTTCATCAACGCCATGTCCGCCCTGTGCGACGCCGCGGGGCCGACGTCGCCGTGCTGGCCGACGCCATCGGGCGCGACGCGCGCATCGGCCACCGCTTCCTGCGCGCCGGCATCGGCTTCGGCGGGAGGGCTGCCTGCCCGCGACCTGCGCGGGACTGGAGCAGCGCCGCCGAGCTGGGCGCCGACGGCCCGCCTCGTTCCTGGACCGGGTCGACGCCATCAACTGCGGGCAGCGCGACCACGTGACGCGGATGGCCCTGGACGCCCTGGGCCCCGACCCGCGGGCCGGGCGGTGACGATCCCGGGCGTCACCTTCGCCGGACAGCGACGACCTGCGCGACTTCGTGCTGGGAGGTGGCGCTGCGCCTGAGGGACGCCGGCGCCGTCGTCACCGTCCACGACCCCAGGGGCCTGGCGGGCCTGTCCCGCCACCACCCTCGACCTGCGCGCTCAGCCCGACGCACCCTGCGGGCGCTGGAGGGCGCCGAGCTGGTCATCCCTGGGCACGGAGTGGAAGGAGCTGACGGACCCTGATCCGCGGCGGCGGCGGCGCGGGCGGCCCGGCCCGTGCTCATCGACGCGCGCAACGCCCTGGTCCCTCCCGGTGGACGGCGGCCGGGTGGGACTACTGCGGCATCGGCCGCCACGCCGTCCGCGGCGGAGCGCGCCCGGCGCCCTGACCGCGCGGACGCCGCGGCCGGATGAACCCCGCCGCCGCGCTCCGCCGGGCCACGATCCGCACCCGGCTGACGTGGGACGATCATCGCGGTCTCCCTGATCGCCCTGCTCACCTCCGGGGCGGCGGTGTGGGTGCTGGCCTGCGCAGCCTCCACGACGACGTCGACACGCGCCTGGCCCCTGACCCGCGCCGAGCTGCGCCAGATGGCGGGCAGGGGCCGACCCGGCGACGGGCCGCGCCCCGACCGACCCCCGCGCAGGTCGTCCTGGCGCACCTGGAGCGCTCGAACCCGCCCCCTTCGACAGCGAGCTCGGCATTGTCGACGGGCGGGCGCGGTGGGTCTCCGCCCAGGGCGACGGGCGTCCCTCCGGTCCGACACGGCGCTCGCGGACCGGCTGCTGGCGCTGTCGCAGACGGACGAGTCGGTCATCGAGACCGTCGAGACGGCCCTCCGGGCGCCACTCGGTGCTGGTCGCCGCTGAACGACGGCGTCCAGCGGGCCGCCCTGGCGCGCGCGGTCGACCTGGGCGCCGCGGAGGCCGAGCTGCGGGGCACCATGGCCTGTACGCGGCGTCCGCCGTCGTCACGGTCGCCCCTGGCCGGCGCGCTGTCGTGGTTCGGCGTGGAGCGGCTGCTGCGCCCCATCGAGGAGCTGCGCCGGGCCACCGACTCATCGACGAGCGCGACCTGACCACCCTGCGTGGCGGTGCGCGGCCGGGACGACCTGTCCGCCCTGGCGGCGCTCGTCAACCGGATGCTGACCGCGTCCAGCGCTCCGTCGAGACCCAGCGCGAGCTCCCTCGACGACGTCGGCACGAGCTGCGCACCCCGATCACGGTGGTGCGCGGGCACCTGAGCTCATCGACGCCGCCGACCCCGACGACGTGCGGCAGACCAGGAGCTGGTCCCTCGACGAGCTCGACCGCATGGGGACGCTGGTCGCGGGCCTGCTGGAGGTCGCCCGCAGCTCGAGCGTCGACTGTGTCCCCTGCGCCCACCGACGTCGCCGCGCTGACGGCGCAGGTCCTCGACAAGCGCCCGCGCGCTGGGGCCCAGGGACTGATCCTGACCCAGCGCCGAGGTGACGGCCGCGCTCGACCCCACGCGCATCACCGAGGCCTGGCTGGAGCTGGCGACCAACGCGGTCAAGTACTCCGCCCCGGGCTCGCCGATCCGCCTGGGGTCGCTGGTGGCGGGCGACGAGCTGCTCCTGCGGGTGGAGGACCGGGGCATCGGCATCGCCCCGGAGGACCTGCCGACCATACGCCGCCTGGCGCGCGCCCTGCAGGCGGCGGCCATGGCGCCGGGTACGGGCCTGGGCCTGAGCGTCGTGGAGAACATCGCGGCCGCCCACGGCGGGGCCCTTGACGTGGAGTCCGCGCCCGGGCGAGGATCAATCTTCACCCTGCGCCTGCCGCTGACGCCGGCCCGGGGCGCCGCCAACGAGTCGGGAGGAGTCCCGTGAGCACCGTGCTGATCGTCGAGGACGAGGCCCGCATCGCTCCTTCCTCACCAAGGGCCCTCAGGTCGCGGGCTTCACGCCCCGGGTCGTCACCAGGGGCGGGCAGGCCGTGGAGGCGGTGCTCATGGGCGGGATCGACCTGGTCCCTGCTGGACGTGGGGCTGCCCGACATCGACGGCTTCGAGGTCCTCGAGCGCCTGCGCGGGCAGGGCGTGAGGACGCCCATCATCATGCTCACGGCCCGCTCCTCGGTGGCGGACCGGGTCGCGGGCCTGGAGAACGGGGCCGACGACTACATGCCCAAGCCCTTCTCCTTCGAGGAGCTCGTCGCCAGGGTCCGCCTGCGCCTGCGCCCTGACGGCGCCGGAGGGCGGGGCGGACGGCCACCTGATCGAGCACGGCGGGCTGGTCCTGACCTGCGCACCCGGCGCGTGAGCGTCGAGGGGCGCTGGTCGACCTGTCCGCCCGGGAGTTCTCACTGGCGGAGACCTTCATGCGCCACCCGGGCCAGGTCCTCAGCCGCGAGCAGCTGCTGGAGCGGGTGGGGGATGGACTTCGACCCGGGGTCCAACGTCGTCGACGGTACGTGTCCTACCTGCGGGGAAAGCTCGGCAGGCAGCGGCTGGAGACGGTCCGGGGCGTGGGCTACCGGCTCGTGTAGGCCCGGCCCATGGGGCCCCGGGCGGCGGTATCGGCAGCCGCCCGCGCGCGCCGGTCACCGCATCCCCGCAGTGCGCCGCCCAGTACGCGGCGCGCCCGGCCGTCGGCATCAGTCCCCGGCCCGCGCGAGGGATCAGTCGCCGTCGAGATCCTCGGCCTCGCTGCCATCCGCCGCGTCGTTGTCGGATCGTCCGGGGAGGAGGGCGTGGCAGAACCCGGGCGGGGCGCGACGACCCGGGCGCCGCCTCGCCCCGGCGGGCGCCCGCGCCGCCGAGTCCGCCGAGTCCGAGGGCTCCCTGCGCTGCTGACCCGCCGAACCCGCCGGGTCCGACGAGTCCGAGGGCCCCGGCCGTCGGCGGATCTGCGGGGGCCGGGGGCGGGAGCCCTCCGCGTCGCGGGGCGCGGACGTCATGGTGATCCCCGGCTCGCCGGCGGGCTCGGCGGGCCCGCGCAGCACGACCGCGGCCAGGCCCGCCAGGCGGCCGCGGCGCTGAGCGCCACCCCCGCGGCGACCGCGCGGCCGCGCGGGCCCTCACGGGCGCCCCGCCCTCAGGGGCCGCACATGGCTCGTCCCCTCGACGATCCACTGCGTCGTGGTCAGGGCGGCCAGCCCCATGGGGCCGCGGGCGTGCAGCTTCTGGGTGAGATGCCCAGCCCGCGCCCAGCCCCAGCTGGCCGCCGTCGGTGAAGCGCGTCGAGGCGTTGACCATGACGGCGGCGGAGTCGACCGCCGCGACGAAGCGGTTCATGCAGGCCACGTCCCGGTGAGGATCGCCTCGGGTGCCCGGTGGACCACCGCGCGATGTGGGCGACGGCCTCTCCAGGTCGGCGACGACGCGCACGGCCAGGTCGGGGCTGCCGTACTCGGTGGCCCAGTCCTCCTCGGTGGCGGGCACCAGCAGGTCCTCGTGGCCGGAGCCGGCGACCGCGGGGGCGAGAAGGGCGCGGGCGGCGTCGTCGGCGTGAGGGTCACTCCCCGGCCCAGCGGGCGGCCGCGGCGTCGGGCAGGAGGGCCCCGGCGGCGTCGCGGTGCACCAGGAGGGTCTCGGCGGCGTTGCACACGCCCACGCGCTGGGTCTTGGCGCTGACGATGATCGGCACGGCGGCGGCGACGTCGGCGGAGGCGTCGGCGTAGATGTGGCAGCTGCCGCTGCCGGTCTCGATGACGGGCACCGCGGACTGCCTCGACGACGGCCCTGATGAGCCCGGCGCCGCCGCGCGGGACGAGGACGTCGATGAGGCCGCGGGCCCGCATGAGCGCGGCGGCCCCTCGCCCCTGCCGGCGGAGTCGATGGTGGCGACCAGGTCGGCCGGCAGGGCGGCGTCGGACAGGGCCCCGCGCAGGACGTCCACAATGGCGGCGTTGGTCTTCTCGGCGGCGCTCCCGCCGCGCAGCACGACGGCGTTGCCGGACTTCAGGGTCAGGGCGGCCACGTCGACGGTCACATTGGGGCGCGCCTCGTAGATCATGCCCACCACGCCCAGGGGGACGCGCACGCGGCGCACCCGCAGGCCGTTGGGCAGGGTGCGGCCGTCGACAATCTCGCCGACCGGGTCGGGCAGGGCCGCGATCTCGCGCAGGGAGTCGGCGATGGCCCCGATGCGCTCGGGCGTCAGGGCCAGGCGGTCGACCAGGCCCGCCCTCATGCCCGCGGCGCGGGCGCGCTCCAGGTCGGCCCCGTTGGCGGCCAGGATGCGCGGGGCGGCTCCACGAGATGGTCGGCCATGGCGCGCAGCCCGGCGTCCTTGACTCGCGGCGCGCCCCGGCCACCGACCGTTGGGCGGCGCGGGCGGCGGGGCGGTGCGGGCGACCAGGTCGGCGGCCTCCTGCTGGGACGACGGGGCGGCGGTCTCACTCATGGCACCACCATACGGTGCCGGGCGGCCGCGGATCCGCGAACGGGTACCGGATCACGGCCTGGTGGCGTAGGATGCCCCTGCGAGGGCATTCGACCGTTCCGCCCACGGCTTGAGCATCCGCACCGCTCGCCGTGGGTTGACACCACCACCACCCGCGGTCGGGTGCCCTCGCCTCACGTCCGGGCGGAGGCGCCGATCCCCGCCTCTGAGCCGCCAGTTCTGGTGAGAAGGGCTCAGTAGTAGGCTAGCGCAGGCAGAGCGAGCGAGAGGAACAGGGACGCCTATGAAGACTGCAGCACCTGGCGGCGAGCAACTGGCGGAACTTCAAGAACGTGGAGTTCGATGTCGGCGAGCGCCTGTTCGTCGTGGGCCCCAACGCCGCGGGCAAGTCCAACCTCCTCGACATCTTCCGCTTCCTGGCCGACATCGCCGGTCAAGGTGGCGGGCTCGCCCGCCGTCGATCGTCGGGGCGGCTCTGAAGAAGGTCCGCAGCCTGTTCGCACGCACCAACGCCAAAGGGCGTCTCGTCGTCGACGTGACACTGCGGGACGGCGGCGACTCATGGCGCTACAGGCTCTCGGTCAAGGGCGAGGGGAAGGGCGGAACCGCCCCGTCGTCGACGAGGAACTGGTCGTGAAGAACGGAGAGGAACTGCTCAGGCGTCCCTGACGACCGGGATCTGATGGATGAGGTCCTCCTGACCCAGACGCACCCGAGCAGATCGCATCCAACCAGAGCTTCCGCCCATCGCCGACTACTGATCGAGTCCAGTACTTCCACCTCGTCCCCCCAGATCATTCGCGACCCGCGCGCCGTCGTCGCTGATGACGACCCCTTCGGAAGCGATTTCATCACCCAGATGAACGCGACCCCAACTCGTACCCGTGATGCGTGGCTCGGCGCATGCAGCAGGGCCCCTGCGCGCAGCGGTGCCCGGATTCGAGTCCCTGACCATTGAGACGGACACCGCCCGGCAGACCGCATCTGATCGCCGGCTATAAGAACTGGCGGTCAACGCCTTCGAAGCAGAACGAGGCCGACTTCTCCGACGGCACCCTGCGACTCATAGGCCTGCTGGGGCCATTATCAGGACGCCGGCGAACCTGGGATCCCTGCTGCTGGAGGAGCCCGAGCTGTCCCTCAACAACGCGATCTGAGAATCCTGCCTCGGTGCTCGCGCAGGCGCGGCGCCTCCGATCTCCAGATCATCCTGTCGACCCACGCCCCCCGAGATCCTCAACGACGAGGGATCGGCCCCTGATGAGGTCCTCGTCCTGCGGGTCACGGACGACGGCTCGCGCGCGGACCTCTCTCCTCGCTGCCGAAGGCGATGGACGACCTCGACCTGGGGCTGACCGTCTCGGAGGTCGTCGACGGACTCATCGCCCCCGCCGATCTCGCGGGTCTGCCTCGCGCCGCGCGGAGTCGTCGATGACGGCCGGGCCCCGCGTATCGGTCGCCGTGGAGGGGAATCGGACACGGGAATGGTCGGGACTTTGCTCGCACACGTCGGTAGTTTCGCTCGCCCGACCGTGCCTCGTCAAGCGGGGGTCACCATCTCGACAGGCTCATACCGGGGCCTTAGCCGGACCTCCATCAATAATCCCTGGGTCGTGTTCAGGGACTCTGACGGCCGGTGTCCGGTCGAACTCCGCACGGCCCTCATCGGTTCGCGACCGCACGACGGAGGATTCGAACTGCGCCTCGCATGCTCGATGACGGAGGCCTGGCTGCTGGCAGACGTCGAGAATTTCTCAGATCATTTCAAAACACCCGTGCAGAAGATTCCCAGGGCCCCTGACGAACCGCTCACGCCAAACGGGATTGGTTCGCCTGTGCCGGTCATCCCGTTCGCGTCGGATACGTGATGATATGGTTCGCGCCAACGGCGCGCCCGGGGTGCTCTACACGGGCCGACTCAACGAATTCGCCCTTGAATGCTGGGACGTTGTCAAGGCACGGGAGCGCAGTCCCAGTCTTCACCGCACGATCGTGAGACTCGAATCCATGCGCGATCAGCTCCTGACGGTCTCGGCCGCAGACTGAGGCGCACTCGCTACGGCCGCCGAGCCCCGCCCAGGAGAAGCGGCGGCCCCGCCGGATCCCGATTCTGGCGCTCTGGGAGGATCGTTCGGGCCTGCACCTCGGATGCGCTCGACGGATTCCGCATGATTCCGCGGTTCTGATGGCGGCGCGGTCGAGTGCGGGGCGGAACGATCCTCCCAGAGCGCCATTTCCCGCCTCGGACGGGCTCACGGAGCGGGGAACCCGAGCCCAGTGGGACGAGGTGATGCGCATGGAACCCGATCGGCACTGGAACGGGGCGCGGCCGTGCGGCATCAGGATCGACTCGAACGCCACGCAGGCCGCCCGCACGGCGCCGGACGCACCGAGCAGTACTGCCGATCTGGCCCGGGGCGGGAAGAAGGGGCGGCGCCCTCACGCGCCTGCGGTGCGCGGCAGCCGGCGAGGTCGTCGCGGTGGACGACGGGGCGACGTGGTCGGGGGCGGCCCCGCCCCGCCGCCGCGCCTCCAGGACCTCTCGATCTCGGCGGAGGCGTAGCGGCAGATGCCGCGGGCGATCGTCCCTCCGGGCCGACCACCCTCGATGACGGCCCCTGACCCGAAGTCGCCGTCCACCCCGGTCACCCCGGGCAGCAGGAGCGACTTTCTTGCCCTCCACCAGGGCGCGGGCCGCCCCGGCGTCGACGATGACGCGCCCTCGGGGATCGAGGCGTGGGCCATCCACAGCCTGCGGCTGGGCCGGCGCGGGCCGGTGGGCAGGAACCAGGTGCCCAGCCCGGCCGGGACCCCGGGCGCCCAGGAGGCGGACGGCGTCGTCGGCGTCGGCGATGAGGGTGGCGGTCCCCGAGGCGCAGGCGATCACGGCGGCCTGGACCCTGGTGCGCATCCCCCGGTGCCGATCGCCGACCCCCGCCCGGCGACGCTGACGCGGACCAGGTCCTCGGCCTGCGCACGAGGCGCACGGGCTCGGCGCCCGGCGCGTCCGGGCGGGCGGTCCCACATCCCGTCCACGTCGGTGAACAGGACCATGACGTCGGCGGCCACGAGGTGGGAGACCAGCGCGGCCAGGTGGTCGTTGTCCCCGAGGCTGAACTCGGTGGTCGCCACGGCGTCGTTCTCGTTGACCACGGGCACCGCCCCCATGGACAGCAGGGCGTCGAAGGTCGCGCGCACGGTGCGGTAGTGGTGGCGCACCGCGATGTCCTGGGCGGTGAGCAGCACCTGGGCGGTGAGCACCCCGTAGGCGCTCATCGCCGTCTGCCACCGGGAGACCAGGCGCCCCTGCCCCACGCTGGCGGCGGCCTGGAGCAGGCGGAGCTGTCGGGCGCCGCCCAGCCCCAGCGGCGCCAGGCCGGCGGCCACCGCGCCGGAGGAGACCAGGACGACGTCGTGCCCGCGCCGGCGCAGCCCCCGCCACGAGCCGGGCGACGATGTCGATGCGGTTGAGGTCGAGCCCGCCGTCGGGTCGGGTCAGCGACGTCGAGCCCAGCTTGAGCACCATGCGGGCGCCCGGCGGCAGGCGGTCGGGGCGGCCCTGACGACCGCGGCCGGGCCCGTGCCAGGGCCCGACGTGAGCCCGATGCGGGCCCGACGTCGAGGCGGCTGAGCCCGGCCGCGCCGGCCCCTGGCGCCGCCCCGCGCCCTGCTCACGACTCCCGTCCCAGCCGGGATCGGTCCACAGGCCTCGGCGGCCTCGTCGCGCAGCTCCCTGGCGGGCGGCCTCCTGGCGTCCATGGACTGTGGTAGCGGGCCCGCTGCTCGACGTTGGTGCGCCGACGGCGGTAGTCCTCCACGCGCGCGTCCGTGCCCCGGGCGCCCAGCAGCTCGGCCCCGGCGGTGATGGTCGGCTCCCAGGTGAACAGCACGCCGCCCCTCGACGTCCCCGATGAGGACGGCGTCGCCTGCGTGCGCCCCGGCCCGCACGAGCTGGTCTCGACGCCGGCGGCGGCCAGGCGGTCCGCCAGGTAGCCGACGGCCCCGTTATCATGGCGAAGTCGGTCTGGCGCACCCAGCGCTCGGGCTTGGCCCCGCGCACCTGGTAGACCCTCGCCCTCGGCCGGGTGGCGGGATGAGGTGGACCCGAGCGACTGGCCTGCGCCGCGCCGTGAGACGGCGGCTGGGCGGATGACGGTCGCTCGGGCCCGGTGCGGGCGGCGGCCTCCTGCCGGGCGGCTCCCTGACCAGGTCGGCCAGCGCGAAGGACAGCGCCCGCAGCCCGGTGTGGGCGACGGCCGAGACCTCGAAGACGGGCAGGCTGCGGGCCTGGACGTCGCGCGCACGAAATCGGCCAGCTCGGCGGCGTCGGGCACGTCGATCTTGCTGAGGACCACCACGCGGGGCCGCTCCACGAGCGGGGCGCGGCCGGTGAGCGCCGGGTCGTCCTCCCTGCTCGCCCAGGCGCTGGGGAGTAGGCGGCGAGCTCGGCCTCGATGGTGTCCAGGTCGCTCAGCGGGTCCCGGCCGGGCTCGAGGGTGGCGCAGTCCAGGACGTGGACGATGACCGAGCAGCGCTCGATGTGGCGCAGGAACTCCAGCCCCAGGCCCCTGCCCTCGCTGGCGCCGGGATGAGCCCGCACGTCGGCGATCGTGCAGCGGACCGCTCGGCCTCGACCACGCCCAGGTTGGGCACGAGCGTGGTGAAGGGTAGTCGGCGATCTTGGCCGGGCGGCGCTCATGGCGGCGATGAGGGAGGACTTGCTGGCGCTGGGGTATCTCACGAGGGCGACGTCGGCGACGGTCTTGAGCTCCAGGACGACGTCGAGGCTCTCGCCGGGCCTCGCCCAGAGGTGGAAGCTGGGGGCCCTGCGCCTGGAGGAGGCCAGGAGAAGTTGCCGCGCCCGCCCAGTCGCCGGCGGCGACGACCAGGCGCGCCCGGGGCTCGACCAGGTCGGCCAGGACCGCGCCGTCGGCGGTCTTGACCACGGTGCCCTCGGGCACGGGCAGGACGAGGTCCTCGCCGTCGGCGCTGCGCTCCAGCCGCCCATGCCGGGGTGCTGCCGCCCGGCGGTGCGGGGAGCGGTGGTAGCTCAGCAGGGTGGTCGCGGGTCGGCCACGAGCACGACGTCGCCGCCGTGCCCGCCGTCGCCGTCGGGCCCGGGCCAGGGCTTGTACTTCGCGGTGGACGGAGGTGCAGCTGTTGCTGCTGTCCCCCCGGCCACGTGGAGGACCACTCGGTCGATGAAGCTGGGCATGGGTCCTCTCTGCGGGTGCGCGGCAGGCGCGGGCGCGGCCGGGGCGGATGGCGGGTGGCGCGGCGACGGCGCGAGGGCGGACGGCCGCAGCCGTCCGCCCTCGCGGATGCCGTGGTGCTCGGAGGCTCAGGCCTCGGGGAGCACGACGTCGACGACCCTGCGGTCGCGGCGGTGCCGAACCGGACGCGGCCGGCGGCCTTGGCGAACAGGGTGTCGTCGCTGCCGCGGCCGACGTTGGCGCCGGTGGAAGTGGGTGCCGCGCTGGCGGACGATGATCCGCCTGCCTTGACGAGCTGGCTGCCGAAGCGCTTTGACGCCCAGGCGCTGGGCGTTCGAGTCGCGACCGTTGCGGGAGGAGCCGAGACCCTTCTTGTGTGCCATGGTGAGCCTCTTTCTGTGCAGGCGGGGCGTTGGGAGACCGGGGTCGTTCAGAATGCTGCGCGGCGGTCACTTGATCGCGGTGATCTTGACGGCCGTGAGCTTGGCGCGGTGGCTCTGGCGCTTTGCGGTAGCTCCGTCTTGTTCTTGAACTTGAGGATATTGATCTTGGGGTCTTCTTCTCGCCGAGGATCTCGGCGGTGACGGAGGCCTCGCCAGATCGGCGGCGGCGGTGGTCACCGTGCGCCGTCCACCAGCACTGAGGGGACGAGGTCGATCTCGTCACCGACCTCGCCGGCGAGCTCGTCCACAACCACGACGTCGCCGGACGGAGACCTTTCTCGCGACGGCCGCCGGCCCTTGACGATCGCGTAGACCACTTGAATGCTCATCTCTGTCGATTCTTCGGACAGCTGCGGCGGTTACGACAAGGCCTCCGCACTGGCTGCTCCTGGGCGGGTGCGAAACGCACCGACAGGCAAACTCTAGGCGATCGGTCCCGGCGGACTCAACCCGCTGCCCGCGGCCGCGGCCCTCGTAGTGCTTTCCGCACGTACCCCGCTACGCCTCCGCGTCGGAGCCTGCGCGCGGGGCGCAGTCTCCTGCGAGCCCGCGCTGGCGTCCCGCGCAGCGGCGCCTCGCGCTCGTCGCTGACGGGCCTGGCTCGCGTCGGCCTGGCCCCTGTCCGGGGCGAGCCGGTCCTGGTGGGCGTGCTCGGCGGCGGCCGCGATCTGCGCTCAGGCCCGCGCACGGCGGCCCGGTGGTGGCGTCGGAGGAGGCGCTCGGGTCCGCGCCGGTCCTTAGCGCGGCCGCGCGGGGCCTGGGACGACTCGTCGCGGCCTTGCGACCGCGCTTGCGGCCTGGCGGGAGGCGGAGGCGGACGTCCGCCTCCTGGTTCTCCACCGGCGAGGAGTGGACGATGAAGCCCGCCCGCCGCAGCACTTCCGCAGGGGTCGAGAAGGCCTCGACGAGCCCCTGGCCCACGCGCTTGCGCGTCATCTGCACCAGGCCCAGGCTGGTGACCGCGACCTGGTGGCGGGTGCGGTCGCGCCCCAGGCACTCGACCAGGCGGCGCAGCACCAGGTCCCGGTTGACTCCAGCACCATGTCGACGAAGTCGATGACGATCATGCCGCCGATGTCGCGCAGGCGCAGCTGGCGGACGATCTCCTCGGCGGCCTCTGATATTGTTGCGGGTGACCGTCTCTCCAGGGTCCCGTCGGCGCTGGTGAAGCGCCCGGTGCTGACGTCGATGACGGTCATGGCCTCGGTGCGGTCGATGATGAGCGTGCCGCCGGACGGCAGCCAGACCTTGCGGTCGAAGCCCTCGGCGAGCTGCTCGTCGATGCGGTGGGCGGTGAAGACGTCCCGGGCGCACCCAGTGCTCGAGGCGGTCGACCAGGTCGGGCTGAGGTCGCGGACGTACTCGAGATCGTGGCCCAGGCCGCGTCGCCCCGGACGACGAGGAGCGAAGTCCTCGTTGAAGACGTCGCGCACCACCCGCACGGCCAGCTCGGGCTCGCCTCGAGCAGGACCGGGGCCTTCGCCGGAGCCGGACAGGATCCGCTTTTGGACCTCTTTGTCGACGGACTGCCACTGTTTGACCAGGCGCTCGACGTCGGCGCACCAGCTGCTCGCTGGCGCCTCGGCGGCGGTGCGTACGATGACGCCCGCGTCGTCGGGGACGATGCGCTTGAGGATCTTCTTCAGCCGCGAGCGCTCGGTGTCGGGGAGCTTGCGGGAGATGCCGGTCATGGTGCCGCCGGGCACGAGCACGAGGTAGCGCCCGGCCAGCGTGACCTGGCTGGTCAGGCGCGCGCCCTTGTGGCCGATGGGGGATCCCCGGTGACCTGACCAGGACGGCGTCGCCGCTCTTGGAGCGTCTCCGATGCGGCGCGCTGCGCTTGCCTCCATCCCGGCGGGCGTCCCAGCTGACTCGCCGGCGTACAGGACGGCGTTGCGCCCCCGGCCCAGGTCGACGAAGGCGGCCTCCATGGAGGGCAGGACGTTCTGGACCCGGCCGACGTAGACGTTGCCGACCATGGAGACCTGGGTGTGGCGGGCCACGTAGTGCCTCGACCAGCAGCCCGTCCTCGAGCAGGGCGATCTGGTTGAGGCCGTCCGCTCGCGCACGATCATCTGGCGGTCGACGCCCTCGCGGCGGGCCAGGAACTCGGCCTCGGTGATGATGGGACGATCGGCGTCCCGGCCGCCCGGCCTCGCGGCGGCGCTGGCGCTTGGCCCCAGGCGGGTGGAGCCCTGAGGCCGGTGACCCTGTCGCGCACCGTCGCGCCCGGAGTCGGAGCGCGCGCGAGCGGCGGACGACGGCGGCGCTCGAGCCGGCGGGCGCTCCTCCTCCGGCGCCGCGGGCTCGGCGCCTCCTGCTCGGCCGGCTCGGCCCCGCGCCTCCTGGCGGTTCTGCTCGGCTGCGTCCTCCGGCGCCTGCAGCGGGGAGCGGGAGCGGCGGCTCGCGACCGCCGCGGCGGAGCTTGCGCCGCCCGCCGGAGTCTCGGCGTGCTCCTCGCGCTCGCGGCCCTGCCCGGAATCGGGGTCCGCCCTGGAATCGGCGGCCCGGCGTCGGCGCGGGCGTCACGGTCCGGGTCGGCGCCGTCCTCATCGGCGTCGGTCTGTCGTCCCTCGGCGGCCTTGCGGGGTCTCGGGCGGCCTCGGTCCTGCGGGTCCCGGCTTCCGCGGCGGCTCGCGAGCGCGGCGCCTGGCTTGTCGGCGCGCGCTCGTCCCCGGAGTCTCGGCTGCGCTGCGACGTCGATCGGCGCCTGGGGTCGGCGTGCGGCAGCGTGCTCGGCGCCTGGCGGCCGTCGCCCTGCGGCGGCGGCGCTCCCTGGCCTGGCTGGACCCCTGCGGCGGTGCTGGCCCCGCCGGACCCCGCGACCCGGCGGGCCGGCCTCGACGACTCGGCGGGACCGGACGGGCTCGGCGGAGGCGGCGCTTCATGACCGGGCGGACTTTCGCCGGCCGCGCGCTGCGGGGCTCGGGCCGCCGGGGCGGCAGTCCGGCGCGGCCTGGCGGCCGTCACCTGCAGGCGGCGGGCGCGGCTCGGGTCGGGGGCCTGGAAGAGCAGGAGTGGGGCAGTCGCGCCTCGTCCCCCTCGACGCGATCCGTGGCGTCCGTGCGCGGACTGTCTCTCGGTGCTCAACTGGAGTCCCTGTGCTCCGGACCCTCGGTCGTCGGATCCGGCGTCCCTCGTCTCGGCGTCCCTCGGCGTCCTCGGGGTCCCGGGCGTCCTCGGCCCCCAGGTCCTCGGGTCTCGGCGCTCCCCTGTCGGCCTGGCCCGTCCGGCGGGCTCCTCTCGCCCGTGGGTTCTGCGCACTCGCGTCCTGCTCGCCCGAGTCCGAGTCGTCGGCGGGCGCCGCTGGTCTCCCGTCGATGGGGTCTCTCCTGCGTCCTCCCGCCGCGCGCTGGGGGCGTTGCGGGCGGGCCGTGTCCGCGGCGGGTCCGGGCGGTGTCCAGGTCGCGCCCTGCGGCGGCGGCGCGGCGGCGCGCGGGGTCCGGCGGCGTCACCGCCGTCCCCGGCGGTCGCCGCCGACGAGGACGCCGAGGATGTCTGGTGGGGTCATGGTGCACTCTCCTGGCGCTGCCGCGTCGCCCGCCGTACTCTGCGGACGCGCGCGCGATGGGCTCCCGCGCGGGAGCACAGAAGTCTGCGTGCCTGGCGGCGCCGACTGCCGGCCCCTATCCGCACGAGCTGGGACCGCGGCAGCGCTCGAGGCGGCGCAGTTCCCTGACGCGGCGGGCGTCGCGGTTCGGACACCGGGGCCGGCATGTGGCACCCGGAGCCGCAGCGAGTATCCCACATCCCCGCGCGCCTTCAGGAGTCAGTGCCTCACGGCGGGTCCTCGATCGTCGTCGGCGGACGGGCGGGCGGCGGCGCACCCGGCGGCGCCCGCGGAGGACCGCTTTCGTGACGCGACGTCAGACAAGTCGTATACTTGCCTATCCGTCCACGCCCGTTAGTGTGGACAACCTTAGTGATTTCTATTACGTCTCCCGAAAGGTGTCGCAGTGCTGCACGCGCCGATGGCGCCGGACGGACTCGATCTGGCGCGTGGCAGTTCGCCATCACGACCGTCTACCACTTCATCCTGGTCCCGCTCACGATCGGCCTGTCCCCGCTGGTGGCCCTCATGGAGGCGCTCCACCTGCGCACCGGCGACGAGCAGTGGAGGGTCGCCACGAAGTTCTTCGGCAAGATCCTGCTCATCAAATCTCGCCCTGGGCGTGGCCACCGGCATCGTCCAGGAGTTCCAGTTCGGCATGAACTGGTCGGAGTACTCCCGCTTCGTCGGCACGTCTTCGGCGCCCCTGGCCTTCGAGGCCCTGCTGGCCTTCTTCATGGAGTCCACCTCCTGGGCCTCGTGGATCTTCGGCTGACCGCCTGAGCCCCCGGCCCACAACCCGTGCATGTGGATGGTCGCCCTCGGGCACCAACGTCTCGGCCCTGTTCATCCCGGCCGCGAACTCCTGGATGCAGCACCCGTGGGCGCCGTCATCGACGAGCAGACGGGCGCGCCTGGCTCGACGGCGTCGACGGCTCTCCAGGTCCCGGCCAACCTCGATCCTGTGGACCACCGTCGCACGTCATCTCCTCGGCCTTCTGTCGCCGGCGCTGTCGTCCTGGGCGTGTCGGCGTGGTGGATGACCAGGCCGCGCGCGCCGGGCAGGACCATGAGGCCTGGCCGGCCGTGGCGCCGCCTCGACCCGGCCCGGCGCCGCCGTCACGACGCCGCCGGCGCCCTGACCGCCGGGTCCGGCTACGTCCAGGGCCAGCCTCGTCGTCGCCGAGCAGCTCGCCAAGATGGCGGCCGCCGAGATGCTGTGCCAGACGCAGAGGGCGCCGGGATGCCACCGTGGCCGCCTTCGGCTCGTGCCGCGACGGCAGCGCCGTCCACCCATCACCGTCCCCCGCGTCTACTCCTTCATGGCCGCCAACGACCCCGACGCCGAGGTCATGGGCCTGAACGACGCCCAGGCGATGTACGAGCGGGCCTGACGGCGGGGCGTGGACTACACGCCCGACGAGACGGCCACCTTCTGGTCCTTCCGCCTCATGATCGGCTCTGGCCTGGCCTCCGCCGGCACGGCGCCGCTCGCCCTGGCTGACCTGCCTGGGACGCCCTGTCGCCAGCTGCGCGCCTGGGCGCCGCCGCCCTGTGGACCAGTGGCTGCCCTTCGTGGCCTGCTCCTTCGGCTGGATCTTCACCGAGATCGGCCGTCAGCCCTGTGGTCGCCCCTCAACCCGGCGGACCCGGCCTCCAGGTCCGCATGCTCACTGCCGACGGCGTGTCCACGGTCGTCTCGCCCGCCGCGGTGCTCACCTCCATGATCGTCTTCACCCTCCTGTACGCCGCGCTCGGCGCCGTGTGGTACCTGCTCCCTGCGCCGCCACATCCGCGAGGGCGTGCGCACCTCGCCGGCCCGGACGCCGCGACGACCGGGACGGGGCCGCGGCCCCGTCCCGTCCTCTCGAGTACTGACACGGGGCAAGGGAGAATATCGTCAGCGACGCCGCCCATCGTCTGGTTCATCCTCATCGCCGTCCTGTGGACCGGCTACCTGGCCCTGGAGGGCTTTCGACTTCGGAGTCGGCATGCCCTGAGCATACTCGGGCGCGACGAGCGCGAGCGCCGCGCCATGGTCCGCACCATCGGCCCCTCACTGGGACGGCAACGAGGTGTGGCTGCTGACCGCCGGGCGGCGCCACCTTCGCCGCCTTCCCGAGTGGTACGGGACCCTCTTCCGGCGCCTACCTCGCCCTGTTCCTCATCCTGCTGTGCCTGATCGGCGCGTCTGCGCCATCGAGTGGCGCAGCAAGATCAACTCCCGCCTGGCGCGACGCCCGACCGGGCCCACACGATCAGCGCCTCGATCCTCCGTCCTGTGGGCGTCGCCTTCGCCAACCTCGTCCAGGGCATGCGCATCGAGGTAGTGCGACCGCCGACGGCGCTGTCGTCGATCCCCGCCTGGGTGCCCGCGGACGCCCCTCAGGGCGCCTCCCACCAGCCGACCGGCGGCTTCTTCAGCCTGCTGACCCCTTCACCTCCTGGGCGGGGCGGTCACCCGCCTGCTGTTCCTCACCCACGGCGCGCTCTTCACGGCGCTCAAGACCCGCGGCGCCCCTGTCCGAGCGGGCCGAGGCTCTGGTCTGCGTCTCGGCGCGCGCCGCCTCGACCGCCGTCACTGCGGCGTGGGCCCTGTGGGCGCAGCTGGCCCACTCCCCCAACGCCGCCGCCTGGGCCGCTGGTCCTGACCGCGGCGAGCCTGACCGCCTCCCTGGCGCTGACCCGCGCGGGCCGGACGGGGCCGGCCTTCGCCGCGCACCTGGCCGGCATCGCTGCGCCGTCGCGTTCATCTTCGCGGCCATGGCCCCCCACGTCATGCGCTCGTCGATCGACGGCGCCTACTCGCTGACCATCGCGCAGGCGGCCTCGGCGGACGCCACGCTGCTCATCATGACGATCGCGGCCGTGGTCTTCGTGCCGGGCGTGCTGCTCTACACCGGTGCGGGCTGCGGTCTTCTCCGGCGCATCAGCGCCGAGGCCATCAACCCCGACGAGGGCGGCCTGCACCCGAGCAGGGTGCGCGACTCCTCCCAGCCGGAGGCCGTCATCGGCTACTGACCCGCCCCCGGCCAATCGACTAGACCACGGTCCCAGACGCACTATTCTGAGGGCGTGAAGCCACCGGACCCCTCGACTCGATCGAGGCTACGCGCGCCGCCCGGCGCTACATCGCCACCACCGCGGTCACCGGCGTGCTCATCGCCGGCCCTCGTCGTCGCCCAGGCCTGGCTCATCTCCCTCGCATCGTCGCCCCCTCATGGCGGGGCGCGGCGACCCGGGACCGCCTCCCTCGTGCGGCCCTGGCCGGTCGTCGTCGCCCGCGCCGCCGTCGTGCACTCTCCAGAGTCGCGCGCCCACCGGGCCGCGACCCGCACCATGCCGAGCTGCGCCGGCGTCGTGGCGCACGCGGCGGCGCTCGACCCTCGCTGGCAGGCTGTCCCAACGCCGCCCGGACCGCCACCGTGCTCACCCGCGGCCTGGACGACCTGGAGCCCTACTCACCCGGTACCCGCCCCAGCTGATCCTGGCCTCCACCCTCACCCCCTCACCGCCCTGGTCATGCTCCTCCAGGACGCGCTCGACCCCGGCCGGCCCCCACCATCCCCTCATCCCGCCCTTCATGATCCTCATCGGGCGCCTGACCCGGCAGCACTCGGCCGAGCGGCTGGCGGCGATGGAGCGCTCAGGCCCAGGTCCTCGACCTGGTGGCCGGCTGCCCACCCTCGCGCGCGCTGGGTCACGAGATCGGCCCGCGCGCGCATCGAGCGGCTCGGCCGCGCCTACAACCGCACCACCACGGCCACCCTGCGCGTCGCTCTTCCCGTCCGGCGCCGTCCTGGAGTTCATCACGACCCTGTCGGTGGCGATCATCGCCGTCGAGGTGGGCCTGCGGCCCTGTTCGCGCATGGACCCGGCCACCGGCCTGCTCGTCATCATGATCGCCCCGGAGGTCTACCAGCTGCTGCGCCGGGTCGGCCTCCACTTCCACGGCCCGGCCAACGGCGTGGCCAGCGCCGACGCGGTCTCGAGATCCTGACGCCCCTGCCCGAGCGCGGCGACCGCCCGTCCGGACCTGAGCCGCGCCACCACCGCATCGAGGACCTGTCCGTGACCGCCTGCGGCGCCCGGGCGCCCGCCGGGCTCAGCGGCCACCATCCGCCCTCGCGCCTGGTCGCCCCGGCTGGCCCTCCGGCGCCGGCAAGACGACCGCCTCCCAGGTCCTGCCTGCCTGCCTCGTCCCCGACGACGGCCGGGTGCCTGTCCCGCCTGAGGGGGCGCTGACCTGGCCCGCATCGACCCCGCCTCCCTGGTGGGAGCAGGTCGCCTGGCCCCCAGCGCCCCGCCATCGCCCCTGGCACGGCTGGGCCGTGGCGGGCTCCGCACCGCCCCTGCCGCGCCTGGGGACCCCGTGCCGCCCGAGCTCGAGGCGGCGCGCGCGCCACCGGCTTCGACGAGGTCGTCGCCACCTGCCCGAGGGCTGGGCCACCCTGCATCGGGCCACGGCGGCGCTGGTTGTCGGTCTGGCCAGCGCCAGCGCCTGGGCCCTGACCCGCGCGCTCGCCTCCCCCGCCCCTGCTCGTCGTCCTGACGAGCCCACTGCCCATCTCGACGCCGCCGCCGAGGCTCACGCGTCCTGGCTGGCGTCGCCGCTCCCTGCGCGAGGCCGGCCGCACTGTCGTCGTCATCGCCCACCGCCGGGCGCTGCTGGCGGGCTGACGACGTCATCGAGGTCCGCTTCCGCCCCGGCTGGACGGCGGCCGGGCCGAAAACCGGCGGCCGAGTGACGGCGGGACGGGCCGCGGCGCGGGCGCCCGCGAGCCGGCGGGCGGGGACGTGAGCGCGGTCCTGACTCCCTGTCGAGCGCCGCGCCCTGCGCCGCGCCGTGCGCCTGCTCGAGCCTCGACCGCGCCCGCTTCGCCCCTGGCCGTGCTGATCGGGACCTCGACTGCGCCAGCGCCATCGCCCTGTCCGACGGCCGCCTGGCTCATCGCCTGGGTTTCCTGCGACGCCCGACCTCGTCGCCCTGGGCGTCGCCCCGGTCATGGTGCGCCTGTTCGCATCTGTCCCGCGCGGTGCGCCACTGCGAGCGCCTGTCTCCCACGACACGGCCCCTGCGCGGCATGACCGCCCTGCGCACCCGCCTCTGGCCGAGGCCCCGGCCGCCTCCGCGCCGACGTCGTGGCGGGCCTGCGCCGCGGCGACGTGCTCGACCCGCGTGGGCGCCGACGTCGACGCCGTGGGCGACCTGGTGGTGCGCGCCTGGCTGCCGGCCGCCGTCGCGGCGGGCACCGGCGTCTCACGGCCCTGGCGGTGGGCCCGATCCACCCGCCCGCCGGCCCCGTCCTGGGCGCTCGCCCGCTGCCGGGACGCCGTCCCCTGGAGACGATGCGCTCGGCCTGCGCCGCCGAGCTCGCCCGCACCGAGCGGGCCGCCGACCTGTCCGCCGCGCTGCTGACCGCGCTCGAAGGCGGCGCTGAGCTGAGCGCGGCCGGCCGCATGCCCGCCGTCATGGAGGACCTGAGGACCTGAGCGCGGCCTGGCTGCCGCCCGCGACCGCCGGGCGTCGGTTGCCGCCGCGGGCGCCGTCGACGCGGCTGCCGCGGGCCTGGCTGCGCTCGGCGGCGTGCCACGCCTGTCCCGCCGTCGCTCCGGCGCCCTGACGGGTGTCTGCCGTCATCGTCCTGGTGCCCCTGTCCGCCTTCGAGGCCACCGCGGCCCTGGGCCCCGCCGCCGTCCAACTCATCGCTCTCGGCCGGGCGGCGGCGTGATCGTGGAGCTGACCGACCGCGCGAGGCGAGCGCCGCCGGCCCGGCGCGCTGCCCCCCGCCCCGCCTGCCGTGGCAGCCGGCTGCGCGCCCGCAACCTGGCCGTGGCTGGCCTGGCGGCCCCTGTCGTGGCCGAGGGCATCGACTGGACCTGGGCCCCGGCGACCGGCTGGCCGTCGTCGGCCCCTCCGGCATCGGCAAGACGACGCTCCTGCTCACCTGGCCGGCATGCCCTGCCCCGGGCGGGCGAGCTGACCCTGACGGGGCCGCCCCTGGGCGCGGCGCGCGGCGAGGTCGCCGGGCGGGTCAGCTCACCGCCGAGGACGCCCACGTCTTCCACCTCGTCCTGCAGAACCTGCGCGTGGCCCGCGGATCCGTCAGCCGCCCCGAGGCCGCCGTCCTGCTCGAGCGCGCTGGGCCTGGGCCGTGGCTGGACGCCCTCCCGAGGGGCTGGACACCGAGATCGGCCCCGGACGCCACGACCCCTGTCCGGCGGCGAGCGCCGCCGGCTCCTGCTCGCCCGCGCCCCTGGCGGCCCCTGCCCCTCATGCTCCTGGACGAGCCCGGCGAGCACCTGACGCGCCCGACGGCCGACCGCCGTGGCCGACCTGCCTGACGCCGACGCCTCCCGCGGCGTCCTGCTGGTCACCCACCGCCCGTCCGCCGCCCCTGGCCGGGCGCCGACCAGGTTCCGCTCGGGCGGGGCGCCCTGCCCGCGGACCGGCCGGCCGGGTGCTGCGCCGCGGACCCACGCGGCCCTGGCCGACCACGACGACGCCTACCGATGGGCCCTGTCCCAGGAGGAGCAATGAGCGACACGGCGGTGACCGGCGCGCCCCCGCCCCGACGCTGGCGGCCCGAGCCGCGACCCCGAGATCTGCGCCTGCTGGCGACCTCGAGACTTCTGCCCGGACCGGCGCCCCCAGGATCGAGATCTTCCCCGGCCCGGGCGACGACGAACTGGTCCTGCTGCCGCCTCGGGCCCCGGCCCGACGACCCGGCGGCGTGGGCCCGCTGGCTCGCCGTCCACGCCGACCGGCTGGGCTCGACCCGCGAGCGCCCGCCGCGCGGGCGCCCCTGGACGACTCCGCCGTCGAGCCCTGCGGGCCCTGCCCAGCTGACCAGCTCCCTCCAGGTCGGGCCCTGCGCGCCCTGGTCGAGTCCGCCTGCTCGCTCACCGGCGCCACCTGGGCACCATCGCGGTCTCACGGGCGCAGCTGCACCACCGGCCGGCGCTCGCGGCCCGTTTCGGCCGGACCGGCCAGCGCCAGCCCTCGAGCACCTGGACACGCTCTGGGTCGGCCTCTGCGACGACGGCGTCGTCATCGTCAACGACCTGAGCGCCACGACGGCCTTCACCGGCGTCATCGAGGGCGAGGACCCGGCTGCATCCCTGTCCGCGCTCCCTGCGCGCTCCACCACCAGGGCTACGGGCGGCTGTACCTGTGCGATGCCCGGCGGTTTTCACCTGCGGGGACGTCACCACCGTCCAGACCTCGGCGCAGGCCGCCGCCATCGCCGTGGAGAACGCCCGCCCAGTGCCGCGAGGCCGCAGCCGCGAGCAGGGATGGCCGTGTCCCAGGAGCTGACGACGCTGCTGCTGTCCGGGGCGGAGGAGGACGACGCCCTGATCCTGGTGGCCCGCCGGATCCGCGAGGTCGCCCACGCCGACACCGTCGCCCTCATCCTGCCCAGCGTCGGGGACGCCTGGGCCTGCGAGATCGCCGACGGCGCCCACGCCTCCGAGCTCATCGGCACCTTCTTCCCGCGCGGGGCCGGGCCCTGCGCACCCTGGACCAGCAGACGGGCCTGACGGTGCCCTCCCTGCACGAGGCCTGGGGGGCCTGCGACCTGCTGGTGGAGCCGCTGGCGCGCTTCGGACCGGCCCTGTACGCCCCGATGCTGCACCGGGGCCGCGGCGTCGGCGTCATCCTCCTGCTGCGCGAGCAGGGCGCCCCCACCTTCACCGACCAGACCTGAGATCGCCGAGCCTGTCGCCGGGCAGGCGACCATGGCCTTCGAGCTGGCCGACGCCCAGCACGCCCAGGAGATGGCCACGCTGCTCGACGAGCGCGCCCGCATCGCCCGCGACCTGCACGACCTGGCGATCCAGCAGCTGTTCGCCGCCGGCATGCAGATCTCCTCCGCGCGCGAGCGCCTGAGCTCGGCGGGCGGGGCGCCCGACCAGGTGGACGTGGTGCCGCGTTGATCCCTGCTGGCCGCCGTCGACGACCTCGGTCGGCCAGATCCGTTCCATCGTGCGCTCCAGCGCGACCGCGACGAGGACGTCAGCCTCGTCGAGCGCCTGCGCCGGGAGTCCTCGCTGGCTCCGCACGCTGCTCGGGTTCGCCCCTCCCTGCTGCTCAGCGTCGACGGGCGGGCAGCTGGCGCTGGCCGGGCGGGCGGAGGAGGACGAGCTTTATCAGCGCCGTCGACGCCGCCGTCGACCCCGACATCGCCGACGACATGGTCGCCGTGGTCCGCGAGGGCCTGAGCAATGTGGCCCGCCACGCCCACGCCTCCTCGGTGACCGTCGACGTCGTGCTGAGCGGCGTCGTGCCCGGAGGGCGCGACGGCGCCGCCGGGGCCCGGCGCGGAGCCCGCCGTGGAGATCGTCTGCCGCGACGACGGCGTGGGCGTGGACTCCCAGGGGTGACGCGCCGCTCGGGCACCGCCAATATGGCCGAGCGGGCCCGGCGGCACGGGGGCACCTTTCGAAATCATCGGCTCGCGGGCGCGCACCGACGGACGCGCGCTGCGGACGTGCTTCACCTGGCGGGTGCCGCTGACGGGCCGGCCGGCCCCGGACCGGCCGTCCGGGGCGGAACTGACCGCGCCCGCAAGGAGGCCGGGGCCGGCGGGCGGCACGGGCGCGCCGCGCGGGAGCCGAGCGGGCCGGTCCGGCGCTCCCGGCGCCGTCTCGGCCCGGCTGCCCCTCGAAGCCGGCGGCTCAGGATTGTGCCAGCCGGAGGCCCTCTGGCCGGCGACCCAGGCGGCGACCTGGGTGCGGCGCTGGAGCCCCATCTTGGCCAGCAGCGAGGTGATGTGGTTCTTCACCGTCTTCCGCCACGCCCAGGCGCTCGCCGATCTCCCGGTTGGACAGGCCGTCGCCGATGAGGTCGAGGACCTGCGCTCGGCGTTGGTCAGCTCGGCGGTCGGGTCGTCGTGGTCGGCGCGCCGGCGGGTGACGGTGCGCTCGTCCAGGAGCACGCGCCCGAGGCGACGGCGCGCACGACGTCGCTGATCTCGGCGCCGTGGACGGTCTTGAGCAGGTACGCGGGCCCCTGGCCTCCAGGGCCTCCGCCAGGGCCCTCGTCGTCGTCGAAGGAGGTCAGGACGATCGGCAGGCGCCGACGGTCTCGCGCATCTCGTGCATGAGCTCGATGCCGGTGCCGTCGGGCAGCTGGAGGTCGACGAGGACGACGTCGGGCGCACGAGCTCGGCCCGGCGCAGGGCCTCCGCCTGACCGCCGGCTCGGCGACGACCCGAGGCCATCGGCCCGATCGATGATCTCAGCGATGCCGCGGCGAACGATCTCGTGATCGTCGACGATCGCGACCCGGACGGTCTCGGAGGCGGTGGGCTGGGCATGCCCCCGAGCCTAGCAGCGATGGGGACCTACGTCACAAGTTCGGCGCTGCCTGCGTCTCTTCCCTGCCGCTGCGCCGCCCCGCCCTTGCACCGCGGGCCGTCCTCGCCCTCGCACCGCGGACCTGTCCCCGCTGCCGCCCCTGCTCGGCCCTCTGCCGCCGTCGAGCTCCAGGAGGATCCGCCGCGGTCCGCGCCCCGTTCTCCTGCTCCACCGCGCGGGCGGGCTTCGCGGGCGCGGCGGCGATAGCCTCCGCCCGCTCGCCCCGGGTCAGGTCCGTGAGGATCCGGCCGGCCCTCGACGTCGGTCCGCCCCTGGCCGAGCCTGCCGGGGCCCCAGGCCCAGCGCCGCGACCCGGCGGGCGAAGCACGGCTGGTCCAGGGAGAAGGGGATGACGCCCTGGGGCACGCCTGCGGCCAGGGCCTCGTGCGTCGTCCCGGCTCCCTCGTAGTGGACCGCGCCGCCGTGCGGCAGCAGCCAGTCGTCGGGTGAAGCGCACGAGGTGCACGTGCTCGCCGTAGTCCCGGTCCCAGTCCGTGAAGCCCGCCGCCGGGTACAGGAGCGCCTGCGTCCCGCGCGGCGGGCGGCCCCGGCCCAGCGGGCGACCTCCCCCCGCCGGATCCCTCACGGGCACGGAGCCGAAGCTCACGTAGACGGGCGGCCTGCCGGAGTCGAGGAAGCGCAGCAGGACGGCGGCGGCCGCCACTGGGCATCTCCAGCACCAGGTGACCCGCAGCGGGTGCCGGTCGGCCAGTCCGGGCGCGGGCACGAGACGGGGGAGCAGGCCACGATGATCCCTCCGGGTCTCCCTGCTCTCCCTGCGCCCGGCCGCCCCTGACGGGCTCGCCGGCGCCCGAGCGGTCCAGGGCGCGGGCGATCGGCAGTCCCATCGTCACCGAGCTGCGGCGCACGGCGCGGGAGTACGCGGCGTTGATCCGGCTGCTGTCCGGCCCGGGGCGCGCGACGAGGGAATCGGCGAAGGCCGTGGGAGCGTCGGCGCCAGGGCGAGTTCGGTGAGCCGGGCAGCCGCGCCGTCGGGCCAGGAGGCGGCAGGCGGCCAGGCCGAGGATGCCGGTGACGAGGTGGTCCCTCGGGAACCGCCCGCGCCAGGGCTCGGGCGATGGCCCCTGGCGCTGTCGGAGCCAGCGGCGCACGAGTAGCGCGCCGATCGTCTGGCTCCCCTGGCGGCCCGGGCGAGGAGGGGCGAGACCGGGCCCATGAGGCGGGTTCCACGTCGCGGAAGGGAACGCCGCTGTCGGCCGCGAGGCGCAGTCCCTCCAGGCCGAGCAGGAGGACGCCGGCGCCTCGCCCGCAGGGCCCGCGCGAGGGCGAGCTGCCGCAGGGTCCCCATGGACCCGATGGCGACGAGGACGTGGGTCATCGCCGGGCCCCCGCGCTCCTCGTCCCATCCCGGTCGTCGATGCGAGCGCGAGCAGGAGGCTCGACGGCGTCGGCGCGATCATCTGCCCGCAGGCGACGGAGAAGACGCATCCGACGAAGCAGAGGTAGGCCGAGCGCGCGAGGGCGGCCCCGGATCGTCCGGGAGCGAGCCCGAGGCGGCCGGCCCAGCGGGCGGTGGAGATCGGCGACGACGGCGTCGAGTCGCTCGGCGTTGCCGGGGCTGGGCGGGAGGCGAGCAGCGCGGCGAGGTAGTCGCGGACAGGTCGCTCCCCGCTCGGTCAGGCCGGCGCGCTCGTCACGAAGGCTCTGCAGTCCGGCGTGCGGGCGTCGTCCTGCGAACCCAGCGCGCGTCGGGCGTCGGCGGTGGCGAGCCTCCATGCACCGCAGGAACAGCTCGCTCTGCCGCCCACGGACACGACGGGTGCCCACGGACACCCCTGCGGCGGCGGCGATGTCCCGCACGGACGTGGCGGCGAAGCCCCGGAGCGCGAAGAGCCTCGCCGGCCTCCGCCAGGACCGCGGCCTCGGTCCCTGTCCCGTTTGGTCATCCGAATCCTTTCTGAACACGTTCATTTATGAACGCGTTCAGATTACCTCTCCTGCCCGCCCCGAGCAAGTCTCTCGCGCTCTCCGCGGGATCGCGTCGCGCGCGGGGCGGTCCGTCTGCGTCGGCGGGCGGATCGGCTCGCGGCGGGTCCTCCGGGACCGGCCGGGACGCCCTTGGGCGGCGCGGGTCCGCGATCGTCGGCGGGTCGGTGCGATCCGGGCGATCGGTCCGCGTCGGCGGCCCGGAGGCGCTCTCGACCCCATCGATTCCGGTTCTGGCGCTGCGGGAGTGATCGTTCGCCGACGCACCCGGCGCATCCGGCGATTTCCGCACGATTCGCGGTTCCCACGAAACGGCTGACGAGTGCGGAGCGGAACGATCCTCCTGCAGCGCCATTTCTCGCATCCCGCACCCGCACCGCTCCTCCCGGACGCGTGGAACGCGGGACCCATGAGGTGCGGAGGCGCACGGGATGTGATCTGGGGCGGCCTGCCGGTGAAGGGCCGAGTCCCTCGATGCGGGCCCCAAAAAGGTGGCTGCCGCTATCTTTCACCCCTCATCCCAGGCGCCCTTGTCCCGAAGTGGCGCAATGACGCCATTCCCCGTGAGCGCAAGAGCCGCCGCGCACCTGAAAGTCACGTACCGGCCACCTCTCGCCTCTCTCTCGCCGGACACCGGTCGGTCTGAGTCCCGCGCTCCAAGTGAGCGCGCGAGCCGTGAGCGTCGCAGTTTGCCTCCGCCCACCACGCGGCGCGCGTGCAGCGGGCAGAAGGCGTGACTGCGCCCGCGATCAGCCTCCGAGCGCAGCGGCGTCCCGCAGCGCCGGCAGGGCAGGCCCGCGCGCCGTACACGGCGAGCCGGGCGGGCGAAGAAGCCGCCGCCCCTCGACGTCGACGTGCAGAGGGCGTCGATAGCTCGTCCCGCCGACTCGAGGGCGCGGCGCATCACCCCGCGGTCTCGCGCAGGATCCGGGCGGTCACGCGGCTGAGCTTTCTCGCCGCGCCGCAGCCTCGTGGACGCGGGCGCGCCCAGGCCCTCGTCGGCGTAGATGCTGCTGATCCCCGAGACGATCCCTGATCGAGCAGCAGTGGTCTTGACGGCCCGGCGAGGAGCGCATGCGGCCGATAACGCCGGCCCCGTCCAGATGGGGGCCGAGCAGGTCCCGGGCGATGGGGCGGCGCTGGCGGGCAGGAGGGGCGCGTCGTCGCCCCTGGTTCCCCCGGGGCGCGCGTCGCCGGGCACGAGGGGCGCCAGGTGCAGGCCGCCCAGCATGCGCTGATCGACCAGGTCGAGGGCGGCGACCGGCCCGTCCGCGCCGGTCGCCGGGTCGCTGGGGGCCCAGGTGCAGGCGCACCTCGCAGGTGCCGGGGCGCAGCGACAGGTCCCGCACCAGGGTCGGCGCGCGGCCGTCAGGTCCGGGGCGGTGCGATCGTCGGGCGCCGGAGATCGGCATTCGGGGAGCCCCCGCCATCGCCCCGGGCGCGGCGCTGGGCGGGGCGGCGCTGGCGGGCAGCGCCGCCGGGTCACTGCCGAACGGTCAGCGCCGGGCGGACCAGCGACAGCGCCGGCCGGGCGGCGGTGCGCACGAGCAGCCGGGCCGCTCATGCCCAGGTGCGCGACCAGCGCCGCGCCGTCGTCGAGCGGCAGCCACAGGAACTTTGCCGCGCCGCACCGCCGCCATGAGCACCCGGCCCTCCAGGCCCCGGACGAAGGCCCCTGGTCCCCTGGCCCGCCGGCGCAGCGGCCGGGCGTCGAAGCACCCCACCCGCTCGACGCGCCGCCCCAGGACGTGACGGCCAGTCTGGCCTGCACTCGCCCGACCTCCGGCAGCTCAGGGCACGGCGCGCCCTCGCGGGCCGCGACCGGCTCACGGCCGCGGATCCGGCTCGGCGCCGATCGGTCCGAGGTGGCGGGAGGACGTTACGGCGCGCGGGGCGACCGGACCGCGCGGGCGCCGCCGGCAGATCTGCCGGCGCCGGGCGACCTGACCGGTGCGCGGGCCGGCGCCGTCGGCGATCGCCGGCGCGAGGCGTCGGGCGTCGTCGGCGCCGGCAGGCTGGTCGGCGCAGGGCCTCGCTGACGCCGGGCAGGTCGAGTCCGCCGTCGCCGTGGCGCGCCAGGAGTTCCCGCGTAGGCGGCCCGGCGGCGTCGTGCCCGCCGTCTTTTCGACGAGCCGGTCCGGCCCAGACCGCCCGTCGACCAGCGCGTGGCCGTGAAGACCCGCCTGTGGTCCGCCTCGCCGACGACCTCAGTAGGGGCTGCCCAGGTGGTGGGCGGCGGTCAGCCCTGCAGGCCTCGTCTTCCAGTCCAGCGCGCCGCCGCGTGGGCGCGGCGGACAGGAAGCGGGAGACCAGGCGCGTGACGACCTCGCGGGTCGGCTCCAGCCGTGAGTGAGGTAGGCGGCCCTGATGAGCGCCTCGACTGTGCCCGCCAGGATCGAGTCCTTCCGCTCGCCGCCGGACAGGGCTCGCCCCTTGCCGAGCTTGATGAACCCCCACCCCCAGGTCGCGGGCGACGGCGGCCAGCGCGGGCTCGGAGACGGTGGCCGCCCGCATCTTGGCGAGCTGGTCCCTCGGGGGCGTCGGGTGGGTGCGGTAGAGGTTCTCCGTCACCACGATGGACAGGACCGAGTCCCCCAGGAACCCAGGCGCTGGCTGGTGGCAGGCCGTCTCGGGGCCCAGGAGCGGTGGGTCAGGCCAGGTCCAGCAGCGCTGGGTCGATCTGCGCCCCCACCGGAAGACGAGGGATCTCGACGTCCGCGCGCGGGGGCGGCGTGCGCCGGGACTCTGCGGGACCCCGCATCAGGCCCGCACCTCCCGTCGCCGACGGCGCCCCCGCCGCCACCGGCACCGTCATTCCCGCCGTCGCTGTCCCTGCTCGCCCCCTGTCGCCGCCGACGGCGCCGCCCGGGGCCCCTGTCCCCGCCCCCGGCATCGCCGTCGAACAGCCCCCGCCAGCGCGGACCAGCGCGCGGATCGACCACCCGTGGGCGTGGGCCCGGCAGGTCCTCCATCCTCCGCCGCAGCCGGGGCACAGCCCCCGGCAGTCGCGGCACAGGGCCGCTGGGGCAGCGCCCAGGATCAGGGCGTCGCGCAGGGCGGGCCTGAGGTCGGTGCCCGGTCTCGCCCACGAGGAAGAGGTCCGCGGCCTCGTCCCCTCCTCGAGCCGGGCGGCCGCCGCCCCGCAGGAGGTGAGCTCGTCGAAGTCCAACGCGCTCTCGTCCAGGTCGCGCAGGCAGCGCACGCACTGCCGTGCACGCGCACCCCGCGCGCCGGGCGCGCACGAGGACCCCGCTGCTCCGCGGGAGATCAGGGTGGCGTCGAGAAGGATCGGCGAGCCCTCCGGCATCGCCGATGACTGGCGTGCCCAGGGCCCGCGCGCGCCCGGCGCGCAGGTCGGTCTTCGCGGCGCCGCTGGAGCGGGGCAGATCCACGTATCGATCGACGAGTCCGGTCACATCTTCCTCCTGGTCCGGGCCGCCGAGCAGGGGCCTCTGCGGGTGAATCTACTGGCGCGCGCCCGAGCGGGAGCCGGGCGGCCTGGGGTCATGCGAGGCGGTCGGGTCCACGGACCACCCGGCAGCGGGCGCGAGGACTCTGGGAGCGCTCGCCCCTCGCCGCTCTGGGCGCCGCCGAGCTCAGTCCCGCGAGCACCCCGCGCCCCGCCCCCGACCTGCTCGGCGAGCCGGGTTGATCTCGCCTCCAGGAAGGCCAGGACCGGTCGGAGTACTGTCGGCGCCCTGCGCGCGCCCCGGCGCTCTCGGCGGTGCTGACGATCGCGTCGGCGCGGGCTGCACGGGCGCGCACCACGCCCGCTGGCGGCCAGGCGCCGGCCTCCTCCTGGGCGCGCAGGACGATCCCTCTCGGCCCGGCCTTCGGGCGAGACCGCGTCGCGTCGGCTACGATCTGCCCGGCGGCGCACGCCCTGACGGACCTGCGGGCTTCTCAATGAGCCTGAGGGCGTCCTGGCGGTGGACGATCGCGGAGGCGCCTGCGGGCATGGAGCGCGCTGAGCGATGAGGGTGTTGAGCTCATCGAGGATGCGCAGGAGGTCCCTCCGCGTCACGGCTGGTCGTCACGGTCTCATCCTTCCAGATGGCGCTGAGGTGGTCAGGGGTCGCCCGGCCGGCGGCGGGTCTGCGGCGGGGCGAGCTCGCGTCGAGGGCCGCCAGCAGCGGCGGGCACGAGCCCGGACACGTCGCCGCCGTGCCCGGCCACGTCCTTGACCAGGAGGAGGAGACGACGGGCGTGAGCCGGCGGCGGCCAGGAAGACCGTCTCCGGCCCGCCCAGGTCGCGGCTGAGCAGCGCCAGGGGACCCCGGCGTCCAGATCCGGTGCCGCCGCGCAGGCTGACGATCGCCCCGCCCCGCGCTCGCGGCAGTAGTCGGCCATAGACGACGCTCGACCTCCCACCCCGCCTCAGATGGGCCAGGGAGGCGCGGGCCAGTCCCAGGCGCTCGTCGAGGCCGAACAGATGGCGGCCGCGCTTGGCGGCGTTGTGGGCGACGCCGACGACGACCCGGTCGAAGACGGTGCGGGCGCGGTGACGACGTCGACGTGCCCGAGGGTGATCGGGTCGAAGGTTCCGGGGCACACGGCGAGCGTCATGGCAGCACGCTAGCGGCCGGGCTCGCGCGGGGCGGGACGCGCGCCGAGGACCGGCCCGCCCGCTCGTGTGACGACGCCGACCTCGCGCGCCTCGCCGCGCCCGGCCCGCCTCGACCCCGCGGCCCGCCCGCGGGCCTGGCGCCGGACCCGGGAGCCGACGAGACGCCGCGACGCCCGGTAGCGCTCGGTCCGCATTGCCACACGACTCTCATTTTGCTTGCATCCGGGCGCGCCCTCCTCACAGTGGACCCATCCATCACAACCCGATATTGACCGACCGGTCCTGCGCGCGTCGCTGGAGCCCGGCCCGACACGGAGTAGACATGGCCCAGCTCCAGGATCCTGGCAGCTCCTCGACGTCCTCGCCGCGACCGGCGACTCTGCCGCACGACCCCGCATCGCCGTTGTCAGTGATGTTGACGACCGCGCGCGCCCCGACCCTGGCCGGGCTGCGCCGCGGTCGTGCAGTCGCACTCGCGCCGTCCCGGTCCGCACCGCCGTCGCGCACCGGGACGCGCCCGTCATGCCCCTCGTCTTCGCGCGGACCTCTTCCACGGCGCTCCCGACTCGCGCCCTCGCATTCTCGTAATCTCGCACCATAAAGTCTTCGAATTAGCTTTTTTCCGGAGTATCTCGACCCTCAACGCCCTCAATTTTCGTCGGCGCCGCACCGACCAGGGTGACCCTCGCTGCGCACCGCCCGCCGCGTCGCCCCAGACGATCGCCATCCTGACCTCCGTGAGCCTGGCGCTGCTGGACCGCCTGCATCTGCGTGAGAGCAGTCCACGGCCTGGGGGCGCTGGGACCGCAGCCCTGCCGCGGCTCCGGCCGCCCTCCCCGACGACGTGGGATAGGTTCATCGAGCCCGCCCACCGCGACGCGGAGCGCACCGCGGCGCAGGACCTCGTCGAGCGCGGCGCGGGAGCGAACGGGTCGAGTTCTGGGTCCGTGCAGAGCTGACGGGCCGACGACGGGGCGCGGGTCCGCGTAGGGTCTGGGCCATGACGAGGATCGTGGCCGGATCGGTCGGGGGACGCCGATCGAGGTGCCCCTGCCGCGGCATCGCGCCCGACCTCCGAGCGCGCTTCCGAGTCCCTTTTCGGCAGGCTCGAGCACTACGGGGCGCTCGACGGCGCGCGCGTGCCTGACCTGTGCGCGGGCCTCGGGGGCGCTGCCTGGAGGCGGGCCAGCCGCGGCGCCGGCGAGGGTGGTGCTAGGACTCCTCGCGCGCCGCCGTCGCGGTGTGCCGGGCCAACATCCGCGCCCTGGGCCTGCGCGGCGTGCGGGCGACCTGCGCGAAGGCGACGAGTTTCCTGGCCGGGCCCGCCTTCGCCCCGATGGACCCGGTGCTCATCGACCCGCCCCTACGACCTCGACGAGGCGGGCGTCGCCGCCATGCTCGCGCCCCCTGGTCCGGCGCCGGATCCGTGGCTGGCGCCGGGCGCCGTCGTCGTCCTGGAGCGCTCGGCTTTGCCCTCGAACCGGCTCTGGCCTGCGGGGCTCGAGGCGCTCGGCGAGAGGAGGTACGGCGAGACGCGCGTGTGGTTCGCCGAGCCCGGCGGGACTGGCGCGCACGGTGAACCGGGCGCCCGGCGACCGGCGCGCCGAGCGGCCCGCGTCCAGAGACCCGGCCGCAGCGGCCGCCCGGGCGCGCCTGGGCGGGCGGCGCCCCACAGCTTGCCGAGGTTGATCTTCACGCGATCCCGGTGCCGATGTGGTACAGCTCCGAGAACGAGTCCTGCTGACGGCGACGCTGATGTTGAGCAGGGAGTTGACGTACACCAGCGGCTCCCCTGACCGAGACGCCGGCGAAGGTCCGCGAACGGCATCTGGTTCTGGTACCGAGCTTGCTGTTCTCGCGGATGGAGACCCGGACGAGTCGCCCGAGTCCACCCCCAGCGCCCTGGAAGGAGTCGGCCGATATTGGTCCACAGCGAGCCAGCGATGTCCAGGATATCGATGGTCCCGGTGATCTCCCTGTCGCCGACGACGACCTCGCCCAGGGCAGTCGCACGAGCTCGGCTGGGCAGGGCCCGCCGAGCTGCTCGAAGGAGATCAGCCCGCCGGCCAGGCGCGTCCCCGGTGTAGGCGTAGATGTCGCGGCCGTGGGAAGGTGTGGCTCTCCCGGCTGCCGGCCAGGGCGTGGGCGTCTCGTCGATCTCGCGCGCCTGACGGATCCTGATGTAGCGGCGAGGTGGCGAGCGTGCCGTTGTCCGGGTGATGACGATGCCCTGCCGTCGGTCCGCACGGCGACGCTGCGGGCGGTCCGGAGCCCACGCCCGATCCACGACGGAGACGAAGACAAAGCCGGCGGGCCAGTGGCTCGTCGTCTGGTAGAGCCGGTAGGAGGCCGCGAAGATGTCGAAGGGCGGGATCCGTGGGTCAGGTCGTGATCGACAGCGTCTCGTCCACGCCGAGGGCGACCCCGCCACGTGGCCGAAGCGACGGCGCCGTCGCGACCAGCCCGGAACCAGCACCAGCCGCACTCAGGGGCCTTCGCAGACCGACGCGCGGTGATCTAGAGCCGGCCCCGCCGCGACGGCCGAGCCTGCGGCGCTGTCCCGCCGGCGCGGCCGAAGCGGCAAGGCCGGACGCGTCAAAGCGCGGCGCCCGCCTGCATTCCTGTGGTCCAGCCCTGACCCGGTTTATAAGGTCCGCGCCACGCCGCCTGCGGTCCTCGCCCGGCCCACCGCGACATCACCGCCCGGACGCGCGCGCCTGGGCGATGACGCTGTCGCGG
>BNJU01004197.1_pt1 | contig 79572 bp, 111 predicted proteins | sample 8539281 | NCBI WGS metagenome assembly BNJU01 (sample SAMD00202456, study PRJDB9452) | human saliva metagenome | isolation source: human saliva | place: Japan
ATAAGAGAAACAACTGCACCGGCCTGGTGAACATTATGAAAAACTGCATAGAGTTAGACGCTGTAGACAAATGGATTGACCTTCGCCTTTTTAGGCTAGGGTCAATCCTATTTGAGCTCTTTGCGAAAACAGAGACAACGAAGAAACTAGTTTCTTCTGTCTTGCTCCACTTTCTATGACTATAGAGTCCAAGGATTTTTCGCAACGCAACCTCTAGAGTGCCTTTTTCATCGCTAATCACGATTTTGTGGAGAGGAGGCATCGGGCTCAGTCTTCGTTTTTTAACCTATTTTGTGATGCGCACTTATCACGTGATATCGTTTAGCGGAGTTCGCGGAGGGCGTTGAGTGGAGGCGGGGACGGTGTATAATGGTGGGAGATTCAAGGAGGTTTTGCGGATGAAATTTGATTTTACAACGGAATATGACAGACGTGGAATGGACGCACTGGCTGTTGATGGGCTGGGGTTGATTCCAGGGAAGTCGCCAGATAGACCGAAGAAAGGCTTCGATGTGATTCCGATGTGGATCGCGGACATGAGTTTTGCAACGGTGCCGACGGTGATTTCGGCAATGCAAAAACGATTGGAACATCCGATTTTCGGGTACTTTCATGCCTTCTAAAGAGTACTACGAGAGCATTATTCAGTGGCATGCGCGCCACCATCAAGTGACAGGATTAACGCGCAAGCATATCGGTCATGAAAATGGCGTGCTTGGGGGAGTCGTATCGACATTTAACATCGTACGCTGCGCCAGGGGATGCGGTGTTAGTGCATAGCCCAACCTATGTCGGCTTTTACGCAGTCGTTAAACGATAATGGATTGAAGGCCGTGCATAGCCCGCTCGTGAAAGATGAACAGGGCGTTTACCGTATGGATTTTGAGGATATGGAGCGAAAAATCAAAGCACATAAGATTCATGTGGCGATTTTCTGTTCTCCGCATAACCCAAGTGGTCGTGTATGGGAGAAGGAAGAAATCGAACGCGCGATGGGAATTTATCGCAAGTACGATGTGATTGTCGTGTCAGATGAAATTTGGTCGGATATTATTTTTAAAGGCCATAAGCATATCCCAACGCAGTCGATTTCAGAAGATGCAAAGAATCGCACCGTGGCCATGTATGCGCCAAGTAAGACGTTTAACCTAGCAGGACTCGTGGGAAGTTATCATGTGATTTACAATGATGCGTTAAGAGACCGTGTCGAGTCAAAAGGGATGAAGCCGCATTATAACGCGATGAATGTGATGTCGATGCATGCGTTAATCGGGGCGTATCAAGAGGAAGGATACGAGTGGCTGGAAGAGTTGCGTGAAGTGATTGAGAAGAACGCAGACTATGCGTGCGACTTTATTCACCGTGAATTTGACGGCGTGGAAGTGACCAAACCTGAAGGCACGTACATGCTCTTTATCGATTGTTCGAAGTTTTTAGAAAAACACAATCTGACGCTCGAACAGCTTGAAAAACGCGGCTGGGATGTCGGCGTGGCTTGGCAAGACGGCAAGATGTTTCTTTCGGCGAAGGATGTATTCGTATCAACCTCGCATTGCCGTACGCGCGTCTTGTAGAAGCATTTGACCGTATGAAAAAATATGTATTCGTGGACACTGTGCCACCATTAGACTAGGAGGATTTCCATGACAAAGAAAGTAATTCAAACAGAACAGGCTCCAAAAAGCAATCGGGCCTTACTCACAAGGGGTAGCCTACACAGGAGAAACAATCGTCGTCTCTGGACAGTTGCCAATCGTTCCTGAAACAGGAGAGTTCGCGGGAAGTGATATAGCTAGCCAAACTCATCAATCATTGAAAAATATCCGTGCGATTTTAGAAAGCGCAGGGGTAGGAATGGATGCAGTCGTATCGACAACCGTGCTACTAGCAGACATCAACGACTTCGCGAACATGAATGAAGTGTATGGAGAGTATTTTGCTTCTCCTTATCCAGCGCGTATGGCGTTCCAAGCAGCAGCCTTACCAAAGAATGCCCTTGTGGAAATCCAAGCGATTGCGGTAAAAGGATAAATGAATTGAGCACTTGCGTCATCTGGCGCAGGTGTTTTTTGTTGGTGGTTTTCTTCTAAGGTGCAAGCGGTTGTGATAAAATAAGGGGAACAAGAAGAAAAGAGGCGTTGTGAGTGCAGGCTGTAGAACAACCAAAAAAATCAAAACTATGGGCGCTGTTAAGCGGAATACTAGGAATTGTATGGGGTGGACTCATCTTTGTGGCGCCGTCTTATATCTTGCCGAATATTTTTTCGATTGTCATTTTTAGTATTGTTTTTCCATTTACCGCACCCTCAGAAGAAACACTTCAGATTCTGCACCAAACGCAGACGATGTTTAGTTGTCTCGTTGCGTTTATTTGGGTGATGTTTATTGTCGCTAGAATTAGTCATCGCTATTATAAAAAGACGGGCGAAGTTCCGTATTGGATTACGAAAATCTTTTTACTGGCGGCAAGTTTAGGAGTTATTGCGACTCTGCCGGTTCTCGTTTCCTATATTCCAGGATTAACAGGCATCAATGATGTGACACTTCAAATCGGTGGAATGGGATCTGTTCTCATTATCACGGGTGGAGTTTCTGGACTGTTGGGCTTGATTTCTGGAGCTGGATATTTAATTTCGTTAAATCGATTTGACGGTTAAGCAATGTTTTGAATTCGAAGGAGGGGACCGATGAAGAATAAGACATTAGCACAAGTTTGTGGCGTTGTCGGTATTGTTTGGGGTGTGATAGCGATTCTTGCACCCGTACTCATAGTCATCCTTCGACGTCCAAGGCAACCTCAACCTTACGAAGCAGTAATTATTTTAGGAATCATCAATCTATTGGTTATCGCTTTAGGGGTAAAAGCATTGAGCTATTATAGAGGAGATGTTCAGATTAAAAGATGGGTACCGAAGCTATTTTTTTAACTTCAGGAGGACTCATCGTACTATTTTATTTCTCGCGAATCATCATGGAGTGGAAAGCTCTGGAGACGCTCGTTTTTAGCTGGGAGTGGGCGAGCGATATTTACGCGATTAGTTATTTATTGTTACCCTGGCTAGCAGGGGTGTTGTTTATCGTCAGCGGTGTTTCTTACTTGAAGGTATCACTTCATTTCAACAGTTAAAGGAGTTGAGAAGATGAAAGATAAAAGATGGGCCAAGATTAGTGCGTTTGTGGGGATTCTAGGTGGGCCTTTAGCGCTCTTTTTCCTATTGTCGTTATTTGCGGCTGGACTTGGCGCCAGTCGTTCGGGAGCAATGCTGTCCCTTGCATTATTAGTGACGACATTTGGAATTATTTTTTTCGTAGCGTTGAAAAGTGCGCACTATTATAAAGCGGACAAACGTGTGAATCAGGTGATTGCAAATCTATTTGTAGCCTCAAGCGGTGTAGGTTTCGTTATAAGCTTACTGATTGGGTCGGCAAATGTTCCGATTGTCAGCGAAGTCCTTGATTGGATTATGTTCGCGGTATTCGACGGAAGTGATGGCTTTGAACGTGCGCTCATGCTAATGTTTCTATCATCGATTTTATCCGTTGTCTGGGGCATTTATTATGCGATTTGTCTAAGAAAATTTAAAGAGTTGGACTAAGGGAGAGGTGTAAGATGGAAGATTTAACATGGGCGGTACGATGTGCTAATGTCGGCATTAAGGGAGGAGCGCTTTTGCTAGTAGCTACTGTTGTATTATTTGCGGCAGGCCTTGGAGCAGATGGGTTCTTATTTACGGTAGCCGCCTTATTGATTGTGGCTACTTATGTGACAATCTTCGTCGTCGCTCTTAAAAGTGCTATTTATTATAAAGGAGATTCCAGAGTTAAGAAGTGGGCCTCGAACTTGTTTTTACTGGCAGGGATATTAGGGTGTGCCCCAATCCTTATCGTGGTCCTCAGTAAAGTTCTCTTCTTAGATCATGCCGTACTGCAATTCTTTTGATTTGGTTGAGGAAGAAGTGGATATTTTTCTGATTCTCTTTCCGCCTATCGTAGTCGTTGGGGTTCTGTCGATTATTAGTGGCCTCGGATACGCTTCTTGCTTGAAGAATTTTAAAGAATAGAGAGAAACAAAGTTAGCAGGTGGTGTTTATTAAAGGAATTTTGAGGACTAAAAACTTAAAGGAGACGAGAATATGAAAAGTAAAAAATGGGCAATGATTAGTGCTTTGGTAGGGTTTATTGGTGGTGGTTTTTCAACCATATCACCATTTCTGTTAACTTTTGCGGCAATTGCAAAAAGTGATTCGATACAGAATACCGTTCAATATGGTATGTGGATATTGAATCCTCTCGTATTCATTGTCGCTATAAAAAGTGCGCTCTACTATAAAGATGACGAACGAGTTCCTAACAAAGTCTCAAACTTATTTGTTTTAGCAGGGGCAGTGCTGCTTATTCCGGTAGTACTCACACTTCTAGCAACAGTTCCAGGTTTAGAGGCAATCAATGCAGTCGTTATAAATATCATCAGTAGTTTCAGTAGAGGCTTAGAAATGTATTTTGGCCCGTTGTTTATGGGTGGATGTTTGTCGAGTTCTTTCAGGCGGTTTCTTACTTTCCTATGCGCGAAATAACTTTAAAGAGTGATAGATAACCTTTAAGCTTAGAGAGTTTCTCTAGGCTTTTTTTATTTTGCATGCTTTATAATGATTGGGACAAAGAAAAATTGGAGGCAAGTATGAAAGTTATTGTTATTGGTGGAGGAACGAGCGGATTGATGGCATCGGTCAGTGCGGCGATGCATGGCGCTGAAGTCGTATTGCTTGAGAAAAATCCAACACTTGGAAAGAAGTTACTACACACGGGTGGAACGCGCTGTAATGTGACAAACCGTCGTACCCCAGAAGAAATCGTGAAGCATATTCCGGGAAATGGCCGCTTCTTATATAGTGCCTTTTCGCAATTTGATAATCAGGATATTATTCAGTTCTTCGAGAGTCGCGGCGTGCGATTAAAGGAAGAGGATCACGGGCGTATGTTTCCCGTGACGGATTCGGCAAAGACGATTCTGGAGACATTTATTCAAGAAATTAAGAAATTAGGCGTGCAGGTGCGTACGAATGTGAAAGTGAAGACGATTCGTGTGAGCGATGGAGCTGTGCGAGTGGTGGAGTTGGATAATGGCGAGCAGCTTGAAGCCGATGCGGTGATTCTAGCGACTGGTGGGAAATCTTATCCAAAGACGGGTTCGACAGGGGATGGGTATGGCATCGCGAAAGTAGCTGGCCATACGATTACACCGCTCTTTGCAACAGAAGTTCCGCTAACGAGTGGCGAGGAGTTCATCAAGAAGGGCGAGCTTCGTGCGTTGTCGCTTCGTAATGTGGCGCTTAGTGTCTTAAATGGCAAAGGGAAGCCTGTTGTGACGCATCAGATGGATATGATTTTTACGCATTTTGGAGTGAGCGGTCCAGCCGTTTTACGTTGTTCGAGCTTCGTGCATCAAGTGCAGGAGAAAGAAGGTAAGAAGGACGTCGTGATGAGTCTGAATGCATTGCCGGATATGAGCGAGGCTGAACTTGATGCACAATTTCGTTCATTTGTGGAGGATGCACCTCTAAAATCGATTAAAAATCATTTGAAAGGGTTGCTTCCTGAACGTTATGTAGAGTTTTTACTAGCAAGAGTGGGGATTAGTGACCAAACAGCTGTGAATCGTTTAAGTGAAGCCAACTGGGCACAGATTAAAGAAGCTCTGACGAATTTCCGCTTTACGGTCAATGGCTCATTGCCGATTGAGAAGGGATTTGTGACCGGTGGAGGCGTTCATTTGAAAGAAGTGAACCCGAAAACCTTAGAGTCGAAATTAACTCAAGGACTGTATTTCTGCGGAGAGCTTTTAGACATCCACGGGTACACAGGTGGGTACAATATTACCGCAGCCTTTGTAACGGGTTACGTTGCCGGTATGCATGCATCTTTAGGGTATTAAATTTCTAGAAAATTGGGATTAAACATCACAATTTCTTCATAAAACTTGGTTATAGTAATTGTATTCCCAAATAAGAATTATTTACTCCCAAGTAAATAAAACTCTATCCTTTTTTCCTCCCGTTTCTGACGGGAGGTTTTTTGTTGCGTAAAATAAAAAAAGCAGTCCGAAGACCGCTTTATCAAAGTGAACATTGGTGGAGTGACCTTTCCACATCTCTTTCAGACCACAAGGGTGCGATAGCTGCCTGTTCTATCCTCAATGTTCTTTGTGTTGTTATTATAATGGAAATAAAAGAAGGGTGCAATTTTTCTAAAAAGTAACTGAATGCAATGTAAATTTGTGCTACAATAAGCCTATTGACAGTGTGAGGAGTTTGTGATGGCAGAGAAGAAATTAATGGAGAAGGTTGTACGAAAAGTACTACGCTCATTTCCGAAAGTAAATATGCCGGACCCGTTTGTCCCTTATCCGATTCCATATCCGCCGCTTGCGAAGAGTCGTTTCGAGATTTTTGTGCATGTGGCTGAGCGTGGAATGGACCCTCTTGGGGCATGTCGATTTATGTATCGATGGCTACGTCTATTCTTATGGGAACTACGATGAGCGCGACTTGAAGCTCGGCGGCTGGATTGCTGAAGGCGTTCTGATTAAAGCGCCGCGCGAAGAGTATATGCTCTTTTGTAAAAACCACTACCAAAAAGCGTTGCATATTTATACGATTGCTGTAACGGATGAACAGATGGATAAGATTCATGCGTACTTGAATAAGATTTTAGAGCCGACAACACAGTGGCAACCAACGAGCGAGGCGGTGTACTATAATCCGACCTTTGACCGCTTTTGAAGAGATGTATGTGTACTTTTCATGGCGCAACAGATGGATACCGTGTTCTATAAATTCAATCGTTCAAAAATTCATGACGTATAACGGTTGGACGAGAAACTGTGTCAGTTTCGCGGATCATGTGGCAAAAGTGCTGCATGAGAGAGCGTTGCGTGCCAAAAAAATATGGTCTTCCTGCGCAATACCATAAACGTCTCCAAAAACTTCTAAAGAAAAAAACTCCCCGCTGATTACAAATTATGAAGTGTATTAGTCTATAAAAAAATTGGTGGATTTATATGAAAATGTTCAGTGAAAACTATACGAGCCATTGTATACGTTGAAGGCTATCGATGAGGATATCTGGATTGTTGATGGTGAAATTGTTGAGATGAATTTTAAAATTACTCAAGTGCCTTTTAGCACTCGAATGACAGTGGTGCGATTGGAAAATAATGACTTATGGATTCATTCTCCTATTCATTTAACACCGCAGTTGCGAAGTGAAAATCGATGAGCTAGGGTCATGTGAAGCATATAGTTGCTCCAAATAAATTGCATTACGTATATATGGAAGAGTGGAGTCAAGCCTATCCGGATGCGAAACTTTGGGCGACAAAAGGATTGGAGAAAAATTTTTGACAACTCTTCATCTATCCAAAGTTATACAATCTTAGATAAAACAATCGACATTAGTTGGCTAGATGAAATTGATTATCTTCCGTTTGAAGGAAGTGCTGTTATAGAAGAGTCAGTATTTTTTCCACAAAAAGAGTAAAACGTTAATTCTAACGGACTTGATTGAGAATATTGAAGTTGGAGAAGAGTGTTCATGTTTGCATCGTTTCTTGTTTAAAATCAGGGGATAATACATATCCAAAATGGCATACTCCAAGAGATTTAAGAATGACATTCTTTTTTTAATAAGGAAACAGCGCAAAAGTGTTATCAACAAATAAAAAGCGTGGAATCCTGTCAATGTTCTATTTGCACATGGAAAAATGTTTTATTGGAAATGCTGAGGAAAAAAATTACCACAGGCATTCTTTTTGGTTAGAGAAAAAAATAAGCTACCTTGTAGAAAAAAACAAGGTAGTTTTTAGTTTGAAAGCGAAAGAGACCAACAGAATCTTAAATTTTTTTCATTATTGAAATTCGAGTTTAAATCTGTATACTATAATAAGAATTGAATAATTCTAATTAGAAAAAAATGGAGGTAATCATAATGATTAAAGAACTTATTAGTTTAGGAAAATTTGCTAAAAAAATCAAGTGTATTTGCGGGAGGAGTTTTATTTGGATCGTTAGGATTAAAAACTATTAGCGAGCAAAGACGCAAAGCATGTATATGCTAAAGCGGTCGCTACTTCTTATAAATTAAAAGATGGTATTGACGCAACTGTTTCTACTGTAAAACAACATGCAGATGATGTCTTAGAAGAAGCAAAAGACTTATATGCTGAAGAAAAAAGTGCAGAATTAGTAGTAGAAACTAGTGAAAAAAATAATGAAGTTTATTATTAAACATCAATCAAACTCTAGAGTACGTTTAGAACTCCCTTTTACATGTCCGCATTCAGTCCAAATGTATTTAGAGGAACTAGCTTGCACAGTCTCAGGTATTGAAAAACTGCACTTTTATAAAGATTTAAAACATGTAGGAGTTTATTTTACTCAAGGGAAAGTTCAACAAGTTCAAAGGTTTTTTTATCTTTGATTCAAATGGAGAACGTAATTGAAAAACAAAAAAAGAAGTCCAGTGGCTAGTAGCTTCTTCACCATATGATATTATTTCAATGCATCTCTATAGAAGAATGCTTTCAAAAGCCTTTCTTCCCACACCTATTCGTATGGGATGGATACTTATGAAAAATGGTGAAATTTGGAAAGGCTGCTTTCCAATCAATTTGTGAGAAAAAAACTTTCTATGAGTTTACTCGATTTTTGTGGCGATATCAACTTCTATGGCGATGGGAGATCATAAGACTGCAGATATGATTATGTTCCTATTAAATTTAGGGAGACGATTTAGATGACTGGTCCCAAAAAGAAATCGATTGAAGAGCTCGAAAAAGAACTTAACAAATAATATTTATGAAATATGGATTGAAAAAGAAGGCGAGCGCTTCAAAAAAATGAGCAATCATGTTGAAGTAGGAGATGTTTTTCGTTGCTACGGAAGGTCAAGAAATTTACTTTGACGGAAGAGTTGTCAATGGAAGAGGCTACTTAAATGAAAGTTCATTAACAGGTGAGTCTTTCCCTGTCTCTAAGAAGATTGGGGATATGGTCTACGCTAATACAGTTGTAGAGCATGGCGAGCTACTAGTAGAAGTGACGAATAAGCAACAAAACTTACGCTTGCAGCAAATTGTTCAGCTGATTAAATCGAGTGAATTTCATCAATCGAAACAGCAAAAGCAATTAATGGAAAAAGCAGATGGGTTAGTGAAATATAATTTCATCGGGATGGCGCTGACTTATTTATTCACACGCTCAGTCTCTAAAGCACTCACTTTCCTATTAGTGGATTATTCATGTGCGTTAAAATTATCTTCACCAGCAACTTATTTAACAGCCATTAAAGCAGCTTCTAATCAGGGAATTGTCATTAAAGGATCTAATTCTTTAGATGAATATGCACAAGTTGATACTTTTGTTTTTGATAAAACAGGAACATTGACAACTGGAGTTCCAAAAATTCAACGAATTATTGCGTATGAAGGATATGATGATGAGGAAGTTTTACGAATTGCAGCTTGTTTGGAGGAACATTTTTACCACCCGATTGCGACGGCTGTTGTTAAGAAGGCAGAAGATGAGGGGATTGAACATGAGGAAATGCATGGGAAATTAACTCACGTAGCTTCAAAAGGAATCGTATCATCGATTGATGGAAAAAGAGTCGTCATCGGAAGTTTGGAATTATTAGAAGACGAGAAGACGATTATTTCCAATGAGCAAAAAGCAGTGATTGAAGAATATAGCCAAAAATACAACTTACTTTATTTAAGTTATGACGGAAAAATTAATTGCCATTTTCCTTATTGATACTCCGTTAAGAGGAGAAGCGATTGCATTATTGAAAGAGTTAAAAGAAAAAGGAAAACAGATTGTACTTCTTACAGGGGATACACAAAAACGTACAGAAACAATTTGCTCGCTGATTCCATTTGACAGAGTATATACACAAGTGAAGCCAGAACAAAAGCATCAAGTAATTGAGCAGCTTCAAGAGGAAGGTCATCATGTTTTGATGATTGGAGACGGAATTAATGATTCTGCCGCACTCTCTCTTGCAAATGTAGGTATTGTTATGGCAGGCGCTTCAGATATTGCGCGTCAAGCCAGCGATATCTTATTCTTAAATGAACAATTAACGGGATTAGAGGTTTTGGAAAATATAACCGAACAACTAAATCGCCAATTAGATGCCAATTTAAAACACACAGTGGGTATTAATTCGTTCTTAATGGGATTAGGTTTGATTGATATTGTTTCGCCTAGTCTATTAGCGATATTACATAATGTGACCACAACGTTCATTATCGGTAAGAGTTTGACGTATATTCAATAATAAAATAAAAAGCAAGGTGAATTCACCTTGCTTTTTATTTTGTTGCAACTGATTACAAATTATGAAGTGTATTAAAGAAGCTACCTGTAGAAAAACAAGGTAGCTTTTGTTGCTTTATGAAGTTATTGAAGGTAGTCCCTCCAGGAACACCCAAAAGTATTCTTCGAGAGAAAGGCCAGAGTTATAGATGTCTGTTGCTTTGTCTCCGACGTATCTTAAGTGCCATGCTTCGGGTTGGTAACCTGTGATGGCTTCCTTGCCGGGTTGGAATCGGATGATGAAGCCGTACTCGTGGGCATGCGTATGAAGCCAGTGGATGGCGTCGTGATATTCTGGTCCATCGAGTAAGTTTCCATGAGAGTCGAGTATATCAAAGGCGAGCCCTGTTTGGTGTTCGCTATATCCTGGGCGAGCAGAGTACGTATCTGCGGCGGCTTGTCCTTCACGAGCTACATAGTTGTTATAGAGTTTGGTTTGATAGTCATAGGAACGATATCCGCTGTACGTATCGCTGATTGGATAGCCGAGCTCTTGCATGCGGTGAATTAACGCGCGCACTTGTTGGCCAGCCGTTGGATCTTCGCCGGGCGCGTAAGTCGACGGTAACGCGTGTTTTTTATTGACGATGATGTCATATCCAAGGGAAAGGTCTGCGTTGCCACTTGCAGCCTGCGCTTGCGTAGTGGCTTCAGTTGCAGTAGTCGCTTCAGAAGAAGCCTCTGTACTTTGAACCGTTGTTGTTGTTGTACTTGTTGTCGTGCTCGTTGTTTCTACAGTAGTCGCCTTTGAACTCGTGGTTGTTTCAGCGGGAGTGTTCTTGCTCGAACAGCCAAGGAGAATGAAGCTTAGTACAACTGCTGGTAAGAGTTGTTTTTTCACAGGAATCATCCTTTCTTTGTCACTATAAGTGTAGCATAATTCCGAAGCTTTGGGCGGGATTTTTTGTGAAAAATTAAACTCTCATTAAAAAAACGAACAATGAAAGATGAAACTTCCATGAATTAACAGGTTTTTCTATAGAAAAACTTGCTTTTTTTCTTTTTAAAAATGGTATATTATTCGTTAATAAATTCAATCACTGGAGGTTTGAGCTATGTCAAAATGGGGAAACAAAAATTTCAAAAAGAAGGGTACACATTCGATGATGTTTTTACTAATTCCAGCGGAGAGTCATGTCTTGCCAAATGACGTGGATTTATGTGCAATTAGCCAAAAACATTCGTCTCAATATTCCCTTAATGAGTGCAAGTATGGATACCGTCACAGATTCAACAATGGCGATTGCGATTGCGCGTCAAGGTGGATTAGGCGTGATTCATAAAAACATGTCTATCGCAGAGCAAGCAGAAGCAGTTCATAAAGTAAAACGTTCAGAAAGTGGCGTTATCATCAATCCATTTTTCTTAACTCCATCCCATAAAGTACAAGACGCAGAAGACCTCATGGCAAAATACCGTATTAGCGGTGTCCCAATCGTAGACGACTTAGAAACACGTTACCTCGTTGGGATTTTGACAAACCGTGACTTACGATTTATTTCAGATTATTCCATTTCAATTGACGAAGTAATGACAAAAGAGAACCTCGTAACAGCTCCAGTAGGAACATCCTCAAAGATGCCGAAGCCATTCTTCAAAAAAACATAAAATCGAAAAAAACTACCATTAGTAGATGATAAAGGTTGCCTCGCTGGTTTAATTACGATTAAAGACATCGAGAAAGTGATTGAATTTCCGAACTCTGCTAAAGACGAACACGGACGTTTACTCGTGGCCGCAGCAGTGGGGATTACTTCAGATACATTTGAACGTGCAAAAGCATTACTTGACGCAGGGGCAGACGCCATCGTCATCGATACTGCTCACGGTCATAGTGTCGGCGTGATTCGCAAAATTAAAGAAATCCGCGAAACGTTCCCTGACGCAACATTGATTGCCGGAAACGTAGCGACAGGCGAAGGCACACGTGCCTTATTCGAAGTAGGCGTGGACGTTGTAAAAGTCGGAATCGGACCTGGTTCTATCTGTACAACTCGTGTCGTTGCCGGTGTAGGTGTTCCGCAAATCACAGCGATTTACGATGCCGCAACAGTTGCGAAAGAATTTGGCAAAGCGATCATCGCAGACGGTGGGATTAAGTACTCAGGAGATATCGCTAAAGCTATCGCAGCGGGTGGGCATGCGGTGATGTTAGGAAGCATGCTTGCCGGAACGGATGAATCTCCGGGTGAATTCGAAATCTTCCAAGGACGTCGCTTCAAGACATATCGCGGAATGGGCAGTCTCGCAGCGATGGAAAATGGTTCAGGCGACCGTTACTTCCAAGCGAAAAACGAAGCAAACAAACGCGTACCAGAAGGAATCGAAGGGCGTGTTGCCTACAAAGGTTCTGCGGCGGATATTATTTTCCAAATGGTTGGTGGATTGCGTTCTGGTATGGGGTATGTTGGGGCGCATAATTTAGAAGAGCTTCGCGAGAATACGCAGTTTGTGCGTATGAGTGGTGCGGGAGCTAGAGAAAGCCATCCGCATGATGTTCAGATCACTAAAGAAGCTCCAAACTATTCAATTTCATAAATATAAATATAGCTATTAACCGAAGGTTTTTGGATATCTTCATAATAGCGATAATAGCTGTACCGGACTGAGCCTGTAGTCTCAGTTCCTCTCGACTCTCAAACTGCCTCTAGGGAATTAAATTCCCAGAGGCAGTAATTCGTTTCGAGTACACTCGCTATTATTGCTATTATAGAATCCAAAACCAGGTTAATAGCTTTTTTGAATTGAATAGTTAAGCCAGAAGGAAAGGAACATCATGTGAGCCTTTCACCACTCACGACGAACTGGTATTCTCTTTGAGAGGGCAGGGAGGAAAGGACAGCCAATCGCCTTTAATCGCTTGTTTTTGAATTGAATAGTTAAGCCGGGAAGGGAAAGAACAGCATGTGAGCCTTTCACCACTTACGACGAAGTGGTAGTCTTTTTTTGAATGCGGGGAGAGGATAGAATAGAGTGTGTGCTGGATGATAAATATACAAAAGTTTCGGAATGGGGACGGAGTTGTACTATTGAAGTGTTAGAAAGTGGTACCTACTGAATGGATGTCTATAAATGCAATAAGGGTGCGGTTTGAGGAGGGGTGTAGTTAAGTTTTGGTTTGGAAAAGGTTAGGAAAAAGGAAAATTAGTTGTTTTTGGGAGGTCATCGGTTATGATATACATGTTTCTGAAAAATTTATGAAAAGCTTTGAAAGGAAGCGACAAGGATAGCGCCAGGCCTGTTTGAAAAACAGGTGACGAGGAATGAGTTTATCGAAACACTCGGCGGATGACTCAAGGCAGTGCAGTCTACAGTTTCATACAAACCATTTTTGCAAGGAAATGACAAAAATTGAAACAGCACCAGAAACATAATCAAAATTACAATAAGAAGAGGGCTGAAAAGGACCTCTGATAAAAGGAGTTAAAAATTATGTGCGGAATCGTAGGATGTATTGGACACGGAAAAATCCAAACAGTAGTATTAAACGGATTAGAAAAGCTTGAGTATCGTGGATATGACTCAGCAGGATTATTTATTATGGACGAAGATGGATCAACACAATTAGTAAAACGTGTTGGACGTATTCAAAATCTTCGTGATGCAGTGGATGAAGAAATTCCAGCATTTGTAGGGATTGGGCATACTCGTTGGGCAACACACGGACCAGCGACAGAAAACAACGCTCACCCTCACCAATCACAATCAGGTCGTTTTCACATTAGTGCACAACGGCGTAATCGAAAACTATGACGAATTGAAAAAGAATTCTTAAGCGACGTTGATTTCAAATCTCAAACAGATACAGAAGTTGCCGTAAACTTAGTAGAATACTTTGCTAATAAAGAAAACTTATCAGGAAAAGAAGCGTTCCGTCGCGCGTTGAAAGAAATCCGCGGATCATTCGCTTTTGGTTTATTAGATAGCGAAAAACCAGGCGTTCTTTATGCAGCAAAACATAAGAGCCCATTATTAGTAGGGGTTGGCGAAGGCTTCAACGTGATTTGTTCAGACGCAATGGCAACAATCGCTGAAACAGACCGTTATATCGAAATCAAAGATGAAGAGTTAATCACTTTAACAGAAGAATCTGTAGAAATCGAAACAATTGAAGGTAAACCAGTAGAACGTGCACCATTCGTTGCAGAATTAGATGCAGACGATTTAGAAAAAGGGGCTTACCCTCACTACATGTTGAAAGAAATGGATGAACAACCAGTTGCATTACGTAAAATCATCCAAAACTATCAAGATGAAAATGGTCAATTACAAGTCGATAAAGAAATCCAAGATAGCATTTTAGCAAGCGACCGCATTTATATCATAGCTTGCGGAACTAGCTACAATGCTGGATGGGTTGGTAAAGAGATTTTTGAACAATTAGCAGGAATTCAGTAGAAGTTCACTTAGCAAGCGAATTTGCTTACCACCAACCATTATTATCACAAAAACCATTCTTCATTTTCTTATCACAAAGTGGAGAAACAGCGGACAGCCGTCAAGCGTTAGTAAAAGTGAACGAGCAAAACTTCCCATCATTAACAATCACAAATGTGAAAGGGTCAACTCTTTCTCGTGAAGCAAGCTATACTTTACTATTACACGCAGGTCCTGAAATCGCCGTAGCTTCAACAAAAGCTTACACTGCACAAATCGCAGTAATGGCCGTTTTAGCAGACGCATTACGAGCTTCTAAAGGCTTAGAAGCTCCATTCGACATGAAACACGACTTAGGTGTCGTTGCGGCTTCAATCGAGAGCGTATTATCAGACAAACAAGCCGTTCAAGACTTAGTCAAAGAGCGCTTATTAGAAACTCGCAATGCTTTCTACATCGGTCGTCACTTAGACTACTATGTAGCGATGGAAGCAGCGTTGAAATTAAAAGAAATCTCATACGTGCAAACTGAAAGCTTTGCCGCAGGGGAATTAAAACACGGAACAATCGCCCTTATCGAAGAAGGCACTCCAGTTATCGCATTATTAAGCGAACCAGTAGTAGCGAGCCACACTCGCGGAAATATCCAAGAAGTGAAAGCTCGTGGCGCTGTCGTAACAACAATCGCGATGGAAGGCGTTGAACAAGAAGGCGACGATATCATCGTTCCAGCGGTGCCAATCCTACTTGCACCAATCGTATCTGTAGTGGTAACGCAATTAATCGCGTACTACACTTCTCTAGGTAAAGGCTTAGACGTGGACAAACCGCGTAACTTGGCCAAATCGGTTACAGTAGAATAGAAAAATGGCTCTTTGTCAAATAGTGTTGATGAAGAAATTTTAGGAAGGGATTAAGCAACTAATTGTTGCTTAATTCCTTTTTGTTTTAGGGCCAAACATTTTTGTTATTAAAATAATCCTGTTTCCTAAAAGTGGTAATAGTTTCTAAAAGCCATAAGCATTTCTTTTTGAGTACTTTTTATTTTATTGTTTATTCCTTCAATAGGGCCATTTGTTCTAGTTGGATACTCACAAGTATTTTTGAATATATGGCAAGTAAGTAATTAGAGTCTTTAATACTCTTTTTAAACCAGGAGATAGGTCTAATTGTGTAGCTGCTTCAATCGTTTCCTTGAATTCTATATAATCTCTGTCCTGAATACATTCACGAAGTGAATGTACAACCTCATAATCATTTTTTAAGAGATGGATTGTTTTCTAAGATATAATCTACGATTCCTTTACTTGTTATGAAGCTTTCAAAAAGCTTTATAACGATTATATTTATAGTTCTGAAGTTCATTAGGATTCTTTAAAAATTAACTTCCAATAATGTTTTTAACTTTCGATATAATTTAGGGTCTTTATAACGATGCTTATTCATGACACGTACCCGAGTTCGATTTAATTCTCTATTTAAGGCTTGTACGATGTGAAAAGGATCAATGATAATTTTAGCGTTAGGAAACATTTCTTTTATTAATTGAATGTACGGTACGTACATGTCGATAGAGATGGTTTTTACCTTTAATCTAGTCTTAGGCTCAAAACGATGAAAAATATTGTTTTCAAACTGTAAGATTTTTCTATCTCGTACAACATCGACCAGCTTGTGTGTAGTGCTATCACAAATAATGAAGCTCATATTACTATCGGAAGATTTGACGGATTTAAATTCATCAAAACACAAATGCTCAGGTAAATCGTGTAATGGTTTAATTGTCAATAATCGTGCTGTATCATCTATAATACGTCTTACAGTATGAACTGAAACATTTGTTTCTTTTTGCGATATATGTTTCAGATACTGTTTCACTAATTTTTTTGATTTGATTTCATTTTTTTAATCGTTTAGAGATATGACAGTGTTTTTTTCTACGATTCGACTAGTGTCTGCGGTAAATGAAGAGCCGCATTCTCTGCAGAGAAATCTCTGCTTGCGTAGATTTAAGTAGGCCGGTAGGCCTGAAACAGAACAGAGAGTGATACGAGATGTTTTTCGTGCCGTTTTTTTAACGATATTATTATTTTTGGCTAAACACATCCACAAACAGTACAAAATTCTGGGTTTATGCGTATATGTAGCTGAATAAAATAAAGATTTTTCTCTTTTTAAATATCTTCTCTTGAACTTTTATTATCCCAAATAATGTTTTTTTATCTTTGATTTGTAGCGTAGCTTCTAGTATATTGTTCATATGGTCATCATCCTTTTTGTATTAGGTTTAGCGATTTTTAATATAACGGATGTTGGCCTTTTGTATACTTACTAAAATAGGGTTGGTGGAAAAATTTCCATCAACCCTAAAAATTATAGAACCGAAAAATGGTGGACGGCTGTCCACCATTTTTTTGTTTTCGAGGACGCAAAATCCATTTGAAATAGGAGAGAGAATTAGACTGAGGTCTAAAAATAAACTTCATACCGCTTCGGATATCTTTCATAGCTGCGATAATAGCTGTACCGGGGCGAGCCTAGGGTCTCGCTCCCTATCGAGCTTCAAACTGACTCTAGGAAATGAATTTACAGAGTCAGTAATTCACATCGATTACAATCGCTATTATTGCCGCTATAGAATCCGAAGGGTATTCCGTTTATTTTTATCCCAACGTTTGTGCCTTATTTCAAATGGATTTTTGCTTCATTCGAAAGAAAGAGAGAGAAGAAAAACTAAGTTAGGTGCAGAAAATATAGTCGCTGCAGGGGTGCGGTGATGAAGGGGCGTGACATGCGTTCAAATGTTTCTCGCACTGTAACAGATGAGGGTGCCTTGCAAAAAATTGCGGATGTGCTTACTCGAACAAAATTCTGCTAGCAAAAATTGGATAAAGAGTGCAGACAAGATTACGGAAAATCATGCGGATTTTTATAATCGAAGTGATGGGGGATAGCATTCGAAGTGAATTACGGACTCTTTTAGAGTCCGTTTGAATCTCGAAAGTGCTTGAGACGTAGGCTCAAGCCGGTGCCCCATTACAGCGATTATAAAAAAATCCGCAAGGATTTGAAGGAATCTTGTCTTTGCTTTCTGCAGGGGATATTTTAGAAAATTTAGTTCGTTCGAGTAAGCTATAACACCACACAGACATTTTTTTGCGAAGGCGCAAGGTTGTCTGTTATAATGAAAGGAAAGAATGGAAAGCGAGGGACGGTCATGAAGGTTGTGTTCGTCTGCCTGGGGAATATTTGTCGTTCGCCGATGGCAGAAGCTGTATTTAGAAAAATGGTTCATGAAGAAGGATTGGAAGATAAAATTACGATTGATTCCGCTGCGACAAGTACGTGGGAGCATGGGAATCCGGTGCATCACGGCACTCGGAAGAAACTCGAGGAGCACGGCATTTCCGCAAAAGGGCTTGTGTCACGGACGTTGGATGCGACGGACCTGGACGCAGACTACATTCTTGGAATGGATGCGTCGAATGTGCGTAATATTCACGCTTTTGTCGATGGAAAATCGGATGCGACGGTGGCTCGCTTGTTAGAAGTGGCAGGAGTGCCGCGCGATATTGCCGATCCGTGGTATACAGGAGACTTTGATGCGACGTACCGTGATGTGACATTGGGATGCAATGCGCTCTTAGAACAATTAAAAAAGGAATTATAGTATGGATAAGATTAGAAAAGATTGGGCAGTGATGATTGCTCTGGCGGCTGTTTCGTTACTTGTCGTCTTGAATTTTAGCGCCATCCTCACATGGATTTCCGAATTTATTGGGATGATGTTCCCGCTTATTTTAGGGATGATTTTGGCATTTGTTTTAAACGTGCCAATGAAGCGAATTGAACAAGTGTTGAGAAGATAAACTTCCCGCAAAAGCTGCGTAGAAGTGTCGCAATCCTGAGCATTATTGTGATTCTGCTTCTGATTATTTCGCTGTTGATTTGGATTATTGCGCCGATGATTGCTAAAACCGTGTCACAACTGGGCGATAGTGTAAATCACTTACTATTCGTGGTTTCGGATTTTTGTACAACATTCAAAAATTAATGCAATCCAGTGAAGTGAGTCAGATTACCGACTCACTAAGTCAAAGCAATATCGTATCGTCTGTCATTACATTCCTTGGCGGATTTACAACGAATATTTCAGGGCTCTTCTCAAATGTGTTCTCTGTAATTGTGGGGATTTTTCTTCATGATTAATATTCTCGTAAGTAAGGAAATGCTCGCACGTTTAACGCTTCGCATTCTTAATGTGGTCTTGCCAAAAGATAAAATCGAGCACATTACTTATGTTGGGGAAGTCATCGTGGATACGTATGACCGTTTCTTGATGAGTCAAATCATCGAGGCGGGAATCGTTGGGGTTATGATTTTTGCTGGATACTCTCTTGTAGGGGTTGCCATATGCAGGACTTGTTGGGGTGCTGTCCGGAGTACTCTCATTCATTCCGTATATCGGGCCGTTTATGGCGTGCGGAATTGGAATGCTTTTCACCTTTACAGAAAGCCCAATTCAAGCACTCATTTCACTTGTCGTCTTTATGATCGTTCAAATAGTGGAAGGAAATGTCGTCTATCCGATGGTTGTCGGAAGTTCAGTAGGATTACCAACCGTTCTGACCCTTGCTGCTGCGTTAATCGGTGGAAATCTCTTTGGGTTAGTAGGCATGATTTTCTTCATACCAATTTTTGCCGTGATTTACCGTCTCGTGAAAGAATGGGTGGAGAAACATGAACAAGAACAAGCTGCTCCAGTAGTGGCTGTAGGAGGTGTTGTTGATGAAGAAAATTAGTGAACTAGGGATTACAGGGAAAAAGCTCCTAATTGAAGGGATTGCATTCCTTATTGCTGGGGTGTTGATCCTAATCTACGGACCAAGCTTCCCAGAATTGATGTTACGTCTGTTTTTAACATTCTTATGGGCTCGTGAACTATGGAATTTCTTGTTCCGTTGGTTTAGTAAGGCGGCGGCAAAAGATCCATTATGGCTGAATGTTGCTAAATTTTTCCTTTACGGATTTTTAGCAGGAAATCAATTCTTCCTGTCATTGCCGGTTGCGATTGTAAGCTTCTTGATGGGGCTCAATGAAGTGATGAACGCGGGAATTAGTGGTGTGACGTACTATATTTATGTCAAAGACGGCATCCGTCCGCGATTCCGCTTGCTTATTGATACCATTTGGCTTTCAGTTGTCGGGGTAGCGACTTTACTGGCTCTTGGGGGCGACGGCAACTTGCAAATGTTCTTCCTTTCGCTTTATTTCGTGGGGCTTGGGATTACCAATATTCGAGACGGCTGGTTCTTTGAGGCCGAAGTTGAAAGAAAGTCCTTCGCAGACGTTTGCGTCGGGATGCCGCTTGTATTTGCTGCACTGATCCCTCGAGCAACCCCTGCAAAAATCAATGATGCGTTGGAACTTGGAGAAGGCGAAACAGCCTCAGAAATTTACGACCGTTCTAAAGAAAATGCCGAACCAAACTTAGAAATGTTTATTCACGTCACAAAAGATGGGTTCGGTGCGATGGGGCATGTCGATATTTGTTATAAGGGACGCATTATTTCATTTGGGAACTACGATACGAATTCAGAACGCCTCTTTGGAGCGATGGGGATGGGGTTCTTTTTAGTGCCGACCGTGAAAAATACATTGAATTTTGTAAACGCGAAAACCATAAGACCTTACTGGGATATGGTCTCGCCTTGTCTCCGGAACAACTCGCAGCTGTCGATAAGGAAATCGCCAAATTGATGTCGTTGACGGTTCCCTGGGATCCGCCGCAAATGGTGAAACCGAAGCGCCCTGAATCGACAAAGAAGAACCGATGTATGCCTACAAGCTCAAACAAGAAGCAGATGCACTCTTGTATAAATTCACCTCTTCAAAATTCAAAACGTATTTTGTGATGAGTACCAACTGCGTATTGCTAGCAGACACAATTGTCGGAACAGCAGGAACCGATATTTTAAGCGCCCTGAGGATTTATTTCCCCAGGACGTATCAAGATTACTTAGATAAGGAGTTTGAGAGACCGCACAGTCTAGTCGTGACTAAGCGCGTCTATCAGTAAGAACATGGAACTTCAGGAAAAAGAATTCTTTATGAGGGAAGCGTTGAAGGAAGCGCAGAAAGCCTATGACCAAGCGGAAGTGCCAATCGGAGCGGTCGTCGTCCTAAACGGTGAAATCATTGGGCGTGGCCATAACTTACGCGAGAAGGAACAAGACGCCACCCTGCACGCTGAAATCAAAGCGATTCGCCAAGCCAACCAGCACCTTGGAAGCTGGCGACTCGAAGACTGCGAACTCTTCGTCACCTTGGAACCTTGCCCAATGTGTAGCGGAGCGATGATTCTCGCGCGTCTTAAAAAGGTTACGTTCGGCGCTTTTGACCCGAAAGCTGGGACAGCAGGCACCTTTATGAATCTGCTTCAAGACGAGCGGTTCAACCATCAAGTCGAAGTCGAGCAAGGTATCTTGGAAGACGAATGCAAAACCCTCTTGCAAACCTTTCTTCAAAGGCCTTCGCGAACGCAACAAACAACGAAAACAAGCACAGCTTTCCGAATAGGGGCTGTGCTTTTTAATGTTCTTAACAAAAACTTATCATTGTAAACGGTTATCCGCTCTTGAAAATCATTTTCATTTTATATAAAATTTTACATAGTTCGAAAAAGGAAAGGAGCAGTAAATATGAAATTATCAGAAAAACAAACACAAATCTTAGGGTGGATCGCAACATGTATGTCTGTGGCTATGTATGTAGCTTATATTCCGCAAATTATGAATAACTTAGCCGGACACAAAGGAGACTTCATTCAACCACTCGTTGCCGCATTAAACTGCTCATTATGGGTATACTATGGATTATTCAAACCAGAACGTGACTTACCATTAGCAGCTGCAAACGCACCTGGTATCTTCTTTGGTTTAGCATCTGCTTTAACAGCATTATTATAATAATGACTAGCACAGCTTCGATTACGAGGTTGTGCTTTTTGTTGATTTCTGCGGAACTTGCGGATGTCTTCATAATAGCTGTAACGTTGCACCGGTTCGAGCCGAAGTCTCTCACCTTCGTCAAAAGTGCGATGTTTGAAATCCGATTTTTACAGGAGTAGAATAGAGGATGTCGTTAAAAGTTTCAAAAGTGAACTGGAGGAATTCGTATGTCATTTTTAGGTTATAACAAAGGAGAAACGTTAGAATTCAACTACAAAAAGCGTGTGGCTTATGGTCTCATCGCGGTCGCATTCGTGATTGCACTCGCGACGGTTGTAGGTGGAGAACAAATCATTAATATGCAGGTCTTTAGTATCGGCTATATGGTGAGCTTCTTTTCTATCAATCTGAATAAAAAGTCCTTCATAAGTTTTTCGGACGGCCCTTCAACACCTTTCCAACGAAAAGTGTCCTTATACTCAGTAATTCTTTTTATTTATCTTTATTAGTGTTATTAGGTGGCCCATTCTTCGAAACAGAAAACTGGAGACTCATCTGGTTAGGCGCGCTCCTAGCAACAGGAATTCATTTCTTCCCGTACTATTTCGTTCATGGGAAATCAATGATTTTCCTAGGATTGGCATGCGTGATCAATGCAGCGGTCGGATACCTTTCACCTCAAAGCTCTCTCGTGACCATCGCCTATATCGATGCCATTATTAAATTAGCCTTTGGACTTTACCTATTTTTCTTATCTAAACCATCCAAAGCATAAATTATTTTAGAGAACAAACAGCAAATCAATTTGGTTTGCTGTTTTTTTAATGGTTGATTTCTGCGGAACTTTGCGGATTTCTTCATAGATAGCAGTCCTTCGAAATCAATCCAACCATGACTTTAGTAATCCAAAGCAATGACCAAAGTGCCTATTGCGCGACTCCTTAAAGTGGTTTAATAAAGACAAGGAAAACAGTTAAGGAGCGATTCACATGAAAATCAACATCAAAAAACAAGACACAAACCAACTTACAAAAGACCTAATGGTTATAGCGCTCGTCGTTAATGCATTAGCCCTTGTCATGCACTTGGTGCTAAACATTTTTACAGGCCAAGCATTAATCCCTGTAATCACAAGCCAATTTATCTTTTATCCTTCTCCCAATTATGTACCTAGCAGAGGATGCTAAGAAAAATAAAAAGCCGACAACCGGTAAGCACAAGCGAACATCTTAGATAGTTTTTTCCTTCTGAGAGACTATCTTTTTAGTGTCTCTTTTGCCATCCCTCGGCACGAATTGATTTTAGAAAACAAAGCAGATTCACTTGAAAAAGAAACATCCCATAGAGAAGCACGAAACCCCATCGTTGGCGGTAGGGAGTAGACATATACTCTCTTCACGTTGATTTCGGAGAAGCTTGCGGATTTTATAATCGCAGTAACGGGGGAGTAAGACAGAAGCTAAAAACTGGCTCACAGTGTGAGTCGGTTTTGCTTCGTTGTCTTACCCCCGCAAGGCTGATTAGGATGAAGCAAATCACAAGTGATGAAGCTTTATCCAATCAGCTACTGCGTCTATATCATAAAAGTTCTTCTGGATTAAGAAGGGTAACAGCGATTATAAAAATAATCCGCAAGCATTCGAAGAAATCAACACCCGCAAGGGTGCGCTTTTAAGAAGAGAAAACTATGTATGGAGCACCTCTCCAATTCCTACTACCAAACTAATTGGGATAGCCCTATTCGCACTCTCTATGTGGAGCGTTTCCGTTTATTTCTTTTTCAAGCAAAATCTGCTTGCTTTTCGAGGAGAAGTTTTGTATAATAATACGTGCCGTTAGGCCGTATGGCAATAGCGAACTTATGAATCGAGTCAGGTCCGGAAGGAAGCAGCTATAGGTAACGTTCGCATGTGCTGTATGTACATAGAAGAAGAATCAGGCTGGACCAACGGTTCAGCCTGTTTTTATGAAAAGAGTATCCAGTGGAGGGAGAATAGTCGCATGAAAAATCAGAGTTTTCAAGAAGAAGTGCAGCACTTAGAAATCGTGCAAGACTTAATGGAACAAAAAGTGGCGATCGAGAAAAACCGATTGCAAGAGCGCGACCTGGATATCGCTAGACAAGATACCATTCAGTATGGAGTGCAACAATTAGAAAACCAATTGGAATCTCATACTTTGGAAGAATTGACGTTCAATTTGAAAAAGACGAGAGAGTTGAGAAGATGTATATCGGACCCTGCAACTTTCTTTGACGAAGACGACAATGTGCAAGTGTATGACTGGCGTGCTCCAATCGCAAAGCCTATTTTACGAAGGAACATTAGGAGAGCTTCAATACGAAACACCAAATGGCTTCGAGAAAGCTCAGGCCTTCTTAAAACGCGATATCGTCATCCGTAAGGGTGAATTAAAATCTGTTTATGACATTGAAAATGAAGAATCATTATTGATGGATGCCTTAAGCGCACCAACAAACCGTGACGGACACCTAGAAGGAATCACGGCGACGATTCAAAAAGAACAAAATGAAATTATTCGTTTAAATCCAAAAGACTGGTTCATCGTGAATGGATGTGCCGGAAGTGGGAAGACAACGATTTTACTACAACGCATTGCGTACTTGATGTACCAAGCAAAAGACAAGCGTATGAGCGATATGCTCCTGTTGTCGCGTAACCAATTATTTGCAAAATACGTTTCACACGTAATTCCAAGCTTAACGGGAAGTGAGTTGTACCAACAAACATTAGCGCAACATACCATCGAGCTTTATCGCAAAATGTATTTGCATAAAAACAACGGCGCTAAGCCAAGTCCCAACGCGCAAAGTGTATTTAACAGACAGCGAGTGGATTGCGCTTGTACACCGCAATATAGAAGGCTTATCGGCGAAAGATTTACCATACCGTGCCATCGGGATTAAAGGACAAGCCGTATTTACGATGAAAGACTATCAAAAACTCGTCGAAAGCGTGAATACAGCACTGCCGTTGCAACAACAATTAACGCAAATGCAAACCGTGCTCGAGCGTACGTTGAAACGCCGTCTCACGAAGTTCTTTATGTCTGAAAAGGCAAAAGCGGTCTATGAATCAATGAACGCGATGCAAATCGAAGTGTTGATGAAAGACGTGGAGACAAAGAGCGAGACAGAGTACTACCAAGCGCTTGGACAAAAAGTGTTCGAGAAGGAAGTACAAGAGGTAACGCAACAAGTGGAAATGTTCGCATTCGTGGATATTGCCGCTCTTGTGGTGAAATGGATGCCCGAAGCCAAAATTCGTCGCCAAGAACTTGGTAAGACGGACAACGCGCCACTTCCATTGAAGAAGATTGAAGGCAGCCGCATGCAAGTCACTGCAGAAGGAATCCGTTTGTTGCAATATGTCGCAACACGCGTGACGCCGGTTCGTGACTACACAGGCTTCAGCCACCTCTTCATCGACGAAGTGCAAGACGTGTCCCTCTTATGGCTTGGAACATTATCAAACTATTATTTCCGTGCGAAATTCACGGTAGTGGGAGATACCTTCCAATCATTCTCAACGGCTACAACGATTTTCACATTGGAAAAACGACACCCAGAACTCGTGGACTTGATTTTTGCAAACCGCACGTTAACGCACCGCAACTTAGCAATCAGTTACCGTTGTACGGCGCAAATTTCACGTTTTGCAAACGGCATTCTAGGTTGGCCGCTTGATAAAAATGTGTTCCCACGTTCAGGGGCAGAAGTATGCGTGTATTTAGAACAAGAAGGCCAAGAAATGGCGCGCTTAAACACGTTACTGGAAGAAAGTCCAAAAGGCTACCATACGACAGCGATTCTTTGCCGTACGATGGACGAGGCCAAAGCGTTGTACCAACAACTCGACCAAGATGACATTGCGCTTCTGGAAGACAGCAGCGAGTCGCTGGGCAGCCGCTTCGTGTTAACGACGATTCAAGTCGCTAAAGGGATGGAGTTCGACGAAGTCATCATTTGGAACGCGACAGACGAAGCGTACCATACGATGAAAGAACAAATGATGCTGTACACCACATGTACACGTGCAAAACACCAGCTCTCACTCATCTCTCAAGCAGGTAAAGAGAGCCGCTTTATCAAGAATTCGAAAGCACCGATGAAGCGAATCGGGCAGTAGAATTTTTGGCAAATCTATACTAGAATAGAACTGTAAAATTTTGAAAAAGGCAGGGAAGTAAAATGGCTTATCAAGCATTATATCGAAAATGGCGTCCTCAAACGTTCGATGATATGGTCGGGCAAAGTGCGGTCACGCATACATTGAAGAACGCGATTAGCAATCACAAAACGAGTCATGCTTACTTATTTACAGGACCTCGTGGGACAGGAAAAACGAGTGCCGCGAAGGTGTTTGCAAAAAGGCCATTAACTGTCCAAATCAAACAAACGGTGAACCGTGTAACGAATGTGATATCTGTAAAAAGGGATCACGAACGGAACGATTGGGGATGTCATCGAAATCGATGCTGCTAGCAATAATGGCGTCGAAGAAATCCGTGATATTCGTGACAAGGCGCGTTATGCACCAACGCAAGCCGAATACAAAATTTATATTATCGACGAAGTGCATATGCTCTCAACAGGAGCCTTCAACGCACTGTTAAAAACCTTAGAAGAACCGCCTCAAAAGGTCATCTTCATTCTCGCAACGACGGAACCGCATAAGATTCCAGCGACAATTATCTCGCGTACGCAACGCTTTGACTTTAGACGCATTACGTCGCAAGAAATTATCGACCGCTTGGCGTATATCTTAGACCAAGAAGGAATTGAGTACGAAGCGGATGCCTTAAGCGTGGTTGCAAGATGTGCCAACGGTGGGATGCGTGACGCCTTGAGTTTACTCGACCAGATGATTTCATTTGGCGACGGCAAGGTGACGCTAGACGAAGCGATTCAAGTGTCGGGAAGTCTGACAGACGACTTGATGATTGATTTCGTGAAAGACTTACAAGAAACAAAGGCTGAAGAAGCCCTCGAAAAATTACAAAAACTCTTCAAAATCGGAAAAGAAGCTAGCCGCCTCGTAGAAGAATGGTTGGAATTTGCTAGAGACCTCCTCATCGCGAAACAAAGTGGCGAGGCAATCGGTCGTAGCGAGCGATTCCTTCAGTTCAAAGACGAAGTGGAACCGGAATTCTTATACCGCTTTGTAGAGGCGTTAAATCAAACGCAACAAGAAATGCGCTTTACGACAAAACCAACGATTTCGCTGGAAGTGTTGACGATTAAAATGGCGCAACCGTACACATTGACACCAAGAACCAGTTCTGGTGCACTGGCGATGCCAAGTAGCGAAGAAGTGCAACAGCTCAACAACAAATCGCGCAAATGCAGCAGCAAATGAACGCGTTGTTGCAAGGTGGCGCTCCTCAAGCACAACAAGCACCAAAAGCGCAGGCACCAAGACCGACGCGTGCGGCCTTTAAGCCAAATACGACCGCCATCCAAAAGATCTTGACGGAAGCGACTCGCGAAGACTTGTTGAAGGTACGCGACTTGTGGGGCGACTTACTCAGTTGCTTGAACCCGCAAGAACAAGCGCTGTTGAGTCAATCAACGGTGAATGCAGCGGGGCCAAATGGATTCGTTCTCGGATTTGCGTACGACCACTTGTGTGACATTTCAGAAACAAGACCAGGATTTCGTGAGGTCATCCAAGAACATCTGGAACGCCTCGGTGGCTACAGTGGGACGTTCGTGGCAGTGACACAACATCAATGGCCACAAATTCGTGCGGATTTCTTACAAGAACGCAAGAAGAACCAAGAAGAGGAAGCTGTTTTCCATCGTGACGGAAGAACCGGCCGTGGAAGATTCCTCACACCAGAAGAACAAGCATTTGAACAAAAGTAAACGACACGATTGAACTCTTCGGGAAGACATCGTGCAAAATCGAAGACTAGAGACGGAGGAAATGAATATGCGTGGAATGGGAAATATGCAAGGCATGATGAAACAAATGCAAAAATTGCAAAAACAAATGGCGCAAGCTCAAGAAGAATTAAACCAAACAGAATACACAGGAACTTCTCAAAGTGATTTAGTAAAAGTGACTGTGAACGGGAAAACGCCAAGTCTTAAACGTGGAAATCAAAACCAGAAGCGGTGGATCCAGATGATGTAGAATTATTACAAGACTTAGTGTTAATGGCGACAAACGATGCGTTAACGCAAGCAGAAAAAGCCAACGACCAAACAATGGGTCAATTCACAAAAGGATTAAACATCCCAGGATTTTAATCGATTGGAGGTTTGAGCATGCATTATCCAGAACCGATTGCACGATTGATGGATAGCTTTTATGAAGCTACCGGGAATTGGTGCGAAGACGGCTGCACGACTTGCCTTCTTCTGCATGGATATGCGTGAAGAAGACGTCTTAAATTTTGCGAATTCGCTCATCAGCTGCAAGCGTGACCTACATATGTGTTCTGTTTGTGGAAATGTGACGCAAGAAGATCCGTGCGAAATTTGTGCGGATACTACGCGTGACCGTATGAAGATTCTTGTGGTGAAGACGCCCGAGATGTGATGAGTATGGAGCGAATGAAGGAATATAAAGGGCTCTATCATGTGCTTCACGGGTGCTTTCTCCGATGGAAGGGACGGGGCCGGATGATATTAATATTACGTCGTTGATTACGAGGTTGCAGGATCCGGAAGTCCAGAGAGGTTATCATCGCGACTAATGCGACAGCGGAAGGTGAAGCGACTGCCATGTACTTGTCACGTCTCATCAAACCAGCTGGGATTAAAAGTAACGCGTCTGGCTCATGGGCTAGCGGTCGGCAGCGACATCGAATACGCAGACGAAATGACTTCTTCCGTGCCATCGAAGGACGAAGAGACTATAAAAAAATCTATTGATTCAATGAAAATGATGGTTAAGACGTTGTCTTAAATAGCCCTCTGGGAACATCTTCATAGTGATGATAGTAAAGGCATCGGATTGAGCCTAGGTCTCAATCCTCACTAAGTCTCAAAGAGCCACAGGAGAATAAATTCTCTGTGGCTCTATTTCGCATTGGTTGCTTTCTCTTTACTATTCTCACTATAGAGTCCCCGAGGGCTTTTTTTGCTCAACGAGACGCTTTGAATCAATAGATTTTATTTTTTTCGATGGGACGGGGGAGAGTGCGTTTCGATGGGATGCGGGGCTAGGGATGAGCAGTGTGTTACTCTCTGAGGCTTATGAGAGTGACAGGTCATGGCGGTGCTTGCCTTCCGGTCTTGGAACTGCGACTACAGGGGGTGTGCTTTTGGAAGGGTGTGTGCTGGGACGGGTTGGTGCTGATTAGGTTGCTGCGGAAGGGGCTGCAGAAACGGGGCCCTACTTAAAAATGGGTAATTTCGCGAGGAATAGGCGGAAAGCGCAAGAAATGGTATAATATGGGAATAAAGTAATTGTTTAGAGGTAAAGAATGAATCAACTGTTTAGAAATTTTATTTCAAAAGAGCGGGTGAATAGTTTTCGCGAGTTAACGAAGACGCTCGTGAAGATGGCGGGGACCGATGAAGTGGTGCCTGAAGAGGATGAAAGTGTGCCTTGGGTTCCGTCAATTCTAGGATTAATTTTCATATTATGGCTTTCTTCTGGTGATTGGCTCAAAAGTGTGACGCAACCGCTGATTGATCAATTTCCGCTTCTTTCGCTATGGCCGTTAGCGTTTCTCTTTCTCTTCCTTCCGATTTTAAATGGGCTAGATGAGTTATGGAAACAACCGCAGAGAAAACGGGACTTACAGGAGCTAATGGCGATTGCCAAACGTGCGGTGGCCATTTTAAAAGAATATGACTATGATAATTTAGAAGACGTGATTGATGCAGAAGTGGTCATCAACGAATACACCGAGCGATACGGATTATAGGAGGCCTGGGATGAGATTATGGCATGAGGAATTGATTGGGCAGCTTCCGCGTCCGCAACTCTTGGGGCAGCACCGCGAATGTTGTGCGCTCAGAGGCAATGGTTGGGGCAAGAAGCATGCGACGGTGGACTATGTGTTTACTTTTATAGCCCGTATGTGCTGTATCAGTACCATACGTTGATTGTGGATGAAATGGAACGCCGTGGCCACAACGTGACGCCGCAGTGGAAAGAGGCTGCGTATCGTGGAAAGATTTGTCCGCCGTATACCGAAGTGGATGAGTGTGAGTGGACGAGTCCATTATACAAAGAGCACGATGATGCGTATTACAAAGAATGTATTGAAAATTTAGCGCAAAAAGGAATTATCCTGGAAGGAGAAAAATCATGTTTAGACTTCTATTGAAAGACGTTGCGACGAAAAATGTTAGTGAACTTCCGCGAGTTGACAAGCTACTTAATGAAAGAGGCGGGAATGGATGATGAACTGCGGAACTAGTCGACAAAAACGGCAAACCATCAAAATGATTGCGGGGATGTTTTTTATTTATCCTAGTGATGCGTACGGGGATTTTATGGAGACCACTTGAGTTTATGGTAAACAAGATTGCCGGAGAAGGGAATGTGATTTTCTACTCTTACCATTTGTTTCTTTGTACTTGTTTTTAGGATTCTTTTTTCTTCTGTACCGAATCTGGTCTAAAAAGTACTGACACGTAAACTTGGCGAACTGATTCCACTAGCGGAACGTGCGATTGCAGTGCTTAAAGCAGCTGGACGCGACGACTTAGAAGAGGATATCGAAGACGCAGAGTTTCTGATTGAGGATTATAAGAAGAGATTCGGGTTTTAGGGAGGAATAGACTTGGGAAAAAGGATTAGGGAAGAAGAAATTACGCGATTAAGGGACCCTACTAGAGAAAGTTTCTATGGAGAATGGGAGTCTCCAATCGTTACCTACTGCAAATGGAAAATTAAGAAGACTTCTCTCTATTGGAGAGTGGGCAATGATTGTCATACTTTGTTGCACATTATTTCCACTAGTAGCATTAGCTTTTCTAGTGGGTTTGTTGTTAGGAAATATCGATGGGGCAATGGCTCTTGTTTACTTCAACCTTATGGCATGGCCGCTCGTGCTAATCTTCTGGGTGCTTCCTATTATTTTATTCTTTGTTTTTCGTTTCATTCAAAAAAAGACATATTCTGATGAAGTGATTCAGATAAATCAACTGATTTACGAAGAATTACGTGTACGAAAATATATTGCAGATGAAGATTTAACGGAAGAAGCTCGGGAGTTAAAAGAATTATATAAACGCATCTGGGATTAGGGGGATATATGGAATCGAAACAGAAAGTTAAGAAACAGGATGTACAGCGACTGCGTCAATTAATTCAAGCAGTTGCCGATAAAAATGGCGAAGACGCTAGATTACCGATCAGCTTTTTACCGTTTCGTGGTATTATAATGGTCATTAGTCTCGCTGGATTAGCATACGGAGTCGTGGCTACGTTTATTGTCACAATATCTACAATATTCTTTACAGAGCTTACGATGCAGCAGCCAGGGGAAGGGTATCAAAATGGTCTCACCAACAGTATGTTTCTTGACTGGTTCATCATGTTTGCCTTTGTAGCCGTCGTTCTCTATTGCTGCTACAAATCCGTTTACTGGGAATGGAACAAGCTGGTTGTTCGGGGAAATAAAGAAGTGGCGACGTGGAAAGCTGCACCAAGAGAAGCCAGCCGCGAAGCTGTTGAAGTACTAGAGGCGTATTTATGCGAACATACAACGATGATTGAGAAGAGTCCATCCAAGGTTGAGGAAAAAGCGCATCAAGAGGATTCAGGGAATCATACAAAATGACGGTTTAAAAAGAATCTTTGGGGATAAAAAGATACAACCTTTGAACGTCAGGAGGAATGACAATGAAAAAGAAACACAGAGTAAAGGAAAGAAACGTTTCGCAACTGCGCCAGTTGATTGGAGCAGTGGTCGAGCAAAATGGGGAAGAAGGCACACTGCCAATGAGCTTGTCCCCACTACGCATCTTGATAACAATCCTTAGTGTCGCTGCGGTAGTGTGCGCAGTGGCGGTGTTAGGACGCGCGCTTTTAGTCGAATCGGATTTCTTTCAAGGGCTCAAATTGGTGTTTTTCGACGGGGATTCAGAGGCTCTCTCAGATGTAAGCAAGGTCTTCTTTGGCCTAGTGCTTCACTTTGGCATCATGTTTGCCGCCCTAGCCGTTGTTCTCTACTTCTGCCACAGATCCGTTCATTGGGAATGGAAAAAGCTCGTGGCTCGTGGAAATGAAGAAGTGGCGACGTGGAAATCCTCTCCAAAAGAAGCTAGCCGTGAAGCTGTTGAAGCGCTAGAGGCGTATTTACAGGAACATGCAACGCTGGGCAAACCTTCTAAATTGAAGGAAACAGTACAAGTAGCCGCTACGAGTGTCGGCACTGCGATGGAGAAAGTAAGCAAAGAACACGAAGTAGCAAAACGCCTAACCAGCGTCGAAGCTTCACGAGTTCGCGCCTTAAGAAGACTATTGAAGCTTGTCTTGAAGATAAACGGACGAGGAGAACATCTTCCAAAAAGCTCGTATTGGCTTCGCATCTACGTTCTGATTACGGTCGCAATTGCGGGCATCGTCATCGGACTAGTTTCTGGATTCTTTACGTATTTGAAACTTTTCATCGCCTGCCTAGTGACGTTGCAATGGAACGTCGCGTTTGGATATCTTGCCTTCATTTGGCCATTTGTCGTTATTTGGTGCATACCGATTGCCGCCTTCGTTGCAGTCTTCAATTGGCACCGCAGAGAAACGTTTAAGGAATGGAAAGAACTGCTAGCACTGGCAGACCACGAAGTCGAAGAGTGGAGTCAAACCACAGCCGTACCAGATGAAGTAGCAGCGTTACAGAAGTTTTTAAAACAAGCACATAAGTACTATTAGGAGGACATTATGAACTATAAAAACGATTTGGCAGTCTCAAACGACAAGACTGCGTGAACTCATTCGCATTGTAAACCGTAGAAGCAAACAACCGCGCGTCCTGCCAAGAGATAATCGTCAGGTTCGACTCTTTTGCATGCTCTTCTTTGGAATCATCACGCTCTATACGATTATGTCGACAGGCTTCCTGGCGGCCATCCTTGGCTCAATCTATATGCTCTTTTCAAGGAAATCCTCACCAGTCATGGACCGAATGTTACCGTACTGGTGGATGCCAATTTTGTGGGTGGCATTGATTGCGATTTTCATCCTCATTCTCTGGCTGGCGCGTCGTTCCCTTGTAAAAGAAACACTCTTCTTACTCGAACACGCGAAAGACGAAATCGCGCGCCAATATGAAGAAGGCAATGGCGTTGTTTCACAAGAAGTCATCAATTTAGAAAATTACGTCGAAGACTTACAACGGAATTACCGGTTCTAAGGAGGAAGTAGATGCTTATTTTAGGATATCCAAGAAGACTCGTAGTGAATCAAAAAGAAGTGAAGGAAGTTCGCACCGTTGCCGAGCGACTCGTAACGGAAAGTGGCATTCCAGCCGAATTTCCAGAAGAAACGAAACGCGGGTGTTCTTATCGCTCTTACTCGGAGTCGTATCGATTATCGCAGCGCTCCTAGTGGCAGGACTAGTCTATCTATTTGTTGAAATCGGTGGAAACATTGTCGGGTTCGTGCAAGTTGTTGGGATTTTGGCGTTTGGTTTTTCCGCGCTGCTCATGATTTGGTCGGTGTTACTCATTATCACAGTCATTTTATATCGCCGCGAGCAAAACAAGCGCTGGCAGGAACTGTCTGCGTTGCTGGACATTATCGATGAAGCCATTATCGTGTTACGCGAAGAAGACCGCAGTTATTTAGCAATGGAATTAAAACGCGCCGAACGACTCGTGGAGTGTTACAATGACGTCCACCGTGTCGTGACATTGGTGGAACGTGTGTAAGGAGTGAAGAATATGTATATTTTTGTAGCACCCAGAAGAATAGTATTAAAAGAAAAAGAGGTACAAGACTTTCGAGCAGTCGCAGAACGCTTAGTGGACGAAAGTGGGATTGAAGCAGAATTTCCCCTTGTGACGGAACGTTCTCCATTGTTGAAAGTACTCATCTGGATATTAGGACTTTTCTCGGCTTTGATGCTAGGCGGAATGGGGTATTTGTTGTTTGTTAGTGGAAGAAATGTTGACGATCCGCTTCTCATCCTTGGTATTATGTTTTTCGCATGTTTGGTGGGGCTCATCTTTTGGCTGGTGGGTGTCCTTTTTGTAGCCCTATTATACCGTCGTGAACAAGATAAACGTTGGGCGGAAATGGGAGAGCTGTTGGATATTGTTGACGAAGCAACGATTGTTTTACATGAGCAAAAATCGGAAAGACTTAGCCGTAGACATCAAGCGTGCGGAAACATTAGTGAGGAAATATAGACGCTACGGCCTCTAAATGCATATCTATCATTAAGGGAGAAAAATCATGGATCTACAAAGAATCTCGATACAGAAAAATGAAGCACAAGAGTTTCGCGCATTGACCGAACGCCTTGTCGGAGAGAGCGGTCTAGACATCGAGCTGCCGTATGAAAGTCCGGGAGTGCAGCACCTTATGAAGTATTTTTACGTCCTCGTGGGCATCCTCGTGCTCCTTACGATTGGACTCGTCGCATTCGTGTTCTATCTAAACGGTGGGAAATCAGAGAACTTTATGATTACCCTCAGTAACGAAGAAATGCTCGTATTCTTCCCGCTTGTCATCGTGTGGATGTTCGGGTTGTTTTTGCAAAGGCATTAGACGCACGTAACCAGCTCTTCATCCAAAAAGACATCCGCGCACTCTTGCCGGTTGCCCAAGAAGCACTCGAGGCACTTAGCGGAAACGAAAACGACTACGTGAAACGTGCGAAGCTCCTCGTTAAAAAATACAAAACTTACGGGTTATAAAATAAAGGGATTTGAAAATAAAAGGAGTAAGAATGAAGAAGAAAGTCACACAAGAAACGGCTAATCGACTCCGAGAATTATTGGAAAAGGTGACTTCAGAAAGAGGAGATGCAGCACCTTTGCCGAAAAATCATCAAATAGCGCGGTTACTTTTTGCCACTATTCGCTCTTTGTTTCGCCGGTGTCTATTTACAAAATGCGCACGCTTTTTCGATTATAGGGGGTGCATTTGCAACTATTTTTGAGGTTGGTGTTTGGGAAACGTTCGAATTCGTGGTAACCGTCACGAGCTTCCATTTCTTGACATGGAGTGTTCCTCTTATCGTTCTAGGAGCTGTCTTTTTCTGGAGACGTTATTCCTTCAAGAAGGAATTCAATGCTTTAGTGGAACGAGCAAAGGAAGAGATTACTCTCTGGAAAAAAAGAAACCACTCGAGACAAATCGCACCCTTTGTAAAAGGTCTGGAAGGCTTTCTAAAATCATTGGAAATGGAATATCAGTTTGAACAAAGAATAAGGTAACAATGTAAAGAGGTTAGGGACATGATTTATAAAACACTATTATTCGACCTGGATTCAACGCTCTGGGACTTTCATTCGGCGGAGAATTACGCGCTGACAAAGCTCTTGGAACAGCAAGGCGTGGAGGATGTCGAGGCGTATATCGACGTCTGCATGCCGATGAATCGTGCCATGTGCGTTCGTTGAAAAAGGACGAAATCACGCGTGAGGAACTCGTCGAAACGCGCTTTGCGAAGTTATTCGACCACTTCGGTTTTGAAAAAGACGGGAAGGAACTCGCGGCAGAGTACGAGGCAATCCTTTCGACGCAAGGCCAAACGTACGAAGGGGCAGAGGCGTTGCTTCAAGCATTACAGGACGCAGGATATGACTTATACGCTGCCACAAATGGCATCACGACGATTCAAAAGGGGCGCTTGTCGAACTCGGCGATTGCGAAATACTTCAAAAAAAGTGTTTATCTCGGAAGAAGTCGGCGCACAAAAACCAAGTGAAGCCTTCTTTGAACGAGTAGCTGGTGCGATTCCAGATTACGACAAGGACAAAGCCGTGATCATCGGCGACTCGCTGACAGCCGATATCCAAGGCGGTATCAACGCTGGTATCGACACGATTTGGATGAATCTCGCGGCAAAAGAAAACAGAACCGCGATTAAGCCAACCGTGGAAGTGAGAAGCTACGCGGAATTATTAGAATTTTTAGTGTAACATGAACGGACTGCAGGCACGTCTTGCAGTCTTTTTTATGCAAAAAAGTTGAGGTTCGCACCATGAGCGGGTAGACTACTTAAAAGGGCAAAGACCCGACCAAAAATGAAAGTTGGAAATGAATGAAAAAGTATTAATGGGGAATCAGTGTGGCGCTCCTCTTAGCAGCGTGTGGAACGACGACAACGAACCAGGCGACTACCGCGCAGACGCCACAAACCACACAACAGGTGCATGTCGAAGTGAAGACAGACGGAACGTATACCGTAAAAGAATATGACTTTGAAAGTAATGGCAAGAATCTCTACGCGCGTGCCTTTGTCCCAGACGTAGAAGGACGCGTGCCACTTGTGATTTTTAGCCACGGACTCGGTGCCAACGTCGAACACGAGGAAGAAGTACAGAAGGCATTAGCCAAAGCCGGCATTGCAGTCTTCAGCTTGAGTTTGCAGGAGGCTCGTCATCCGCAGCTCCGATGAGTGAGGGACTAACGACTGAGATGTCTGTACTAACAGAAGTGCAAAATTTGAAGGACGCGATTCGCATCGCAAGCGGTATGGAATATACCGATCCGCAGAAAATTTATCTGATGGGAAGTAGCCAAGGCGGACTCGTCACAGCACTGACCGCAGAGGAAGTCACCAATATCGCAGGTCTCTTCTTGTTCTATCCTGCATTTTCACTGCCGGACGATATCCGAAGTAGCTTCCCGAAACTAGACGAAGTACCCGAGACCTTTAACTTACTCGGTACGAAAATTGGGAAGAAATACATCACGGACATCTACGACATGGATCCTTACGCGAACCTAGAGAAGCTTGGGATGCCTGCATATTTATCACGGCAAAGACGACAATATCGTGCCCATCACGGCCTCCCAAAAAGCACTGAAGCGCCTAAAAGACGCCCGCCTCACAACATTGGACGACACAGGCCATGCCCTCACGCCAGAGCAACAAGCACAAATTGGGTTTGAGATTGCGGATGAGATTTATAATGGGATGGAATAAAAGCTATCAATAAAAGGCAAAACAAAAAAGGTTCTATAATTTTTAGGGTTGATGGAAATTTTCCACCAACCCTATTTTAGTGTATACAAAAAGGCCAACATCCGTTATATTAAAATCGCTAAACCTAATACAAAAGGATGATGACCATATGAACAATATACTAGAAGCTACGCTACAAATCAAAGATAAAAACATTATTTGGGATAATAAAGTTCAGAGAAGATATTTAAAAAGAGAAAATCTTTTTATTTTTCCAGCTACATATACGCATAAACCAGAATTTTGTACTGTCTGTGGATGTGTTAGCCAAAATAATAATATCGTTAAAAACGGCACGAAAACATCTCGTATCACTCTCTGTTCTGTTTCAGGCCTTCCGGCCTACTTACATCTACGCAAGCAGAGATTTCTCTGTAGAGAATGCGGCTCTTCATTCACCGCAGACACTAGTCGAATCGTAGAAAAAAACACTGTCATATCTCTAAACGATTAAAAATGAAATCAAATCAAAAATTAGTGAAACAGTATCTGAAACATATATCGCAAAAGAAACAAATGTTTCAGTTCATACTGTAAGACGTATTATAGATGATACAGCACGATTATTGACCATTAAACCATTACACGATTTACCTGAGCATTTATGTTTTGATGAATTTAAATCCGTTAAATCTTCTGATAGTAATATGAGTTTTATTATTTGTGATAGTACTACACACAAGTTGGTTGATGTTGTACGAGATAGAAAATCTTACAGCCTGAAACAATATTTTTCATCGTTTTGAACCTAAGACTAGATTAAAAGTAAAAACTATCTCCATCGATATGTACTTACCATACATTCAATTAATAAAAGAAATGTTTCCTAACGCTAAAAATTATCATTGATCCATTTCACATCGTACAAAGCCTTAAATAGAGAATTAAATCGAACTCGGGTACGTGTCATGAATCAGCATCGTTATAAAGACGCTAAATTATATCGAAAGTTAAAAACATTATTGGAAGTTAATTTTAAAGAATCCTAACGAACTTCAGAACTATAAATATAATCGTTATAAGCTTTTTCGAAAGCTTTATAACTAGCAAAGGAATCGTGGATTATATCTTGAAAACAATCCATCTCTTAAAAAAATGATTATGAGGTTGTACATTCACTTCGTGAATGTATTCAGGATAGAGATTATATAGAATTCAAGGAAACGATTGAAGCAGCTACGCAATTAGGCCTATCTCCTGGTTTAAAAAGAGTATTAAAGACTCTTATGACTTACTTGCCATATATTCAAAAATACTTGTGAGTATCCAACTAGAACAAATGGCCCTATCGAAGGAATAAACAATAAAAATAAAAAGTGCTTAAAAAGAAATGCCTACGGTTTTTAAAAACTATTACCATTTTAGAAACAGGATTATCTTAATAACAAAAATGTTTGGCCCAAAACAAAAAGGAATTAAGCAACAATTAGTTGCTTAATCCCTTCCTAAAATTCTTCATCAACACTATTTGACAAAGAGCCATAAAGAAGAACCCTTATAGGGTAGATGGTTGATCTACTCTATAAGGGCTTTTCGTTTAATAGTTCTTTTAATTTTCTTGAGATTTACGACGAAGCACAGCCATGCCTAGTCCAATCAAGCTAGCACCAAGTAAAATAGTTCCTGTTGATTGAGCGTCAGTTGATCCAGTATTTGGCAACTCAGGTTTCTTAGCTTCAGGCGCTTCAGACGGTTTCGCTTCTGATTGTGTTTCTGTAGTCACACTAGTTGTATCTTCAGAAGTAGTAGTTGTTTTCTTCTTCATCGGCTTTAAAAGTCCAAGTTCCGACAAATTTTAAATTCCATCCATTTTTGTCCCAGTTATTCAATAACATTTCAGAATAATCATAACCGACAAAAGTCCATGTTCCCTTATTTTCGCTATCGTAATAAGTTGTTTCGGATGGAGCTTTCGCTACGACTTTATCGGTTGCAGCATAATTGTGTCTGTTATGATAAACATATTCCGTAGTATCTTCAGGCGTTAATGCTACAATCGCAGCAGGTAAAGTTTTTCCTTCAGTCCCGCTAACGAACTCATATTTTGGAGTACGAGAGTTTGCTACAAACGTGAATCCAGCAGTAGAGACGACATCAGGACGTTTTCCAACAAACAATCCGTCGTTAAGGGCATCTGATAAAGAATAGTGTTGGTTAATGGTTGGTTCGAAATAGACCCATTTTCCTTCTTCTTCATCATCTCTAATAAAGCGAATCGTTTCAGTGTAATCTCCTCTATCGATGTCTTCACTTTCAAAAAGGGAGCTGTTATCCGTTTCAAATGGTACTTTTGGAGTCCCTTCGACAAATAATTCTGATAATTTTAATGTATAAGTAAGGTTTAGTTTTGATAGTACAGCAGGAATTTGAGTAAACTCTTCTGTTACATTATTATCACGGTCAACGACATTCACTAGTTTGTAAGTAATATTAAAGTAATCATAAAATTTCCATTTACCAGTGAATACAACATTGCCATCAGCCACTTCCTTGCTAGATGCATCATACCCTTGGAAGACCCAATAACCTGTTCCTTCGGGAATTTGAGGGAAAGAAGTATCTTCTGCGTATAATTCCTTACTTGGAGCAGTCGCAGTGACAGTTTTTCCTGTTGCATAGGTAGCCGTATCTTTTGGTGCAAGTTGTTTTAGCCCTTCTGGCAATTCTTGCCCTGGTGTATCACTCTCGAACACGTATTCCACCTTATAGGTTGCTGAGGTTGGAGCAGAGGCTTCTTCAGCAGTTACATTGTGTTGCCCAACCAATGTAGAAGGTACCACTGCAGACGCTAATGCTAAAGTTGCTGTGATGCCGATTGTTTTTAGCGATTAAAATATATTTCTTTTTAGATTTGAAATCAATTCACATTCCTCCTTTTTAATCTGCTTACACAATAGCATATTTAAGAAAATAAATACAAAATATTTCCCTAAGAAAGCATTTTTCATATTGAAAAATATATTTGTTTCAAAAAGAAATAAAGTGGAAAAATCCCGTTTATATAGGTATTTTTGTTAAATTACAACAGGAATTGAATGCGCTTTATATAAATTACTCTACTAAGGTCAGGGATGAAATTTAACGTTCAAAAACAAGCTGTTTTATAAGGAAATTGTTAGAAAATTATTATGGAAATATGATTTGTGAAAAAAATAGTTCAAAAGTGTAAGAAAAAGTTGTTAATATTATTGGGTCGAAACAAGGGTACGTTTGTTTTTGATGTGATAGACATCCTTCAATTTAACTTGGAATATTCTACTACATAGTTTTTAGATAGTATTTGCATTTCTGCAAAAATCTCCTTTTTCTTTTTCCAAGCGGCCAGCACCTCAGAACTTGGAATCCGCTGTGATAAAGTCGAACACTACGACGAAATCTCTTGTGCTGAAGGAGCCATCAACCGCATCAAAGGCATGAATTCGTCTGGACATTACTCGACTACCTAGAAGTCGTGCCAAAACAGGGGAGCTAAAAACAACAGAATAGGCTTAAGAAACCAAGGCAAATGCCTCTTTTTGTATAGAGGTATTAATTAGCTACATAAAGGTGGAAGTTGAGATGGAATAAATTATATAAAAATAGTGTTGAAGTTAGAAGTAAATAAGATGTAAAATGAAACCAGAAAGGTGATGATATTTTTGCGTAATTTTTATAATAATATTCAAGAAAAATTATTCTAAGCTAAAATGAACTAGAAAAAGAAATACTAGACTTTATAAAGAAAGAACTTTCTAGTAGAGATCATCTTTCTTTAAATGAAGTTTCAAAACAATTTTTTGTTTCACCAAATACAGTTGTTAGATTAGCAAAAAAACTGGGATATACAGGGTTTCGTTCAATTAAGAGAAGATATCATTCATTCAATGGTTTCCAAATCCGAACAACCAATCATTAAGTATAGATAATCAATTAGTTCAAACAAAAATTACTTAAGAATGAGACCATTGATGAAATTATAAAATTGCTAGATTCTAAAAATGAAATTTTTATTTTATGCACATGGATTATCAAAATATCCATGTGATATAGTCTGCTGATAAATTTAGAATTTTAGGGAAGAATGCAACTGTTTATAATGAAAGACATTTAATGTTACATTCAGCAGTTCATTCGAATAAAGATACATTAATATTCCCTAGTTTCAATGAGCGGAGAAACTAAGAATCTTGTTGAATGTGCAAATGTAGCTAGTGTAAATGGAGCAACTATGGTTTCAATTACGGGACTATCACAAAAACCCAATTGAAAAATAGCTGATTTAAGTGTATTTGTGGATTATCAAAAACAAAATTTTTGAAGGGATGGATATCTCTTCAAGATTCTCTATTTCTTATTTTTGAAGTGCTCATAGCTAAATACCTTGATAAATTAAATAATGTGTAAAAATACACGGTGATGTGTCATTTTACAATACTTGTGTAGCTTTGGCGGATACGCAAAAGCTTATTGTTTTTGAAAACGGATTCTATAATAAAAGTATAAAAGCACATGTGTTAAGTAATTTTTATTGAGGAGTCTTTATTATGTCAAATAAATCTGTAAATGTTGTAATCGTCGGTGGGGGTCTACTTGGTCACCTGGAATTTTGAAAGCGTTGACGAAACATTTAGATATCTTTAAGATTAACGAACTTAAACTATATGATATTGACGAAAAACGTCAAGAAAAATTAGGGAAATTCGGTAAAATTCTTTTTAGAGAAGAAGCACCAGAAGTTAAATTCTCATATACCACAGATCCGAAGTAGCATTTGAAAATGTAGATTTTGTCCTTTGCCAAATGAGAACTGGTGGTTATCCAATGAGAGAAAAGGATGAAAAAATTCCATTATCACAAGAGTTAATTGGACAAGAAACTTGCGGACCTGGTGGTTTTGCATATGGATTACGTTCAATTAGAGATATGATTGAACTTGTAAGTATTGTTCGTGAAAATCACCAGAAGCTTGGATTATTAATTATACAAATCCAGCTGCGATTGTTGCAGTAGCTTTGAATAAGGTATTTCAGATGATCATAAAATTCTTAATATCTGTGATCAACCAGTAAATCTATTAAGATCATTTGGAAGACTTATTCAAGTTGACTATAATCGTTTTGAACCAAAAATATTTCGGTTTAAATCACTTTGGCTGGTTTACTCACGTGTATGACAAAATTACTGGTGAAGACTATCTTCCATTGATTAAGAAGACTACCCTAGAAAAAGGCTTCTTACCAGCTGATGCGGAACAACGCGATCAATCATGGTTAGATACTTATGGAATGGTAGAAACAATGGTAAGAGATTTCCCTGATTATCTGCAAATACTTATTTGCAATATTATTTGTATCCAGATTATAAAATCACAAAATTGGATCCAAATTATACTCGAGCAAACGAAGTAATGGATGGACGTGAAAAAGAGAGTCTTTGAAGAATGCGATCGTATTATTAAAAATAATAGTGCTAAGGATTCTCATATTGTCCATAATGATGCACACGGAGATATGATTGTTGAATGTGCAGCTTCTATCTTAAACAATACAAGAGATACATTTATTATTATGACACCTAATAACGGAATTGTTTCTAATTTACCTGAAGATGTCATGATTGAGGTGCCAGCATTATTAGGTGTAAATGGGTAGAACCATTTGCAGTTGGTAAAATTGGTACATTCTATAAAGGATTAATTGAATCTCAATATGCATACGAAAAAAATTAACAGTAGAAGCATATCTTGAAGGTAGTTATGAAAAAGCATTACAAGCCTTAACGTTGAATAGATTAGTAGTAGATGCTAAACGTGCTCGTAAGGTATTAGATAGTCTTATCGAGGCCAACTCAGAATATTGGCCTGAACTCAAATGATGAATAGGAGAAGTAAATATGAAATCAGGAAATAGAATTTTAACTTCCTTTCAAAAATTTGGGAAAGTATTGATGGCCCCAGTTCTATTGTTACCTATTGCAGGTATCTTAGTGGGAATTGGGAGTGCATTTTCAAACCCAAATTTGGTTAAAAACAATGCCGCTATTAGGAAGCCCATTTCTTGCAGCTTTGTTTAAACTCACAAAAGATTTAGGGAATGTGATTAATAATAATATTCCAATTATTTTTGCGATGTCGATTGCTTATGGTTTTGCGAAGAAGGAGAAAGCGACAGCTGCTATTTCAGGTTTTATTGCGTATATGGGAATGAATACCATACTTGGATCATTTCTAATTTTTGAACGGAACAATCCATCCAGACAAATTACTAACGGGTCAGAAAATGATTCTTGGAATTACCACATTAGACACAGGGGTATTTGGCGGTATTTTAATTGGGTTAATAGTTTCAGCATTACACAATAGATACTATAAAATTGAACTTCCAGCAGTTCTTTCCATTTTTAATGGAACAAGGTTTGTTCCAGCCGTTAGTTTAATTGTGAGTGGGTTTGTCGGAATTGTATTAGCCTTTATTTTCCCACCCGTACAAACATTCTTGAATAGTGCGGCTGACTTTATTACTAAGACTGGAGCACTCGGATCATTTGTATATGGTTTTTCTGAAAGAATGCTATTACCTTTTCGGTCTTCATCACTTTATTTATTTACCTTTCTTCTTTACTCCGCTTGGAGGTGTAAAAGAAATTGGTGGACAAGTGTATGAAGGAGCTGTCAACATTAATAATGCAATATTAAATACGCCGAATGCGATGTATGATATCGATGTAAGTAAATATTTAATGAATGGGAAAGTTATTTTCGCGATGTTTGGTTTAGCAGGGGCTGCATTTGCAATTTATAAAGCAGCAAGACCTGAGAATAAAAAGAAGATTGCTTCATTAATGATTGCAAGTACTATTCCTTGTGTAATTATGGGTATTTCTGAACCATTAGAATATAGTTTCTTATTCGTAGCTCCATTATTATTTGGCTTCCATGCAGTATTTTCTGGTTTAGCGTATGTCATCACATATCTTGTTAACTTTAATGTTTCTGGTTCCGCAACTTTTGGTGGACCATTGCTATCCTTAGTGTTTAATGGGATTCTAGGAGCAGATAAAGGTTCAAATTGGACTTGGGTTTTAATTTTAGGACCAATCTACTTCGTATTGTATTTCTTTGTATTCTCATTCCTCATTAAGAAGTTTAATTATCTAACACCAGGACGAGAAGTAGAAAAAGTTGAAGAAGCTCAAGAAAAGAATGATAGTAGTTTTAACTTAAAAATTAGTAGAAGCTCTCGGAGGGAAGACAATATTTCAGCGGTAGATGCTTGCTTTACTCGACTAAGAGTAACTTTAAAAGATAATTCCAAAGTTAAAAATGATTCGTACTTTAGTGAAGCGTTGAATGCCAAAGGAGTCGTTCATGTTGATAATGGTATTCAAATTATCTATGGTGCAAAAGCTTCGATTTATAAAACAGAATTAAGAGTATTTAAACATTGAATGATTATAATACTTGTTTATCAGTAAGGTAGAGATAACTGAGGGAACCTCGGTTATTTTTATATTAAGAAGAAATACCAAAAACCAATGACCAACGATGAATTGCTTTACTTATCGATTCATTTCAATCGAATATTGCAATAGGAAAACCAGGGCGATGGCCCTGGTTTTTTATATGGAAAATCTTATTGATTCAGAATGCGTAAAAGGAATATAATGGAGAATGAAAACGTTTAAACGGAGGATGAATATAGGGAAAAGTTAAAAAGGTTGAAGTGATGAAAGTAAATAAAAACCGGAAATGTTATTTGAAAATGATTCAGAAATGCAGAAAAATTATTTTGTCAAAAATGCAGGACGAGTATTTGATCAAATTCATGATACGTTATGTACGCTTCCTGCATTTCTTGAAGTAGTTGAAAAACTCGTTCCAGTTGAAGAATGGGTGCTTGTTTTTACTGATGAACAGAAAAAGAGCTAGCAAATGGAGCTCTTAAATTGATGGCTAAGAAAAATGGAGACATTATTGCTAAAGTGGTGGATCCAAAAACTCATCAAATTGTGGCTAATATCCCAGTTAAACAAGTAGAAAAAAATTAAAGATATTAATCCCGCAATGAATGACTTTATGGTGCAAATACAACTGGCTAATCTAGCGCAGGAAATGAAGGAAGTTCATAGAGTGGTAAGTCGTATTCAACAAGGACTTGAATTTGACCGACTAGCTTCAGCGTATAGTAATGAGCGAAAATTAAAATATGCACGACAAATTCAAAATAAGGAATTACAAACGCAAGCGCTGTTAATGATTGCTCATTCTGCAGAAGATTCTCGTAGTCGTTTGATGCTCGGAATGAAAGAGAATATTGACTTCATTATGCATCAACCTGAAAATGAATTCATAAAGTTTTTTGCAACAAATCCAAAAGAAATTAATGATCGTATGAATGAAATTCGTTCAAGAGTAGTTGCGATTAATCAAGATTCTATGACGGAAGCAACAGCTTACTGGGCATTAGGAGAGAAACAAGCAGCGCTGAATACGATTGAAAATTATCGTCTGTTTTTAGAAGATTCAGAACTGACACAAAGGGAAGTGTTAAATCGTTTAGATGTAGTTGATCCAAATCCAGAAAATTACTGGACGAAGCAATTCCCAATAATTCAGGATACCGTTCATAAAATCTCTTATGAAGGGGCACCGCTATTACTAGGAGGAGACTATGATGAATAAACACGTATGTAAGAAATGCAATAGAGAGTTACCTGAAGGGTTTAAGAAAGACATCTGTGAACATTGTCAAAATAAGAGTGGGACTACTTCAGAAAGTAGGTGCTGGTGTAGTTACAGTGGCAGGGTTAGCACTTGTAGTAGCTAAAAAGGCTATAAAATAAAAGTCAAATTTAAAAATACTAAGAGAGTTGTCAATTAAATAAATATCCACCAGATTAGCTGGTGGATATTTATTTTAAAAGTATTGTTTTTGCAGTGTATTTGATATCTTGGACGTATATTCAACAAGTCCTACTAAATATAATAAAATTTTAGTTTAAAGTGATGGTTTTTGGCTTCCATATCCTTTCTAATTCACTATTTGAGCTATTAGGTGCTTCATCTTTTTGAAGTTTATCAATTTGAGCTATAACTGGCAAATCAAACGAAACTCCTGTGATAATGAGCTTGTCCAGCAGATAAATTTGGAATACTTGATTTTGAAATATAATCTAAAGATGTCATCGTTCTATCAAGTAATCTCAGATCATTATCATTTACTAATCTATGAATAAAAATAGTTATGAATTTGTGAAACTATTGTTGGGGAGATATCGGCTGGTCTTTGACTAGCTATAGTAAGATAGTATCCAAATTTTTCGACCTTCTTTTTACAATTTCTTCGAAGACATCTAGTCTATAATCTTTCCATTTTTCAGATTCCGTTGTTGTTTTTTTCAGATAGAATATTATGAGCTTCATCAATAATTAGATTAAAAATACTATCTTGTTCAGATTGAGTTCTATGAAGATTATAACTAATTTTTGCTATTAACATCGGTATTAGCATTTTTATATCTTTATTAACATGTTTCAATGAGATAACATTTATATTTTTATCAGGAAAATATTCACTTCTTCTTCGAAATGTTCAATGAGTAGGACTTTATCCAAATCTTTCGATCGTGCCTCAATTCTATGAATGAGTGGTGAAATATGATCGTATTGTATGGTATGACGAGATAAATCAAAAATCATTTGAAAATGGGACGCTAATCTTAGTTGTTTAATTGGATTAATTTCTTCTTCCTTCAAATTATATGATTCAAGTGTATTCTTGATTTTTTTGATTTCGTCAGATAAGATATTTTCATTTTCATCAGCATTCCAGTACCATCTTCCCCTACTATCATTCCAACCCGATAATTCAGCTGTACTGTAATATGCATTAGGATTATTAGGATTGAAAGCACTTCTATCAATCCAGCGAGAAAATTCATCGTGATTTATTTCTAAAATATCAAGTGCATCCTTAAGCAAGGATAGTGATTCTTTTGATGGAAAGCTATAAACTGTTTCAAAGGCTCTGCAAAAGATAATTGGATAAGTTGTCTACAAAATGTGTGTTTGAAAAATAATAATTTATTAACCTATTTAAAAATGGTCGTTGAGTTTGCTCGGTTGCGCCAAATAAAATAGATAACATTTCTTTATCCCAAAATTTATCAGCGGGGATTAGAATCTTATCTTTGCTGTCGTCATTCTGATCGCGAGTATTTAGTTCATAAATTTTCTTATTTTCCGATAAAACCTTTGTTCCTATGTACTCACCATTGAAATCTATTACCACAAATCTAGATTCACCGAATTCAATTATATTTTTGCATCTAAACAGAATAGGTTTGCGTAAAGTCTTGCTAATGTATTAGACTTTCCGCTGCCAGTATTTCCAAATATTGCAATGTGTGTGTTGAAAAATTTTTGCCCAGTTAATCATATAAAGGAATTCCTTCAGGCCATAAGTTACCTATTTTTGAAAAATAACTCTGGATTTGTGGATGGATTTCCCCATTAGGATTTTCTTCAGGAGAAGTATCACCGCAAATTATAGAGGATATCTTTTCATTAGGAAGTAAAATAACATCATTAAATATTTGTGGGAAAGCAACCATTCCTGATATATATATTTTTCTGACAAAGCTCCCGATAACTTTAGCCTCTACTTCTCTAATAAACCTATCTTTCGAAAAATTCCTGTATTTTTGTATCATGAAAAATATCTTGAGCGTATTCTTTTTCAATCTTCGCAACAATAGTGTAATGTCCTCTTTTTTATACCAATATAAGAACCTATCATCACGCCGGAATATCGATGCCCATTAAGAAAATAAGTCATTTTGTGAAGAGTTTTTCAAACAAACGAATAATTACATTTGTTCCTCTAATTTCTCTCACTGTTCCTACTATATAGTCTTGATTGCTCATTATTAGATTCCCCTTCCCTCAAATAATGAATTTAAATAGGGAAGTTCCGTCAGATTTCGGTTCCATCTGGAGAAGTAACTGAAGGTAAGTATTCTACTATATTACCACCTAGAGTTCCTAATCTATTTTTATTTGATCTTTGGCAGCTGTGTTATAGGCAATAACATAAATTTTCAATTTTGGATTGACTATTGATCTGCGAACAATTTCTAGTATATGTTCATCAGCAAATGAGAATCCGAAAAACAATTAAGACGCTATCTTTTTTTCTAGTTCGAAACTTAACATCCTTAATAATTGATAGTAATGTTGTTGAAAAAAACTGTATCAGAAAAATTTCTCTTTAGTCGGATTTACAACAGGAAAATTTTTGTATGAGTCATAAAAAAATCATTGATTTCGTTAGGACAAGCGCTCAAAATGTTGTCTAATTCTTCACGAAGTCGTTGTTCATTAGGTAATTCCTTAAGAATAAGTTGCTCATAGTTTCGAGGTCAAACAACTGTTTATCTTCTGAAGAACTGTCATTACTTAAGTTAATTATTGAGTTGATAATTTTATCGCTCAACACACATAATTCTTGATAGGATTGATTTTCTAGGTTAACTTTAATTACATTGTCAACATTACTCCAAGTTACTGAACCATGGATTTTTAATAAGTTAATTGTTGGAATTTCTCGTTGGAAAAGAGTCGCTCATCCCAGAATGGGATATTTTTCAAATGATAATTTTCTGTTGAAATGTATTTGTTGAAAAAAACCTCTACTGCCGTCATTAAAATACGTTAACCTATTATCCTTGCTTAATTCATCAAAGGTCATTTCGAAAAAAGAGTATCATAATTTGATGTGAAAAATATTAAGCCGTTTTGGTTTATCAAACCCTTCATTATTTAAAAAAATTAATTACATTTTTGATGAAGTGATTATATTGAATATGTGTTGTATTTTTCGAATCGTAGTTTGTAACTTTCGTTTTACGAATCCAAAGCTCAAACCATATATAATATAATACTTTTTGATCCACACTATAACTATCAGAAGTCAATAAATCTTCAAAAGGATTTATTAATCGAAGCTACCCATAATGTTGGTACAACTCCTGCAGAGGCGCTGGAACCTATTAGAAAAATTAACATTTTTTTCCTTGAATATCTTTTTAAAAATTGTTCTGAATCCATTTCTTACCTCACTTATGTATGATAAATATTTTTAGTTTCCAAATATAGATTACCAAAAAGGAAAAAAATAAAAGAAGATTATAATTCCCTAAGGATATCTAATAATGATTATAACACGAAACCGCTATCAAAACGTATTTTATAATCAAAAGTTTAATCTTAAAAATAAATGTCAGTGATATTACTGTATACAAGTATTTAAAAAGAGAAGTTATGAAGAAAAATAATTACCAAAAGAGAATATTCTTGTACGAACATTAAATGTTTATGCGTAAGTCACAAATAAAGATCAAAATATATTTTACTCAATGTGAATCAAAAAAATGATGAAACAAGTGGATTACATCTAGTGGTATAACCCATAAATTATTAGTGAATAGGTAATAATATCCATTAGAATCCCTAAATTTTTAAGGGCCCTTGTATATTCTAGAAGCTTATTTTTAGAGATATTTAGAACTCCTATTGTTTAAGGGTTATAGCAGGTTTTAATTAAGTTAAAAACATTTTTGAAGGTTTGCTTCGCAAAGGTGAAGTAAAAAGAATTCAGCCAATCTTAATGATTCGTTTTGGGTTTAGGAATAAGGGTTTCAAAGAAAGGATTTTTGAAAATAAATAATATATTTAGTTGCTCGAAATTTTACTTTGATATGCTTCCTATAAAGTAGACACTAAAAAGTAAACGCCTTTTAGCGGAGCGTTTTTATAAAAAGCAAAATAGTAATAGAGAGCAAAATTAACATATTTGTTAATTAACATATATGTTAATTTTTAGAATAGGGAGGTGGAGCATATGGAGCGAAAGTTCATAGCATCAAAAGAATTAGTGGATCGGTTAGATAGTTACGATTATGATGAGATGTTGAAATTAGCTGCGGTGCTAAAAATGCTAGAAGAAGATGGTGTAACTGATGAAATGATTCAAAAATGGGGAGTACATTATAAAGGGAAAAGTTATTTAGAGATTGTAATATGCAAGAAGAAAAAAGGAGGAACTGACGATGAGTACGTATCTAACTTCCAAACTAAAAAAAGTTCGTATCGGAATACCCGAATTTTTAATAAAGATCTTGAAAAGACTATGTTTTTACAAAGGGTATCACTGCAGATGATAAAACTTCAAAATGATAGTGGATTGGCATTAGAAGACTTTGCGCGAGAGGTTGAATTGCCGAATTCTCACATTTCAAGGCTGCAAAGTGGAGAGCACAACCCAACGATACTTACTTTATTGGATCTTGCTGAAAGATGTGGGTATATATTAGAAATTAAAGTTAAAAAGAGTCGGAAGGAAAATAATTAAAGAAAAAAATTTTTAAGTACATAGCTATTTAACCTCCAAATTTATTCTTATTAGTATAGAGATAAAAAGACTACCAAAATAAGTGAGGAGGGAAAAATATGGGACATGAAACAATTGTTGATAAAAAAACTATATTTAGTTTTCAAAGGAAGTAATGGAGAAACAAAATCTCTAACAATTGCACGACCTCAAGATGAATTGAAGAAAAATTGTCGCTGAAGCAGCAATGGATAAAATTAGTGAATCTAATCTATTTGAAAACGAAGATATACTATTATATACAACTAAAAAGCTGCTTATTATAAGACGTGTAGCGTAGATGTGTTCAGTTATGATGAGGATTAAAATTAGAATGGGAGTTGCTTAGGTTTTTAGAAAAGGATTTCTGCCTCTAGAGTTAAACTAGAGGCAGAAAACCTCTTTTTGAATTTTAAATCATAAGAATACGAAAAATTGAGAATAATAAATTATTACAAAAAAACATTGATTTAAAAAAACTGAAAGTGTTATTATAGGGTTTACGGTAATAATTCATAATTACATTCTTAATAAAAAGGAGATATGATTTTTGGAATTTAGAGGACTGATAACAAAAGAATGGGTATAAAGTAATTCAGACACTATTTGCATTTTTAATTTATTTATTTATTACTACTCAAGATGTTAGTAAGTTAGTGAGGATAATAAGTTTTTGTTACCTTTTATTTCTAGTGATTATTTACGGTGTTAATATATACAAGAATAAGGCATCGTTTGATTATTATAAAACAGATTCATATAAAGAAGTGATATGGAAATGGGGCTTTAAAGTAACTACTTTAATATTGCTAGCCTTTGCTATGATTATATTGAAAGATGTATTTAGTCTGCAGTGGGTAACGGTATGTATTGACGTTGTTCTATTATTATTAGCAACTATCATTGAATTAGAAACTCTTGTATGCCTAATGATGGTGTATTTTTAAACGAAAATTCAGGTATTTACAGATATTTTTCAGGGTATCCTTTTATCGCGCTCTTAAACAATACGCATTTTATTAATTTGCTATTCGGTTCTGTAGGTATACTCTTTGTTGCTCAATTTATACTGTCAGATAACTTTCTTGATTATTTAAAATCATTATTCAGAATATGACATGATTACGATTAAAAAGATACATGAAAGCAAATAAGACTAGATTTTTTTAGCATTTTCTTATCTGATAACATTTTTCTGTGAATGTGATATTTGTGATTAAGCATTTGTTGTCAAGTGAGTTCAAGGATGGATTTAAAAGTATGATTCTTAATGTTTATAATTGGTTAACTAGAACTAATATCTCAAGTGAATGGGCAGATTCATTTTTGGTTAATACTATTATCTTAGGAATCATCATTCTATTTTATATCCTCCTAGACAGGTTATTAAAAGGGAAATTTAAAAAGACAAAAGCATCTATTTTGAAGCACATGAGAGAAAATTTACAAGAAAAAGAAGGTGGGGAACAGCCATGGATAGAAGACTTTCAGATTATGTAACGTTTGTATCTGGCGTTAATCCGACGTGTAAATAAACAAATAGACGATATAGTCTATTACGAGCAGAGTGATTTTAATAACGATTTTAATCATTTGGATGGATACGAGATTGAAGAGAATCCATCTGACTTTGGGAAACAAACGCTAAAAAGAAGGGGACATTGTTATTAGCAATATTCAACAAAAAGGCTGTGAGGATTGGGAAGAGTAATGCCGGTAAGGTAATCCCGCTGAATTTTACAAAAGTAGAATTTAGAAAGCAGGCGCTCGATAAGGATTACTTTTTATATCTATTTAACAGTAATAAATTTATACAACGACAAAAGAGAGGGAGCAACAGGGAAATGTACTTCAAAAAGCTTTCGACAAAAAGCCTTAGGTGAATTGAAAATCCCCGTAATTCCTTTGGAAAAAGCAAAAAGAAAATAGGGAGGCATATAGTAAAACTTTAAAAATTACAAGGAGAATTAATTAGGTATTCAGATTTATTAGAGCAATTTTCAACACAAATTTTAGAAAAAGACATTACAAGGGGATTAGATGATGGTGGATGAATTAAATAAAAGCGAATTGATCTTTGAAAATAAAGTAATTGATTATCTTACAAAAATCGGTGGAACGAAACAATGGGAATATCGTCCTGAAATTAAGAATACAGAAGCTTTATGGGACAATTTTAAACGTATTCTAGAACAAAATAATAGAGGCCGATTGAGACAAGAAACTTTCAATTGCTGAATTTAATCAGGTGAAGAGGGTTATTAACCAATTAGATACGCCGTATAAAGCTGGGCAATTTCTGTATGGGGTCAATGGTGTTAGCCAAGTTGAAGTGGACTTAGACAATGGTGAGCATGTCTTTTTAACAGTTTTTGACCAAGCACAAGTAGGCGGAGGGAATACTGTTTATCAAGTGGTGAACCAAATCGAGCGCGCGAAGGTAATTCCAGGGAAACCCAATAGACGTTTTGATGTGACGCTATTAATCAATGGATTACCAATTATTCAAATCGAATTGAAGAGTGCGATGCGACCTGCAAATGAAGCACTAAATCAGATGGAACAATATATTGCAGAAAGCCAGTACAGCGGTATTTTCTCAACATTACAGATTTTAATTGCCATGACACCAAATGAAATTAAGTATATGGCCAATACAACTAGAGACAAATTCAATAAGGCTTTTGCTTTCAAGTGGCAAGCTGAGGAAAGTACAAAACCAATCAATAACTGGATGGAATTTGCAGATAAAGTGTTGTCGATTCCAATGGCACATGATTTGTCTACTCGATACATGGTTTTAGATGGTACGAAGAACAAGGAAAGTATTAAAGTGATGCGTCCTTACCAAGTTTATGCAACGAAAAGAGTGCTTGAAAAAGTCGCTCAATATGACTTTAAATATGATGATGGCAGACTTGGGTATGTATGGCACACAACGGGATCGGGCAAGACAATCACAAGTTTTAAAACAGCGTGGTTAGCAAGCCGTCTTCCGCACGTTCATAAGGTAGTATTCTTAGTGGACCGAATCGCTTTAACTAGACAAACGGTTGATGCTTATCAAGCCTATGACCCACTCTCTAGAGGGGAAGGAGAATCAGGGGTTGTCAATGATACAGCCAACGTCTCTGATTTGAAAACAAAACTAACGAGAAAAAGCGATAAGAATATTATCGTGACAAGTATTCAAAAGATGGCACGCTTTGTATCCAGAGAATCGTTCAAGCCTTTAAACCATAATATTCTATTTATTGTCGATGAAGCTCACCGCTCAACAGGAGATGGTTCGGACACAGAAGGAATGTTACAAAGTATTCGTAAAGCTATTCCAAACGCTGCTTGGGTAGGGTATACTGGAACGCCTCGTTTTGAAGGACAAAAAACAAAAGAAGTCTTTGGAAGTCTGCTTCACGCATATACGATTAAGCACGCGATTGCCGATCATAATGTTCTAGGGTTTAACGTTGAATTCAAAGAAACGATTGAACCGATGGAAAATCCTTCAGAAGAAGATATCGATGATATGATTCGTGCTAGCGTGTATGATACTGATCCTGTACACGTGGAATTAGTCGTTCAAGATGTATTGTACAATTGGAAAGAAAAATCAAATAATTATAAATATAATGCATTGTTTACAGTTCACGTAGGTGGCAATAAACCTTCAATCCCACGTGCGATGGAATACTTCGATAAGTTTATGGAGGAAAATCAAAAGTTAGAAGAAAGACCGTTGAAGATTGCAATTATCTTCTCGGCGGATACGTCAAATAGTGATAGTCAGTTGCAAACGAATGAAAGTCTTGATCGTGCACTTGCCTCATATAATCAAATGTTTGGAACAGCCTTTGATCGTACAACACTCAAAGCTTACTCTGAAGACTTGGCTAGACGATTGAATAAAACTGCTGATGATAGAAACTATTTGGATTTAGTGATTGTTGTTGATCAACTATTAACAGGGTTTGATGCACCAGAGTTGAATACTTTATATGTGGATAGAACGTTGAAAGGCGGAAATCTGATTCAAGCATACTCTCGAACAAACCGTGTTCATGACAGCGTAGCTAAACCTTGGGGTAACATTGTAAATTACCGTTGGCCAAAACAAAATGAATATGAAATGAATAAGGCGTTTTGCGGTTTATTCGGATAGGCACTCTGCTGATGAGCAACTTGACTTAGATGAACTGATTGATGGGAATACAAAAGATAAAATCATTTCTAAACCATTTAGTGTTGCAGTAAATGATATGAAAGAATTAGTCGATGAGTTAAGAGATTTAACGGATAATTTTGATAGAATTCCGCCTAGCGAAGAAGACCAGAATGACTTATTTGAGAAGTTGAAAAATTACAACAGATTAATGACTCAGTTAAAACAATATACCGTAGATGAAGAGGGGAATCGCGTCTCCGCATATGATGCACCTGAAGAATTCTACGACCGTATTGGAATGACTCCGGAGGAAGAAATTAAATTAACAGTTGTGATTGCAGATGAGTTAAAACGACTTATGGCTGAGATTGAAGAAGTTGATATTTCTCATATTGAATTATCAATGGTACAAATTAATGAAGTGAGAATCAATTATGATTACTTAGTAGACTTGATTGCGAAAATGGCAGATGAAATTCATGCTCATCAAAACGAAGAGGCTGAAGCTACAAGAATCGAAATCAATGTCGAAATTGCTAAGTCTGACAACGAAGAAGAAAAAGAAAAAATGCGTCGATTTGTGGATGCTATCTATAGTGGAGACTTTGTATTTGATAGTTATCCTGCACCAAGAACTGTGGAAGCAATGGATCGTGCGAGAGAACGAGCAGTAACTAAATCAAACACACGGGAAGTAGCTGAGTTCGTTCGCAAATGGGGACTTGATAACAGTACTCTTGTAAAAGATTTGTTAGCCTTAATCGAGAAGCATTCGATTGGACAAGATGACTTGGATAAACAAGGGGAAGTTTCAGCAATCTTAAACGCAGCACGTGCGGATTACCAAGAATTGGCAGAAGCTGATATTGCCGAGTTATCTTGGATTAAGTATCGAAATGAATTTAGAAAAGCAATCTACAAACTTGCAGATGACATTAAGAGAGGTGAATAGAGTGGGAGAAGGACAAAAGAATGTACCTAAGTTAAGATTTAAAGGGTATGCAGACGCTTGGGAACAGCGGAAGTTCTCAGATATTGCGTTAAGAGAATCGACTGTACAAGAATCTTCAAGAGATTTTTCCAAGCGTGGAATATGAGGATGTTATTGCAGAAGCAGGACGATTAAATAAAGATGTTAATCAAAAAGAGGTTGCTAAAAAGGAATTGTTTTTGATGGTTCACAGGTGCTGTATGGAAAGCTGCGTCCATATCTTCATAATTGGCTTAGTCCTGATTTTTCAGGCGTTGCCGTGGGTGATTGGTGGGTATTAAAACCAATTAAGGTGGATAAATCTTTCTTGTATAGACTTATTCAGACACAGCAGTTTGATGATATTGCGAATCAATCCACTGGCTCTAAAATGCCAAGAGCAGATTGGAATTTGGTGTCAAATTTGGAGTTCGCGGTACCAGTATCAGGGGATGAGCAGTATAAAATAGGCGGGTATTTTTCTAGCTTAGATACTCTCATTGCTCTTCATCAGCGTAAGTATGATGCTTTAAAAGTAATGAAAAACACTGCTTTCAAAAAAATGTTTCCTAAAGATGGAGAGACTACTCCAGAGATTCAATTTAGTAAATTTGAAGAAGATTGGGGGAAAATAGAGTTTGGAAAAATTATTAAATGAAAAAAGAGAAAACAATTATAGAGAATGAAGATACGTTGTTGTCTTGTGCGATTGAGGGTATTTACCTTAATTCTGAGTTGTTTAATCATTTTTAGAGGACGTCAACGATTGGTTATATAAAGGTAAAAAGATGATTTAATATTATCTACTCAAAAATTTACATCTAGGAAATTGTAATGTTAATCGAAGATTTGAACATGGAATCATTTCACCTGCTTATAAGGTGTATGAACTAGTTAATTGTGATCCATTATTTATACAAGCTTGGGTGAAACAAGATAAGACAAAAGATTTCTTTTTAAGAGCTTCTACTGAAGGTGCGAGTTTGTGTAGAAAAACATTGTTTGGGAAGAATTGTATAGACAAGAGGTATCAGTTCCAAACATAGAGGTTCAGAAATTGATTGGAGATTTCTTTTGATAAGCTTGATAAAGTTATTAATCTTCATCAGCGTAAGCTTGAAGAACTGAAGAATATGAAAAGAACACTGCTACAACAGATGTTTGTATAAAAAGGAGAGAATAAAATGACGAAAACAACCGAAATTACATCGAAGCTTTGGGAGATGGCCAATAAATTACGTGGAACAATGGATGCAAGTGAGTATAAAAACTATATTCTTCCATTTATGTTCTATCGTTATTTATCTGAGCATCAAGATGAGTATCTCCGTGATAATGGATTAGAAGATTTTTATCAAAATCCAAAAGATATAGAAGAATATTATGAAGATATCGCTAGAAGCCTTGGTTATGTGATTGAACCTCAGTTTACGTGGAATGCCATTGTCGACAGTATTGAAAATCACAAAATCAAAGCAAGTGACTTTCAAGATATGTTTGAGGCTTTTCATAAACATGCGAAACGAAATACAGATTCAGAACAAGAATTTGCCAATGTTTTTCTTTGACGTAAACTTAGGAGATACTCGCCTAGGTTCTGGGACAAATGAACGCGCAAAAGCTTTGAACGATATTGTACTGATGATTAACGAATTCGATTTTAAAGATGAATCAGGACATGACATTCTTGGAGATGTTTACGAATACTTGATTGGCCAATTTGCGGCTAATGCAGGGAAAAAAGGTGGAGAATTCTACACGCCTCATGAAGTGAGTCAAATTTTAGCTCGTCTAGTGACAGATCACGTTGATAAACACGAAACGCAATTTCGAGTATATGACCCAACAATGGGTTCTGGTTCGTTATTATTAACGGTACAAAGAGTATTCTCTGGAAGTAACATTTCAAAAAGGTAGAATTTTTATGGACAAGAGCTTAATACAACGACTTATAACCTTGCTCGTATGAATTTGATGATGCATGGAGTTTCGTATGCCAACATGAATCTAAAAAGAGCAGATACATTAGATGCTGACTGGCCATTTGATACTCACAACGGAATTGAAGTTCCAAAGAAATTTGATGCAGTAGTAGCAAATCCGCCATATTCACAAAATTGGGATATTAAGAACATTGACCGTGAAAAGGATGTACGTTTCAAAGGGTTCGGTGTTGCACCAGCTTCTAAAAGCGGACTATGCATTTGTGCTGCATGGATTACATCATTTAGATGAAAAAGGAACAATGGCTATTGTATTACCTCATGGTGTATTATTCCGTGGGGCTTCTGAAGGAAAAATTCGTGAGAATATTTTGAAAGAAAACTTACTGGATGCGGTAATTGGATTACCAGCGAACTTATTCTATGGTACAAGCATCCCAACAGTAGTTTTAGTATTCAAAGGTCGTGAAGCACGTGGTGAGAGAAAAGATGTCTTTATTTATCGATGCTTCGAAAGAATTTGAAAAAGGCAAAATAAAAATACGCTATCTGAAGATAACATCAACAAGATTGTTGAAACTTATCATAATCGCGAAGATGTTGACAAATACGCGCATGTAGCAACGATTGAAGAAATCAAAGAGAATGATTACAACTTAAACATTCCTCGTTATGTAGATACGTTTGAAGAAGAAGAAGTCGTTCCGTTAACAGATATTGCTAAAGAGTTAAATGAAATTCAAACAAACATTGATGAAACTACAAAATCATTGATGAGTATGTTGGATGATTTAGTGGGAACTACTCCTGAAGCACAATCTGAGCTAGAAGAATTCAGAAAGTTGTTTGATAGCAAACTAATTCTGAAAGAGTAGAGGCTAAAAGCCTCTACTTTTTATTTGTGAGTAAGAATAAAAGCATACGCTTGGGAACAGCGAAAGTTAAGGGAAGTGTGTGAAAGAGTCGTCAGAAAGAATAAGATTACGAATCAGATTTACCATTAACAATTGCGTCACAATTTGGTCTTATAGATCAAAGGGACTTTTTCGGAAAGATTGTGGCTGCAAAAGATATGTCGAACTACTACTTACTCAAAAAGGAGAATTTGCATATAACAAGAGTTATTCAAAAGGATTCGATTTTTGGATCTATAAAACGCCTGAACAATTACGAATTAGGCTGTCTTTCCACGTTGTATATCTGTTTTAAAAATTGCATCAAATAGAGTGGAATCCGACTATCTGGAAGTTTATTTTGATACTTTAAATTGGTATGAAAAGACATTATGTCGATTTTTGCAGAAGGTGCAAGAAATCATGGATTATTAAACGTAGATACAAAAGCTTTCTTTGAAGAAGTAAACGTAGATATACCTCGAGAAATTTTAGAACAAAAAAATATCGCTTCATCTTTGGAAAAAGTAGAAAAACTCATTACTCTTCATCAGCGTAGGTCATCGAGAATTATTGGATTTTCAGCTACTGAGTTCAGCTAGAGAACGCATTACAAGATCGATATCTTTATTTTTCTAGCTCAGCAATAATGTGCAGATAAGTTTTTTTGAGTTGTTGTCATGCTTGCGTGTCCTAGTCTTCTGGCCACACTAGCGATGGAAACACCAGAAAATAGTAAAAAGAGGCATGAGTATGACGAAGTCCGTGGATGGTAATAATAGGAATGCCACAATGAATGCAATGTCGCTCTAGGCGTTTATTTGGAGTAGAATTCCAAACTTTTCCATGAACAAATATAGGTTCACTTTCTGGGAGACCACGGAGTAATTCGGTAAACTGAATGACTGTTTGCCAGTCGATTTGGATTTTTTTCGGGTCGAAGTGAAATTTTTTTGTTGGCAGAAACCCTGTGTTATTTTTATAATCCCATGTTTTGTTAATAGAAATCGTTTGATGCATAAAATCAAAGTCTTTTGGGGTTAATCCCAATGCTTCAGAAAATCGCATCCCAGTTTTAGCAATTAGATAGATTAGCCAGTCCCAATCAAGGGTTGAACCTAATGTTAAATCAGATAGCAGTTTATGAACTTCAAATTGATTTAGAAATTTTTGTTTCTTATTTCGAGCGTGTTTCCTTTTGATGATTGCTTTCCTAGTAGGATCGCGTTTAATCCATCCCTTCGTCGATAGCGTCTAGTATCGCTGCCTTTCAATTGATGGTGGAAAGTCCATCGTTGTTTGCTTTTTCATGGACTTCTGCATAATCGTTTCAAAAAGTTGCTGATAAGTGGTACGAGTGAGTTGCACAATTTCAAGAGTTGGGATTAATCGTCTTTAACCATAGTTGTGTCATCTTTATACTTTTATCCATTGTTACATTTTGAATGGCCCCCTCCTTATAAATATGAATCCATCGATTATAGTATTCATGAAACAATTCGTGTTCAGTATTTTGTTTTGAGTTCATTTATTTACCTTCTTTCATAGGAAGAGATGACCTAGCTGATGATTACATTAAGTATAATGCGACAGTTAAATTTATTGATAAGTCTTACAGTCTTTTTAGTCCCACCTATGCTATAATAATCTTGAATAGAGAAGGTTTTCATGATTGGAGGAGAGAGTATGAAGAGAAGACAAATCCTAGCATCAGCGCTTTGTGTATTGGCGCTGGCAGCTTGTAACAAGAAGCCGGAAGAGGCGGGGACGACAACGGCACCAACGACGGTTCAAGCGACAACGGTGGCACCGACAACAGTTGCCCAGACGGAGCACGCGACGTATTTTGAGATGTTGCAGTTGGCGTATAATGTGGCGGCCAAGGATGCCGATATCACAGAAGGCTTAGCCGCGGCCAAGAAGGTGCGTGACGAGATGTTTGCGCAATATCCAAGCGACAAGGATGACATCGACAATGCCTATTCGGACTTGGAGCTCTTGGTTCGTTTTAATGCGACTGGATTTAGCGACTTTATGAAGCGTTGGAATGCGTCGACTGGGCAGCATTTCGAGGCTTTGCACGAAGCGATTCACATGGATGGTGCGACGCTTGATGGCGAGAAGATCAAATGGAATATGATGGGCGTTGTGGCCTCAAACGACTACGATGTGATCGTGGTGGAGGCGTATCTGGACGCTACGAAGAAAGAGGCGTTCCTCTTTGGGTACGAAGACGGAGAGCCACTCGTGCTTCATGCGAAAAATGTGACGCGTGATACACTTGCAAAAGCAGCGTTCCAAGTCGTGAAGGACGCTGATTTACTCAAAAGGCTTTACCGATAATGCGACATGGAAAGCAACCTCTGACGCGTCTGCGAATCAGTCGATTGCGGATGCGATGGCGATTTACGCGCGTAAGAGAGGCGAAATCTATGAGCGCACGAGTCCAGCGACCCAGCGCGAGTACTATGATTTAGCCGTTCCAGACCAGCTTTTCAAATATGCAACGGTCTCTGGCAAGAAGGCGAACTTCAAGTGGGGAGGGCTGACCTTCCAATCAGGAGGCGTCCCTTATGAAATCGTGGAGTGTTATGTGTCCGAATCAGGGACGACGGTCATCGTATTTGCCAAAAATGAAGGCATCAATGTCGTGTTAATCGGCGAGAAAGAGCCAGAGACCAAGACGAACGCGGACGGAACGATCAAGTCTAGCATCGTGAACCTCGAACCGTACAATAACGAAACATTATCAAACGTACTGTGGTAAGACAGGAGAAGTAGAATGACAGAAATACAACAACTCGAACAACTAATGAATGAGATGCTGCCGGGATTGCAGCTCTTTGCTAGAGACATCAACCTAACGCCGGAAGAAGCATCGAAGTTCCACGTGGGGCAGATCGTGCGTAACGCAGCCTTTACCGACGCGACGAGTCGGGTGGGCGGCATGGTGACAACGCACCGTTTCAGCATTTTATCCAACCACCTCTTTGACCTGACGAAAGCGGAGCACGGCACCAACTGGGGACTACACGTTGCTAACCGCGACAGCCACTTCAAGGTGCTGGACATTTACGAGCATGAAGGCAAGACGCAGATCCTCCTCTTGCATTTGCCGGACGATTATCGTTGGAAATGGATGGAGCATGTGAACCTGGATCTGCCGGTGGACATCGTGGCCGATAGCAGAGAGCGTTTCGCCTCCAAGGCCCACGCCGAACCGATTCCAGAGGTGACAAGTCCGGAGTGGCTTGACCGATGCGGTTTTGCGCCTGGACTGGACATCAAAGGCGAACTCTTCCCAAATGAAATCCCAATCGCAAGCCAGATGCAAAAAGTGAAAGATGCCTCTTTCCGCAGCTTCTACCATCAACTCGTCTACGTTCGCTGCGCAGCACTCATCGAAGACGTGATGCCAGAAGTAGCCAAACCAGGCGACACGGGGCTTGTTCTCTACGGATATATCGACGAAGAGGCTGGTGTTTCGTTCCAACCGCTATGGATCGTAAAAGAAGGCGAAACAACACTAGACATGCGCCTTATTCCAGAAGAAACGATGTATCTCATTCGTCTAACGAACCTTGATGACTGCGAGTTCTGTTCGATGAAATGGATTGAAGTGGATCCATATATCGTTGACCGTGCAAGACGCGTCATTGCGGAAGTCTATGACACGAAGAGCAAAGAAAAAGAAGAGACACGTACCTTCCAAGGACTCGACCGATTCCGCCGCCGCGAGCATCCCGATGACTTTGGTGTAGCTTTCTACTACGAAGACAAGAGCAAGGAACCCGAACGCTTATGGGTCCGCATCTCGCGCGTGGAAGGCAACCAATGTTTCGGCACGCTGTTGATGGACTCGAAGCATCCAGACGGGCCAAAAGAAGGTGACGAGATTATGTTTAAAGTTCTTCAGAACGAAAACGGCGAGCTCGAGGTTGTGTCAGTTCAAAGTTAATAAAAAAGACAAAAAATAACCCTCGGTATCTTCATAGTGTTGATGGTAAGGCACCGGGCCAAGCCTAAGTCTTGGCTCCTACCAAGCTTCAAACTGACTCTACGGGTTTTACCCTAGAGTCAGTAATTCACATTGGTTGCTCTCCTTACCATTCACACTATAGAACCGAGGGCCTTTTGTCTTTTTTTCAAACTGCCTCACCTTTTTCATGTATGAGTGAAATCTCACCGTTCTTTTACCTCGAATGGAGCTTATCTTGACATTAAAGAAATTTATGGTATATTAAAGGAGCAAGAAAATAGTGAACATTTCAAATCACTAAAGCCAGAAAGAGCATTGGATGTGTGAGATCCAATGCTCTTTTTTTCGTTAAACGGTATCTAACGTTCTGGTGCTGAGGCAACTATTTTTTCTTGCTAGAGTTCAGCAAATACTCTACTAATATTAAAATTAGTCCAACATGTAGTGGAGCAAGAAAATATATAATGAACATTTCCACTAAAGCCTCACCTCCTTACGAGGCTAGTTGCCTACCATAAGTATAACACTTCACAAGCAGGTGTTGAATAGGTCTTTTGATATTTTTCAACCAGAAAAATAAGGCTAAGCGAGACTGTCGCTTAGCCTTTTCTTATTTGTTCTATCACATTACAGTTTGACGCAGAGCGTAGCGATATAGTCGTTGCCATAACGGGATAATCGATGTCGTTTGTCGCACGATTCGTAAAAATCGATCATCGCGAGGCCGTTTTTCAGTTGGCCCTCTAATCTGAGTTTCTAAGGTATGGCTAAATTCATATCCGTATTCTGGATTGATGGTGATTTTACCTTGTTCTTCAAGCTCTTTTTGAATTAAAAGGGATGGAGAATTTTAAGAGTAATTCCTCATCAGGTTGGTCCCATACAACGTCAGCGTCGTACATGTATATCCAAGGATTCATAAACCCAACCATTAACAGTCCCGCCTTTTTTTCAATACGCGAGCGGCTTCTTTATACATGTTTTCTAAGTCTTCGATATATACATTCGAAACGGGATTAAAAATAAGGTTCTGTTGCAAAGTTTTAAATCTACTATCAAATAAGGTAGAATAATAGAAAAAAAGATAGCAGGAGGAATGACGATGAATCATTTTAAAGGAAAGCAATTTCAGCAGGATGTGATTATTGTAGCCGTGGGATACTATCTTCGTTATAACCTTAGCTATCGTGAAGTTCAAGAAATCTTATATGATCGTGGCATTAACGTTTCTCATACGACGATTTATCGTTGGGTGCAAGAATATGGCAAACTACTCTATCAAATTTGGAAAAAGAAAAATAAAAAATCCTTTTATTCATGGAAAATGGATGAAACGTACATCAAAATTAAAGGAAAATGGCATTATTTGTATCGAGCCATCGGTGCAGATGGTTTAACCTTGGATATTTGGTTACGTAAAAAACGGGACACACAAGCAGCCTATGCTTTTCTTAAGCGGTTAGTGAAGCAGTTTGATGAACCGAAGGTTGTAGTCACAGATAAAGCCCCCTCTATTACAAGTGCCTTTAAGAAACTAAAAGAATACGGCTTTTATCAAGGGACAGAACATCGTACCATTAAATACCTGAATAATTTGATTGAACAAGACCATCGTCCAGTAAAGAGACGCAATAAATTCTATCGAAGTTTACGCACTGCCTCTACCCACGATTAAAGGCATGGAAGCCATTCGAGGATTATATAAGAAAACCCGAAAAGAAGGCACTCTCTTCGGGTTTTCGGTCTGTACTGAAATCAAGGTATTATTGGGAATCCCAGCTTAAATCATAGATACCGTAAGGGATTTTATTCTTTATTTAAAACTTTGCAACAGAACCAAAAATAATATCAAAAGTTTCATCTTCGAATGGGAATGGTTTTGTCATATCGGCTTGAACGGTATGGATTGTTAAACCTTCTCTTTTAGCCACCATCTCATCTTTTTGTAATTGTGAGGTGGAAAAATCCATTATGGTGACATCATAACCTTTTGCGGCAAAAATGGGACCCTGCTGCCCACCGCCACAAGCTAACCCTAATATCTTTTTCCCGCTGGCTTTTTCAAACCATTCTTGTGGAACTTTTTTCCCAACCGTTAATGCAACAGAAATTGGATGTTTCTTAGCTTCTTTTAATTCTTCATGTGTCACTGGCTCAGTATAGGCATTTTTCACATTATTCCATCTATCTTGATTTAATTTTAAATAATTGCTCATCTCTCATCACCGCTTTCTGTCTTCTCAGGTTCATTATACTATTGCTAGGAAAAGTAGGGAAGTGTCCACTAATTTACTTGATTATAAAAAAATAAGTATGCTATAGTGAAGGGTAGATAATAAATACCTTCACAGAAAGAGCATTGGATTTTCCACATCCAATGCTCTTTTCTTTTTATTTAAATTAATGCGCCCCGTCCGCATTCTCCGCAATATAGAAGCTTGGAGCGTAGCCAATCTTTTCGGTGTGAGGCTTTGGCGACGTTGGCTTTAAAGGCATCGATATGATCATTATGCACCAGCGCGATGGCACAGCCGCCAAATCCAGCCCCCGTCATACGAGCACCAAGAACGCCTGCTTGTTCCCAAGCGGTATGCACGAGCGTGTCGAGTTCCTTGCCGGTTACTTCGTAGTCGAGTTCTGTAGAGAGATGGCTCTCGTTCATCAGACGTCCGAAGTGGGCGAGGTCGCCTTCTTTTAAGACACGTGTCGCAAGCACCGTCCGTTCGTTTTCACTTACGGCATGACGAGCACGTTTCACGAAGAGTTCGCTAGATAGGTGATGCTTCAACTCATCGAACTGATCGGTGGTGAGGTCCCCAAGGTCTCGATAGTCACATGTTCTTGTAGTTCCTTCAAGGCAATGCGCGTTTCGGCAAAGCGTTCGTTGTATTTCGAATCGGCCAGTTCGCGGCGTTTGTTCGTGTTCATAATCACGATACGATAGTCGCCGAGTTTCACTGGAACGAGTTCATATTCTAGCGTAGCACAGTCGAGGAAAATAGCGTGGTCCTTCTTGCCCATCCCTACAGCGAACTGGTCCATGATGCCGGAATTCACACCAATGAAGTCATTTTCCACCCGTTTCCCAACCTTCACAAGACCCAGCGTGTCGATGTCGAGGCTGTAGACCTTGCGAGCAATGACGCCCACGAGCAACTCGAATGAGGCTGACGATGAGAGGCCCGAGCCGTTCGGGATGTTTCCGTAAAATGCGATGTCCAGGCCGTGCGGAAAAGCGAAGCCGAGGTCCGCCAAGTACACGAAAACGCCCTTGACATAGTTCGCCCACGAGTCACTGCCCCTGTAAGCCAGGTCAGTCATATCGAGCTCGCGAACGCCGTCCTTCGGAAAATTGTCCGAATAGAGACGGAGCTTCTTGTCAGTACGTGGCTTCACCCACGCATAAGTCCCCAGCGTAATCGCGCAAGGAAAAACGTGCCCGCCATTATAGTCGGTATGTTCCCCGATTAAATTCACGCGCCCCGGAGCAAAAAAGCTCGCCTCCGGCTCCGTGCTATACACCTCCACAAACGTCTGTCTTAATTGATCTGTAATTTGTCCCATCTCATCACCGCTTTCTATGTTTTCACCTTCATTATACGCCAAATTTTTAGTAAAAAAAGAGGCGTTTCGGATTTCCCAAAAGAAACCCAACAACACCTAAAAATCGTCCAGTAGCCTTCCTTCTATGCCAGTATCCTTTTGAATCACCGGCTAACTTGAAGTTTTCCTCTGTACCGATATCCGAAGTAGAGAGCACTATTAGCATTTTTGCGTCATCTCTCAGAGTAAGAAGCGCTGAAAAGAGACAAAAATCCCTCGGTTCAATAGTGTGAATGGTAAGGTTGAACAGTCGGTGTCTCCGTTTTTTCACCGCAGGAGTGCTTGAGATCTGCTAGCCTTTTTCCGCCATCTACTTAAAGAAGTGCAAATAAAATAAGGGCTTCCCGGACCTTCCGGATTCTATAGTAATGGAAATAACGAGTGTAATCGAAATGAATTAGGGCGTCAGTTGATTTTATCAACATGACGCCCTTTGAAGTTCGATAGGAAAAGAGACTTTGGCTCTTTCCGGGTGCGTTGTGGATACCCGAGAGAATTGCCTTCTTACAGCATCTCACAAAGTGTAAAAAGAGTTGAAAAGAGACAAAAATTCCTCGGTTCTATAGTGTGAATGGTAAGGAAGAACAACCAATGTGAATTACTGACTCTAGGGTAAGACCCGTAGAGTCAGTTTGAAGCTTGGTAGGGCTGAGATTTAAGCTCAGCCCGGTGTCCTTACCATCAACACTATGAAGAAACCGAGGGTTTATTTTGTCTCTTTTCTAAAAAATCTCATGTCGCACTTCTTTAATAAGCGGATGACGTAAGAAGGCGTATGAAAGATAGATTGCCATCAAACACCAGATGATTGGCTCGGAGAAAATAACGCCAAGATAGCCAGTGTGCGGAATGATAAAGATGACAAAAAGCACTTTCCCCACCAACTCAATAAAACTCGAAACCAATGGCGTTACCTTTTGCCCTAGCCCTTGCAAACTATTTCGTAAAATCAATAGAAGAGCAAGCGGGATATAGAACGCTGAACCGATACGGTTGTAGAGCGCCGCATTGTCCAGAAGTACAGGGTCGCTTGAACCAGAGATAAGTTCATTTAACGCAGGACTTGCAAAAGAACAAGAAGATGCATACCAGAATCGCCCAGCCGAACGCGACTAGACTTCCTTGACGAATGCCTTTTGCGATACGGTGCGGTTTGTTAGCCCCGAAGTTTTGCGAAGTGAAGGTCGTCATCGCTGCAGCAATCGCCGCGAATGGGAGTGTCGAGAACGCGAAAATGCGTCGTGCTGACGTTTGCGCGCTGATGATGACTGGTCCGAGTGCGTTGATAGAAGATTGAAGCATCACAGATCCAATCGATACGATGGACGACATGAGTCCCATGGCTAGTCCTTGGCTGAGTAAGTCCATGTATAATTCGTCGTCACGCACGAAATCACTTTTTGCTGGAATCAAGAAGCTGGCGCGTTTTTTAATATAAATAAAGCAGAGGACGGCCGATAAGCCTTGTGCGATAATCGTCGCAATCGCCGCTGCCGCAACGCCCATGTTGAATGTTGTAATGAGTAAGATGTCTAAAAACACATTTACCACCGCTGAGAAAATCAGGAAGTAGAGTGCCGCCTGGCTGTCGCCGACTGCACGAAGCAGACCCGCACAGAGGTTATACGCAAAGGTCACGGCAATACCGATTACGACAATCGAGATATACTCATACGACTGATCAATAATACTCTCAGGCGTTCCAAGGAACTGAAGGAGAGGGTACATGCCGAAACTTCCGATAATCGCAACAAGGAGGCTAGAAAGGCTCCGATGACAAGAGTTGCTCCAACGGCACGTTTCAAGAGACGATGATTATTCGCCCCGTAATGGCGTGCGATAATAACGCCCATCCCGTTACCGACTCCAAGCGAGAAGCCGACGATGAGTTCAAAGATAGCGGCTGTTGCTCCGACCGCTGCCAGTGCATCCTGCCCAAGGAATCGCCCGACAATCATGATATCGGCGGTGTTGTATAGTTGCTGGAATATGTTTGAAATTATAATTGGGATTGCAAATGCAATAATGGACCGCAAAATCGGCCCGTCTGTTAAGTTAATCGCTGTTTTTCATAAGGGCAATTATACTCGTAACAAAAGAGAATGTCAAGGTTATAAATCAGACCATAGGTCTGAAAAAGATGACTTCGAAGACCAGCGGATTTTTGCTATACATACCGTAATGTTGCAGCGGTTCGAGCCTCGAAGAGTCTCTCACCTTTACAGCCTCAAAGTTGGCGTAAGGAATAAATTCCAACGCCAACTAATTCGCATGTAATGCTAAACACGTTACGGTTTGTATAGCATCCGCAGGCTTCTTCGTCGGCTTTTAGATGTGCTTTTTATGAGGCGTAATGGCAATGGAAACAGGGATTGGGTTAACAAACGAACCGTGAGTGCATTATTGCATTTGGAATCCCGCGGTGGAGGGGAGAGGTGCTGGAGGTGGATAGAATCGCCTAACTTATTTTCAAATCGCCTAAAAATTAGGCAATATTAGGCGAAAAAGGAAGTAAAACAAAATCGCCTAACTACTTTTTAAATCGCCTAAAAAAACAATGTATAATTAGGAGAAAAAAAGAAGGAGGTAGGCGAATGAGGAGTTTTTGATTATGAAAAATTATCGCAAAGTCAATGGGATGTTGAAGTAGTGAATCTTCTAACCAAAATACATGAACATAAGGAAAACAAGAGCTTTTTTGAAACAAAAAAACCTGCTATTTTAGATAAATTGGTAGAAATTGCTAAAGTTCAAAGCGTGGAAGATTCGAATAAAAATAGAAGGAATTATCACGACAACAACGAGGATTAAGGAGTTAATGGCTCAGAAAACAACGCCGAGTAACAGAGACGAGGAAGAAATTTTTAGGCTATAGAGACGTTTTAAATGTAATCCATGAAAGTTATGAATATATTCCTATCAATAGCAATTATATTTTACAACTCCACAGAGAATTGTATAAATATAGTGAAAAAGGAATTGGAGGAAGATATAAAAACACTCAAAAATTCTATCGTTGAACAGGATCAAAATGGTAATGTTATAGAAATATTTAAGCCATTACCTCCATATGAGACACCGAAAGCAATTGAAGACATTTGTAGAGAGCTTAATAAAGCTTTTGGATAAACATGAAGTAGATTCGTTGTTGTTAATCCCGATATTTATCCATGATTTTTCTTTGTATACATCCATTTAATGATGGAAATGGTCGAATGAGTCGATTGTTAACGACACTTCTTCTATATAAACAAGGGTATGTGATTGGGAAGTACATTAGTTTAGAGAGTAAAATTGAGCAAAATAAAGACGGGTATTATTCATCTTTAAGAAAAAGTGGTTTGAATTGGTATGAAGGTCAAGAAGATGTGACTCCTTTTATAAAATATATTCTAAGAACAATATTAGCAGCTTATATTGATTTTTGAAGAGAGTTGACTATGTAGATGAAAAAGCTCCCTTCTATTGAATTGGTTAGAAGAGCAGTCAATAAAAAATTGGGCAAGTTTACTAAATCAGATATCATGGAATTAATTCCAAGTATAGGTAAAGCAACCGTTGAAAATATGCTGAAAAAACTCGTCGAAGAGGGCTATATTAATCGATATGGAAAAGGGAGATCAACCTATTACGTAAAAATAACTAAATTTAACATCTCGTTTGATATGTACTTTCTATACTGGGAAGCGCAAAAAAAGCTAGCAGAAAATCTGCTAGCTTTTTAAAATAGGTTTGTTTAGATTAGTTTTTGTTCTGCTTTTTTTAGAAACAAGAACGAACATCGCTGAGATTGTTACGATGATTCCTGCTAGAATTACGGCTGTGTTACTTGTTGTACCAGTGTTTGGTAGGTCTGGTGTAACAGTCGTTGTTGTTGTTTCTGGTGCAGGTGTTACTGTTGTTGTGTCTGTTGTTTCGCCTGTCGTTACGCCTGTTGTTGAACCTTCTGTAGTAGAAGAGCCTTCAGATGTTGTTGTAGCGGCAGTTGTAGAAACTGTTGTCGACTCAGTAGTCGTTGTTCCTGCTGTCGTAGAAGCAGTTGTCGACTCAGTCGTCGTTGTTCCTGCAGTTGTTGAAACAGTTGTAGACTCAGTCGTCGTTGTTGCTGCTGTCGTAGAAGCAGTAGTAGACTCAGTTGTAGTCGTTGAAGCTGTCGTAGAAGCAGTCGTTGACTCAGTAGTAGTTGTTGCTGCTGTTGTAGAAACAGTCGTTGACTCAGTCGTTGTAGTCGCTGCAGTTGTAGACTCAGTTGTAGTCGTAGTCGTCGTAGGAGCTTCCGTTGTAGTCGTAGTCGTCGTAGGAGCTTCCGTTGTAGTCGTAGTCGTTGTAGGAGCTTCTGTTGTAGTCGTAGTTGTTGTAGGAGCTTCTGTTGTTGTAGTAGTCGTCGTAGGAGCTTCTGTTGTTGTTATCTTTGGAAGAGATTGGTCTCCGTCAACACCACCGTTTGCATTGATGTTTGCTACAGATGCGTTTACTTCTTTTGCCACAACCGCAGTTTCACCTTTCACTTGGTACCAAACTTTCGTGTTGTTCTTGAATTCTTTTTGGTTTTCATTTTCTACTTTTTGTACGATAGAAAATAAGAACGCCAGTCTTATTGATTTGGTCTTTTGGAATCGTAATCGTGATTTTTCCAGAAGCATCCACTGTAAATGTTGATCCAGGGAAAGCGGCTTTGAAGTCTTCAATCGCTGTATCGCCACCATAGTAGCCAGGTTTCATTCCTGTTGTTGTAATGCTAAAGCTGTCTGTCACCAATTTGTGTCCGCCTTGCACTTCGTCTTCGACACGAACGTCGCCGTCCACTTCTAAGTTCATCGCGTTAATCGTTAATGTCCAAAGAATGTGTTCAGGGTCGTCAGCGTGCATGTCCCCAGCTTTTAAGTAGAATGGAGCGCTGTTTACGCCAGTCGCCATTTTCTTCACGTTCAATTCGACAGATTTGTCTCCACTCACGATGGTGAATTTACCAACGTGTTCTTTGTCTGTTGCTGTGTCGTTGTGACCTTCGATTTCGAATTCACCCCAACCGCGAACGTTCTCTAGGCCAGTGATGCCGTCGTTGAATGTTACTTTTGCAGAACCGTCTTTGATGACCATGTCCCCAACGTATTTGCCGTCGATGGTCAATTGGATGGTTTTCTTAAATCCAGTCCCGTGAAGAGTGCCTGAACTTGGCCAAGTCACTTCAAGAGTGTCTCCAGCTTTGATTTTTTGAGCGTGTTCGTCAAACGTAAATTTAACGGTCGTTTGTCCGCCGTCTGTAATTTCGCTTGAAGAGACCGTCAATGAACTGATGTTATTACTAACGTCTGCTGCGTTCACCACTGATTGAGGGGCCAGCATGAATAATAACATCGGGATGAACAATACGAAGTAACTTCGAGAGTCTTCCTTTGATGAAATCTTTCATTATTTTTCCTCCTAAAAGGTATTAATTTGTGAGAACTTTTAACTAAAATCTCCAAAAATAGAGCAACCCTTGCAAAAAAATCCGTCTAGTTACTGTTCTCAGTTAAATCTATATTTATTATTATATCACAACTGTAAATTTTTACTACTAATTTTTATATATTTCTCAATAGTTTCTTCATATTTTCTTCGATTTCCAAAATCGCGTTGGAAAAAGTCGGGAGTAAACGGTAACAGAGGTCGTTTTTCCGGAATTTGTTTCCCAAAAATTCTAGCACTTTCTGTCGATATCAACGTGGTCCCTGCTGCGTGAGCCTTTACCGACTTTCCGTTTCACTGTACAATAAGGAAGACATGAAGGGACGTGAAACTATGTGGAAAGACGCCATCGAGATGAGAGAGGCCGTCGCAAGTGGCGAGTATCTCTAAGGAATTAGTCAAGAGACATTAGAGAAAATTGAACAACGAAATCCAAGCTTAAATGCTGTTGTGCACTTGCAGGCAGAGCGTGCGCTAGAAGAGGCGGAGGAGCGTTCATTTGAAGGATTACCCTTTGGCGGGGTACCGCTTCTCTTGAAGGACCTCGGGCAAAATCAAGCAGGGGAACCATCGAGTGCGGGAAGTAAGCTCTTGAAGGGAATTCCTGTAAGCCGCACGGATAACTTCGTGAAGCGTCTGGAAGCAGCAGGTTTTATCATTGTTGGACGTACGAATACGCCAGAATTTGGCTTTAAAAATATGACGGAGCCGCAACTCTGGGGCACCGCCAATAATCCATATGACCTGAATCGCAATGCCGGTGGGTCTAGCGGTGGTGCGGCGGCTACCGTGGCTGGAGGCATCGTTCCGATTGCAGGGGCGAGTGACGGCGGTGGATCGATTCGGATTCCAGCGAGCTTTACGGGCTTAATCGGGTTGAAGCCGAGTCGTGGACGCATTCCTGTTGGCCCTGGTAGCTATCGTGGCTGGCAAGGTGCTTCGGTGAATTTTGCGATGACGAAGACGGTTCGTGATACGCGTGAGTTGTTGAAATGGATGCAAGTCGAGCAAAAGGACAGTCCATTTTTAACACCGCTTATTAAAGACTGGGACACTCTCCCAAACCGTCCGCTGCGAGTGGGCGTGATTGAGAAAATCTCCTATTGAAAGCTTTGTCGCTCCAGAAGCCAAGGCGGCACTTCGTAAGGCTGTGGATTTCCTAGAAGGACTGGGCTGCGTGGTCGAACCGATTGGCTGGCCAGTTGACGGCGTGGAAGTGATGAAGAAGTACTACGTAATGAATAGTGTGGAGACGGCAGCGATGTTCCAAGGCATGGAAGCAAGTTTTGGCCGCAAGTTCACGAAAGACGATATGGAACTGATGACTTGGGGGATTTACCAGTCTGGGGAACGCATTTTAGCAAAAGATTATAGCGCGGCTCTGTCGAAATGGGACACATATGCGCATGCGATGGAAAAAGAGTGCATGAGCAGTACGACCTCATTTTAACGCCGAGTGTGAGCGACGTGGCTCCGCTTCATAGGCAATTCCCGATGGAAGAATCGGTGCGACAAGCGTTGGAGCATATGGATGAACTAAGTGTGCCGGAACAACAAAGCGTGATTTGGCGCATGTTTGACCGAACACTTGCGCTGACACCGTTTACGCAATTATCCAATATTACAGGCGCACCAGCGATTAGTTTGCCAGTCTTTTTAACCGAAAAAGGCCTCCCCAATTGGCGTACGAGTTGATGGCAGCACGTGGGCAGAGGCGTTACTGTTAACAGTGGCGGAATGGTTTGAACGCGAAGGGCAATTTGAAACAAGAGACTTCAGCTAGGAGTGAAGAAGATGACGAAGAAAGTAGCAATCGTAGGGGCTGGGATTGTCGGAGCGACTGCGGCGTATCAGCTCAGCAAAAAAGGAATCGATGTAACGGTATTTGACGCAGGCGTGGGCCAAGCAACGAAGGCGGCTGCCGGGATTATTTGCCCATGGTTATCGCAACGTCGTAATAAAGACTGGTACCAACTCGTCTCACATGGGGCGGCGTATTATCCACAGTTGATGGATCAGTTACGTGCAGATGGTGTCAGTGAATTGCCGTATGAGCAAGTCGGGGCGTATATTTTCAAGCATACCGAGAAGCAATTGGCGAAGGTCGAAGAGATGGCCGTGGAGCGACGCGTGGATGCGCCGATGATTGGCGAGGTGCATGCCTTAACTCCAGAAGACGTGGCTTGTGTGATTCCGGGCTGGTCGAATCCAGACGGTGCGCTCTATTGTAGTGGCGGTGGTCGCGTGGACGGCGAGTTGCTCGTTTCACTTCTATTAGAACAAGCAGAGAAGAACGGGGCTAGTGTGATCCGTGAAAAAGTAACGCTAGAAGCTGTTGACGAAGAGGTCCGTGTGCGTCTTGGAGGCGAGGTGCAAGCCTTCAATGCGGTGGTCCTTTCTAGTGGTGCGTGGGTGAAAGAACTTATCGAACCGCTTGGCTACTATGTGGATGTGCGTCCGCAAAAGGGTCAGTTGATTGAACTAACCTTGGAGACAACCGAAGATACGTCGAAATGGCCAGTGTGTATGTTGCACGGTGAGATTGATATTCTTCCATTCCCAGATGGTAAGATTTTAGTCGGAGCGACTCATGAAAATACGCAAGGTTTCGATTTGGTTCCAGATGAAGAGCTCTTAAACGGCATGTACGAAGAAGCGTGTGCGAGTCTTCAAGTCTAAAAATGCCAAACGCAGTGGAGTGCGCGTCGGAACGCGTGCGTATACATCCGATTTTCTACCGTTCTTTGGTGAAGTTCCAAATACGACAAATGCCTTCGTAGCAAGTGGTTTGGGCTCTTCAGGGCTTACGAGTGGCGTCTGGATTGGCGAATGTTTGTCCCGCATGGCTGCAGGGGAAGAAGTCGGATTTTCAGTAGAAAAAAATATACTCCCGCAAAATTATGTACGAAAAGTGTAAATTTCTGAATGTTTTTAGTTGAGTTTTTAGTTTCAATTTTTAGTATTCTATTGAAGGTAATTATTTAACCTAAAAACAAAGGAGGAAAACATTTATGTTAAAAGAGTTTAAAGAGTTTTTAATGCGCGGGAATATCGTTGAATTAGCAGTAGCGGTTATCATCGGTGGTGCTTTCAAAGCAATCATTGATTCATTAGTAAATGATATTATTTCACCAATCATCGCTATGGTAGCAAACACAGGAGATATCACAGCAGTTTCATTCCGTTTAGGTTCTGCTCAAATCGGTATCGGTGCTTTCATCGCTGCAATCATCAACTTCGTAATCGTTGGCGCTGTATTGTTCTTAATCATTAAAGGTATGAACAAAGCTTCTGAATTAGCTAAGAAAAATCAAGTTGAAGAAGCTGCTCCAGCTGCACCAACTGCAGAAGATTACTAAAAAGAAATCCGCGACTTATTAGCAAACAAATAATCGCTTTGAAAAAGCCGAGAATCCTCTCGGCTTTTTTGTACTATTTTGTGTGCTGTAGTTTACATTGAATAGATTTATGAAAAAGAGGATAAAGCGAAGCTTTATTTCTTTGGATAAGAAGAAATGAGTGCATTGGCGGATAAACGAGTTCAGAATCAGTTTTATTATTGAAAAGAGTTATAGTGGGGCACCGGTTCGAGCCTAGGGTCTCTCACCTTTAAAAGCCTCAAAGGGACGTATGGAATAAATTCCTACGTCCCTAATTCGTTTACAATGCTTAGTCCCACTATTCTTTCAATAAACTGATTCTTTTCGTTTATCCTCCAAACTACTTTTCCGCAGAATCCAAAGAAATAAATTCGTTAAGGGTTTATAAATCTATTCAATGTAAATTTACAAAAAACGAGAGGGTCTGGCTTTCCAAAAGATTGTTAATTTGCTTCGTCGCTAACCATAAACCGCTTAAAGAGTGCTAGAAATAGGAAAAGACTCGCAAGCGAGTCTTTGTTGATTTCAATTTAGTTGGCTACAGCGTAGAGTGCGAGGAAGAAGCATATGGTGCGGATGAAAAAGGCGAGTGGATTTTGCTTATTTTTTTCTTTGTCGATCAGATAAATGCCGATATAGCATGGAAGGCCTCCGATAAGCCATAGAAGGATAATCCATTGTTTAAGCCAAGGAATGGTCTCTCCACTATAAAAGCCGTAATAAACAAGCGCTGCAAGAATAGCACCGCCAATAATGAGGCATAAGCCAGCTTTAAGATTTTTGAGAATAAAAACAGCTCTCAGTCCAACCAGTATATGGTAGAGAGGGAAAAAGTAAACAATAAAACCTATAAATAATACGGCAAAGAATATTTCAGCCATAATCATATCTCCAATTACGTAAAATGATGCGAAGGGATAGTGTGCCTTCGTCTTTATTATAGTGGAAATGGTTGGATAAGACACGTTTGAATGAACTAGGGTGCTAGAAATAGGAAAAGACTCGCGAGGGCGAGTCTTCTTGGAAATTAGTATTTTTATACCAGAGAGGCGCAATAAGTGAAATGCAAAAAGGCGATGATACGAATGAGGGTAGGGGCTAGTTTTATTTGTCCAGATTCTTTATCGGCAATATAATCACCGATAAAACATGGATACCGCCAATACACCACATTGGGTCACAAAGTTTCAGAACGGAAGAAAAATCAACATGTTAGTATAAATAAAGAGAGCAATTAGGATTGATGAACCGATTAGTAAGTACCAACCACCCTTATGATTTTTCTGAAAGAGTAATACTTTCAGGCCCCTCACTATGTGATAGAGAATGAAAAGGAAGGTAACTATGGCGATAAACAATACAAAATGATTATATTAAGCATAAGAAATTCTCCATATAAGAATAAATGATGTGAAGAGTACTAAAAGGTCTTCCACTCTATTATAAATGAAAATAGCAGTGGAAGACCCGTTTTTAATGATATGGGATGTTGTAGGGAGAAATAAAGAATCACGAGGACAAAAACCATCGATGAAAATACGGATGATTTGTCCGGAAATCGTATCTTTCTGAGTTATCATACCAACTAACTCCGATGAAACAGCAGATGAACCGATAATCCAAGAATGATTCCCATTGGTTTAATGGGCATAAACATTGTAACGGACAAACCGGTGAGTGCTCCGCCGATGCACATCAAGTAGCCTTGTGGCGCCCCATAATCTTCTGAAAACATTTTTAACCCTTTCGAAGCATTGAATGCTCCGAAGAAAAAGCGATAACAGCAAGCGCTTGTAAACTTATGATTAATCCGAGCATATAAAGTTCCTTTCTTTTAAACAATTAATGGTTCAATCATGAATGAAGTGAAATATCGAAAATAGTGCCAATGTAATAATCGCTGCAATCGTCATACTAAACAAATAAGACAGTGGAATGTAATCCTTTTTCTTCATGATTCATTTCAGCTCGCGACAATATAACACTATGCTGATAAACCAAGCTACTAACGAGAGAGGATAGTAAAGAAATAGCAATGGAATTGTACCGAAAGAACAGAGTATGCTCATGTAAATATAGTTATTTCCAGGCGTATTCTTTTTCTAAACTAGCTATTAAGCTAACCGCTAAAGTTTAATAGGAGTAACCGATAATCATGTATATTAAGTTATATAAAACATCCAATTCAAAGCCTATCATCAAAGGACCTCCTTTCTATCCATCATGCATTAAGTAATAGCAGAAAGACTGCAATAAGGGCTCCGAAAGTTACAATAATAAAGTAAAACGTTGGATTGGAATCATCGTTTGCTTCATGATTCTTTTTAGCTCCGATGAAAATACAATACCAGTCCGCCAATCCAGAAGTCACTATTGAAAGCGGATAGGAACCGAATAGCGTGGAAGGGTGATGATGAGAACAGAGTGCGCTAAAGGAAAATATAGTCGTTTCCAGGCGTATTCTTTGTTCTGAAAAAAGCGAATAAATTGAAGAGAGTGTAAATAGTACTGAGTACTAGAGAAAAATAACTTTATTAATAAATCCCACATAAAAAAATCCTCCCTAAGATGCAAACCGCATTAAACAAGCGCCAATCCGAGCGTGAGAAGGACTGCGATGGTGATGCGGATAGCGTGATGTGATTTGTTGATGTTTCCTTTTTCTTTTCCGTTCTTGTATGCTCCCACGCAGCAAAGCGTTGCCCCAAGGATCCATGTAAGGAATGGAATTCCAGGTAACACTGCGAGTAATGGGATTGTAGGAAGTGCGATAAGTCCGCCTACAAAAACGAGGATGTTTCCTGTTGTTTTGTCTCCTTTTAGAAGAGCGGCTCCTCCTGCAAGTAGATGGATGAGCGCGAATGTGACGATAAAGAAACTAAGAATAAAGAAGATGATGAATACATAGCCCATATGAGGCCCTCCTTGTTAAGCGATAATCATTAAAAATGTAATAACGAGTGCAACGATGGCACGTGCTTTGTTTGGGTCTTTAATTTTATCTGGAAATGGATTTCTATTGACAAAGCAGACAACAAACTCAAGCATTTGGTTTTCTGTTTTATAGGATTTTTCGTGCTGGTTATTCCAATAAGACGCGTATAACATAACTGCCCACGCGATTATCCAGAAGATATATCCAGTGACTGATTTTTCGTAAATCAAACGGACGGAATGAAGAGCAGTGACTCCTCCAAAGAATAGTAGGAAGTTTGCAAGTGAATATTTTGCGTTCCAATCGTATCAGACTCCAACGCTAATGAATGGTAATAGGTAAAATAAGGCGATGGAATTGATGATAACGTGCATAGAATTCTCCTTTAAGTTGATAGTATTCAGTATAAATTGCTCCTTGTGTTTTGTCAAAATCCGGTGGGTGCGGTAAACTAAGGAGACAATGAAAAGAGTGCCGAGATGAAATTACTACTATCGCCTGCAAAGGAAATGAATTGTGACGCATTAGAGAAACGCGACTGGGAAGTGAGCCCGGCTGCTACAAAAGTGGTCGAAGCCATGAGTGCCGTGCCTGAAGAGGACCTCTCTCGTGTGCTAGGGGTCAAGGGAAGTTGCTCGACGAAAATACGGCGTTCATCGAAGGATGGAAGGTGGCCGGGCTGCGCCTGCCATCGAACTCTACAACGGACTGGCCTTTCGCTGGTTGAAGCAAGTAGAGGATGGAAGGACGGATTGGATTATGGAAGCGAGCATGTGCGCATCTTGTCTGCACTATATGGAGCTGTGGCGCCTGATGCTTATGTGAAGCCGTATCGCCAGATATGCTGCGACCATTGCGCGTGGACGGAAAGAGCTTGAAGGCTTACTGGAAATCGGAGTGGGCCGAGTTGTTCGAAGAAGGGGAAACGGTGGTCAACTGTGCTAGTGATGAGTTCAGCACGTTACTCGACCGCACGCGTTACAACTGGATTGATGTGGAATTTTACGAACGCAAAGACGGCACGTTGAAACAACACTCTACGACGTCGAGGGCGCGGGTTGCTGATGGGGTTTGCAATGCGCGAACAAGTAACAGACGCAAACGGTTGGAGCTTTGGCGAAGACGGATTTGTGTTTGACGCTGGGAACTATCAACACCAAAGCTGTTGTTGTGAGATAAAAATAGAGAGGTGGGACAAAGTGTCTTACTCTGCTCTTTGTATTTCTCCTGTGCGACATAGAGCTTGAATCGCGTCGCAAGCGTATTGTCCAACGCCTTTGCCGTATTTATCCAGGTTCGTTCCTGAACTCTTCGTTTTCGCGTAGCCGAATCCGATGTGAGAAGACATCGATCGAGCAGTCGAAGGCATAAGTGCACATGTGTTGGTGGAGTTGTTTGGCTAAGTCCACGTTTTTCGGCGACAGCTGTTGCTGGTAGGCCTTTTCTTCGATATTATCCGCAGAATAAGAAGAAGATTTTCATTGAAGCACGTCCACTAGATTTCTTCTGCCTTTTGTCTAGCCTCGGCCTCGTTCATCACGGTTTCGCCGTATTTTTCAGTCGCGGCCTGTTTATATTTCTCGTTATCTTTGAAGGTGAAACCTTTGAATTTTTCTTCGGTTGTCATCGTCATTTTCCTTTCTGTAGACGCAATCGTCTTTTCTAATGTCGATTAATGTTAGAGACGGTCTTTTTCTTTCTGCATTAAACTTCAATTGATGTTTTCAGTGTGGGCAACAGATCATCCTCGTTTTCTGCTTCATCAGGGATTATCTCTTTCAGTGAAAATCCCAAATATTTATAGTAGAGAATCGTCTGCAATTGGAAAGCTCCTCGTCGCTGTAGTAGCGATATCCATTTTTCCTGTTTCTTCGGGAAAGCAATCCAATTTCGTCATAGTGATGTAAAGTGCGCCGATACACCACTGATTTCACTTACTTGCTTGATTAAATACATAACCTCAACTCCTAACATTAGATAGTTTAACCTATACGTTACGTCAGAGTCAACCTTTTCTCTTCTTT
>BNJU01000691.1_pt1 | contig 79553 bp, 86 predicted proteins | sample 8539281 | NCBI WGS metagenome assembly BNJU01 (sample SAMD00202456, study PRJDB9452) | human saliva metagenome | isolation source: human saliva | place: Japan
TCTATTACTACGAATTAGGAAAGGAATGTAATTCTCGGCGTATCATCTTCGTCAAGGTCGATTCTGTCTATTGTCTGTTGCCAGAATTGCCGTCGCTGTTCTCTGGTCATCTTCTCGTAATACGGACGGATGCCACCGGGCAGATAATAATTAAGCGGAGTAGAGGGCTGTATCTTCGGCGTTTCTACTTCGGCGATGGCAGCCGATAATTCCGCGTGAGTCTTTTTATATTCATCAAGGTCGATGAGTTCATTCAAGAACAGTTCTTTTAGCCGTTCTAGCTTACGTTTCAACTTATCAACGTCAGTTGTGACCGGTTGCTGTTTTTGCTTCTTCTTAACCGAATACTGGAAGTCTTTATATGCTTTGTCGAAGGAGTCAAGAAGTGATTCTTCAATTTTTTTCTCAGCGACTCGTCCGCGGTGGGTGCATGCCTTAAACGGCGAAACACTCTGCGGACACTGATAATAGTAGTACGTCTTGCCGTTGTTCTTACCGACGCACCCAATGCCGTTATACGGATGACCGCACATCGGACAACGAATAAGCCCCGTGAACAGGAATATCCGTCCGGTCGGTGTCCGCTTAATTAGTTTCTTAGACTTTATTATTTTTTGAGCTTTATAAAAAATATCTTCCGTGACTAGCGGCTGACAGAAGTTGTCATCGCCATGGGATCGCCCTATATACCGTTCATTCTTCAGCACATGACTAATGCTGGCATACGTATAATAAAAGCCGTGACCGCACATCCAACGAGCCGCTTCAGTGAGGTTTTGAGTCTTTACGAAGTGCTCAAAAAGCGGTTGTACGTACTTGGCATTTTCATTCGGTACGAGCTTCTTGTCTTGGGCGCTGTAGCCGAACGGTATCTTACCGCTACATATTTCGTGCCTTGCCCGCTTCTGGGCGAAGACGAAATGAATACGGTCGCTTGTCATGTCTGACTCGTTCTGTGCGATTGAGAGCTTAATGTTCAGCATAAGCCGCCCGTTCGTTGTGGTCGTATTGTAGTCTTCTTGAGTCGTTTCCCAGTCTACGTTATGCGTATCTAAAATCTCTTGAGCTTTGTAATAATCTTTTACTGACCTAAACCAACGGTCAAGCTTAATAAAGAGAACCCGGTCGATTTTATTCTGTTTAATATCTTCTATCAATTGCTTAAAAGCTCGGCGGGAAAACGGCTTCTTCCGTGCTGACGCTCCGTCGTCTGTGTATACTCCGACTATATTATACTTATGGTTATCAGCGTAGGCTCGAAGGTCGGCAAGCTGTGCGTCAAGGGATAGCCCTTGCCGTGCTTGCTCTTCAGTGCTTACCCGTATGTATAGGGCTACTCGTTTATTCTTCATATTGGTCTCCGCGTATAAGTAAACCCCGCACAAGCGGGGTCTTTTTTTAATGTATAAGATTGTTGCACCGAGGACAGCTGTCGGCGTCCTTCGGGGCTCTATAGTGACACGTCGGGCACTCGACTGTTTCGGCTTCAGCTTTGGCGATTTCTTCGGCCGTCGGCTGAGGAATGTCTCGCTGACAATGGGGGCAGACCACGGCACCGGGCTTTACATATTCCTTGCAGAACGGGCACTCTTTATATCCTTGAGCCTTCTTTTCTTCCGCAATCGCTTTCATGTCTTTCGATATTACGAGGGAGTGAATAAGTGCGACGATGAAGAGGCAGGCCCCGTATATCCACCATAAGAAAAAGTTTCGGCCTTTTGAACTGGCGATAAAGGCCGGGATTACGCCGATAACGCAGGCGATAATTAAGTACTCCATAGGATCACGTTCCTTTCTTATTCGTTGGGCTTTATGCCCGCTAACGCCGCGGTAATTACTTGTTGAAGCCCCGCCTGTTGCAGCCGGTCGAGGACATATGGCTTTCCATTATAGTCAAATGCACCGGTCGAAATGATTCGCCAAATATCTCGCTCTTTAAGCGTCGCCCCCCTGAATGGCTGAACCATCTGCTAACGTAATTACCTCTTTCATGGGAACGTCATAGCCCATAAGCCATCCAGGGTCGACCTGTAGCGTGTCCGCTATAAGCTTTATGCGATTCTGATTTGGCATATATTCCCCCTTCAGGTATGCACTAATCGAAGGTCTACCTATATCAGCTTTTTTGCTTAGTTCAGATTGTGTCAGTCCCGCATGAGCTAATGCGTGCCTCAGTCGTTCGCTAAATGTTGAAACTTTCATTGCGATACCCGCTCCTTTCTTAGTCCTTATAATACGGGGTTTTATCCAAAAAAGCAACACGCTGTACAGAAAATTAAGAAAAATTACAACAATTATAAAATTTATACTTGACCTGACTACATAACTGTAATACACTATACATAAAGTTAAGATTTTGTAATGGAAAGAGGTGAAGTGCTAATGTATGACTACCGTAAACTGCGGGGAAAGATCAAGGAGTGCTATGACACGCAAAATGCGTTCGCCGAGGCCCTGGGAATTAGTAAAAGTGCACTATCGGCGCGGCTTATGAGCAAAACGAGCTTCTCGCAGAGTGAAATCATATTGTCCTGCGAGCTCTTGCATATCGAAGACTCGGATATTCGGGCTTATTTTTTTTACCCCTAAAGTTCAGGTTTAACGAATCTCAGTAAATAATATGCAAAGGAGCTGAATTAATTATGAGCCCGACCGAGGGGCAGTTCGTCAACTTCCGTCCTGAACGTCCTATAGAGGTCGCTCTCAACATTCTGTACGGGACGGACGACAGCGAATTCATAGTAGAAAGGAGTGACGTCAGTGACCATTCTTGTGAATCTGACGTGTGCGGTTGTCATCGCCACGATGATTCTCTTAATCATTAACGAAATTAAAAGGAGATAGCCATGAAAGACGAATCTATTTACGACGTCAGTAAGACCGCCGTCAGTATCATGAACACCTGCATTACTGAGACGGCGAAGGGAAGCGGTATCGAGATATACCGATACTACGCCGACCGAGTTATCATTGACGCGGTTATCGTAGCCGCCTTCAACAATCTCAATCGCTCGCCGTTATCTAGGCACTATCAGGTGATTCTGGTAGTCACCTTCGGCGATCGGTGGAAGTGGTTCATTCGCACCTGGGGGCCGATGTTCATCCGCAATCACATATCACTTGAGTCCGTCCGGTGGGACGAGGAGCTCAGGAAGGAGAATACGAAATGAGAACGACCGCCTTACAATCACCGCCTGACTGGGTGAATCATAAGTATTATGAACTGCAATCGACTTGTAAGTCAAGAACAATTCGACGCGAGTCTCACGGACCGCTCTACTATCTCAAGGAAGGGGCAGAAGTGGGGCTTGGGGTAGCGGTTATATACCTTATCGTAGCCCTGACAGCCCTCATTTGAAGGAGGTGATGAGATGAGTTGTGAGGACTGCCCGAACAGAGACTACTGCATTCCTGATGAATGCCTGGAACAGAAAAAGACCGCTCTCAGCGGCAACTGAGAACGGCCCAAATGTAAAAACATTTCAACAACATTATATCGCAAAAAGGAGTAATGCACAATGCAAACCAAAGATTTTAATTGCGTAAAAGCAAGTATAGACATCATCGTGGGACAGGCAAATAAAGAGATGCTGGGCAGATGAGATACAGCGATTTTATCGAGTCTAAGACAAAAATATCCGAGTCGCACGGTTTTACGGTAGACGCTGACTCGCTACACCCCGGGCTGTTTCCGTTTCAGCGCGATATCGTGCGCTGGGCGCTGGCAAAGGGCAGGGCGGCTATCTTTGCCGATTGCGGTCTCGGTAAAACGGTTATGCAGCTTGTCTGGGCGGATCAAGTGTGCAAGCACACCGAAAAGCCCGTACTGATCCTCGCCCCGTTGGCCGTTGCGGCACAGACCGCATCGGAAGCGTCTCGGTTTGGGCTATGGGCAAAAGTCGTCGAGTCGGGCAATGACATCGGCGCCGGTATCAATATCACAAATTACGAAAAGTTGGACAGGTTTGACACGTCCGTATTTGGCGGAGTTGTGTTAGATGAGTCGTCGATACTCAAGTCGTTTACCGGCAAAGTCCGGACGCAGCTTATTAACCGCTTTGCCCGGACGCCGTATCGGCTTGCGTGCACCGCAACGCCCGCGCCCAATGATTACATGGAGTTGGGCAACCACGCCGAGTTTTTAGGCGTTATGAGTCGTAACGAAATGCTATCGATGTACTTTGTGCACGACGGGGGAGAGACGTCAAAATGGCGGCTCAAGGGACACGCCGAAGATAGCTATTGGCAATGGATGGCAAGCTGGGCCGTCGTTATCGACAATCCTGCGCACCTCGGCTACGAGGATAACGGCTACGACCTGCCCGCACCTATTATCAACGAGATCATCGTGGACGGCGACGCACCGATAACCGATAAGATGACGCTGACACAGCGGCGTAACGCGCGCAGGGAGTCCCTAGCCGACCGCTGCAAGGCGGCCGCGGAGCTCGTTAACAGCTCATCAGAGCAGTGGCTGGTGTGGTGCGACCTAAACGCCGAATCGGAGGAGCTGCACAGGCTATGCGTCGGCAGTCAGCAAGTAAGAGGCTCCGATACAGCAAAGCACAAGACAAGCGCCATGCTGGGATTTAGTTTGGGGGTGCTCAAATGTCTTGTCACCAAACCCAGCATCGCCGGATTTGGGATGAACTGGCAGAGCTGCCACAACATGATATTTGTCGGGCTGTCGGATAGCTACGAGCAATACTATCAAGCCCTGCGACGATGCTGGCGATTCGGGCAGCGTAAGCCCGTCAACGTATATATCATCATATCGGCCAAAGAGGGGGCCGTTAAAGATAATATCGCCCGTAAAGAGGCGGACGCCGCTAAGATGAGACAGGCCATGCTGGCACTCACGCGGGACGCCGTACGGCATGAGCTGTCGGCAACGTGCCGCGTGATGGCTGAATATAAGCCCCGTGTACCGATGCGACTGCCGGCATGGGCGGAAATGGAGGCAAGTTAATGGAGGAGTTAAATTTACTGATTTACGTCGCACCTAAGTTCGCAAACTGCGACGACAGCTGTAAGGATGTCGAAAAAACGATACGCAAGCTCAAGATATTAGAGAGAGAGAGAGGCGGACATAAGTGACATCATGTAACGTACTGAACCAATACATATCTGACCGGGTGTCACTGTATAATGGCGACTCCATCGAGATACTGCGGGGCTTACCCGATGGTAGCGTACACTACAGCATTTTCTCGCCGCCGTTCTCGTCGCTGTACACGTACAGTAACAGCGACCGGGACATGGGCAACAGCAGCGGAGATGATGAGTTTTACACCCATTTTAGGTATCTTATCACCGAGCTTGCCCGCGTGATCATGCCCGGCCGACTCGTAAGTGTGCACTGCATGGACATTCCGCGGATGAAAAGCCGCGACGGCGTTATCGGGATCAAGGACTTTCCGGGCGAAATCATCCGGGCATTTGAGTCCGCCGGTTTTATCTATCACAGCCGCGTAGTCGTCTTTAAAGACCCGCTTGTCGAGGCAACGCGGACAAAGGCATTAGGGCTTATGCATAAACAATTATGCAAAGACTCGGCCATGTGCCGCATGGGCCTGCCCGACTACGTACTGACGTTTCGCAAGCCCGGCGACAACCCTGAACCGGTCGCACACCCGGATGGGCTGGATCGGTTTTACGGTGAGGATGAGCCCGAGGGCCGAAAAATCATACGCCCGAACCCCGATCCGGGTTTAGTCGACGCAAAACAAAAATACAATACGGAGCCGGTATATAGTCACCAGGTGTGGCGGCGGTACGCGTCACCGGTCTGGATGGACATCCGACAATCTAACACGCTCAATCGAGCGGCAGCACGGGATGACAAAGACGAGCGGCACATATGCCCGCTGCAGCTTGACCTGATCGCCCGTTGTTTGGAGCTCTGGACAAACTCGGACGACATTGTCCTTGATCCGTTTGCGGGTATCGGCAGTGTGCCCGTTGTAGCGCTGCAGATGGGCCGCAGAGCGCTAGGGTTTGAGCTTAAAGAGTCTTATTATCAACAAATGCTGATTAATTGTAAACAAGAGGAGGATAAAACAAATGATTGAGATTAAATTTGCAGGCAGTACACAAGACGTATTATCGGACATCAGGGAGCTGTTAAACGCAGTGACGGCAGCGCCCGTAAAGGCAACGACAAAGACTGAGGCTAAACCCACGACAGAGACGTCGGCACCTGCTCCGGCCACGTCGCCCGTTACTACTCAGCCGTCGCGGCTTGCGATGGCTGCTGAGTCGGCGCAAAGCCTTATGAATATTACTCAAGCGCCGAAAGTGGAAGCGGCTACAGTAGCTCCGACGGCACCTGTTAAGGAATACAAATTAGAAGAGCTCCAAGTAGCTATGCAGCCGCTTATTAACTCGAAGCTCTCCGAATTACAAGCCCTGCTTGCTAAGTACGGCGTTCCGAGTCTTGTGGAGCTGCCGAAAGAACGGTACCCCGAATTTGCCGCTGATTTGCGCGCCATGGGGGTACAAATCTAATGCCGACACAACACGCGTTATTATCCGCAAGTAGCGCGCACCGATGGCTACACTGCACCGGTAGCCCTCTTCTTGAGAAGGACTTCCCCGACAGCACGTCTGTATACGCACAAGAAGGTACGCTCGCTCATGAGCTCTGCGAGTTAAAGCTCATGGCCTATACGGGGGAAATAACAAAACGAAAGCTCACGAGTATGAAGAATAAGCTCATGAAGTCGGAGCTCTGGCAGCCTGAGATGGACAGTACATCAGAGGCCTATCTCGATTACGTCAAGGACATCACGATGAGCTACACCGTGAAGCCCGTCATACTCACCGAGAAAAAAGTCGACTTTAGTCGCTACGTACCCGAGGGCTTCGGGACGGCCGACTGCCTGATATTAGCCGGCGACACGCTGCACGTCGTCGACTATAAGCACGGTAAGGGAGTTGTAGTCGACGCGGATCACAATCCGCAGATGATGCTCTACGCTCTCGGTGCGATGAGCGAGCTGTCGCTCCTATACCGCTTCAAGTTCGTTCATATGACAATCGTTCAGCCGAGGGTCAATAACATATCAGAGTTCACGATGACCGCTGATGAGCTCACTGAATGGGGTGAGTCAGTCGTAAAGCCGAAAGCCGAAGCGGCCATATCGGGTAATGGCGAATTTGAAGCGGGTGATTGGTGCAGATTTTGCCGAGCGAAACGCCAGTGCAAGACGCGGTATGAGTCGAACGACTCATTATATCCTGAGCTATCTGAACGACACGACCCGAGGCTTATCACCCTTGCCGAACTTGGCGAATACTTAAAGCGAGGAAAAGACATGGCAGCCTGGCTTGAGGACATGAAGGAGTACGCCCTGTCCGAGTCTCTAGCCGGTGCCGAGGTACCCGGGTGGAAGGCTGTCGAAGGTCGGGGCAGTCGAGCGTTCACTGATACAGATGAAGCGGTCGATACGCTTATCAAGAACGGCATCGACGAAAGCGTTCTCTACGAACGCCGAGTGCTCACCTTGGCACAAATGGAAAAAGCCGTCGGCAAGAAGGCCTTCGGTGAGATTGTTGGGAATCTCGTCGTGAAGAACCCCGGTAAGCCGACACTTGTAGAAGAATCGGACAAACGTCCGAAGATAACTAATCAGCCGACAGCAGCTGACGTATTTAATTCTTAATTCATGGAGGTATCTATTATGTTTACGCCGAAAGCTACAGAAGTATTACTCAAGAATGTTCGCCTGTCCTATGTACACTCATGGAGCCGTACACAGGCGTTAACCAGTCCAAGCCGAAATATTCGACTACGATACTCTTACCGAAGTCGGACGTAGCTCAGAAGCAAGCCATCGATGCGGCCATTGCGGCGGCTATTGAAGAAGGCCGTCAGAAGTACGGCGCGAAGAGCGTACCGGCTAAGCCGAAGCAGCCTGTGTGGGACGGTGACGGCTACACTCAAAATGGTAAAGAGTTCGGCCCTGAAGCGAAGGGGCATTGGAGCTTCACCGCTTGGCAGGATGCGAAGTATAAGGTTGAAGTTGTCGATATGTCGGGCAATCCGATTACGGATCACACACAGGTCTACTCCGGTATGTATGCCAACGTTCTCGTTAACTTCTACTACTACGACAACCAGTCACAAGGTGTCGGTTGCAGTCTCGGACCGGTGCAGAAGGTTCGTGACGGCGAATCCTTAGGCGGCGCACCTATTTCAGCAGCTTCCGTGTTCGGAGCTCCGCAGGGGAAGTGCTGCCAATGTGTACGGCGGTGCAGACGCCGCTCCGCAGGTCAATCCTATCACCGGTCAGCCGATGTAGGCCTGTATGAGGCATCTAAACATTGACATAGAAACGTATTCGCCGAACGACATCTCGTTCGGCGTTTACAAATATTCCGAATCCGAAGAATTCGAGATATTACTGTTCTCATACGCTTATGACTTCGGGGAAGTTCACATTGTAGACCTCGTGTCAGGCGAAAAGATACCTGATGAGGTGGTTGTCGACTTACGGAATCCTGAGGTCATAAAGCACGCATATAACGCACAGTTCGAAATCACCTGCTTAAATCGTGCCGGTTATCAGACATTCGTCGAACAGTGGCGGTGCACGATGATTCATGGAGCATATCTGGGCTATCCGATGGGCCTGGCGAAACTTGGCAAAGCCCTAGGGCTTCCGCAGGATAAGCTCAAAGACAAGGCAGGGGCGGCACTTATACGGTACTTCTCGGTGCCGTGCAAGCCGACGAAGAAGAACGGCGGCCGCACGAGAAATCTACCGAAGCATGACCCTGATAAGTGGTTCGCCTACGGTATGTACAATATGCAGGACGTTGTGACAGAGATGGAGTGCTACAGAAGACTATCCGGGTTCCCTGTCCCTGAAGAAGTCGAAAAGCAGTGGCAAATTGATATCCGTATGAACGCTGCGGGGGTCGGCATTGACCGACAGCTTGTAGACGGAGCCCTTACAATCGACGAAGAGAACAAGAAGGCGCTCCTAGAAGAGGCCTATGAGCTGACGGGGCTCAGCAATCCGAACAGTCGGAATCAGCTGCTCGACTGGCTGAATTCCAACACGAATCTAGAGCTTGAGAAACTTACGAAGGACTCAGTAGCCGCAGCCATGGCTGACGCCGACGACGTAGCAAAGAAGGTACTTACTATTCGCAAGAAGCTTGCCAAGTCGTCCGTATCGAAGTACGAGATGATGGCAAGCGCCACGGGTAATGACGGCCGCCTGCGTGGCACGCTACAGTTCTACGGGGCGAACCGTACCGGACGGTGGGCAGGTCGCCTCTTACAGGTACAGAACCTTCCCCGTAATTATATAGTGAACCTCGATATCGCCCGTGACCTCGTCAAGAAGGCGGACCGAGTAGGCTTGGGACTCTTATTCGGAGACATCTCCGATACGCTCTCACAGCTCATTAGGACGGCCATTATTGCAAAGGAAGGCTATACGTTATGTGTAGCCGACTTCTCTGCGATTGAGGCGAGAGTTATCGCATGGCTGTCCGGCGAGACCTGGCGACAGAAAGTCTTTGCTGAAGGCGGCGACATCTACTGCGCGTCGGCATCTTCCATGTTCGGCGTGCCGGTCGTTAAGCATGGCGTAAACGGCCACCTGCGGCAGAAGGGCAAAGTAGCAGAACTGGCCCTCGGCTATCAAGGCGGCGTGAATGCTCTTAAGGCTATGGGGGCCCTCGACATGGGGCTCACCGAAGAAGAGCTGCCGAATATCGTAGAGCTCTGGCGGCAGGCGTCTCCGAAGATTAAAGAGCTCTGGTACACAGTCGAAAAGGCTGCCGTGTATACGGTTACGACCGGTAATCCGATGACGCTTGAACACGGCATTACGTTTCGCCTGGAAGTCGACCCGTTCTACGGCTATCGGTATATGACGATTGAACTGCCGTCGGGGCGTAAGCTCTTCTATCCTGATCCTCACATTAAGCTGAATAACTTCGATAAAGAAGCGGTGCACTTCAAGACTCAGCTTAATAACGCTTGGGTTACAGAATCAACTTACGGGGGTAAGCTCGTCGAAAATATCACACAGGCCGTCGCTCGTGACTGCTTGGCGCTTACGCTGATGCGGCTATCGAAAAACGGCCTGCCGGCTATTATGCACATTCACGACGAAGCGGTCATCGAGGTGCCGAAGGACGAGGCAGACGATTATCTTGATATCGTTGAGAAGACGTTTGCACTTCCTATCCCGTGGGCTGAGGGCCTAATGCTTACGGCCGCAGGATTCACCAACGATTACTACATGAAGGATTGATAGATATGAATACCGATAAAAAAATATCAATCAGCATAGGCGCGAGCCGATGGTCTAAGCAGTGGACGCAAACGACGATGATGTGGTCCGAACTGTGCGCCCGCCTAAAGACCCCCGTACGAACGGAAGAGACGGTCGAAGAGTACCACAAGCTGAAGAAGGCCGACCAGGGCAAGCTCAAGGACATCGGGGGCTTTGTCGGCGGTACGCTTAGCGGTCTTCAGCGTAAGGCCATTAATGTGACGGGTCGTGACCTCATCACACTGGACCTTGACACGATACCGCCCGGGGGCACTGATGACGTACTTCGAGTCTTAGGGCTGCTCGGTATGACATACGCCGTCTACTCGACTCGGTCTCATACGGAGCACCGTCCGAGACTTCGAATTGTCATGCCGACAGATAGGACGATGACACCTGAAGAGTACGAGCCTATCGCTCGTAAGGTAGCCTCACATATCGGTATCGACATGTGCGACGGCACGACGTTCGAAGCGTCACGGCTCATGTACTGGCCGAGTTGTCCGAAGGACGCATCATACGTCTTTCGGACGGGCGACGGCCCGCTTATCTCTGTAGATGCGGTGCTCGCTGAGTATGAAGATTGGCACGACATAAGGTCTTGGCCGCAGGTGCCGGGGCACGAAGCGGACCAGAGAGAACGGCAACTACTCTCTAAGCAAGGCGATCCGAAGTCGAAGCACGGCATCGTCGGAGCGTTCTGCCGGGTCTACGGCATACGGGAGGCTCTCGATGAATATTTACCGCACGCGTATACGACAGTTGAAGGCTCATCGGACCGTCTGACCTTTGCGACAGGCTCAACGGTAGCGGGGGCGGTTATCTACGACGATGGCCAGTTCTTATATAGCCACCACAACACCGACCCGTGCTGCGGTCAGCTCGTGAACGCCTTTGACCTCATGCGGCTCCATAAGTTCCACGACCTGGACGATGCGGCCAAAGACGGCACGCCCGTACATAAGCTGCCGTCGTATGCGGCTATGAGTAAACTGGCGATGCAGGATACGGCGGTCGTAGCTGAATTAAACGCCGCTAGAGCCCAGGAGTCAGCGCAGAACGTTTTCGCTGACCTCATACAGAAGGAAGAGAAGGGCAAGCAAGAGATTACGGACCTTAATCCGAACGCGCTTACTGATGTCGAGTGGATGAAGACTTCGACATTACGATATGACGACAACGGACGAGTAAAGAGTACGCTTGATAACATGCTCAAGATTCTCGTACATGACCAGGCGCTTTCGGGACGAATCGCTTTTGACCGTTTCGCGTCAAGGTACGTGGCCAAAGGGGCCTTGCCGTGGAACATGCAGCCAGGTACGAGGCTTTGGACGGATGCCGATGATGCGGGACTTCGGTGGTACTTAGAGAATAAGTACGACGTGACCGGTCGAGATAAGGTACAAGATGCGATGATCATGTGTGCTGAACAGAACGGCTTTAACGAAGTCCTGGATTACTTGAATGGTCTTACGTGGGACGGCGTCGCTCGCCTCGATACGCTCTTCATCGACTACCTCGGCGCCGAGGACAATGTCTATACTCGAGCCGTTGCTCGAAAGTCCTTTACGGCGGCCGTGGCGCGGGCCTATGAGCCCGGATGCAAGTATGACACCATGCCGATTCTTATTGGCCGACAGGGAGCGGGGAAAAGTACCCTAATCCGTACCTTAGGGAAGAAGTGGTACGCTGACGGCCTTTCTACATTTGAAGGAAAGGAAGCGGCTGAGAATATCCAAGGAAAGTGGATTATAGAAGCGGGAGAAATGGCGGGATACACTAAAGCCGAAGAGAACGCATCAAAGCAGTTCTTATCGCGGCAAGTAGATGTGTTCCGTCAGGCATACGGCAGACGGACTCAGGAATACCCGAGACGGTGCGTGTTCTTCGGCAGTACGAATCAGTATGAATTTATGAAAGATATCACCGGAAACCGCCGCTTCTGGCCGATTGACTTAGAATCACAGAAGCCTACAAAGTCCGTGCATAGCAATCTCCCTGGGGAAGTGGACCAGATATGGGCCGAGGCGGTCGTGCGGTACCGTGGCGGTGAGTCGCTAATTATCGAAGATAATGAAGACGTACTGCGATTAGCCGAAGCGGCGAGAGAAACGCACATGGAGTCAAACACGAAGGCGGGTATCATCAACGAATTCCTACTTCAGAAGGTGCCGAAGAACTGGAACACGATGAACCGTTCAGCCAGACGTACGTACTTAACGATGGGCGGCCATACCCCAAGCGAGGACCTCGAATACCGCGATCGTGTGTGCGCGGTAGAGGTGTGGTATGAGTGTTCGGGCAAGACCCGGCCCGAATGAAGAAGAACGAAGCCAGAGAGATAAACCAGATTCTCCTAGACTCACCGTACACTCAAGGCGGCAGTAAGATATTCCGGTTCGGAGAATATGGGCGGCAAAGGGGCTTTGCGATTAACGAGAGCAAGCTTCAATAGTAATGTTCACATTCTCAATTACGGCGTGCACGTTCTCATTTATCTGTTCACATTCTACCCGTTTTTGTTCACATTCTAAATGTGAACAGATTTTAAGAATGTGAACAAAAAATGTGCACAGAAAAACCTAGTACCTATCTATGTTTATAGGTATTTGTTCACAGTGTTCACAATAATTAATAAAAAGGGTAAAAGAAAGGCTGTAAAGGAAATTAAAGGATATATACACCTCTATACAGCCTTTATACGGACCCTCATATACGCGCGCGTGAGAGAACGTGCACAGACTAAAAACGGGAGGAAAAACATGTGGGAGAAAACGATAGAGAAGAAACTGGTCGACGGGGTGAAGAACCTTGGCGGTAAGGCGTATAAGTTCGTATCCCCCGGAAACGTCGGAGTACCTGATCGGATTGTTGTGTGGCCGAACGGGAAGATTGACTTTGTCGAATTAAAGACCGAAGCGGGGGTACTGTCCAAGGTACAGAAGTTACAGATACGAGCCCTCGAGGCACGACGGTGCGAGGTCCGTGTCTTGTACGGAGCAGCTGCCGTTAAGGAGTACCTACGGCACGGAGCGGCTAACTATGGACTTTAAGCCGCATCCATATCAGGCGTACTGCATTAATAGGGTTATCGGTCAGAAGAAGCTAGGGCTGTACCTCGACATGGGTTTAGGCAAGACGATTATCACACTGCAAGCCATATACGAATTAAAGTATTGCCGATTTACCGTGAAGAAGGTCCTTATCATCGCCCCGAAGAAGGTAGCTGAAGCGACATGGCAACGGGAAGCGGCAAAGTGGAGCGGCCTTGGTCTTCTTCGAATCTCGACCGTCCTCGGAACGCTTAAGGAACGAACGACGGCCTTACAGACGGATGCCGACGTCTACATCATCAATCGAGACAACGTCGTGTGGCTGACGGACTATTATAAGAACGCATGGCCGTTCGATATGGTCGTCGTCGATGAGTCAAGTAGCTTCAAGAATCATCAGGCGAAGCGGTTCAGGGCTTTGGCTAGAATGTACGACCACATCGACCGTATGGTGTTACTTACCGGTACACCGACGCCGAAGGGGCTTATCGACCTGTGGGCTCAGGTGTATCTCATCGATAAAGGCGAATCTCTCGGAAGAACGTATACAAGCTTTCGCGACCATTACTTTGAACCCGACCAGAGGTCACACACGGTCATCTACAGCTATAAGCCGAGAGAACACGCCGAGGAAGATATCATGAAGGCTATATCTCCGATATGCATATCGATGAAGTCGGAAGATTATCTGACCTGCCGCCCGTTATCAGCGACATCGTGCCGGTACAGCTTGACGCCAGGGCGAAGAGAGAATACGACACGATGGAACGGGAGATGGTCCTTGAGCTTGTAGATGATGAAGAAGATATTACGGCGGCATCGGCGGCGGCTTTGTCAACTAAACTTCAGCAACTGGCGAACGGGGCCGTCTATGATGAGAATCGAGGCGTTCATGAGATTCATAACTGCAAGATTGAAGCCTTTAAGGAGCTTATCGAACAGCTAAACGGTAAGCCGGTGCTGGTGTTCTATAACTTCAAGCATGACCTTGAGCGGATGAAAAAGAGCCTTGCTAAATCAAGATTAGTCGTGAAGGAGCTTAAAGGAGCGACGGAAGAGCGAGAATGGAACGAGGGAAAGATAGACGTACTGCTTGCACACCCTGCCAGTACGGCATACGGACTCAATCTTCAAGACGGCGGCAATCACGTTATATGGTTCGGGCTTAACTGGAGCCTGGAATTATACCAACAGGCGAATAAACGGCTACACAGGCAGGGACAAAAAGAGAAGGTCATCATTCATCATCTCATCAGCATCGGGACGAGAGATGAGGATATGATGGCGGCCCTAGAGCAGAAGGCCGACGCACAAGAGTACGTATTACAGAGCCTAAAGGCACGAATTGATAAGGTGAAAGGAGAACAAAAACATGAATAGCATTCAAAAGAAATTGGTGAGCAGCATATATAAGTTGTGGGAAGCGGCACAGAAAGACGGCGAACAGTTCCGCGTTCAGGATATTCCTAACGTAGGACTTGTGGCCGTATCATCGCACGTCCTCATACGGCTGCCGAAGGATTGCCCGCATCCGTTTAGGGCGGACAAAGAAGAAGCCCGGATAGCAGATGTTATAAAGGGCTGCTTGACCGGTAAGGACTCCGTAACAGCCTTCGATACCGGAGATATGAGTACCTTCGGTCGAAACCTAGTTGCAAAGAAGATTGCCTACGGTACAGACGGTAAGTCGGTCTTCGTGAGTAAGTACTTGTTTGCCTTCACGCCGCCTTCCGTGGATCATCTGGACCTATATAGGGGCATCCTAATTCGAGTATATGTAGAAGGTGAAGAGCTGCCGGTAATGGGCTTCACTATATACCGTAATCCGGAGGACCGATAATGACGAACATAACAAGAAGCCCCATAAACGGGCAGATTGAGGCTGACGATATTAAGAGCCCGAACCACTACACATGGCGAGGTCGTGAGTGCGAAAAGATTATAGGGGATATTACGAAAGGTGCCGAAGGCAAGGAAGCCTACTATCTCGGGGCTGTCGTGAAGTACCTATACCGATACCCCAAGAAGGGTACACCGCTTAAGGACTTAAGGAAGGCAAAGCAGTACATCGATATGCTAATTAAGCTGAAAGAGGGGTCGTAATGATGGGCGAGGTGACGACAACATGAAATACGTTGGCGTAATACTTGGGTTTAACAACACGCTTTTTACGGACACTACCCATTTTAGCGTTGGGAAAATCTACCGAGCTAAGTTCGATGAGGATGACCTCGGGCCGTTAGACTACGTCAAGAGTAGTCAAATTGTTCTCGTAGACACGGGCCGCGGCTTCTTCGCCGGTCGTATTGTGAGGAGGTCGAGCAGCGGGTTTAGCGAAGAAGATGTTACTCTCCAAGTAATTGACTTACTTTACACCAAGTAATATATCGATATGCTGATTAAGTTGAAGGAGGTACAGCATGAATGCGAAGGAGTATCTTGAATACGTTCGCAGTCTTGACATCAGACTACGGATGAAGGACGCACAGATATCACAGCTTCAACGAGATATCTGCTGCATACAAGCGCTTGACTACACGAAGGACCGCATCAGTGGTGGTAGTCCTGTCGATATCTCTGATAAGATCGCAAGGCTCGACGAACTTATTCGAGCGGCGAACGAAGAGTGGGATGAGCTAATTAATGAGCGAGAAAGGGCGAATGCACGCATTCGTAAACTCGAGAGTATTAAGCAGCAGGAGGTTCTGACAAGACGATTCATCTATAACGAGAAGTGGGAGGTCATCGCGGTGAAGATGAACATCACATGGCAAAGCGTGTGGGAAATTGTATTACCGAGCCTTGAAAAGTTTTCAAAAAATTTTTGAGGGGGTTGATTAAATGTCCAATGCTTGACATGGTATACTGTAGAAGTAAAAAGTGCGTAAAGCACTACTAATATTCTAATGTAGTTTTATTTTACAGGCCGGTGGCATCTACCTCCAAGATGCCACCATTTTTATTTGAGCCATGATGAGGGGTTTATGACCGAACACAAGACACAAGTACATTGCTGCTGTAAGTCCTGCCTCAACAATAACAAAGGTACATGCTCTGCTAACGCAATCCGAATCGGCGGGACGGGTAGATGTAAGTGCTATGTGGCAGCCAAAGACGTCATGAACACATCTCGTTATGGCTCACGGAGGTGATCCGATGCCCAGGAAGAGTATGCACGTGTGCTTCTATCCCGGTTGCCAAGAGCTTACGAGAGAACGATATTGTGAGAAACACCGCAAGACTTCATACGACGACCGAAGAGAAAGCGCGGCTAAAAGAGGGTACGGGTCGAAGTGGGCGAAAGCCCGACTTGCCTTTTTGGCTGAGCACCCGACGTGTGAGTGTGAGCGGTGTAAGGCATCAGGGCAGCCGCTACCCGCGGACGTGGTGGACCATATTGTTCCGCATAGAGGGAATCAGAAGCTGTTCTGGGATACGAAGAATTGGCAAGCTATGAATCATGTATGTCATAATCGTAAGACAGCGAGAGAGGACGGCGGCTTCGGCAACCGTTCTCATAATTGAGAAATATAATTTTAATTGAGAATGAGAAGAGGCCCCCCGGTCAAAAAAGTTCTGAGGCACGAAGCCCAGACCGTGGCGGTCTCTTCTTTGTAAAAACTTCGTGAAATGATAGGGAATCTGAGAAAGGAGGATGGCGCTATGGCAGGACGACCGGCTAAGCCGATTGAGCTTCATCTGCTCAACGGGAACAAAAGGCACCTTACGAAGGCCGAAATTGAACAGCGAAAAAAGTCCGAAGTAAAGCTCGGTGAACATAAACTGGTTTGCCCTTCGTATGTTCGCCAGGACAAAAACGCTTATAAAAAGTGGAAAGAAATCGTCAAGCTCTATAAGGATATCGACTTCGTAAGCTCGGCGGACGTTGGGCTGATGGCCCGATACTGCATGGCGTTCTCCGAATATATCAATCTCACCGAACACCGAAAGGTCTGTGCGACAATCCGAGTCGACACTGGGAACGGAGAGGACGTCGATATGGTGAAGGCCTTGGAAGGGGAAATATTCTCCGAAGACGGCGGCCAAGATGTTCGAGAAGATTGAGTATGTATTCTCGGTGTCGGGAGTGATTGCCGTTGATAAGGCACTGAACGCCAAGATGTCAGCACTCGTTCAAATGGAAGACCGACTGTTCCTTAATCCTTTGGCCAAGGTCCGGAACATTCCGAAGAAGGAAGTGAAGGAAGAAGATCCCCTGGCAGGAAAGGGGTTCGGTAATGTATGACGCTTACCGACGAACTCATTCAATACAGCAAGGACTGTATAGCTGATACTAGGCACGTCTGTCAGAAACACCGATGGGCGTGCGAACGGTTCCTCAACGATTTAAAAAATTCAGGAACGAAAGACTTCCCTTATATCTTCGACGAGGAGAAAGCTTTGAGATTCTTCGAATGGGCCGCACTTCATAAACACACGAAAGGCGTTCTTGCAGGAGAGCCTATCGAGTTTACTCCAATACAGAGATTCATCTTCGGTAACGTGTACGGGTGGGTACACCAAGACACAGGACTCAGACGGTTCCGCAAGGCCTACTGGCAGGTAGCCCGGAAGAATGCAAAGTCACAATCACTGGCAATCGTCGGCGATTATGAGCTTATGGCTCTTGGTGAGCCGATGAGCGAAGTCTATATCGGTGCGACGAAGTCGATGCAGGCCAAGATTATATACAATGAAGTCGTGGCCATGCTGAAGCGGTGCCCGCTTCTTAAAGGTAAATGGCATGAATCGTACGGAGTCATTCGTCATCCGAAGAGCGATTCAATACTTCGGGCTCTGTCGAAAGACGACGGGAAGACGGGTGATGGGCTTAACCCTCAATGTGGCTTAATCGATGAATATCACGCTCATCCGACCGATGAGATTCTTGAAGTTATAAACACCGGTATGGTTGCCAGACGGCAGCCGCTTCTTTTTATTATCACGACGGCAGGTACGAACTTCGGCGGTCCTTGTTACCGAGTTGAGTACCCGCTCGTCGAGAAGATACTCGACCCGTCGCTCGACTTCGATGTAGCCGATTACTTCTGTATGGTCAATGAGCTTGACCGAGACCAGGAAGGTAATCTTATTGACGACGTCAAAGATGAAGAGTGTTGGGTGAAGGCCAACCCGATAGCGGCGACTTATCCCGAAGGCCTGGCGAATATTCGCAGTAAGTTAGCCTCGGCTCTAGAGAGCCCAGAGAAAATGGAGTCATTCCTTACCAAGAACATGAACCTATGGGTCAACCAGTCAGCTATGTCGTATATGGACATGGCGAAATGGAAGGAACGCGGGGCGATTACGAAGATACCGGTCGACCTGTACGGTAGATCCGCATACGTCGGCATTGACCTATCGAAACGAATCGACCTTACGGCGGCAGGCATTATAGTACCAATCGACGTTGACAGTGCGGTCCAGTACGTAGTCAGGGCACACGGGTTCATTCCTGAGGATACCGTCGCTGTACACGAGAAGACCGATAAGGTCCCGTATCGTACCTGGGCGAAAGCGGGGTACCTTACGATTACACCAGGAGACGTCGTCGACTACCGCTTCATTGAGTCGTGGATACATGAGACGACCGACGACCTCGGCGTGAACGTGAAGGAGCTGTGTTATGACCCTTACAACGCGACGCACTCGCACAAGATTTCGATGCTCAGGGCATTACGACTGTAGAAGTTAGACAGGGTATGCGAACCTTGTCCGAACCGACGAAAGCGTTCCGGGAAGAAGCCTATCGAGGGAACATTCTTCATGAACCGAATCCGCTTCTCGACTGGGCGGTCAGCAACGCAGTTACGAAACGTGACCACAATGAGAACATTATCCTCGATAAAGAAAAGTCGACAAACCGCATCGACCCGATAGCGGCAGTCATTAATGCCTTCAGTCGAGCACGCGTTACGGCCGAAGAAGATATGAGCGACTATGTACTGTCCGACGACTTTAGCCTATAAAGGAGAAACCAATGACAATAATCCGAAAATATATCGATGACCTATTGCTTATAACGGGCTTCATCTTGTTGGTGATTGCCGGTGCATACGTAAGCCCCGTGGTCGCTTTGTATACGGCGGCTGTTGAATGCTTATCTGGTGCGTACCTTATAAGCTATACGTACGGCCGAAGTAAAGGAGTAGATGACGATGTTCGTTCGTAACTGGATACAGAATCGAGGAGCGACAGGTCAGCTCTTTACGGGCGGCGACAGCGGCACCTTGTCGAACCCTGCACAGTGGCTCATCGATGCCATAGGCGGCGGCTCGACCGTGACGCCTGAGAAGGCAGCGAAAAACTCGAACGTCTCGGCGTGTGTGTCGATACTCGCTGATGACGTCGGTAAGCTGCCAATTCACACCTTTAACAAACAAAAGAAAGACCTCGGTATGGCGCATCCCGTTGCTAAGCTGCTGTATGAACGTCCGAACCCGTTCATGTCGGCCTTCGTCTTCAAACAGACGATTCAAGGGCACGTAGGTATCTACGGCAACGGGATAGCTTATATAGAATGGGGCAAAGACGGATACCCCGCGGCATTATGGCCGCTCGACCCCGTGCGAACCTCTGTCGCTCTCGATGTATCGACAGGAAAGCTTCAGTATCGAACACAGAACGCACGAGGCGAAGTGTTCGACCTTCAGCCTGAAGATGTTCTTCACTTTAAAGCCTTCACGAAGGACGGCATCGTAGGTATACCACCATGGAAGACACTGGTCGATGAACTTGACAGTCAGAACGCGATAAAGTCGTTCATCAGTGACTTCTACCGAAACGGCACACTTTCGAGCGGGGTCCTTAAGACGGCGACAAAATTAAACGCCGAAGCCAAGCAGAAGATCCGAGAAGAATGGGAGAAATTAAACGCCGGCACGAACAACGCCGGTCACGTAGCTGTCCTTGACGTCGGCCTGGACTTCCAACAGCTCGGCATGCAACTTGACCAGGCTCAATTTCTTGATACACAGAAGTTCGGCATTACTGAAGTGGCTAAAGTCTACCGAGTGCCGCCTCATAAGTTGGCACAGCTCGACCGAGCTACATACGCTAATGCCGAAGCGATGGGGATCGATTATATCAAGACAACGCTCTTACCGATATTCACTCAGTGGGAACAGGAAATCAATTATAAGCTCTTTACCGATAAGGAAAGGGCTTCTTTTTATGTCAAATTCAACGCGGCCGCCGAGCTCCGAGGGGACAGTACCGCCCGCGCCGGATATTACCGAGACATGCTCAACAATGGTATCTACACCATTAATGAAATCCGTGAGATGGAAGAGATGGACGGCATCGGCGCTGACGGTGATAAACACTTCGTGTCGCTGAACTATACGACTCTCGAGAACCTCGGCAAGCCGATTGACACACCGCCGAAAGGAGGTGAGGGGGAATGAAGCGATTAAGTTGTTTTAATATTCGTAATGAGACGAAACGGTCCGCAGACGTCTACATTCACGGTGACGTCATTGATGATGATGCTAAGGCGTGGCTGTCGGACTACGACGGGAATACGTTCGCGGGGTACGTACTTCCGGTTGATGTACGAGATAGCCTCGAAGCGCTGAAAGGTAAGGACCTTACAATCTACGTCAACAGCGACGGCGGCAGTGTACCCGCAGGCATGGCCATTGCGAATATGATACGAAGGCATGACGGGCATACCGTCGGCGTGGTTGATGGGTGGGCGGCAAGCATTGCGAGTGTTATTTTGTTCGCATGCGATGAAATCAGAATGCCGAATAATACCTTCCTGATGATTCATAAGCCGAGCGCGGTCTGCTGCGGCGATGCCGACGACATGCTAAGAGTAGCGACTATGCTCGACACGGTCCAGGACGGCATTGAACAGGTCTATCGTAACAAGGCGAAAGATGGCACGACGGACGCGATGATTCACGACGCTGTAGAAGCTGAGACGTGGTACACGGCAGCCGAAGCGGCTGAGATGTTCGACATCACTGTTGAAGACACCGCCGTTCAGCTCGTAGCGTGCAGTAGAGGCCTTGGTTTTAAGCCATACCTGAAGCCGTGAAGGCGGCTAAGACCGCCATAGAAGAAAAGCCGACCGACAATACAGCTGAACGTATTCGTCGGCTTCAAATTGAATTAGAATTGCTTAAATAAGGAGGACAAAACCTTGACAGAAAAAGAAAGAGAATTGCGCCAGTTAATGGCCGAAAAACAGACTAACATTCAAAACCTTTTAGCGGATAACCGCATCGACGAAGCGGAATCTGCTACCGAAGAACTCAAAGCGATTCGTCGTGAGTTCGATATCGTGCAGACGATGAACGACGTCGTTCCCGCGGCCGCTCCGTTCGGCGGCATGCCGCAACAAGAAGAAGCGAAAGACGTTGACACGACTCACGTATTCGCTCAGCTCTTACGTAATCGCCACGATTCTCTCAGCGATACTGAGTTATCCTTTGCCAAGTCTATGGCCGTACGTAATGCGGCGAACATGAACGAAGGCGCGGGAGAAGCGGGCGGCTTCATCGTTCCGACGGACGAACAGACGAAGATTAATGAATTAAAGCGTGCTTTGAATCCGTTGTCCGCATTAGTACGTGTCGAAACCGTAAACACGATGAGCGGCACAAGAGTGCTCGAAAAAGCGTCCGACATGACGCCGTTTGCCTCTGTGGCAGAGTTTGCCGCTATCGGCGAAATCGACGGACCGAAGTTCACTCAAGTCAAGTACGCTATTAAGAAGTTCGCGGGCATCTTACCTATCTCCGAAGAACTCTTGGCCGACTCCGACCAGAATCTTTTAGCGTATGTGAACGGATGGCTTGCTAAGAAGTCCGTTGCAACTGAAAACGCTCAGATTTTAGCTGTTCTTAAGACGCTTACAAAGGCACCTTTGACGAACTTGGACGGCATCAAAGAACTCCTGAACGTCACACTCGACCCGACGATTTCCTTGATGTCTTCTGTATTGACTAACCAAGACGGCTTCAACTTCCTGGATAAACAGAAAGACACGGATGGCCGTTACCTCTTGCAGCCCAATCCCTTGGACTCGACTCAGAAGCTCTTGTTCGGTAAGCCCGTAACGGTCGTATCGAATAAGGTGCTGCCGACCGATACTTCCGTGGCAAGCACGAAGAAAGCACCGGTCATCATCGGTAGCTTCACAGATGCAGTCGTTCTCTTCGACCGTCAGGCTACGACGCTTACGGGTACGTCTGTAGGTGGCGACGCATGGAAGCGCGACAGCTATGATGTAAAGGCCGTAACTCGTATCGACGTTCAGAAGTTCGACGACAAAGCCGTTGTATTCGGCGAATTGACCATTTAAGGAGCTGACGCTTCATGTTACTGAATGACGTAAAGCTCTATCTGCGAGTCGATGACTATACGGAAGATGAGGTCATTCAGGGCATGATAGATGCGGCTAAGCAGTATATTCAGACGGGTACGGGCGTTGCGTTCGACGAGACGAACGCCCGCCATCTGTTAACACTGAAGATGATAGTAGCTCACTGGTACGATAACAGGGGGCTCGTCGGGACTACGACGGAGCTTCCGTTTACCGTCACCGCGCAGCTACTTCAGATTGAAGCCGAAAGGAGAGAAACCTAGTGAGTGATGTGATTCAATACGCTAAGGTCATTGAGCCGTGCGTATATAAGAACGAATTCTATGAAGTCGACGATATTATTACGGGAACAGAAGAAGAAATCGAACAGCACGTCCACTTTGGATACGCGGTTCCGACAGAAGAAACCCCCGTAATTGAAGAGGTCGTAGAAGAACAGCCCGTTGAAGAACCGGCTGAAGAAGAAGCTAAGAAAGGTAAGAAATAATGACAACCGTATCCGACCTCAGGTCACGGGTTGAGCTCTATAGGCCCGCCGTCGAGTCTGACGGTCAGGGCGGCTATGACGAACGCATGGACTTCGTGAACACGGTTTGGGCTCAGGTCCTGAAGCCGAGGTTTTGGGACGGTGAAGCGGGCGGCGGTCCTGTAGCGGGTATTACCCAAGGTATTACAATTCGATATCGTGAGGACGTCGGGTACGACTGGCAAGTCGAATATAAGAATGTACGGTACCGCATCATTCATATCGAATACGGAGAACGCCGAGATATGATGACACTGACCTGTACGGCCATCGAACACCACGGATAGGAGAACCTTATGTATATTAAGACGAATCTCGATGACGTGACCTTTAAGGCGACAGCTGACCTGTCGAAGTTCAATGACTTAACGAAGGAACGGATCCGCGACGTTGTACGTCAGAAGGCTGCTGAAGTCCAGGCTAGGCGATTGAGCTTGTACCGAAGGACACGGGACGGCTCGCCAGTCAGATTCATCTAGAGTTTATGAACTCTGAGAATACGACCGCGGCTAAGGTCTACACGAAGAACAAGATAGCACACTTCATCGAATACGGGGCGGGCGGTGTGGTCATTGTGCCGAAGAAGAAGAAAGCCCTTGCCCCCGGAGCTACGGGATGGTTCATGGCGAAAGCCGTCATACCGGCTCGTGCGGCTCACCCGTTCATGAAGCCCGCTATTGACTTTGTACGTCCGTCTATCGAATCGGCGATTAAGGAGGCCATCATCCGTGATAAGTAGAATCCCGTTTAATGCGGTACAGCAAAACGTCTATCAACTGCTTTCGGCAGGGCAGACAGTACCGACGTATGACAACGTCCCGACGGGACCTGAACACATGCCGTATATCGTCCTTGGAGAGTTTCACGGCTCACCCGTGAACGAGAACAAAACGACGGTGTATCATACGGTATCTCAGCAGATACATGTGTGGACGAAAGGCAAAGGAAAAAAAGAAGTAAACGACATTCTTGATGATGTCGTTCATTTACTGACGAAGTACGATTTAAATCTCAATGGATATACGCAAATCGGTACGGCGACTATATCGCAGTATCAAGCGTATCAGGAGCTCTACGCCGATAAGACAAGTGCTTATCACGGGGTTCTTTCCGTCGAATGGGTGCTTCAGCAAGAATTAAATTAAGGAGGACAATAATGTTAACAGAAGATAAAATTAAAAACCTTCCTGTGATGGAAGAAAACACAACGGCCGTAGCGGGTAAGGACACCCTGGTCTATATCGCCCTGGATAACGCTCCGACGTGGCTGCTCTTGGGCGGTCAGCGAAATAACCCGTTATCCCGTAAGGCTGATTCTATCGACGCTACGTCGAAGGACAGTGGTAACTATGGTGATAAGCTGCCGGGTATGCTCAACTGGACCATGTCTTATGAAGGCTTATATGTTATGAACGACGAAGCGGTTGAAATCTTAGAGAACCGTTTCAACAACCGTAAGCCTGTATTCATTCGTCAGGAATATCCGGACGGATCTTACCGTACAGGATGGGCGTCTGTTACGACACTGGACGAAGACCACAGCTACAGCGGCGTTTCTACCTTAAAGGTTACATTTGAAGGAAAAGGCGCAATCTCCGATATCCAGAAGCTCTCGGCTGTGCCGAATCTCGGCGCGTCTACCAGCACGGTATCGAAGGCAGCCCTCAACGATATCTCGATTGCAATTACGCCGGCCGAAGCCAATGTACGTTCTGTAATTATGGCCGACGGCACGAAGCTCTATCAGGAAACTGACTACACCTACAGTCAAGGCGCCTTGAAGCTCTTAAAGACAGGAGCGCTTAAGGACCACATCGTAGTCGGAGACAACCTCATTACGATTACGATTACAGCCGACGTCAAGCTTACGTATAAGCTCAAAGTCACGGCTTAATAGAAGGGAAAGAAGGAGCGGTCGAAAGGCCGCTCTTTTTTATTATTATCCGTAAAAAGGAGATATGAAGATGAAAACAACACGGACGCTTGTTGTCGGTGATAAACGATATGAGGCATACCTCACGATTAAAGATATGCGAATGATAGAACGGGAAATCAGCCAGTCTCTCTTGTCAATATTCGACGCCAGTTCGATTGCCGTCGTGTCTCGCATGACAGCCAATCTTGGCATTGACCTTGTTATGGCCGTACTAAGGTACGCTCTACACGACGAACGACGCGGTCAACGGTCCGATGATGAGCTATACGACCTCATTGATGAATACTGTGCTGTCGAAGGTCAGACGATGGATGATCTAGGCGGGTTTGTGATACAGCTGATATTCGACACGGGGCTTTATAACAAGGTCAAATTTAAACCCGATACGGGTAAGGGAAAAAACGCCGAACCGACGACACCGAAGAAGAAGGGACGGTAGTCGTCGGATCGATGGAAGAATGGGTCGAAGCGGCTGAGCCCGTAGCATACGGCATGTTAAACCTTAAGCCGTATGAATTCGAGGAAATGCAAATACGCGAATTCAACGCCATGGTACAAGGACACCTAAGGCGTAAGAGAGAACGAGATGAGATGAACGCCTACTTCACGTACTGGCAGATGAAGCCTCATCTCGGAGAGAACTCTTCACTTACACCGGCTGACATTTTGGCGCCGCTTTACCCGGATGCCAAGCCCGACCCAAAGGAAGATAAAGAAGAATTGATGAAAGCCTTCGGCATGTAAAGGGGGATAGCCATTGGCAACTGTTGCAGATTTACTTATTAAGATCGGGGCGGACGGCAGCGGGCTGTCCTCGGAGCTCAACAAAACCAAACAAGAAATACAAAAGACATTCTCGGCGAATCCTATAAACGAATTTTCAGGAAGCGTCGATACGGCGACAGGTAAGGTCAACTCTATGCTCGGAAGTCTTACGAAGTTTGCAGGCATTGCCGCGGCGGGGTTCGGCCTGAACGCTATCGTAGAAAGCGCCGTAAATGCTGGCGAATCGTTATATCAGGTACAACAGCGATTCAACCTTACGACGGCCGAAGCGGCTAAACTCTCAGGCGTGCTCAAGATGACCGGTGGCGACGTAGAGACGGCTGCCAAGTCAATTATGAGACTCGACAAGAACCTTGCCAATAACACCGCTGAAGGTCAGAAGGCGGCCGCCGTCTTATCACAGATGGGGCTGTCGCTCACGGACTCTACAGGCAAGATGAAGCCGATGAACGAACAGCTTGCCGTGTTGGCCAAAGGGTATAAGGCGGCTAACGAGGCGGGGCAGGGTCAGGAGTTTCTCATGGCTACCCTCGGCACGAGAGGGCTCGCCCTGACGAAGACGCTGCTTAATTATGAAGAAGCGGCACAGCGCGTCTCGAAGATTAAAGGCACCGGGCTCGACCCGAAGCAAATGCACGAAGCCTACATGCAGATCCAAGAAGTTAATATGCAGTTCAGTAAGCTCGGCACGGTAGCAGGGGGAGCTCTTGCTCCGCTTGTCATGGAGATTCTTCCTCAGGTCATGGACGGGTTGTCGCACACCGCGAACTTCATCCGTCAGAATAAGGATGAAATTAGTACCGTCATTGTTACCGTCACGAAGCTTGTAGCGGCATACGAAGCGCTGAAACTTGCGAAAAAGGCGCAAGCGTTATCGGCGGTGTCGTAAGCTCGGTACGAGATACCGTAGCTGACCGAACGGCAGACGCTCAACAGCAAGCCCTCACCAAGGCTCAAGAACGGCGTATCAATAAGGCTATCGCTGACAGCGATCGCATGTACGCACAGATGAGGCGAGAAGCGGTAAAGACAGCTAATCAGCAGAACCTCTCGGCTGAAGAGACTCAAATGTTCATGGCAGAGAAGTTTACACAGATTGGCCTTGAGTCGGCACAGGCGGCCGAACGAATTCGAGTCGAAATGACTAGAGCCTTTGCGGCGGTCAATGTAGAAGCCGAAAAGAGTGCTGCCATTGTGTCGGAGTCCGTGAAGGCCTCGACGTATGCAGCTGATGCGGCGGCAGCCGCTAAAATCGAAGCGAATACCGCCGTCATCACAAGTAACGCTGAAGTAGCTGAGTCCGAAGTGGCCGTCGGAGCGGCGGCTCGTGAGGCGGCAGCCATTAAAGAAGCCGCTATGGCCACGGAAGTGACGGCCAATGAACGACTCATCGTAAGTAACGCAGAAGTTGCAGAATCGGCTACGGCGGCAGGAGCAGCGTCAGCGAGAGCAAGTGAAGTAGCGACAGCGGCTACGGTGACGACGACCGAAGCGACGATAGCCCTTGCGGGGGCTCACGAAAAGGCGGGGGTTGCAGGTGTCTAGCATCACAGAGAAGTGCTGCGGGTCTTGCAAGACTGCCTGGTGCGATTGGACGAGTCACCAGTGCCTTGTTCAGTCTAGCGGGCGGTTGGATGGGCGTCGCCGCAGCCGCTCTATACGCCGCTTACTGTGCGTATAAGTACTTCAATGCTAAGTACGAAGCGGCACAGAAGAACACATGGACAGGTGACGACGGTTACACTTATACGGCTCATGACGGCAGTATATGGAGACAGAAGGACGGCGAAGGCGGTAACGCTGACGTAGCCGCCGACCCGACGGGTCAGGGCTCACGAGCTAACGGCGGGGCGACAGAAGAGCGAGTCGAAGAAGGAACGGCTACTTATGCGGCTGAGTATTCGAATTGGTACAACGCAGGCGGCGGCAAGGACTTCGCTGATGCGGAAGCTCAGCGGCAAGCCGCAGAAGCCGCTGTTAATAATACGCAGATACCGTCATATGACTTCTCGCCCGATACGGGTGTAAGCGGTGCCGGTGTCAGCGGCGGCGGCACACATGTTGAAAAGGAACAGGCCTATGACGTTCGAGCCGGTGCGATATACAACGCAGGACGGTGGAGCGGACTCGGCTACGGAACCGGTGAAAATGAAGTCGTGTGCACGACGTATATTGAAAACGCTTGGTCTGATGCGGGGGTGTCGAATGCTTGGAGTCTTGGAGCTTGGGCGCCGAATTGGGCAGAGAACGCGGGTAGCGCCTTCCATCCGACGGACGCTTACGGTAATGGCTATGAAGCGCATGCCGGAGACGCGGTCATCACGAACGACGGCGGTCACGTTATCATGCTCGACGCCAACGCATCAGGCTATTACGCAGCCGCAGGCAGTGGCCGCGTATCTCAGCACTATGATCAGGATTACCGCTCGGCGTTTGCGGGTAACATTGTGGGCGTTATATCGCTCACCGAGTTCGCGGGGACGACGGAGACAGGGAAGGCCTTGTCCGTGTCTGACGTTCGTAAGCAGGCCGAGCAACGTGCGAAGGACATAGCCAATGCTCGTAAGGACCTGAAGAGCCTTGAGAAGGACCTTGATAAGGCGATTATAAGCGACACAGGTACGGAGTTCGAGAAGAGTATTTCGGACATGAACACTAAGGCTCAGAAGTGGCAGGACCAGATCCGAAAGATAAAGAACACGTCGAAGGACATCGACACGAGCCACGCTGAAGACCTTCTGAAGCAGTGGAAGATTGAAGAGGCCGCCAAGGCCATGGAAGCACTGACACAGCGGCGGCTCAAGTTCAACACTGAAATGGCCAAATTAAACGCCGAGCTCAAAGGCGATTATGCGTCGGTAGCTCAGGCCGAATTCGAAGAGACGGTGCAGAGCCTCGATAAGCAACGAGAAGCGAAGCTCAAAGAGATACAGGCGACAAAGGCTGACTACGAAGCCCTGAAAGAAGCTAATGACTGGTATACCGCGGCATATCTCGAAGCTGTCCAGAAGCGTGAAGACGCTGAACGGGACGCTTATGAGAAGTCCGTACAGAGAGCGATTAAGCGAGGCGATATGGGTAGCCTTACAGGCCTTTTACAGTCGCAAGCGGCTAAGGATACACAAGCCTGGAACGACCGCTCTAAGTCAGCCCAGGCCTATTACGACTTATGGCAGAAGGCTCACATGTCAACGGCTGAGATGGTGGCCACAGGCAGCACTCAGATAGCCTCAGGGATACAGGGAGTATTCTCGGCCATGGCAGACGGTACGACAAGTGCTAAAGACTCGCTGAGAAGCCTCGGTAAGGTGTTCCGTAACACGATTACTCAGATGGTCGCTCAGGTGGCCGCTTCCAAGATTGCGAACATGCTGTTCGGCGGACTTCTCGGTGGCGGTGGTAAAGGGACGTCAGGGTTTACTTTTAACGGCAACCTCTTAGACGGCGCATCGTTCAGACCGTATAAGCCGTCCCTTGGCGTATCGATGCCCGCCTTTGCCTCTGGTGGTATGGTAACAGCACCGACTATGGGGCTTATCGGTGAAGCGGGCAACGATGAAGCGGTCTTCCCGCTGACCGATGAGGTCTACTCAAGAATGGCCAAGGGCATCAGCCAGAACCAAGGCCAGAATGGAAGCGGAGCGGCCGCACCGGTCATCAATATTATCAATAACAGCCAGTCGAACGTGAAGGTGCAGTCAAGTACCTATGACAACCAGATGAAGAAGTACATTATAAACGTTGTCGTCGATGCCGCAGAAACAGACGAAGGCGGCATGGCTAGAACAATTCGCAGTATATCGAAGGGATAATTGATATGAGAACATTTCCCGCGGATCAGATTCCGCATCCCGTAGTATCGCTCGCAACGAATGCGGGCGATACATACGTTGAGAAAATGACTGATAATACAGTCGAATCAAAAACCGATGCGGGCTACCGCATCACACGACCGCGGAACACACGAACACCAAGGTCCTTTCAATATGCCTGGACGTGTCTTACAGAAGGCCAGAAGAATATACTAAGAGACTTCTGGAAGGCCGTTCGTAAGTCCGATATGTTCGTGTTTAAAGACTATGACTCGGGCGATACGTGCACGGTACGCTTCACGAGCGACTGGGAATCGCATTACTCGCACCCTGAAGGGTACTTCGTATCGCTCACATTCGAGGAGGTGTAGCAGATGAAGGTATGGGAGACCGCGGCGATACTCGAGAAGAACAAGCTCTCGTCCGATGCGCCGTTCTTATTATTGCTGAAGCTTCATCATGCGGACCTTCCTGAAGATATATACCTGGCCAGGAACACAGAAGACGTAGTGTGGGCGGGCCGAACGTGGACCCGCTTCCCGTTTAGCGTGACACCCGTTACGACGGACGGTACGACACTGCCGTCTGTCAAGCTCACCGTGTCGAATTGTGGCGGCATTATCCAGTCGTACTTACAGCAGTATGGCGGTATGACCGACGCTGAGGTCACGCTCTATATTGTACACACGAATCTCTTGAGTAATGACGAACCGCTTGACCAACTCGACTTCACGTGTCTATCGACCTCATATGATGAAGCCTGGGTCACCTTTACGCTTGGCAGTAGCCCTGAGCTATACAATAAATTCCCTCTCGATACGTACATGCTCGACTTCTGCCCGTTTGTGTTCAAGTCTATTCGGTGCGGTTACGCCGGTACGGATAAGCCTTGCAATAATACGATTAAAGAATGCCGCATTAAGGAACGCTTTGGAGGCGAACAAGGGATGACGGGTAACTATGGCTAATATTAGCGACTCATCGGCATTCCATATGTAAACGGTGGACGGAGCGCAGACGAGGGTCTCGATTGCTGGGGACTCGTTCGTGAGTATTACAGGCGAGAAGGGGGTAGACCTTCCCAAGATTCTCATCGATGCCGAGAACACCGATACCGTCATGCGTACTGTCGATGATACGAAGGCACGATGGCAAGAACTGAGCGGACCTGAGATAGGCTGCGTCATACTGATGAGGCTCATCGGTAATCCGCTTCCGAGTCACTGCGGCGTGTACCTCGGCTACGGCGAGTTCGTTCACGCCATCGCACCCGCCGTACAAGTCGACAGGCTGTCACGGTGGGGACCTCGTGTTGTCGGATTTTACAAGCCCAGAGAAGGAGCATATCCGAATGTTTGAGATTATAACAGTAAAAAATATATTAACAGGAGAGCAAGAGCGACAGCGACATACGTACAAAGGCAAGCGGCTTATCGATATTGTCGATATTAAGGGTCTACTCGTATTCGTCAACGGATCGCTTGTCGAGATTCCCTACGGCTACATCCCTCAAGACGGCGACCAGGTCGTTTTGACCGCCGAGCTTGAAGGCGGTATGAAAGGAGCCCTGGGGTGGATTTTACAGATAGGCCTTATGGTCGCCGCCCCGTATGTTGGCGGCTGGCTCGGTATCACCGCCAAGTTCGGACAGGCTTTAGCTGCGGGTGCGTTCATGATACTCGGCGGGAAGATTATAAACAGCCTATGCCACGTTAATCAGGCACACGCTCAAGAGCAATCCTCGTCTCCGACGTACGGGTGGGATCTGCCGCAGATACAGACGCATGAGGGCGGTCTTATCGGCGAGACCTTCGGCGTCACCATGCCCGCAGGTCAGCTACTCATGTACCATGTTGAGACGGAGTCAGAGACCTACAAGCTTACTGACGGAGCTCTTACGAATACGCATAAGTACAGTGGCGAAAAAGACGTGCAGTACCTCAATGTACTGTTCAGTGGCGGTTATGGCCCTGTAGACTCTATCGATGATATCCGCATCGGGTATACGCCGATAGAAAATTTCGAATCCGTACAGATAGAAAAGCGGCTCGGTACGAATGACCAAGAGCCGATATCGTTCTTCCCGAACACGGTTGCCGACCAGTCGATTGACCTCGACTGTAAAGAAGGAGCGTCAGTCATAAGAAGTACAGACTCCGACCAGTGCAACGCTATTGAGCTTACGTTCACGTGGCCCGGCGGAATATACTCGACGAATGATAAAGGGAACTTTACGAACCTCACGGCCCGCTTCACTATCGGCATTCGTAAGACAGGCAGTCGAGACGCCTGGCTTGAGCAAGTGTGCGCCGTGACGGCAGGAACGAACCAGGCTGTCCGCCGTAGCTTTAAATTCGAAGGCCTTGAAGCGTCGCGGTACGACGTACGGGTGCTACCGACTACCATGCCGATGACGAGTAGGCAAAACGCCATGATGAGGTGGTCGACGCTTTCGACGTATATCAACTCAGGCCAATTCGTACGGCCGAATAAGGTCCTCATCGGGCTTCGGATTAAAGCGACGAACCAACTGAACGGGGGTATCCCGAACCTAAATTGGCGACAGAAACGGATGCACGTTCTGGTCTTTAACCCTCGAACCCGACAATATGAAGAGAAGTCCGCACAGAATCCGATATGGGCGGCGTATGATATCCTTCATCACTGCCGCAGACTCAAGAACATTACGACAGGTCAATTCGAGTATGTGGTTGACGGGTGCCCCGCCGACCGCTTCAGTAAGTATTTTGATGAGTGGCAGAAGGCCGCTGATTACGCTGACGAAATGGTCGACGACGGTAACGGCAGCACGGAACGAAGATTCCAGCTCGATGCCTTCTTTGATACGAAGCAGAAACGGTACGAAGCGGCGAACAAAGCCGCTCAGGTCGGACATGCGACTATCGTACGCCACGGCGTGAACCTCGGCATCGTCGTTGACATGCCCGGCACGATGAAGCAGATATTCGGTGAAGGCCGTACGACAGCCTCGTCGGTAAGCGGTAGCTTCTCATCTCGTGACGAACGGGCCCGTAGTGTACAAATTACGTATAACGACGAACAACGAGACTTCAAGAATACGGAGTTCTTCGTCCGATCCGCTCGCTATGCCGAGAACAAGAACCTTCAGGACAACACGGCAAACGTGACGCTCTTCGGTGTGTCTCGTCGCTCACAGGCTCATCGTGAAGCCCTGTATTACTTAGCCACGAATGAACGACAGCTACAGACGATACAGCTATCAGCAGACGTCAACGCCCTGGTGTGTGTGAGTACGGCGACATTATCGGCGTAGCTCATACCGTACCGAGACTCGGCCTTGAAAGCGGCCGTATCGTGTCGGTTGACGGGAATAAGGTCAAACTCGATAAGGAAGTGACGCTGACCGCTTCGGACGTCTACAGTATTATCGTTCAGCGTTCAGCTGATGATGCACTGGTCACAAGAGACGTGCTGCCCGTATCGAGTGATACGACGACTGATACGATTACCGTATCTCAGTCATTCGGCACAGGCGACGAGGTCAGTCAGTATGACTGCTATGCCGTCGGTATCAGAGATAAGGTCGTAAAGCCGTTCAGGGTTGTAAGCTCGAACAGGACAAAGACCTCAAGATGACGATTACGGCCACAGAGTACGACGAGAAGATATACGAACCTGACTATACCAGGTATCCGATTATTGATTACAGTAAGCAGAAGTCAGCCCTTCTCAAGGCACCGATTAACCTCAAGCTGTCAGAGGAGAATCTGAGAGTTCAGGGAAGCGGCCGTAACAGTATCATCCACTGTACGTGGCAGATGCCTGAAAACGCTCGGTTCGATACGTTCCGAGTATCGTATTCTACCGATAACTATAACTGGACAGACGCACCGACGACGAGGGCCCTGTCATTAGACCTTGAGAACATGGAGCCTGACCATTCTTATTATGTGAGAGTTCGGGCTATCCTTGACGGATTCGAATCAGCGTACGCTTCGGCTCATATCGGTGTGTCGGGCAACATTCTACCCGCTACACCGGCTACAGGCGTGACCGCTTATACGAGATACCGTCAGCTAGGCGGTCAGGCGATATACGACGTCATAGTGAACTGGCTGCCGTCAACGCTTACGGGCCGTGTGTACTATAAGACTTCGTACGCTTCAGCCGAGAATGTCGTCGGTACGACGCAGACGCCATGGAGTGCTTGGGTGTTTGCGGGGGAAGGGGCGGGACAGATAGTCATTCCGCAGCTACTGCCGGGAGAGACGATCCGAGTTGCTGTCACGTCAGCGAATGAGCTCGGAGAGTACACAGTACCTGATGCGGTAGAGTACCTCGACGTCATCGTGGCTGAACAGACCACGAAGCCGCTCGCTCCGGAGAACCTCACCATAGAGTTCACGGATAGAGCGACGGCACGATGGAACGCTGTCACGAACACGTCGATAGCCTACTATGAGGTCAGAACGAATAACGCACCGGGAGAAGCGGCAGGGCTACTCGTTCAGACGACTGACCTTCAAGCAGTGCTGCCACTTACAGAACGACAGGGAACGATATTCGTGTTTGCACGTAACACACAAGGGGCGTACAGTGCGGCGGCTCAGCTAGCGTATAAAAAAGACCCGCCGAAGGCACCTACTCACGTAATAGTGAAAGGCGGTGCGTCAGGCGTACAGGTCACCTTCGACGCTATCCCGAAGGGGTGTAGCGGGGCGAACGTCTATATAGACGGTACGGCGTACTTTACGTCGACCAGTTCGTTCTCAATTATTCTTGATCCGAGCGTCTACCGAGTTCAGGTCGCTTATACAGACATATTCGGCGAGGGCCCGAAGAGCGACGAACAGTCGGCGACTGTCCGGGTCGAAATCGATAAGTCACTACTTAGCCGTGAAGCACTCGGCCTAGACGAGATTGACAAAGCCATAGCTAAAATCGAAAGCGACGTTGGCGTCGTAAAGTCCGAAGTAACCGGAACGTCGACTCGTATTACTCAGCTCTCAAACAGCGTTGATTTACGGCTTAACAGCCTAGACGGCAAGGAGCTGATATCTCGTATTAATCTGTCACCAACAGGAACACGAATCGACGGCAAGCTGCTACATGTCACTGGCCAAGCACTCTTCGATGACAACATTGTCACTCCGAAGATGATTCAAGCCGGTGCGGTGACCGCCGACAAAATGCATGTGGAAAGCTTATCGGCTATTTCGGCGACTATCGGCACACTTCGTACTGCAACGAGTGGCGCTCGGACGGAGATACGAGACAATCTCATCGAAGTTTACGATTCTAATGATAGGCTACGAGTCAGAATGGGGGTATGGTAACCGTGGTAATCGGAATTGCTTTAGTGGTTGTAGTGGCAGCCGTTATATTGCTAAAAAATAAAAGCAAGAAACCGCCTGATACTGCACAGAAGGAAGAAAGCGTACAGACCGCAACTAAACATGGAAACAATAAAGGTGAAGCGGTAACAATCATAAACAACGGCAAAGAAACGAAAGGAACGGTGATATATATGGCAGAAGGTATGCAGGTCTTTGATGAGGACGGAAATATCGTCATTAATACGACTGACACGATATGTAATTCATTAGGATATATCAACATCGACGGAAAAACGCCGGGCGAAATTACAAACCCGCTTATTAAAAAGAACCGAACATGGGCGGCCGTGGTATTTCCTAGAAGCTCAGGAGATGAGTATATGATGTGGGAGCACTATATTAATCCTGTCATTACTATTGATGACGGCAAAATTTCGTATTCATATAAAATGGCGTGGGCCGGTTCGCCTGGGATATTATACTGGGGGTTATATTAATGGCAGAGACAGGATTGAGAGTATATACAGATGACGGCGAGATTGTAATTAATGAATCATATGTGAATTTTTGGTATGACAAGGAAAAAAGCAAAGATGAAAGCTTTGCATACGGAATAAATTGCCTGACTGCATATGGCTGCAGCCCTTCCAATGAAGGGCGCCGATACGTATTTTCAGCAGACTCTCAACAGCCTTCTGAACACGGCACGGGGCTACAAGTTATTAACGAAGTTGGCCGAGTTGTATATGACAGTAACTGGCTTCCTCTTAAAGTGCTTCACTATTCAGATAAGCCTGGATATACTATTCCGACGGATAAAGAATGTGCCATTGTACAGTGTAACGATGAATTCGTTTATTATTATGCAGTTTATGAGGATGCCGCTTGGGACGCATGGGGCGTATTAAGTGGAGTTCACTTAAGAGTAAAAGATGGGGTAGTTGTTTTTGAATCGTACAAGAACAACATCGGGGACATCGGAAGAGCGATGGTTTACGATGAGGTGCCTTGTGGACAAACGGTCTATATGGTTGTCGATGTATCTCATATAAAGTAGGTGAGCGAATGACGATATTCAACGATGAACTGCACTGCGGATCTGACTTCGTTCGGCGGTACGTTGCTGACGGCCACGACTTCACGGGAGCGACGGCGGTAATGAAGGTCCGCACAGAAAACGACATCGAGCTTGTAGCAGCCGACTGCACCGTTGACGGGGAATCCGTTACAGTGAAGATACCTGGCGAGCGTAGTCGAGAGATACCGAGACGGTACCGTGTCGGTAAGTACGACGTATTCGTAACAAAGGAAAACGACTACAGCTACAAGCTCATTATGGGCGATATGAGAATCGTATATGATGAATCAATGCATTAGAGGGGGAACAAAAAATGGAAGAAACAAAAAGTAGAACTCACATTACCGAATCCGCTTAACATTGCCGTACAAGTCCCGGGCTTACCGGGCAAGGACGGCAAGAGTGCTTACGAAGTAGCTGTCGAACAGGGCTTTGTTGGCACGGTTGACGAATGGCTCGAAAGCCTTCACGGGCAGAACGGCAGCAGCTCCGAGCCGGTCAGCATGAACTTTCCGACAGTATACAGAATGATGAAGGATAGAGCGATGAAAGTCGACAGCGACAGCCTGGAGGACGTTCTCAAAGCGTTGTTACGGGAAGTCATTCCCGACGGTCGCTACACCTCGTATCTTGCCGAATTCAAGCTTGTTGACGGTACGTCGGTTGCAGTCGGCGACACGGTCGTACATGTGGAAGGTCAGCCCGGATTTTATGTTGTGGACACGACGGGCAATCGTCAGATGATACCCGACAGCGGACGGCTTGACTTTGCCCTCATGCAACCTTTTGACGGCAACGAAAAGATTCTTACAATGGAGTACCCGAACAGCAGCGAAGGTACGGCCGCTTCGCTTACAATCCCGGCAGTGCAGACGGGCGGGGGCAATGAAGAGCTGTTCAACGAGAACGGCGTGAAGATTTATCGGCGTGCAGACGGTCAAGCTGTTATCGAATTTCCGGCATACGCTATGCTCGACCCGATATATAATAATCCGAATCTTGACTCGCTTCACTTCGACAGCCTGGAGCTTAACGAACTTTCGGGCGGCGGCGATGACATTACGATTACAGGCATGATGTTGCTTGCAAGATTGACGAGTAAAGCGTATTTCCCGAGAGATAAAGAAATGCCCAGGCATATTCAGTTGCCTAGTCAGTCCGAGCGGCTTAACCTCGAATTCAGGCGAAAAGGACGAGCAGAAGGGTACGCCGATGACGTGTTCAGTTGGGCGAACATCGACTGCGACGGCTCTACGTGGGACCACGGCGTAGGGGTTAGCTATGCTAAGCAAGACATACTGTAAAGGAGGCTTTCGATGTGGACATGGAGTTTTACGATTGAGAGCGTCGGCACTGTTGTCGGAATTGTCAGTACCATATGCGGGGCAATATATTATTTCGGTATATCGCCGATGTTGGAGAATATCAAAAAAGACCGCGAGAACGATATAAAATTCATTACGACTAAGTACGATACTCTAATCGAGACGCTGAAGGAATTAAAAGAGGAAATTCGATTATCTCGGCAAGACAGAATCCAACAGGCACAGCGGCATTTACAACTTGTCGGTCGGGTTGAAGTATTGGAGTCGCGGGTTGATGACTTGCGGAACGAAATACACGGTGATAAGCGATGAAGGAACAAGTTATAAACTCACTCAAGAAGGCGTTTCAATCGGCGAGGATTGCGAGAATCAGTCCGACGGGGATTATTGCGACTCGATTTCTCGTGTCGATTATGATTACTCCGATTGTGCTACTGTCAATTACGTATTTACTGTCGTTTTTACAGGGGCGCGTAAGTGAAGAACATGGGCGACTGATTGCGGTAGGCTCGGGCATCGTGGACCACGTGTTCACGCCGCCCGTGCTTGTCGCCTTTTCGGGGTTTCTAGCACTATTTATCGATAGAAACAGGAACGGAATCCCCGACCGATTGGAAGAACCGCAACGGCCGCAAGTGCCGAACGTAAGCGAAAGAGGTGAAGGAAAACGATGAAGTACGGAATCGATATTTCTACTTGGCAAGAAGGGCTCGACTTCGAACGGGCTAAGATACTCGGCTATGACTTCTGTATCTGTAGAATCGGTTATACAGGAAGCGGCTATAATCTCGATGACTTGTTCGTGCATAATATTAACGAAGCCAAGGCGAACGGTATAGAGTTAGGCGTATATTATTATTCGACGGCAACGGCTACAGAAGAAGCCGAAGCGGAAGCCGACTGGTTACTCGAACAGTTGAACACGTATCTCGACGGAGTGGACTTATCAGCCGGGATATGGCTTGATGTCGAAACCGAAGCACAAGGAGCCTTGGGGCTGACGAACTGACAGCGGTCGTCATGGCTTGGGTTAACCGAATGAACTCAGCGGGCAAGTACGTCGGACTGTACGGCAGTTATGATATGTTCATGAACGGTATGAATATCGACAGCTTGCCGAATTACGTACCATTGTGGGTCGCTCAATATTCTAGCCGTAATGACTTACAACTCGACAAGCCGAATGCGAACATAAAAATCTGGCAATATTCCGAATCGGGCAACGTTGACGGCGTGAATGTTGATGAAAACGTCATGTACGAGTGATAAAAGGCGGTGAATTGATGTATTTTCAACCTCTAGACGACGAAAAAACAGGGAAATGGCTAAAACTAGGCTTGTTTTGCGTTCTGACTGCTTTTTGTCTGTTTGGCATATACTTTGCCGTGAATCATGCAAAACGACCGTCAGACAAGCCTGTACGAATGCGTTTTTCGGACACAGCGGATAAAAATTCGGTAAAGAAGGATTTACGAGTTTCCGACCGTGAAGCCGCCGAAATTGTAACGAAAATCGAACGGATTCACGACGGAACGACCAGGCCGAACGTGTCATACTATGTAACCGCTCCGAATTTGACTACCGCAGCCGACAGAACGGAACAGGCGATACGGAAGAACGATAGTCAGATCCCGTTGGCGGCTGGGGCAAAATCGGATAGAACGGTCGTCACTGTTGACAGTGAACAGCAAAAAGTTGATGTGTACAAAATCAACTTGCGGAACAATCACAAGATTAAAGCCGGAGGAACATACATAGACGGCAAGCCGTACTTGTCTATCGGCTACCAGGCAGGACGTATTGAAGGAATCGTACACACCGACGGAACTGGCGTTCGTGGCTGTTCCCTTATGTACACGGTTAAAGAATGGTAACGAAAAAGGCCTCCGAATAATCGGGGGCCTTATTTTTGTTCGCAGTAAAATAACTAGCCTGACGGAACTATACTCGGATATAGATAATTTTTAATATTTTTATTTTGACGAATCACGCAATGCGTGATATACTTAGTCAAGATAAAGATATGAATTGCCCAAGGCGAAAGGAGAATGAAAATGGAAGAAACAAGATACTTCGTAGCAGCGAGCTACCCGTTCGACAACGCAGACGCATGGGATTGCAAGACAAAGGAAGAAGCAATCAAATTATTTGAAGACCTCAAAAAGCAAGTAATCGAATCCGATAATGCAGTAAAACTTGAAATTAAAGACAGACAGCGAGATTACAGAGTCATTGAATACTTTATCAACCGCCGCCAGATGTTCGGTATCGACGAACTGAACGACTATGAGAACACTCTCATAGCTTGGGATGAATAGGATTAAAGCGGCACGAGAAGCCGCGGACTCACACATGCCGAAGTCATGAAGTATCCCGCATACCGATGCGGACACTTCAGGACTGGGAGAACGAACGCTGCACACCGCCTGAATGGGCGGAACGGTTAATAATCGAAAAACTTGAACAGATAAAGGAGAAGAAGACCATGACATACGAAGTAAGAGCAAGCGATTGAATCAGGCTGAAACGGTATACGAAGGAACAAAAAGAAAAGTGCATGGAAGAGTATCAGAATCAACTCGAAGTAGACAAGGAAGAAGGAACGACCAACTTCGCAACTCAAGTGATTGACGGATTCGGTACAATAATCGCTGAACACAAAGGCGACGATTACTATAAGCGATAGCAACAAAGGCCCCTCACAACGAGGGGCCTTTATTTTTATTTGGCAGTAGAATAAATAACCTGACGGATAGTTAAACTACCACGAATTAAGAAATAAATGTAATTCTCGGTCTATCGTCTTCATCAATGTCTATTCTATCTACAGTCTGATGCCAGAATTGTCGTCGCTGCTCTCTTGTCATCTTCTCGTAATACGGACGAATGCCACCGGGGGGATAATAATTAAGCGGAGTAGAGGACTGTATCTTCGGCGTTTCTACTTCGGCGATAGCGGCAGTCAGTTCCGTGTGAGTCTTTATATTCATCAAGGTCGATGAGTTCATTCAAGAACAGTTCTTTTAGTCGTTCGAGCTTTCGCTTTAACTTCTCAACGTCGGTCGTAACAGGCTGCTGTTTTTGCTTTTTCTTAGCAGAATGTCGGAAATTTTTATATGCTTCATCAAATAAGTTGAGAAGCGTTTCTTCTATCTTCTTTTCAGTGACTCGTCCGCGGTGGGTACAGGGCTTAAACGGCGAAACGCTCTGCGGACACTGATAATAATAGTACGTCTTGCCGTTATTCTTGCCGACGCAGCCAATTCCAGTATACGGATGACCGCACATCGGACAACGAATAAGACCCGTGAACAGGAATATCCGACCGGTTGGCGTTCGCTTGATTAACTTTTTGGATTTTATTATTTTCTGTGCCTTATAAAAAACATCTTCTGTAACAAGCGGCTTGCAGAATTCGTCATCTCCGCGCGATCGCCCAATGTACCGTTCGTTCTTCAGCACGTGACTGATACTCGCATAAGTATAATAAAAGCCGTGGCCGCACATCCAGCGAGCCGCTTCGGTGAGATTCTGCGTCTTGACAAAGTGTTCAAAAAGCGGTTGCACGTACTTGGCGTTCTCATTCGGTACGAGTTTCTTTTCTTGAACACTATAGCCGAACGGAATTTTCCCGCTACATATTTCGTGCCTTGCCCGTTTTTGGGCAAAGACGAATTGAATGCGGTCGCTTGTCATATCCGATTCGTTCTGTGCGATTGAGAGCTTAATGTTCAGCATAAGCCGCCCGTTCGTAGTCGTCGTATTATAGTCTTCTTGGGTGGTCTCCCAATCGACCTCGTGCATGTCTAAAATCTCTTGAGCCTTGTAATAGTCTTTGACAGACCTGAACCAACGGTCAAGCTTAATGAAGAGAACACGGTCAATTTTATTCTGTTTAATATCCTCAATTAATTGCTTGAAGGCACGACGGGAAAACGGCTTCTTCCGTGCTGACGCTCCGTCGTCGGTATAAACGCCGACTATATTGTATTTGTGCTTATCAGCGTAGCTTCTGAGGTCTGTAAGTTGTGCGTCAAGAGATAAGCCTTGCCGTGCTTGCTCTTCAGTGCTTACGCGTATATATAGGGCTACTCGTTTATTCTTCATATTAATCTCCATATAAGTAAACCCCGCTTGTGCGGGGTCTTTTTTAATGTATAAGATTATTGCACCGAGGGCAGCAGTCGGCGCCCTTCGGGGCTCTATAATGACACGTCGGGCATTCGACGGTTTCGGCTTCAGCTTTGGCAATTTCTTCGGCCGTCGGCTGAGGAATGTCTCGCTGACAATGAGGGCAGACCACGGCACCCGGCTTTACATATTCCTTGCAGAACGGGCATTCCTTATAACCTTGAGCCTTCTTTTCTTGTGCAATCGCTTTCATATCTTTCGATATTACGAGGGAGTGAATAAGAGCCACAATGAAGAGGCAGGCCCCATATAGCCACCATAAGAAAAAGTTTCGACCTTTTGAGCTGGCGATAAAGGCCGGGATTACGCCGATAACGCAGGCGATAATTAAGTACTCCATGTGATCACGTTCCTTTCTTATACTATTTCACTTTGTTTTATGACCGCTAGCCCAAGAACCCTAAAATCAGTACAGCTCGATTCGCTGAATTGAAGCGGAGCGTATTTCGGGTTCTCTGACACAAGCATAACACCAGTATCAGTCTTGTAGAATCGCTTAATGCAGACCCGCTCATTATCAATTTCGACGCATGCGATTTTGCCGTTCGGAACTTCTGGTTGAGACTTAACAAAGACGATATCGCCGTCATTAATACCCGCGTTTATCATCGAATCACCGCGAACAGTGATACAGAAGTCAACCGCATATCGTGAATCGGTTTCGACGTAATATGTGTCTTGCCCGTCTAGGTTTTCAAGTGGTTGCCCCGCTGCCGCGTATCCTAGCATAGGCACCCGCTTCAGTGAGGGAACGAATACCGGGGCTGAACTATATAATGTATCCATGTTCACATTGAAATAGTCTGCGATTGCTTCGAGAACCTCAAAGCTTGGTTTACGCTTTCCGTTCTCATACATACTGATTGAGCTTTTTACAAGGTTCAATTCGCGGGCAAGGTCATCTTGAGTCAATCCGCGAGACGCTCGCAATTCTTTTAAACGCTTGGCGAAATCCATAGTGCACTCTCCTTTTAAAAACATTCTATCACTTTACGTGAAGAACAGCAATAAAAATATTCACACAAAGTGTTGACAGTTTTTTGAATTTGATGTACACTTTATGTGAACAGGAGGTGACAAAAAAATTATGTTCGATAAAAGTCTTATCGCCAAAAAGCTCACAGAGCTACGGCAGAAGAAGCAGAAGACTCAACAAGAAGTCGCCAGTGCACTAGGCCTGTCGGTGTCGGCCATTGCTATGTATGAAGCGGGGGTCAGGGTACCCAGGGATGAGGTTAAGTTGGCACTGGCTCAGTATTATCAGACCACGGTAGGGTATATTTTTTTTAATTCCTAGTTCACTAAAAGTGATTAAAGAAAGGAGCTGAATTAACTATGAGCCCGACCGACGGGCAGTTCATTAACTTTCGCCCCGAACGGCCGCTAGAAGTCGCACTCAATATCTTATATGGGACGGATGAAATCGAATATGTAGTTGAAAGAGTAGAAAGGAGTCAAGACGATGACAGAATTAGCGAAAGTGCTGGTGAACACCGCATGTGCGGCAGTGATCGCCTGGGCGTTGTGGATAGCGCTCGACATAATTCAAAAAGGAGGTAAGCGATGAGGTCTACAGCGCTACAGGCGCCCCCTGAATGGGTCAACAGAAAATACTACGAGATACAGTGTGCCGAAGCGTCCCCGGCACGACGGAGGGAAGGCCCGCTACCGTATATCATTGAGGGCGTAAAGGCCGGACTTGGTGCGGCCGTGGCGTATGTAGTTATCGTCGTAATGATTATCTTACTGTCCTAGGGAAGGAGGTGATGAAATGAGCTGTGAGAACTGCCCTAATAAAGATTATTGTATCCCCGATGAATGCCCGAAAGAACAGAAAAAGACCGCTCTCAGCGGCAACTGAGAACGGCCAAAACATAAAAATATTTCAACGGTATTATACCACAAAGGAGAATGTATATGAAATATGTAGGTGTGACACATAGTTTCAACGACACAGATTATACGGACATTACCCGTTTTAGTATTGGAAAAATCTACTAGTTCAAGTTCTACGAAGATGACCTCGGGCCGATAGACGAAGTAAAAATTGGACAACACGTTGTCGTAGATACGTGCCGAGGATTAGCAGTCGGCCGCATCGTTAAGAAGTCAGGCGACGGACTTAGCTTAGCACTTAATTCGGGGATGTTACCCGAAGAGATAACTCGGCAAGTCGTCGACTTCGTGAACATCGGCCCGCTTGCCGCGCGCGCCAGTCTCACAAAGGAAGTCGATAAAGCCGAAGAGGCAATGTGTGACTGGATCAATCGGAATAACATAGAGGACGTATACACAATTCTCGCAGAGCGTTCTGAAGAATTTAAAGTCTTACTCACTAAGCGCGACCGCTTAGTAGATAAACTCAAAGCCGAAAAATAGGAGGTATATAACGATGATAAAAATCACATTCGAAGGCACAACAGAAGACGTTATGAAGGAGATGAAGGAGTTCATAGACAACAGAGCTGAAGGAGTCGTAGTAGAAGTACCGAAGAATTGGACGACTCAAGACGTACAGACCGAAGAACCGAAACAAGAAGAAGCCGCAAAAGCGGAAGCGGTTACGGTAGCCCCGACGGCGCCTGTTAAGGAATACAAATTAGAAGAGCTTCAGGTTGCTATGCAGCCGCTTATTAACTCGAAGCTCTCCGAATTACAAGCCCTGCTTGCTAAGTACGGCGTTCCGAGTCTTGTGGAGCTGCCGAAAGAACGGTACCCCGAATTTGCCGCTGATTTGCGCGCCATGGGGGTACAAATCTAATGCCGACACAACACGCGTTATTATCCGCAAGTAGCGCGCACCGATGGCTACATTGTACGGGTAGCCCCCTTCTTGAGAAGGACTTCCCCGACAGCACGTCGGTCTACGCACAGGAAGGTACGCTTGCGCACGAGCTTTGCGAGTTAAAACTCAAGAAGTATACGACCGTAATGCCTAAGGGGGCGTATACAAGAGCGCATAACAAGATAATGAAGTCTGAGCTGTGGCAGAACGAGATGGAAAGTACGTCAGAGACATACCTTGAGTATGTTAAAGGAATTATGCTGGCGTGCGATACAAAGCCCGTTGTCGTTATCGAAAAACGGGTCGACTTTAGCCGATACGTTTCCGGGGGCTTTGGAACAGCCGACTGCTTAATATTAGCCGGCGATACGCTGCACGTTATTGATTACAAACACGGAAAAGGTGTTGTCGTCGATGCAGATCATAATCCGCAAATGATGCTGTACGCTCTCGGAGCGATGGATGAATTCGCCCTTGTGTATCGATTCAAGACGGTACACATGACAATCGTACAGCCTCGAGTTAACAACATATCGGAGTTCACGATGACCGCTGATGAGCTCATCGAGTGGGGCGAGAAGGTCGTAAAGCCGAAGGCCGAAGCGGCCATGTCAGGTAAAGGCGAATTCGAAGCGGGCGATTGGTGCAGATTTTGCCGAGCCAAGCGCCAATGCAAGACACGGTACGAGTCGAATGATTCACTGTATCCTGAGCTATCAGCACAGCACGATCCGAGGCTCATTACGCTTGCCGAACTCGGCGAGTATCTGAGGCGTGGCCGTGATATGGCTGCCTGGCTCGAAGATATGAAGGAGTATGCACTGTCCGAGTCCCTAGCCGGTGCCGAGGTACCCGGGTGGAAGGCCGTCGAAGGTCGGGGCAGTCGAGCATTTACTGACACCGACGAAGCGGTCGATACGCTCATTAAGAGCGGAATCGATGAGAGCGTTCTCTACGAACGCCGAGTTTTGACTCTGGCTCAAATGGAAAAAGCCGTCGGCAAGAAGGCCTTCGGTGAATTGGTTGGGGACCTTGTCGTGAAGAACCCCGGCAAGCCGACCCTTGTTGAGGAATCGGACAAGCGTCCGAGGATAACCAATCAGCCGACAGCAGCTGACGTATTTAATTCTTAATTCATGGAGGTATCTATTATGTCATTTACACCGAAAGCTACAGAAGTATTACTCAAGAACGTTCGCCTGTCCTATGTACACCTCATGGAGCCGTATACAGGCGTTAACCAGTCCAAACCGAAATACTCGACTACGATTCTTCTGCCGAAGAGCGACGTGGCTCAGAAGCAAGCTATTGATGCGGCCATTGCGGCAGCCATTGAAGAGGGCCGCCAGAAGTACGGCGCGAAGAGTGTACCGGCTAAGCCGAAGCAACCCGTATGGGACGGCGACGGTTACACCCAGAACGGTAAGGAATTCGGCCCTGAAGCGAAGGGACACTGGAGCTTCACGGCTTGGCAGGACGCAAAGTACAAGGTTGAAGTCGTCGATATGTCGGGCAATCCGATTACAGATCACACACAGGTCTATTCGGGAATGTATGCCAACGTTCTCGTTAACTTCTACTACTACGACAATCAGTCACAAGGCGTCGGTTGCAGCTTAGGACCCGTGCAGAAGGTTCGTGACGGTGAATCACTTGGCGGTGCACCTATCTCGGCGGCATCTGTATTCGGAGCTCCTCAGGGCAGTGCTGCCAATGTATACGGCGGTGCAGACGCAGCTCCTCAGATTAATCCTATCACCGGTCAGCCGATGTAGGCCTGTATGAGGCATCTAAACATTGACATAGAAACGTATTCGCCGAACGACATCTCGTTCGGCGTTTACAAATATTCCGAATCCGAAGAATTCGAGATATTACTATTCTCATACGCTTATGACTTCGGCGAAGTCCACGTTGTAGACCTCGTATCAGGCGAGAAGATACCTGATGAAGTCATCAAGGACTTACGGAACCCTGAAGTTATAAAGCATGCATATAATGCGCAATTCGAAATAACGTGCTTAAATCGCGCCGGTTATCAGACATTCGTCGAACAGTGGCGGTGCACGATGATTCACGGAGCGTATCTCGGCTACCCGATGGGATTGGCGAAACTCGGCAAGGCCCTGGGGCTTCCGCAGAATAAGCTCAAGGACAAGGCGGGGGCAGCACTTATACGGTACTTCTCGGTGCCTTGTAAGCCGACAAAGAAGAACGGCGGCCGTACTCGCAATCTGCCGAAACACGATCCTGACAAGTGGGCGGCTTACGGCATGTACAATATGCAAGACGTCGTCACCGAGATGGAGTGCTACAGGAGATTATCCGCGTTCCCTGTGCCCGAAGAAGTCGAAAGACAGTGGCAAATCGACATTCGTATGAACGCTGCGGGGGTCGGCATTGACCGACAGCTGGTAGACGGAGCCCTGGCCATTGACGAAGAGAACAAGAAGGCACTTCTGGAAGAGGCCTACGAGCTTACAGGCCTCAGTAATCCGAACAGTCGCAACCAACTACTCGATTGGCTGAACTCCAACACGAATCTCGAGCTTGAGAAGCTTACGAAGGACTCGGTGGCGGCGGCCATGACAGACGCTGACGATGTAGCGAAGAAGGTCCTCACCATTCGCAAGAAACTTGCCAAGTCGTCCGTATCGAAGTACGAGATGATGGCAAGCGCTACGGGTAATGACGGTCGCTTGCGAGGCACGCTCCAGTTCTACGGGGCAAACCGTACCGGACGATGGGCGGGACGGCTCTTACAAGTACAGAACCTGCCGAGGAACTACATTACGAACCTCGACATCGCTCGTGACCTCGTCAAGAAGTCGGACCGAGTAGGCCTAGGCCTCTTATTTGGAGACGTCTCCGATACGCTTTCACAGCTCATCAGAACGGCCATTATCGCTAAGGACGGATATACGTTATGCGTAGCCGACTTCTCGGCGATTGAAGCTCGTGTCATTGCCTGGCTGTCCGGTGAGACCTGGAGGCAGAAAGTCTTTGCTGAAGGTGGCGATATCTACTGCGCGTCGGCATCATCGATGTTCGGGGTTCCCGTCGTGAAGCACGGAGTGAACGGACACTTAAGGCAGAAGGGAAAGTAGCAGAACTGGCCCTCGGCTATCAAGGCGGCGTGAATGCTTTGAAGGCCATGGGGGCTCTGGATATGGGCCTTACGGAAGAAGAGCTGCCGAATATCGTAGAGCTCTGGCGACAGGCGTCTCCGAAGATTAAAGAACTCTGGTATACGGTCGAAAAGGCTGCCGTGTACACGGTTACGACCGGTAATCCGATGACTCTTGACCACGGCATTACGTTTCGCCTGGAAGTCGACCCGTTCTACGGCTATCGGTATATGACGATTGAGCTACCGTCGGGGCGTAAGCTCTTCTACCCTGATCCGCATATCAAGCTGAACAACTTTGACAAAGAAGCAGTACACTTCAAGACTCAGCTCAATAACGCCTGGGTAACGGAGTCAACTTACGGGGGGAAACTCGTCGAAAACATCACTCAGGCCGTCGCTCGTGACTGCTTAGCTCTTACACTGACACGGTTATCAGGCAACGGACTGCCGGCTATTATGCACATCCACGACGAAGCGGTTATCGAGGTGCCGAAGGACGAAGCGGACGAGTATCTTGCTATCGTTGAGAAGACGTTCGCACTTCCGATACCTTGGGCTGAAGGACTAGTGCTCACGGCGGCGGGCTTTACGAATGATTACTACATGAAGGACTGATAGATATGAGTTCTGACAAAAAAATATCAATCAGCATAGGGGCAAGCCGGTGGTCTAAGCAGTGGACACAGACAACGATGCTCTGGTCTGAACTGTGCGACCGCCTCAAGACCCCCGTACGGACCGAGGAGACGGTCGAAGAGTATCACAAGATGAAGAAGGCTGACCAAGGCAAGCTCAAGGACATCGGCGGCTTTGTCGGCGGCACTCTTAGCGGCCTTCAGCGTAAGGCTATTAATGTGACAGGTCGTGACCTCATTACACTGGACCTTGACACGATACCGCCCGGGGGGCACGGATGACGTACTTCGAGTCTTAGGGCTACTCGGCATGACGTACGCCGTCTACTCGACTCGTTCTCATACGGAGCATCGTCCGAGACTTCGGATTGTCATGCCGACGGATCGGACGATGACGCCTGAAGAGTATGAGCCTATCGCTCGTAAGGTAGCCGCACATATCGGTATCGACATGTGCGACGGCACGACGTTCGAGGCGTCACGGCTTATGTACTGGCCGAGCTGCCCGAAGGACGCATCATATGTATTTCGGACGGGCGTCGGCCCGCTTATATCGCCTGATAAGATACTCGCTGAGTATGAAGATTGGCACGATATAAGGTCGTGGCCGCAAGTGCCGGGGCATGAAGCGGACCAGAGAGAACGGCAGCTACTGTCTAAGCAAGGCGACCCTAAGACGAAGCACGGCATCGTCGGAGCGTTCTGCCGGGTCTACGGCATCCGTGAAGCTCTAGATGAGTATTTACCTCACGCCTATGTAGAAGTAGAGGGCTCATCGGACCGACTGACCCTTGCGACAGGCTCTACAGTAGCGGGGGCGGTCATATACGACGATGACCAATTCCTATACTCTCATCACAACACCGACCCGTGCTGCGGTCAGCTTGTGAACGCCTTCGACCTCGTGCGGCTTCATAAGTTCCACGACCTGGACGAAGCGGCCAAAGACGGCACGCCCGTTCATAAGATGCCGTCGTATACGGCAATGACTAAGCTTGCGATGGAGGATACAGCGGTCGTAGCCGAGCTTAACGCCGCCAGGGCCCAAGAGTCGGCACAGAACGTTTTCGCTGACCTCATACAGAAGGAAGAGAAGGGCAAACAGGAGCTTACGGACCTTAATCCGAACGCACTGACCGACGTTGAGTGGATGAAGACCTCGACTCTTAAGTATGACGACAACGGACGAGTCAGACCGACGCTTGATAATATGCTGAAGATTCTGGTGCATGACCAAGCCCTTTCAGGCCGTGTCGCCTACGACCGATTCGCGTCAAGGTACGTAGCTAAAGGGGCGCTACCGTGGAACATGCAGCCGGGTACGAGGCTTTGGACGGACGCCGATGATGCGGGCTTGCGTTGGTACTTAGAGAATAAGTACGACGTGACCGGACGAGACAAGGTACAAGATGCGATGATCATGTGCGCCGAACAGAACGGCTTCAATGAAGTCCTGGATTATCTGAACGGTCTTACGTGGGATGGAGTCGCTCGGCTCGATACACTATTCATCGACTACCTTGGGGCCGAGGATAACGTATACACTCGTGCGGTTGCCCGTAAATCATTTACGGCGGCTGTGGCACGGGCTTTCGAGCCCGGGTGCAAGTATGACACCATGCCGATACTTATCGGTCGACAGGGAGCCGGGAAAAGTACCCTAATCCGTACCTTGGGGAAGAAGTGGTATGCCGACGGCCTATCGACTTTTGAAGGAAAGGAAGCGGCTGAGAATATCCAGGGGAAATGGATTATAGAGGCAGGAGAAATGGCGGGGTACACCAAGGCTGAAGAGAACGCATCGAAGCAGTTTCTATCACGCCAGGTGGACGTGTTTCGGCAGGCGTACGGCCGACGGACTCAAGAATATCCGAGACGGTGCGTATTCTTCGGCAGTACGAATCAGTATGAATTCCTGAAGGATATTACCGGTAACCGCCGCTTCTGGCCGATTGACTTAGAATCGCAGAAGCCTACGAAGTCCGTACATAATAATCTTCCTGGGGAAGTGGACCAGATTTGGGCCGAGGCGGTCGTGCGGTACCGGGGCGGCGAGTCCCTTATTATCGAAGATAATGAAGATGTACTGAGATTAGCCGAAGCGGCGAGAGAAACGCACATGGAGTCGAATACGAAGGCGGGCATCATCAACGAATTCCTTCTTCAGAAAGTGCCGAAGAACTGGAACACGATGAGCCGTTCAGCTAGACGGACGTACTTAACGATGGGCGGGCACACGCCGAGCGAAGACCTCGAATATCGTGATCGTGTGTGCGCTGTAGAAGTATGGTATGAGTGCTTCGGACAAGACCCGGCCCGAATGAAGAAGAACGAGGCTAGAGAGATAAACCAGATTCTCCTAGACTCGCCGTACACACAAGGTGGGAATAAAAGAATGCGCTGCGGTGAATACGGAACGCAAAGAGGCTTTCAGATGAACCAGGAAAAACTGGAAAATATGTGTGAACATTCTCAATTATAGCGTTGACGTTCTCAATTAGTTGTGAACATTCTACCCGTTTTTGTGAACATTCTGAATGTTCACGGATTAAGAGAATGTTCACAGAGAATGTGCACAGAAAAACCTAGTACCTATCTATGTTTATACGTATTTGTGTACTATGTGAACATTAATTATAAAAAAGGGTAAAAGAAAGGCTGTAAAGAAAATTAAAGGACATATACGCTTCTATACAGCCTTTGTACGGACCCTCATATACGCGCGCGGGAGAGAACGTGCACAGACTAAAAACGGGAGGAAAAATGTGGGAAAAAACCATTGAGAAGAAATTAGTTGACGGGGTGAAGAACCTTGGCGGTATGGCATATAAATTCGTATCCCCCGGAAACGTCGGCGTACCGGATCGGATTGTCATATGGCCGAACGGCAAGATTGACTTCGTCGAGTTAAAGACCGAAGCGGGAGTGCTGTCCAAGGTACAGAAGCTACAGATACGAGCTCTCGAGGCACGACGGTGCGAGGTCCGTGTCTTGTACGGGGCGGCGGCCGTTAAGGAGTATTTAAAGCATGGAGCAGCCCATTATGGACTTTAAGCCGCATCCATATCAAGCGTACTGCATTAACAGAGTCACAAACCAAAAGAAGTTAGGGCTGTACCTCGACATGGGTTTGGGCAAAACAATTATTACCCTACAGGCGATATACGAATTAAAGTATAACCGATTCGCTGTGAAGAAGGTCCTTATCATTGCCCCGAAGAAGGTCGCCGAGGCGACATGGCAGCGGGAAGCGGCGAAGTGGAGCGGCCTTGGTCTTCTTCGAATCTCGACCGTCTTGGGAACGCTTAAGGAACGAACGGCGGCCTTACAGGTAGATGCCGACGTCTACATCATCAATCGAGACAACGTCGTATGGCTGACCGACTATTATAAGAACGCCTGGCCGTTCGATATGGTCGTCGTCGATGAGTCGAGTAGCTTCAAGAACCATCAGGCGAAGCGGTTCAAGGCCTTGGCTAGAATGTACGACCACATCGACCGTATGGTGCTTCTTACCGGTACACCGACACCGAAGGGGCTTATCGACTTATGGGCTCAGGTGTACCTCATCGATAAAGGTGAGTCCCTTGGAAGAACGTATACAAGCTTTCGTGACCATTATTTCGAGCCTGACCAGCGGTCGCACACCGTCATCTACAGTTATAAGCCGAGAGAACACGCAGAAGAAGATATCATGAAGGCTATATCTCCGATATGCGTATCGATGAAGTCAGAGGATTATCTGACACTTCCGCCCGTTATCAGCGACATCGTGCCGGTACAGCTTGACGCCAGGGCGAAGAGAGAATACGACACGATGGAACGGGAGATGGTCCTTGAGCTTGTAGATGATGAAGAAGATATTACGGCGGCATCGGCGGCGGCTTTGTCAACTAAACTTCAGCAACTGGCGAACGGGGCCGTCTATGATGAGAATCGAGGCGTTCATGAGATTCATAACTGCAAGATTGAAGCCTTTAAGGAGCTTATCGAACAGCTAAACGGTAAGCCGGTGCTGGTGTTCTATAACTTCAAGCATGACCTGGACCGCTTGAAAAAGAGCCTTGCTAAATCAAGATTAGTTGTAAAGGAGCTTAAAGGAGCGACAGAGGAGCGAGAATGGAACGAAGGAAAGATTGACGTACTGCTTGCACATCCTGCCAGTACGGCATACGGCCTCAATCTTCAGGACGGTGGCAACCATGTTATATGGTTCGGCCTGAACTGGAGCCTGGAGCTATATCAGCAGGCCAATAAGAGGCTACATCGCCAAGGACAAAAAGAGAAGGTTATCATTCATCATCTCATCAGCATCGGCACCCGAGATGAGGATATGATGGAAGCATTAAATCGAAAGGCCGATGCACAAGAGTACGTATTACAGAGTTTGAAGGCAAGAATCGATAAGGTGAAAAGGAGAACAAAAAAACATGAATAGCATTCAGAAAGAAATTGGTGAGCAGCAGTGTTCAAGATATGGGAATCGGCGCAGAAAGACGGTGAACGGTTCCACATCCAAGATATTCCTGACGTAGGACTTGTGGCCGCATCGTCACATGTCCTCATACGGCTGCCGCAGGATTGCCCGCATCCGTTTAGAGCAGACGAAAAGGAGGGGCGAATAGCGGACGTTATGAAGGACTACTTGACCGGTAAGGACTCCGTAACAGCCTTCGATACAGGGGACATGAGTACCTTTGGCCGGAACTTGGTCGCGAAGAAAATCGCCTACGGTACAGACGGTAAGTCGGTCTTCGTGGGTAAATACCTGTTTGCCTTCACGCCGCCTTCCGTGGATCATCTCGACTTGTATAAGGGCAGCCTAATCCGAATATATGTAGAAGGCGAAGAGCTACCGGTGGCGGGCCTCACCGTATACCGTAATTTGGGAGGGATCAAATAATGACGAACATAACAAGAAGCCCCTATAAACGGGCAGATTGAGGCTGACGATATTAAGAGTCCCGAACCACTACACCTGGCGAGGGTCAGGAGTGCGAAGAGATTATAGGCGAGCTTACTCAAGGTGCAGAAGGCAAGGAAGCTTACTATCTCGGGGCTGTCGTGAAGTACCTCTACCGATACCCGAAGAAGGGTACGGCGATTAAGGACTTAAGGAAGGCCAAGCAGTACATCGATATGCTGATTGCAAAGAGGGGTCGTAATGATGGGCGAGGTGACGACATGAAATACGTTGGCATACTAGATAACAACACGCGTATACGGACGACGTAACATTTTAGCGTTGGGGAAAATCTACCGAGCTAGTTCGATGCAGGATGACTCGGGCCGTTAGATGCGACCAGAGTAGTCAAGATTGTTCCGAGACACGAGTCGCAGCTTCTTCGAACGGTCGAAATAGCGAAAGGAGTGTCGACGCAGGGTATGCGGTTGTAAGAAGATAGTACTCAGTAATTGACTTACTTTTGTACACCAGTAATATATCGATATGCTGATTAAGGAGGAAACAACATGAATGCGAAAGGAATATCTTGAATACGTCCGCAGTCTTGATATCAGGCTACGGATGAAAGACTCACGGATATCACAGCTTCAGCGGGATATCTGTTGCATACGAGCCCTGGACTATACGAAGGACCGCATCAGCGGCGGTAGTCCTGTCGATATCTCTGATAAGATAGCAAGACTCGACGAACTTATTCGAGAGGCGAACGAAGAGTGGGATGAGCTTATCGCTGAGCGAGAACGAGCGAACGCCCGCATTCGTAGGCTCGAGAGCATTAAGCAGCAGGAGGTGCTGACAAGACGATTCATATACAACGAGAAAGTGGGAGGTCATCGCGGTGAAGATGAACATCACGTGGCAAAGCGTGGAAATTGTATTACCGAGCCCTAAAAAGTTTTCAAAAAATTTTTGAGGGGGTTGATTAAATGTCCAATGCTTGACATGGTATGATGTATGTGTGAAAAGTGCGTAAAGCACTACTATTATTCTAATGTAGTTTTATCTTACAGGCCGGTGGCATCTACCTCCAAGATGCCACCATTTTTATTTGAGCCATGACGAGGTTATCCATGACCGAACACAAGACACAAGTACATTGCTGCTGTAAGTCCTGCCTCAACAATAACAAAGGTATATGCTCTGCTAACGCAATCCGAATCGGTGGGACGGGCAAATGCAAGTGCTATGTGGCAGCCAAAGACGTCATGAACACATCTCGTTATGGCTCACGGAGGTGATCCGATGCCAAGGAAGAGTATGCACGTGTGCTTCTATCCCGGTTGTCAGGAGCTTACGAGAGAACGATATTGTGAGAAACACCGTAAGACTTCATACGACGACCGAAGAGAAAGCGCCGCTAAACGAGGCTACGGGTCGAAATGGGCGAAAGCCCGGCTTGCCTTTCTAGCCGAACATCCGACGTGTGAGTGTGAGCGGTGCAAAGCATCAGGACAGCCGTTACCCGCGGACGTAGTGGACCACATCATTCCGCATAGAGGGAATCAGAAGCTGTTCTGGGATACGAAGAACTGGCAAGCTATGAATCATGTATGTCATAATCGTAAGACAGCGAGAGAGGACGGCGGCTTCGGCAACCGTTCTCGTAATTGAGAAAATATAATTTTAATTGAGAATGAGAAGAGGCCCCCCGGCGAAAAAAGTTCTGAGGCACGAAGCCCAGACCGTGGCGGTCTCTTCTTTGTAAAAACTTCGTGAAATGATAGGGAATCTGAGAAAGGAGGATGGCGCTATGGCAGGACGACCGGCTAAAGCCGATTGAGCTTCATCTGCTCAACGGGAATAAAAGACACCTGACGAAGGCCGAAATTGAACAGCGAAAAAAGTCTGAAGTGAAACTCGGCGAACACAAACTGGTTTGCCCGAGCTATGTTCGCCAAGACAAGAACGCGTATAAAAAGTGGAAAGAAATCGTCAAGCTCTATAAGGATATAGACTTCGTAAGCTCTGCGGACGTCGGGCTGATGGCTCGATACTGCATGGCGTTCTCCGAATATATCAATCTCACCGAACACCGAAAGGTCTGTGCGACAATCCGAGTCGACACTGAGAACGGAGAGGCCGTCGATATGGTGAAGGCCTTGGAAGGAAAGTATTCTCCGAAGACGGCGGCCAAGATGTTCGAGAAGATTGAGTACGTATTCTCGGTATCGGGAGTGATTGCCGTCGATAAGGCACTGAACGCCAAGATGTCGGCACTCGTTCAGATGGAAGACCGACTGTTCCTCAATCCCTTGGCCAAGGTCCGGAACATTCCGAAGAAGGAAGTAAAGGAAGAAGATCCGTTGGCGGGAAAGGGGTTCGGTAATGTATGACGCTTACCGATGAACTCATTCAATACAGTAAGGACTGCATAGCCGATACTCGGCATGTCTGCCAGAAGCACCGATGGGCGTGCGAACGGTTCCTCAAGGATTTAAAAAATTCGGGAACGAAAGAATTCCCGTACATCTTCGACGAAGAGAAAGCACTGAGGTTCTTCGAGTGGGCCGCGCTTCATAAACACACGAAAGGCGTTCTTGCCGGTGAACCTATCGAGTTCACTCCGATACAGAGGTTCATCTTCGGTAACGTGTACGGGTGGGTACACCAAGACACAGGACTCAGACGGTTCCGCAAGGCCTACTGGCAGGTAGCCAGGAAGAATGCGAAGTCACAATCACTGGCAATCGTCGGCGATTATGAGCTGATGGCTCTTGGTGAGCCGATGAGTGAAGTCTATATCGGTGCGACGAAGTCGATGCAGGCTAAGATTATTTATAATGAAGTCGTGGCTATGCTGAAGCGGTGCCCGCTTCTCAAGGGTAAGTGGCATGAGTCGTACGGAGTCATTCGTCATCCGAAGAGCGATTCAATACTTCGGGCCCTGTCGAAAGACGACGGGAAGACGGGTGACGGTCTCAACCCTCAATGCGGCTTAATCGATGAATATCACGCTCATCCGACTGACGAGATTCTTGAAGTCATAAACACCGGTATGGTTGCCAGACGGCAGCCGCTTCTTTTTATTATCACGACCGCGGGTACGAACTTCGGAGGTCCCTGTTACCGAGTTGAGTACCCGCTTGTTGAGAAGATACTCGACCCGTCGCTCGACTTCGACGTCGCTGATTACTTTTGCATGGTCAATGAGCTTGACAGAGACCAGGAGGGCAACCTCATCGATGACGTCAAAGATGATGAGTGTTGGGTAAAAGCGAATCCGATAGCGGCGACTTATCCTGAAGGCCTGGCGAACATTCGTAGTAAGCTAGCCTCGGCCCTAGAGAGCCCAGAGAAGATGGAGTCGTTCCTCACCAAGAACATGAACCTATGGGTCAATCAGTCAGCTATGTCGTATATGGACATGGCCAAATGGAAGGAACGAGGCGCGATTACGGAGATACCCGTCGACCTGTACGGTAGATCCGCATACGTCGGCATTGACTTATCGAAACGAATCGACCTTACGGCGGCAGGCATTATAGTACCAATCGACGTTGACAGTGCGATCCAGTACGTAGTTAGGGCACACGGGTTTATCCCTGAAGATACCGTCGCCGTTCATGAGAAGACCGATAAGGTCCCGTATCGTGCCTGGGCGAAGGCGGGGTACCTTACGATTACACCGGGCGATGTCGTCGACTACCGCTTCATTGAGTCGTGGATACACGAGACGACCGACGACCTCGGCGTGAACGTGAAGGAGCTGTGCTATGACCCTTATAATGCGACGCACTTTGCACAAGATTTCGACGCTCAGGGCATAACGACTGTAGAAGTCAGACAGGGGATGCGGACACTGTCCGAACCGACGAAAGCGTTCCGAGAAGAAGCCTATCGAGGTAATATTCTTCATGAGCCGAATCCGCTTCTTGACTGGGCGGTCAGCAACGCGGTTACGAAGCGTGACCACAACGAGAACATTATCCTCGATAAAGAGAAAGTCGACGAACCGCATCGACCCGATAGCGGCAGTCATTAATGCCTTTCAGCCGTGCACGAGTCACCGCCGAAGAAGATATGAGCGACTATGTACTGTCCGACGACTTTAGTCTATAAGGAGAAACCAATGACAATAATCCGAAAATATATCGATGACCTATTGCTTATAACGGGCTTCATCTTGTTGGTGATTGCCGGTGCATACGTAAGCCCTGTGGTCGCTTTGTACACGGCGGCTGTTGAATGCTTATCTGGTGCGTACCTTATAAGCTATACATACGGCCGAAGTAAAGGAGTAGATGACGATGTTCGTTCGTAACTGGATACAGAATCGAGGAGCGACAGGTCAGCTCTTTACGGGCGGCGACAGCGGCACCTTGTCGAACCCTGCACAGTGGCTCATCGATGCCATAGGCGGCGGCTCGACCGTGACGCCTGAGAAGGCAGCGAAAAACTCGAACGTCTCGGCGTGTGTGTCGATACTCGCTGATGACGTCGGTAAGCTGCCAATTCACACCTTTAACAAACAAAAGAAAGACCTCGGTATGGCGCATCCCGTTGCTAAGCTGCTGTATGAACGTCCGAACCCGTTCATGTCGGCCTTCGTCTTCAAACAGACGATTCAAGGGCACGTAGGTATCTACGGCAACGGGATAGCTTATATAGAATGGGGCAAAGACGGATATCCCGCGGCATTATGGCCGCTCGACCCCGGTGCGAACCTCCGTCGCTCTCGATGTATCGACAGGAAAGCTTCAGTATCGAACACAGAACGCACGAGGCGAAGTGTTCGACCTTCAGCCTGAAGATGTTCTTCACTTTAAAGCCTTCACGAAGGACGGCATCGTAGGTATACCACCATGGAAGACACTGGTCGATGAACTTGACAGTCAGAACGCGATAAAGTCGTTCATCAGTGACTTCTACCGAAACGGCACACTTTCGAGCGGGGTCCTTAAGACGGCGACAAAATTAAACGCCGAAGCCAAGCAGAAGATCCGAGAAGAATGGGAGAAATTAAACGCCGGCACGAACAACGCCGGTCACGTAGCTGTCCTTGACGTCGGCCTGGACTTCCAACAGCTCGGCATGCAACTTGACCAGGCTCAATTTCTTGATACACAGAAGTTCGGCATTACTGAAGTGGCTAAAGTCTACCGAGTGCCGCCTCATAAGTTGGCACAGCTCGACCGAGCTACATACGCTAATGCCGAAGCGATGGGGATCGATTATATCAAGACAACGCTCTTACCGATATTCACTCAGTGGGAACAGGAAATCAATTATAAGCTCTTTACCGATAAGGAAAGGGCTTCTTTTTATGTCAAATTCAACGCGGCCGCCGAGCTTCGAGGAGACAGCACCGCCCGTGCCGGATACTACCGAGACATGCTCAACAACGGTATCTACACCATTAATGAAATCCGTGAGATGGAAGAGATGGACGGCATCGGCGCTGACGGTGATAAACACTTTGTGTCGCTGAACTATACGACATTCGAGAACCTCGGCAAGCCGATTGACACACCGCCGAAAGGAGGTGAGGGGGAATGAAGCGATTAAGTTGTTTTAATATTCGTAATGAGACGAACCGGTCCGCAGACGTCTACATTCACGGTGACGTCATCGATGATGATGCTAAGGCGTGGCTGTCGGACTATGACGGGAATACGTTCGCAGGGTATGTGCTGCCGGTTGACGTACGAGATAGCCTCGAAGCGCTGAAAGGCAAGGACCTTACAATCTACGTCAACAGCGACGGCGGCAGTGTACCCGCAGGCATGGCCATTGCGAATATGATACGAAGGCATGACGGGCATACCGTCGGCGTGGTTGATGGGTGGGCGGCAAGCATTGCGAGCGTTATTTTGTTCGCATGCGATGAAATCAGAATGCCGAATAATACCTTCCTGATGATTCATAAGCCGAGCGCGGCCTGCTGCGGCGATGCCGACGACATGCTAAGAGTGGCGACTATGCTCGACACCGTCCAGGACGGCATTGAACAGGTCTATCGTAACAAAGCAAAAGACGGCACGACGAATGAGATGATTCATGACGCCGTAGAAGCCGAGACGTGGTATACGGCAGCCGAAGCGGCTGAGATGTTCGACATCACTGTTGAAGACACCGCCGTTCAGCTCGTAGCTTGCAGTAAAGGCCTTGGCTTTAAGGCTATGCCTGAAGCCGTGAAGGCGGCCAAAACCGCCACAGAAGAAGAAAAGCCGACCGACAATACAGATGAACGTATTCGTCGGCTTCAAGTTGAATTAGAATTGCTTAAATAAGGAGGACAAAACCTTGACAGAAAAAGAAAGAGAATTGCGCCAGTTAATGGCCGAAAAACAGACCAAGATTCAAAACCTTTTAGCGGATAACCGCATCGACGAAGCGGAATCCGCAACGGAAGAACTCAAAGCGATCCGTCGTGAGTTCGATATCGTGCAGACGATGAACGATGTTGTTCCCGCGGCCGCTCCGTTTGGCGGCATGCCGCAACAAGAAGAAGCGAAAGACGTTGACACGACTCACGTATTCGCTCAGCTCTTACGTAATCGCCACGATTCTCTCAGCGATACGGAATTATCCTTTGCCAAGTCTATGGCCGTACGTAATGCGGCGAACATGAACGAAGGTGCGGGAGAAGCGGGCGGCTTCATCGTTCCGACGGACGAACAGACGAAGATTAACGAATTAAAGCGTGCTTTGAATCCGTTGTCCGCATTAGTACGTGTTGAAAACGTAAACACGATGAGCGGCACAAGAGTGCTTGAAAAAGCGTCCGACATGACGCCGTTTGCATCTGTCGCAGAGCTTGCCGCTATCGGTGAAATCGACGGACCGAAGTTCACTCAGGTTAAGTACGCTATTAAGAAGTTCGCGGGGATCTTACCTATCTCCGAAGAACTCTTGGCCGACTCCGACCAGAATCTTTTAGCGTATGTGAACGGATGGCTTTGCTAAGAAGTCCGTTGCAACGGAAAAACGCTCAGATTTTTAGCTGTTCTTAAGACGCTTACGAAAGGCACCTTTGACGAACTTTGGACGGCATCAAAGAACTCCTGAACGTCACACTCGACCCGACGATTTCCTTGATGTCTTCTGTATTGACTAACCAAGACGGCTTCAACTTCCTGGATAAACAGAAAGACACGGATGGCCGTTACCTCTGCAGCCCAATCCCTTTGGACTCGACTCAGAAGCTCTTGTTCGGTAAGCCCGTAACGGTCGTATCGAATAAGGTGCTGCCGACCGATACTTCCGTGGCAAGCACGAAGAAAGCACCGGTCATCATCGGTAGCTTCACAGATGCAGTCGTTCTCTTCGACCGTCAGGCTACGACGCTTACGGGTACGTCTGTAGGTGGCGACGCTTGGAAGCGTGACAGCTATGATGTGAAGGCTGTAACACGTATCGACGTTCAGAAGTTCGATGACAAAGCCGTCGTATTCGGCGAATTGACCATTTAAGGAGCTGACGCTTATGTTACTGAATGACGTAAAGCTCTATCTGCGAGTCGATGACTATACGGAAGATGAGGTCATTCAGGGCATGATAGATGCGGCTAAGCAGTATATTCAGACGGGTACGGGCGTTGCGTTCGACGAGACGAACGCCCGCCATCTGTTAACACTGAAGATGATAGTAGCTCACTGGTACGATAACAGGGGGCTCGTCGGGACTACGACGGAGCTTCCGTTTCACCGTCACCGCGCAGCTACTTCAGATTGAAGCCGAAAGGAGAGAATACCTAGTGAGTGATGTGATTCAATACGCTAAGGTCATTGAGCCGTGCGTATATAAGAACGAATTCTATGAAGTCGACGATATTATTACGGGAACAGAAGAAGAAATCGAACAGCACGTCCACTTCGGATACGCAGTTCCGACAGAAGAAGCCCCCGTAATTGAAGAAGTCGTAGAAGAACAGCCCGTTGAAGAACCGGCTGAAGAAGAAGCGAAGAAAGGCAAAAAATAATGACAACCGTATCCGACCTCAGGTCACGGGTGGAGCTCTATAGACCCGCCGTCGAGTCTGACGGTCAGGGCGGTTATGACGAACGCATGGACTTCGTGAACACCGTGTGGGCTCAGGTCCTGAAGCCGAGGTTCTGGGACGGTGAAGCGGGCGGCGGTCCTGTAGCGGGTATTACTCAGGGTATTACAATTCGATATCGTGAGGACGTCGGGTACGACTGGCAAGTCGAATATAAGAACGTACGGTACCGCATCATTCATATCGAATACGGAGAACGCCGAGATATGATGACACTGACCTGTACGGCCATCGAACACCACGGATAGGAGAACCTTATGTATATTAAGACGAATCTCGATGACGTGACCTTTAAGGCGACAGCTGACCTGTCGAAGTTCAATGACTTAACGAAGGAACGGATCCGCGACGTTGTACGTCAGAAGGCTGCTGAAGTCCAGGCTAAGGCGATTGAGCTTGTACCGAAGGACACGGGACGGCTCGCCAGTCAGATTCATCTAGAGTTTATGAACTCTGAGAATACGACCGCGGCTAAGGTCTACACGAAGAACAAGATAGCACACTTCATCGAATACGGGGCGGGCGGTGTGGTCATTGTGCCGAAGAAGAAGAAAGCCCTTGCCCCCGGAGCTACGGGATGGTTCATGGCGAAAGCCGTCATACCGGCTCGTGCGGCTCACCCGTTCATGAAGCCCGCTATTGACTTTGTACGTCCGTCTATCGAATCGGCGATTAAGGAGGCCATCATCCGTGATAAGTAGAATCCCGTTTAATGCGGTACAGCAAAATGTCTATCAACTGCTCTCGGCAGGGCAGACGATACCGACGTATGACAACGTCCCGACGGGACCTGAACACATGCCGTATATCGTCCTCGGAGAGTTTCACGGCTCACCCGTGAACGAGAACAAAACGACGGTGTATCATACGGTATCTCAGCAGATACACGTGTGGACGAAGGCAAAAGGAAAGAAAGAAGTAAACGACATTCTTGATGATGTCGTTCATTTACTTACGAAGTACGATTTAAATCTCAGCGGATATACGCAAATCGGTACGGCGACCATATCGCAGTATCAGGCGTATCAGGAGCTCTACGCTGATAAGACAAGTGCTTATCACGGAGTCCTGTCCGTCGAATGGGTACTTCAGCAAGAATTAAATTAAGGAGGACAATAATGTTAACAGAAGATAAAATCAAGAACCTTCCTGTCATGGAAGACAACACAACGGCCGTAGCGGGTAAGGATACCCTGGTCTATATCGCCCTGGATAACGCTCCGACGTGGCTGCTCTTGGGCGGTCAGCGAAACAACCCGCTGTCCCGTAAGGCCGATTCTATCGACGCTACGTCGAAGGATAGCGGTAACTACGGGGATAAGCTACCGGGTATGCTCAACTGGACCATGTCTTATGAAGGCTTATATGTTATGAACGACGAAGCGGTCGAAATCTTAGAGAACCGCTTCAACAACCGTAAGCCCGTATTCATTCGTCAGGAATATCCGGACGGATCTTACCGTACAGGATGGGCGTCTGTTACGACACTGGACGAAGACCACAGCTACAGCGGCGTTTCTACCTTAAAGGTTACATTTGAAGGAAAAGGCGCAATCTCCGATATCCAGAAGCTCTCGGCTGTGCCGAATCTCGGCGCGTCTACCAGCACGGTATCGAAGGCAGCCCTCAACGATATCTCGATTGCAATTACGCCGGCCGAAGCCAATGTACGTTCTGTAATTATGGCCGACGGCACGAAGCTCTATCAGGAAACTGACTACACCTACAGTCAAGGCGCCCTTGAAGCTCTTTAAAGACAGGAGCGCTTAAGGACCACATCGTAGTCGGAGACAACCTCATTACGATTACGATTACAGCCGACGTCAAGCTTACGTATAAGCTCAAAGTCACGGCTTAATAGAAGGGAAAGAAGGAGCGGTCGAAAGGCCGCTCTTTTTTATTATTATCCGTAAAAAGGAGATATGAAGATGAAAACAACACGGACGCTTGTTGTCGGTGATAAACGATATGAGGCATACCTCACGATTAAAGATATGCGAATGATAGAACGGGAAATCAGCCAGTCTCTCTTGTCAATATTCGACGCCAGTTCGATTGCCGTCGTGTCTCGCATGACAGCCAATCTTGGCATTGACCTTGTTATGGCCGTACTAAGGTACGCTCTACACGACGAACGACGCGGTCAACGGTCCGATGATGAGCTATACGACCTCATTGATGAATACTGTGCTGTCGAAGGTCAGACGATGGATGATCTAGGCGGGTTTGTGATACAGCTGATATTCGACACGGGGCTTTATAACAAGGTCAAATTTAAACCCGATACGGGTAAGGGAAAAACGCCGAACCGACGACACCGAAGAAGAAGGGACGGTAGTCGTCGGATCGATGGAAGAATGGGTCGAAGCGGCCGAGCCTGTTGCATATGGCATGCTAAACCTAAGCCGTATGAATTCGAGGAAATGCAAATACGCGAATTCAACGCCATGGTACAAGGACACCCTAAGGCGTAAGAGAGAACGAGATGAGATGAACGCCTACTTCACATATTGGCAGCTAAAGCCTCACCTCGGAGAGAACTCTTCGCTCACACCGGCTGATATATTGGCACCGCTTTATCCGGATGCCAAGCCAGACCCGAAAGAAGATAAAGAAGAACTGATGAAAGCCTTCGGCATGTAAAGGGGGATAGCCATTGGCAACTGTTGCAGATTTACTTATTAAGATCGGGGCGGACGGCAGCGGGCTGTCCTCGGAGCTCAACAAAACCAAAACAAGAAATACAAAAAGACATTCTCGGCGAATCCTATAAACGAATTTTCAGGAAGCGTCGATACGGCGACAGGTAAGGTCAACTCTATGCTCGGAAGTCTTACGAAGTTTGCAGGGCATTGCCGCGGCGGGGTTCGGCCTGAACGCTATCGTAGAAAGCGCCGTAAATGCTGGCGAATCGTTATATCAGGTACAACAGCGATTCAACCTTACGACGGCCGAAGCGGCTAAAACTCTCAGGCGTGCTCAAGATGACCGGTGGCGACGTAGAGACGGCTGCCAAGTCAATTATGAGACTCGACAAGAACCTTGCCAATAACACCGCTGAAGGTCAGAAGGCGGCCGCCGTCTTATCACAGATGGGGCTGTCGCTCACGGACTCTACAGGGCAAGATGAAGCCGATGAACGAACAGCTTGCCGTGTTGGCCAAAGGGTATAAGGCGGCTAACGAGGCAGGGGCAGGGTCAGGAGTTTCTCATGGCTACCCTCGGCACGAGAGGGACTCGCCCTGACGAAGACGCTGCTTAATTATGAAGAAGCGGCACAGCGCGTCTCGAAGATTAAAGGCACAGGCCTTGACCCGAAGCAAATGCATGAAGCCTACATGCAGATTCAGGAAGTCAATATGCAGTTCGGTAAGCTCGGCACGGTAGCCGGGGGAGCTCTTGCTCCGCTTGTCATGGAGATTCTTCCTCAGGTCATGGACGGGTTGTCGCACACCGCGAACTTCATCCGTCAGAATAAGGATGAAATTAGTACCGTCATTGTTACCGTCACGAAGCTTGTAGCGGCTTATGAAGCACTGAAGCTCGCCAAGAAGGGGGCAAGCGTTATCGGTGGTGTTGTGAGCTCGGTGCGAGATACCGTAGCCGACCGAACGGCAGACGCTCAACAGCAAGCCCTCACCAAGGCTCAAGAACGGCGTATCAATAAGGCTATCGCTGACAGCGATCGCATGTACGCACAGATGAGGCGAGAAGCGGTAAAGACAGCTAATCAGCAGAACCTCTCGGCTGAAGAGACTCAAATGTTCATGGCAGAGAAGTTTACACAGATTGGCCTTGAGTCGGCACAGGCGGCCGAACGAATTCGAGTCGAAATGACTAGAGCCTTTGCGGCGGTCAATATAGAAGCCGAAAAGAGTGCTGCCGTTGTATCGGAGTCCGTGAAGGCCTCGACGTATGCAGCTGATGCGGCGGCAGCCGCTAAAATCGAAGCGAATACCGCCGTCATCACAAGTAACGCTGAAGTAGCTGAGTCCGAAGTGGCCGTCGGAGCGGCGGCTCGTGAGGCGGCAGCCATTAAAGAAGCCGCTACAGCCACAGAAGTGACGGCGAACGAACGGCTTATAGTGAGTAACGCAGAAGTTGCCGAATCGGCTACGGCGGCAGGAGCGGCATCAGCAAGAGCGAGTGAAGTAGCGACAGCGGCTACCGTGACGACGACTGAGGCGACGATAGCTCTCGCAGGGGCTCACGAAAAGGCAGGGGGTTGCAGGTGTCCCTAGCATCACAGAGAGAGTGCTGCGGGTCTTGCAAGACTGCCCGGTGCGATTGGACGAGTCACCAGTGCCCTGTTCAGCCTCGCGGGCGGTTGGATGGGCGTAGCGGCCGCCGCTCTATATGCGGCATATTGCGCCTATAAATATTTCAATGCTAAGTACGAAGCCGCACAGAAGAACACCTGGACAGGTGATGACGGCTACACTTATACGGCTCACGACGGCAGTATATGGAGACAGAAAGACGGTGAGGGTGGCAATGCTGACGTAGCTGCCGATCCGACCGGTCAGGGTTCACGAGCTAACGGCGGGGTAACCGAAGAGAGAGTCGAAGAAGGAACGGCTACTTACGCAGCCGAGTACTCGAATTGGTATAACGCGGGTGGCGGCAAGGACTTCGCTGATGCGGAAGCTCAACGGCAAGCCGCAGAAGCCGCTGTTAATAATACACAGATTCCGTCATATGACTTCTCACCTGATACGGGTGTAAGCGGTGCCGGTGTCAGTGGCGGCGGTACACACGTTGAGAAAGAACCGGCCTATGACGTTCGAGCCGGTGCGATATATAACGCAGGACGATGGAGCGGGCTCGGCTACGGAACCGGGTGAGAAATGAAGTCGTGTGCACGACGTACGTTGAGAAACGTCTGGTCTGATGCGGGGTGTCGAATGCTTGGAGTCTTGGAGCTGATGGGCGCCGATTGGGCAGAGAACGCGGGTAGCGCCTTTCCATCCGACGGACGCTTACGGTAATGGCTATGAAGCGCATGCCGGAGACGCGGTCATCACGAACGACGGCGGTCACGTTATCATGCTCGACGCCAACGCATCAGGGCTATTACGCAGCCGCAGGCAGTGGCCGCGTATCTCAGCACTATGATCAGGATTACCGCTCGGCGTTTGCGGGTAACATTGTCGGAGTTATCTCGCTCACCGAGTTCGCGGGGAACGACGGAGACAGGGAAGGCCCTTATCCGTGTCTGACGTTCGTAAGCAAGCCGAACAACGTGCGAAGGACATCGCCAATGCTCGTAAGGACCTGAAAGGTCTTGAGAAGGACCTTGATAAGGCGATTATAAGCGACACAGGTACGGAGTTCGAGAAGAGTATCTCGGACATGAACACTAAGGCTCAGAAGTGGCAAGACCAGATCCGAAAGATAAAGAACACGTCGAAGGATATCGACACGAGCCACGCTGAAGACCTTCTGAAGCAGTGGAAGATTGAAGAAGCCGCTAAGGCCATGGAAGCTCTGACACAACGGCGGCTCAAGTTTAATACCGAAATGGCCAAATTAAACGCCGAGCTCAAAGGCGATTATGCGTCGGTAGCTCAGGCCGAATTCGAAGAGACGGTGCAGAGCCTCGATAAGCAACGAGAAGCAAAGCTCAAAGAGATACAGGCGACGAAGGCTGACTACGAAGCCCTGAAAGAAGCCAATGACTGGTACACGGCGGCGTATCTCGAAGCGGTACAGAAGCGTGAAGACGCCGAGCGAGATGCTTACGAGAAGTCCGTACAGAGAGCGATTAAGCGCGGCGATATGGGCAGTCTCACAGGCCTATTACAGTCTCAGGCGGCTAAGGATACGCAAGCCTGGAATGACCGTTCCAAGTCGGCTCAGGCCTATTATGACCTGTGGCAGAAAGCCCACATGTCAACGGCTGAGATGGTAGCAACGGGCAGCACTCAGATAGCCTCGGGGATACAGGGAGTGTTCTCGGCTATGGCCGACGGCACGACGAGCGCAAAAGACTCGCTGAGAAGTCTCGGTAAGGTGTTTCGTAACACAATTACTCAGATGGTCGCTCAGGTAGCTGCTTCCAAGATTGCAAATATGCTGTTCGGCGGACTTCTCGATGGTGGTGGTAAAGGAACGTCGGGGTTTACTTTTAACGGCAACCTCTTAGACGGCGCATCGTTCAGACCGTATAAGCCGTCCCTTGGTGTGTCGATGCCCGCCTTTGCCTCTGGCGGTATGGTAACTGCCCCGACTATGGGGCTTATCGGTGAAGCGGGCAATGATGAAGCGGTCTTCCCACTGACCGATGAGGTATATTCCCGCATGGCCAAAGGCATCAGCCAGAACCAAGGTCAGAACGGAAGCGGAGCGGCCGCACCGGTCATCAATATTATCAATAACAGCCAGTCGAACGTGAAGGTGCAGTCGAGTAATTATGACAACCAGATGAAGAAGTACATTATCAATGTTGTGGTCGATGCCGCAGAAACGGACGAAGGCGGCATGGCTAGAACAATTCGCAGTATATCGAAGGGATAGCTGATATGAGAACATTTCCCGCGGATCAGATTCCGCATCCCGTAGTATCGCTCGCAACGAATGCGGGCGATACATATGTTGAGAAGATGACTGATAATACAGTCGAATCAAAGACTGATGCGGGCTACCGCATCACACGACCTCGGAACACACGAACGCCGAGGTCCTTTCAGTACGCCTGGACGTGTCTTACAGAAGGCCAGAAGAATATACTGAGAGACTTCTGGAAGGCCGTTCGTAAGTCCGATATGTTCGTATTCAAGGATTACGACTCAGGCGATACCTGCACGGCACGCTTCACGAGCGACTGGGAATCGCACTATTCGCACCCTGAAGGGTACTTCGTATCGCTTACGTTTGAGGAGGTGTAAGCAGATGAAGGTATGGGAAACAGCGGCCATCTTAGAGAAGAATAAGCTCTCGTCCGATGCGCCGTTCTTATTGTTGTTGAAGCTTCATCATGCGGACCTTCCTGAAGACATATACCTGGCCAGGAACACAGAAGACGTTACGTGGTCAGGCCGAACGTGGACTCGGTTCCCGTTCAGCGTGACGCCTGTTACGACGGACGGTACGACACTGCCGTCCGTAAAGCTCACCGTGTCGAACTGCGGCGGTATCATTCAGTCGTATCTACAGCAGTACGGCGGTATGACCGACGCTGAGGTCACCTTATATATCGTACATACGAATCTCTTGAGTAGTGGCGAACCGCTCGACCAACTTGATTTCACGTGCCTGTCGACCTCATATGATGAAGCCTGGGTCACGTTTACGCTTGGCAGTAGCCCTGAGCTATACAATAAATTCCCTCTCGATACGTACATGCTCGACTTCTGCCCGTTCGTATTCAAGTCTATTCGGTGCGGCTATGCCGGCACGGATAAGCCGTGCAACAACACGATTAAAGAGTGCCGCATTAAGGAGCGTTTCGGCGGTGAGCAAGGGATGACGGGCAATTATGGCTAATATTAGCGACCTTATTGGCGTTCCGTATGTGAACGGCGGGCGAAGCGTAGACGAGGGTCTCGATTGCTGGGGACTCGTTCGTGAGTATTATGGGCGAGAAGGAACAGACCTTCCGGAGATTCTCGTTGATGCCGAGAACACCGATACCGTCATGCGTACCGTCGATGATACGAAGGCACGTTGGCAGGAGCTAAGCGGGCCTGAGATAGGCTGCGTCATACTGATGCGGCTCATCGGTAATCCGCTTCCGAGTCACTGCGGCGTGTACCTTGGTTACGGCGAGTTCGTTCACGCAATCGCACCCGCTGTACAGGTCGACAGGCTGTCACGGTGGGGGCCTCGTGTCGTCGGATTTTACAAGCCCAAAGAAGGAGCGTATCCGAATGTTTGAGATTATAACAGTAAAAAATATATTAACGGGAGAACAGGAACGACAGCGATATACGTACGAAGGCAAGCGGCTCATCGATATTGTCGATATTAAGGGTTTACTCGTATTCGTCAACGGATCGCTTGTCGATATCCCGTACGGTTACATCCCTCAAGACGGCGACCAGGTCGTCCTGACCGCCGAGCTTGAAGGCGGCATGAAGGGAGCCCTGGGGTGGATTTTACAAATCGGGCTTATGGTCGCAGCCCCGTACGTAGGCGGTTGGCTCGGTATCACGGCCAAGTTCGGTCAGGCCTTAGCTGCAGGTGCGTTCATGATACTCGGCGGGAAGATTATCAACAGCCTATGCCACGTCAACCAGGCACACGCTCAAGAACAGTCCTCGTCTCCGACGTACGGGTGGGACCTTCCGCAGATACAGACGCATGAAGGCGGCCTTATCGGTGAGACTTTTGGCGTTACGATGCCCGCAGGTCAGTTACTTATGTATCATGTAGAGACGGAGTCAGAGACCTACAAGCTCACTGACGGAGCTCTTACGAATACGCATAAGTACAGCGGCGAGAAAGACGTGCAGTACCTCAATGTACTGTTCAGCGGTGGCTACGGTCCTGTCGACTCTATCGATGATATCCGCATCGGGTATACGCCGATAGAGAACTTTGAGTCTGTACAGATAGAAAAGCGGCTCGGTACGAATGACCAGGAGCCGATATCGTTCTTCCCGAACACGGTCGCCGACCAGTCGATAGACCTCGACTGTAAAGAAGGGGCGTCTGTTATAAGAAGTACCGATTCTGACCAGTGTAATGCAATCGAGCTTACGTTCACGTGGCCTGGCGGTATTTATTCAACGAATGATAAGGGGAACTTCACGAACCTCACAGCCCGCTTCACTATCGGCATTCGTAAGACAGGCAGTCGGGACGCCTGGCTTGAACAAGTATGCGCCGTAACAGCGGGAACGAACCAGACGGTCCGGCGCAGCTTTAAATTCGAGGGACTCGAAGCGGCACGGTACGACGTACGAGTGCTGCCGACCACCATGCCGATGACCAGTCGGCAGAATGCAATGATGCGGTGGTCGACGCTTTCGACGTATATCAACTCAGGCCAATTCGTGAGACCGAATAAGGTCCTCATCGGGCTTCGGATTAAGGCAACGAACCAACTGAACGGCGGTATTCCGAACCTCAACTGGCGACAGAAGCGTATGCACGTTCTAGTCTTTAACCCTCGTACTCGTCAGTACGAAGAACGGCCCGCGCAGAATCCGATCTGGGCGGCGTACGATATTCTTCACCACTGCCGCAGACTCAAGAACATTACGACAGGTCAATTCGAGTATGTAGTCGACGGATGCCCTGCTGACCGCTTCAGTAAGTACTTCGACGAGTGGCAGAAGGCCGCCGATTACGCCGACGAAATGGTCGACGACGGTAATGGCAGCACCGAACGTCGCTTCCAACTCGATGCCTTCTTCGACACGAAGCAAAAGCGGTACGAAGCGGCGAACAAGGCCGCTCAGGTCGGACATGCGACTATTGTGCGACACGGTGTGAATCTTGGCATCGTCGTTGACATGCCAGGCACGATGAAGCAGATATTCGGTGAGGGCCGTACGACCGCTTCATCGGTAAGCGGTAGCTTCTCATCTCGTGACGAACGAGCTCGTAGCGTACAGATTACGTATAACGATGAGCAGAGAGACTTCAAGAACACGGAGTTCTTCGTCCGATCCGCTCGCTATGCTGAGAACAAGAACCTTCAGGACAACACGGCAAACGTGACGCTCTTCGGCGTGTCTCGACGCTCACAGGCTCACCGTGAAGCCCTGTACTACTTGGCTACGAACGAGCGACAGCTACAGACGATACAGCTGTCGGCAGACGTCAACGCCTTGGTGTGCGAGTACGGCGATATTATCGGCGTGGCTCATACCGTGCCGAGGCTCGGCCTTGAGAGCGGCCGCATCGTATCGGTTGACGGCAACAAGGTCAAACTCGATAAGGAAGTGACACTGACCGCTTCGGACGTCTACAGTATCATCGTTCAGCGTTCAGCCGATGATGCACTGGTCACAAGAGACGTGCTGCCGGTATCAACGGACACAACGACGGATACGATTACCGTATCTCAGTCATTCGGCGCTGGCGATGAAGTCAGCCAGTATGACTGCTACGCCGTCGGTATCAGAGATAAAGTCGTAAAGCCGTTCAGAGTCGTAAAGCTTGAACAAGACAAGGACCTCAAGATGACGATTACGGCCACGGAGTACGACGAAAAGATATACGAGCCTGACTATACCAGGTATCCGATTATCGACTACAGTAAGCAGAAGTCGGCCCTTCTTAAAGCGCCGATTAACCTCAAGCTGTCCGAGGAGAATCTGAGGGTCCAGGGAAGCGGCCGTAACAGTATCATTCACTGCACATGGCAGATGCCTGAGAACGCTCGGTTCGATACGTTCCGAGTCTCTTATTCTACCGATAACTACAACTGGACAGACGCTCCGACGACGAGGGCCTTATCACTAGACCTCGAGAACATGGAGCCTGACCACACCTATTATGTGAGGGTTCGTGCGATATTGGACGGGTTCGAGTCGGCGTACGCCTCGGCCCACATTGGCGTGTCAGGTAACATTCTACCGGCTACACCGGCAACAGGCGTGACGGCGTACACGCGGTACCGTCAGCTAGGTGGACAGGCGATATATGACGTCATAGTGAACTGGCTGCCGCCTTCGCTTACGGGCCGCGTTTACTATAAGACCTCGTACGCTTCAGCAGAGAACGTCATCGGTACGACGCAGACGCCCTGGAGTGCTTGGGTGTTCGCGGGTGAAGGAGCGGGGCAGATAGTCATTCCGCAGCTCTTACCGGGAGAGACGATCCGAGTTGCTGTCACGACAGCGAATGAGCTCGGAGAGTACACAGTACCTGATGCGGTAGAGTATCTCGATATCGTGGTGGCAGAGCAAACCACCAAGCCGCTCGCTCCGGAGAACCTCACCATAGAGTTCACCGACAGAGCGACGGCACGGTGGAACGCTGTCACGAACGCCTCGATAGCTTACTATGAGGTCAGAACGAATAACGCACCGGGAGAAGCGGCAGGGCTACTCGTTCAGACTACAGACCTTCAAGCGGTGCTGCCGCTTACGGAACGACAAGGAACGATATTCGCATTCGCACGTAACACACAAGGGGCATACAGTGCGGCGGCGCAGCTTGCTTATAAGAAGGACCCGCCGAAAGCACCTACTCACGTAATCGTGAAAGGCGGTGCGTCAGGCGTACAGGTCACTTTCGATGCTATCCCGAAGGGGTGCAGCGGAGCGAATGTCTACGTAGACGGCACGGCGTACTTTACGTCAACCAGTTCGTTCTCAATTATTCTTGATCCGAACGTCTACCGAGTTCAGGTCGCTTATACGGACATATTCGGCGAGGGGCCGAAGTGCGACGAACAGTCGGCGACGGTTAAGGTCGAAATTGATAAGTCACTACTTAGCCGTGAGACCTTGGGGCTAACTGAAATAGATAAAGCTATCGCCAAGATTGAGGGTGATGTTGGGGTTGTGAAGTCCGAAGTAACCGGAACGTCGACCCGTATCACGCAGTTATCAAACAGCGTCGATATGCGGATAAACAGCTTAGACGGTAAAGAGCTTATCTCACGAATCAACTTGTCACCGACTGGAACACGAATCGACGGCAGGCTACTGCACGTCACAAGCGACGCAGTGTTCGACCAGAACGTCATCACGAAAGGCATGATACAGGCAGGAGCGGTAACGGCTGACAAAATGCAGGTAGATAGCCTTTCGGCTATTACACAGAACGTAGGCGAACTGCACGGCGGCACGATAATCGGCGGTACGTTCCGCAACAACGACAGCAGTTTCCAAGTGTTACCGAACGGCGACATAATCGGCGCTAATATCATCGGTAGCCGCATAGACGCTAAGTCCGTATACGCCGAAGGGGAACAGCTTAAACCTGTACATGTATCGACGCAAGTCGTTGATAGTGGCGATAAAATCGTACTTCCCGAAGGGTACTCCATCGAGAAGTCGATTATATACGTGCTTGAGTATGACCTTATCAACAGCGACTACTTTACTCAAGAGGTGAATATTCCACCCCTGTACAACAACGGCATTGCATACAAATACCGATGGAAAAACGTGGGCGCCGACCTGCCCAATTCTAACTACACACGTGGAGAGTGGATAAACGGCGATAGAGAAAAGAAAATGTACGAGCTACTGAATCGGCGGTTTCCATTACACGTAAAATCCGGAACAATTAAGCGTGTTGATGTGTACTTTTCTGAAAAAAACACATACGAATATAGGTACGACTCCGTGGCGAACCGAAGAACCATATGGGGAGTACCTTATGAGTTTATGGGATATTTTAGCGCGGCCGAGGCTATGCTTGTAGGCATTCCGACAGAGGTTTATTTCCCTAAGACAGCCCCGCCTAAAAAAAATTTCCTCGCAAAAACGTTTAGGAATCATATCGTCGGTATCGCAGACGACGGAGCGTGCTTTAATTGTGCCATACGCCTAGATGGTAATGACGTATACGCATCGTGGGGAACAATCAAAGTATGCGTCGTATCGTTCTGGTAATAGAGGAGTGAGAGAACATGTATTACTACTTTCGTTCGGACGGAACGTGTAAAGCACAGTCCGAGTTACGACTTCCGTATACGGACTGTACGGAGATACAAGACCCCGTCAATTACGACATCTCAACAATAGAGCTTAAAGACGGCAAGATTGTAAAGCGTGAGATTAAAGAAGATATACCGCTTACACCGCTTGAACCGTCCGAACCTCAGGAAGTTGACTCACCCCAATTAACCGATATGCAAGAACAAATCATGGCGAGTATCGCCGAACTATCCGAGGCAGTGGCAGCTCTAGCTGAAGGGGGTGAGTCATAATGCTTGAGCTGATTTCTACTATTTTATTATTTATAAAGGAGTGGTTATATATGAGAATATCAAAACGATGATACCTATTTACGGATGGCAGGTTCTAAACGGCAATTACGTACTGACGAAGGAAGAAGCCACCGACGGACAGAAGGTCGTACCTGAACGGTACGTTCCCTTCGTTGCCGAATGGTTGACGGCACGAGAAGATAAGCGGAAAGAGGACTAATCAATGCAAGTATTCAACGATGAACTGCACTGCGGATCCGACTTCATTCGGCGGTACGTTGCCGACGGCCACGACTTCACGGGAGCGACGGCCGTGATGAAGGTCCGCACAGAAAATGACATCGAGCTTGTAGCCGCCGACTGCACAGTTGACGGTGATTCCGTCACGGTGAAGATATCGGGTGAGCGTAGTCGAGAGATACCGAGACGGTACCGAGTAGCCAAGTATGACGTATTCGTACAGGCGGCCGACTACAGCTACAAGCTCGTTATGGGCGACATGAGAATTGTTTACGACGAATCAATGCATTAGAGGGGGAAAACAAAAATGGAAGAAAAACAAAAAGTAGAATTAACATTGCCGAATCCGTTGAACATTGCCGTGCAGGTGCCGGGCTTACCCGGTAAGGACGGTAAGAGTGCGTATGAAGTGGCCGTCGAACAGGGCTTTGTCGGCACGGTTGATGATTGGCTCGAAAGCCTTCATGGACAGAACGGCAGCAGCTCTGAGCCGGTCAGTATGAACTTTCCGACTGTATACAGAATGATGAAAGACCGTGCGATGAAGGTCGACAGCGACAGCCTTGAAGACCTTCTCAAAGCGTTGTTGCGGGAAGTTATTCCCGACGGTCGATATACGTCGTACCTTGCTGAATTCAAACTCGTTGACGGTACGTCGGTTGCAGTCGGTGATACGGTCGTACACGTCGAAGGTCAGCCCGGGTTTTACGTTGTCGATACGAACGGCAATCGGCAGATGATACCCGATAGCGGCCGCCTCGACTTTGCACTCATGCAGCCGTTCGACGGTAACGAGAAGATTCTCACAATGGAGTATCCGACCGGTAACGACGGTACGGCCGCTTCGCTTACTATCCCGGCGGTACAGACAGGGGGCAGCAATGACGAGGTATGGAACTCAAATAACAGTATCGAGTCGATGCGGATATATAAGCGTTCCGACGGGCAAGCGGTACTCGAATCCCTGTATACGCTACTCTAGACATGCTTGCACGGCACGAAGATGAACTCAATAACCTTCACTTCGACAGCCTGGAGCTTGTTAGTACCGTGAACATGGATAATGACACGCTTGCACCGTCAGGATTGACAATGCTCGAACGAATGACGAGTAAAGTGTATATCGCTAAAGACCACTACGCACCTAAGCAAGTTCTCTTGCCGAGTCGCTCCGAGCCGCTTCAACTCACGTTTTATGAGTGGGATGGTCGTTCCAATCCTGGACGTTGGAGCAGCTTCGACTGGAGCAACAAGCCTTGTAACGGGAAGACAGCAACGCACGTCGGCGTAGCACAGTATGACATTCCCGACGATTTATAAGGAGGTTGCCGATGTGGACATGGAGCTTTGAGCTCGCCGACGTGCTGACGACGCTTACGATTATAAGCACGCTCGGCGGTATGGCTTATTACTTAGTGGTTCGACCGTTCCTTCAACGGCTCGAAGAAGACCGAATCAACGACCGTACGTTCTTCTCATCGAAGTACGATACGTTAATCGAAACGCTTAGAGAATTAAAAGAGGAAATCAAGCTATCTCGGCAAGACAGAATACAGCAAGCACAGCGACACTTACAGCTCGTTGGACGGGTCGAAGTGTTAGAGTCTAGAGTCAATGACTTACGGAACGAAATACGCGGTGATAAGCGATGAAGGAACAAGTTATCAACTCACTCAGGAAGGCGTTCCAGTCGGCGAGAGTAGGCGGGATTCATCCGACGGGAGTCATTGCAACACGGGGACTAGTACTTATCATGCTAGTCCCTATTTTATTGGTTGTCGTGACCTACATTCTGACGTTCGTCAGTGGATACGTCGACGATGATAGAGGGAAGATTATAAGCGTCGGTATTAATATCATCGACCATATCTTCATTCCGTCAGTACTTACTGCCCTCGTCGGATTCCTTGCATTGTGGGTTGATAAGGACGGCAACGGCATACCCGACCGATTAGAAGAACAGCAACGGCCGCAAGTGCCGACGAGTGAAAGAGGTGAAGGAAAAAAATGAAATACGGTATAGACGTATCCACGTGGCAAGAAGGTTTAGACTTCGAACGGGCGAGAATCCTCGGTTATGACTTCTGTATCTGCCGAATAGGCTACACGGGAAGCGGGTACAATCTCGATGACCTGTTCGTGCATAACATAAACGAAGCGAAGGCGAACGGAATGGAACTCGGCGTATATTATTACTCGACCGCAACAACGGTAGAAGAAGCCGAAGCGGAAGCGGACTGGTTACTTGAACAGCTGAACACGTATCTCGACGGAGTAGACTTGTCGGCAGGCATTTGGCTCGACGTGGAAACGGAAGCACAGCGGAGCCTCGGAGCTGATGAACTGACAGCCGTCGTCATGGCGTGGGTGAACCGAATGAACGCCGCAGGCAAATACGTCGGATTGTATGGCAGCTATGACATGTTCATGAACGGCATGAATATAGACAGCTTACCGAATTATGTGCCGCTATGGGTTGCCCAATATTCGAGCCGAAACGACTTGCAGCTCGACAAGCCGAATGCGAACGTAAAAATCTGGCAGTATTCTGAATCGGGCAACGTTGACGGCGTAAATGTAGATGAAAATGTCATGTACGAGTAGGCAAAGGCGGTGAATTGATGAATTTTCCGACACTTAACAACGAAAAAACGGGCAGATGGCTAAAACTAGCCTTATTTTGCGTTCTGACGCTGTTTTGCTTACTCGGTATATACTTTGCTGTACACCACGTAAAACAGCCGTCAGACGAGCCTGTGCGAATGCGTTTTACGGACACAACGGACAAAAATTCGGTAAAGCGACAAATACGAACTTCTGACCGTGAAGCCGCCGAAATCGTAACAAAAATCGAACGCATTCACGACGGAACGACTAGACCGAACGTGTCATATTATGTGACCGCACCGAATTTGATGACGGCCGCCGACAAGACGGAACAAGCTATCAGGAAGAATGATAGTCAGATCCCGTTAGCAGCCAGGGCAAAATCGGATAGAACGGTCGTAACGGTTGACGAAGCAAAACAAAAAGTTGATGTGTATAAAATCAACTTGCGGAACAACCACAAAATCAAAGCCGGGGGAACATATATCGACGGTAAGCCGTATTTGTCGATTGGCTACCAAGCCGGACGCATTGAAGGAATTATACACACCGACGGCACGGGCGTTCGTGGTGGTACTGCACTGTGCACAATAAAAGAATGGTGATTAGGGGACTCCTACGGGAGTCCTCTTTTTTATGCTTGCATCTTACGTCATTGAGTGGTATACTTTATAAAAGAGGTGATAAGAATGTCCGATACAATTAGATCCGCTCGACTTGAAGCGGGGCTTACTCAACAAGAGATGGCTGACCTACTCCACATTCCTAAGCGCACCATCGAAAACTGGGAGGGGGGTCAACGCACCCCGGCTAAGTGGGCGGAGGCCCTCATCATCGAAAAATTAAAGAGCCTCAAAAAATAGGCTCTTTAATATAAAAATCCAATTTTTTTTTGCTTGACAACTCACCCAATGAGTGGTATACTATAATCAAGGAAAGGGGGTGAGGGAAATAGATAAGTCAGATTGGGAGTGGTTAATTGGCACACTGGTTTCAATTCTGGTAGCCGTGTGGCAAGACCGAAAAAAGCCCCGATATCGCCGTAATAAGCCGGGTAAGCATAAGCGGAGATAACGAGGCGGGGGAAGGGGGCGAAAGCCCTCGACCTTCTCCCATTATAACACATCGGAAGGAGGATAGAAATGAAGAAGCTCGGATTTATGTTCGTACTGGGTGCGACGGTATCAATCACAGCGTTACCGTGGACGGTATCGACGCTTCAGGCGCTTATAACAGGTGCCGTTATCGGATTCGGAATAACTTGTTTTATGGATGGGAGATAATAACATGAGATACGGAATTAAAATTACTGAAGATAAAAAAGTTAAACTTGAAGAAGCAATCGAAAAAGCAAACGGCCGTGCAAAAGTCAGACTCGGCTATTATGAGGACCTGATGGATGCAGTTCAGCTTATCATGAAGCAGTTTAGCATAAATAAAAAAGAACTCGAAGGATGCCAGTTCTGCATCAATTCTAGCCCTGAAGACTTTCCGAACGCCTATCTCAGAAAAGGATCGCCCGCAAGCACTTACTATTATGTACAGATGCACGCAGGCAATTGGTATCTGTATGCCGCTCGTCGGGAAAGCTGTATTTCCGACCGGGTTGTAGCGGTAACGTTTACCGACACGGCTAAGGCTGCCGTTATCAACAAGTACCGCAAGTTCTAATCGTGGCTAAAGATGAAGGCCTGATACATAATATCAGGCCTTCACAATTATATATCCGAGGTGTTAACTCATGAATATTAAGCGATTAGTCTTCGGGCCGTCGGTTATAGAGATAGCCGAAGAGTGGCGAGTTAGTGCGGCGCACGGTGATATTGCAAGATATCATCTACTTAGCGCCATCAATCGATATATGCGACCGTTCTTCGGCGGTAAGTCTATTAGAAGAGTGTCAAGAAGGGACGCGGAAGAGTATATACGGTTTTTACGTAACATGAAGGGCGTTAAAAACGGAGCACCGCTTAGTGAAGCGTCGGTGAAAACCGCACTCAAGAACACAAAAGCCGTGTTTAACTACGCCATAAAAAATGAAATAATTAAAAAGAACCCGTTTAACGGACTCAGCGTTAAATTATCGGAAAGCGAAGTTCAATACTATAGCGCCGCACAAGCTCGGACGCTGATGAGTGCAGAATATCCTGCCTGGGGCTATAGGCTTGCCGTAATGTTGGGCTTGTGTGCGGGGTTACGCCGCGGCGAAATCGTCGCGCTTCGGTGGGATGACATAGATATGAGGAACAGAGTGCTTCACATAAGGCACTCAATGAATCGAATTCTGGGCAAGAATTACATGAAGCTGCCGAAATCAGGTAAGCAAAGAACCGTGCCGATTAATGACTTATTATATGAAGCCATCCTAGAAGCGAAGAAGTACAGTGACTCGGATGTAGTTGTCCCCGTTTCGCCCGGAAGGCTGTCGTTGTGGTTTCCCGAATTTGCGGAAAGCCTAGGCCTGCCGAGGCGCACCTTCCACGAACTGCGGAAGACGTTCGGAACGTTGCTACTGCAATCAGGTGCGGATGTAAAGACCGTATCTGCACTACTCGGGCATAGTACATACCAGATTACACTGAAATATTATGCCGGAGTAAATGCAGACCAAATTGACATTGTTAATAAGATACACCTGTGATTTAAACAGCTAGACCCCTCGTAATGAGGGGTCTATTTTTATTCGTAGTATAATAAGTAAC
>BNJU01005229.1_pt1 | contig 79519 bp, 109 predicted proteins | sample 8539281 | NCBI WGS metagenome assembly BNJU01 (sample SAMD00202456, study PRJDB9452) | human saliva metagenome | isolation source: human saliva | place: Japan
TGTCGGGCATCGTGGTCGCCGACTGCAAAGAGTTTTGCGGCGGACTGAAACATCGACACATCGACGGGGCCGGGCCGACCGGAGCGCGCAAGGGAACATGGCACCGGAGGCCGCGCGCCTGTGCAGACAGGGCCCAGACTACTCGCTCATAGGCGATGAGTGGTGGGCCGAGTTCTGATTCTGATGACGTGGCGAGCAACATGTCGCGGTGGGGACGAGAGGTCCATGCCCCTCACCCACCGCGGCGCGTGGTGTCAGCCCGGGTCAGTTCTGAGCCGGACGCAGAAGACCGCTCCCATCGGGGGACCCGCAGGCGCACCGAGGCAGGGCGCCCGTTCAGGGCAGGTCCTCGGCCTCGACCCGGCCCAGGTTGCCCACGCCGGAGCCGCCGTAGTCCTCGGGTCGGTGTTGAGGACCTCCTCCCAGTCCCCGGCGAAGGGCAGGCCCACCCGGTAGCCCTCATGCGGGGTGCCGGCGAAGTTGATGATGCAGACCATCAGGTCGGCCCGCCCGTCGGCGTCGGTCCCCTGCGAAGGTAGGACAGGACGTTGTGGTCGCCGTCGCCGGCCTCGATCCACTCGAGATCCTCGGTGGAGAGGTCCTCCGACCACAGGGCCGGCGAGAGCTCAGGTAGAGGCGGTTGAGGGTCGCTGACCAGGGCGAGCAGCCCCTGGTGGCCGGGGTCGTCCAGGATCCACCAGTCCAGGGAGGTATCGGCGTTCCACTCGGTTCCCTGACCGAACTCCTGGCCCATGAACAGCAGCTGCTTGCCGGGGTGGGACCACTGGTAGGCGTACAGGGCGCGCAGGCCCGCCAGCTCCTGCCAGGGGTCGCCGGGCATCTTGGACAGCAGGGGCCCTTGCCGTGGACGACCTCATCGTGGCTCAGCGGCAGGATGAACTGCTCGGAGAAGGCGTAGACGAGGGAGAAGGTCAGCTCTCCGTGGTGGTAGCGGCGGTTGACGGGGTCCTCCGCCAGGTAGCGCAGGGTGTCGTTCATCCACCCCATGTTCCACTTCAGTCCGAAGCCCAGGCCGCCGTACTCGGTGGGGGCGGTGACGCCCGGCCACGCCGTGGACTCCTCGGCGGCCATGATGATGCCCGGGGTTCTTGCGGTGAGGCGGTGGCGGTGGCCTCCTGCAGGAAGCTGATGGCCTCGAGGTTCTCGCGGCCGCCGAACTGGTTGGGATGCCACTGGCCGTCCTGGCGCGAGTAGTCCAGGTAGAGCATGGAGGCCACGGCGTCGACGCGCAGACCGTCGGCGTGGAACTCCTGGAGCCAGTACAGGGCGTTGGCGACCAGGAAGTTGCGCACCTCGTTGCGTCCGAAGTTGAACGCATGGGTGCCCCAGTCGGGTGCTCGCCGCGCTGCGGGTCAGGGGTCCTCGTACGAGGGGTGCCGTCGAAGCGGGCCAGGGCCCACTCGTCCTTGAGGGAGTGGGCGGCACCCAGTCCAGAATGACGCCCGATGCCGGCCTGGTGGAGCTGGTCACCAGGTAGCGGAAGTCGTCCGGGGTGCCGAAGCGCGAGGTGGGCGCGTAGTAGCTGGTGACCTGGTAGCCCCAGGAGCCGCCGAAGGGGTGCTCGGCCACCGGCAGGAACTCCACGTGGGTGAAGCCGGCCTCCTTGACGTAGGGGACCAGCTCGTCAGCCAGGCCGCGAAGCCCAGTCCCTGGCGCCACGAGCCGACGTGGACCTCGTAGATGCTCATCGGCCCGCTGTGGGGGTCGGTGGTGGCGCAACTGGCCATCCACTCTGGTCCTCCCACTGGTGGAACTGGTCGGTGACCACCGAGGCGGTGGCCGGGGGGACCTCGGTGGCGCGGGCCATCGGGTCGGCCTTCTGGTGCCAGGAGCCGTCGGCGAAGCAGAGCTCGAACTTGTAGCGCGCACCGACCCCACGCCGGGCACGAACAGCTCCCACGCCCGATGAGCCCAGGGAGCGCATGGCGGTGGCGGTGCCGTCCCAGTAGTTGAAGTCGCCGACGACGCGCACGGCGCGGGCGTTGAGGGCCCCACGGCGAAGCGGTTCCCTCGACCTCACCCATGGGGCCGTCGTAGCGCTTGACGTGGGCGCCCAGGACCTCCCACAGCTCCTCGTGGCGGCCCTCGGAGATGAGGTAGGTGTCCATCTCACCCAGGGTCGGCATGTAGCGGTAGGGGTCGTCGACGGTGGTGGTCTCGTCGCCGTAGGTGACCTTGATGCGGTAGTCGGGGATCTCCTGGCCGGGCAGGACCGCCACCCACACGCCGTCCTGCTCATGAGTGGCCGGGTGGGTGCCGTCCTTGGTGACGACGACGACGTCGTCGGCCAGGTGACGGACGGTGCGGATGGTGACTCCGTTCTCGCCGACGTGGGCGCCCAGGACCTCGTGCGGGTCGTGGTAGCGCGCGTGGGCGACGTCAGCCAGAATCCAGGGGTCCCACAGGGACGAGGGGCGAGGTCCTTCTCAGGTGTGTTGGCGCTCATACAGCAACTCTTCCATGCGTTGGTGATTAACGGGTGCTTTTGGACGTCGGACCGATGGGGATGAGGGGAATGGAGGATCGTCGCGTGCTCAGCCCTCCGCCTGCTTGGACAGGACCGACTCGATCCCCGCCATGGGGATGCCCAGCCAGTCGGGACGGTTACGGGCCTCGTAGACGGCCTCGTAGAGGGCCTTGTCCAGCTCCAGGCAGGTCAGGACCGTCTGGTACGAGGCCTCGGCCTGCTCCTGGTCGCCGGATGCCGCTGGCGACGGGCGAGAGCCGGTCTCCTGGCGTCCCGGGCGGTAGCCCTCCTCGAAGGCGGAGCGCACGGCGGGGAGCCAGTCGAGTGGGGTGCCTTGCCCACGGCGGCGGCGTAGTCGAAGGAGCGCAGCATGCCGGCCACGTCCCGGGCCGGCGGGTCGAGGTCGGACGCTGGGCCAGGGGCGCAGGGCTCGCCCTCGAAGTCCAGGACGTACCAGCGCTGCTGGCCGCCGATCTCGTGAAGCACCTGCCCCAGGTGGTAGTCGCCGTGGATGCGGGTGGCCGGCTCCAGGGCCTGGAGCGCCTCGAGCCGCTCCATGGTCTGCTCCACCTTGAGCTCCAGGGCTCGGATGTGCCCGGAGAGCTCGGGCACCTCCTCCAGCGCCCACCGGGCGCGCTTGCAGGAGAGGCAGCGAGCTCGGTCGGCGTTGGCGGCCGGCTCGTGCCCAGGGAGGCGGCCAGGTGGTGGTGCATCTGCGCGGTCGTGCGTCCCAGATCCCGGGCCAGCTCCACGGCGCGGGCCCGCACCGGTCCGTCGACGTCGTCGGTGGAGGCCAGTGAGCAGAACAGCTCGAAGCCGTCGTCGGCGCGGGGGACGAAGCTGCAGGCGACGGCCGAGTCGGTGGACTCCTCCAGGGCGGGCTGGCCGCAGCCGCCCATGCGCGTCCAGGTCATGGTGGACCAGGCCACCGGCGTGGGCACCCGGTCCCAGCCGCTGCGGGCCAGGGCCACCGTCAGCTCCACGTCGGGGTTGCGCCCGTGCTCCAGGACCCGCAGGAGCTTGACGATGAGGGTCACCGGTGGCGCGTCCTGCTTCCCAAGAGCCTCGGCGGGGTCGGAGGGGCCGGCAGGATGACGGAGGTGTTGGACTGCTCCCCGGTGGTCACCCGCAGCCTCGGCGCCCGCTGGGCGATGGCCAGGGCTCCGGCCTCGCTCAGGACGGTGCCCGCCTTCAGCGTGCTCAGGGCCCAGGCCCGCCAGAAGGCCGGGTGGTGGGCGCCGTCGACGAGCGCCACCTGCGTGGGTGACCCCTGAGAGTCGGTGGTCACCAGCAGGCCGTGGTTGCCGGGTGCCTCACCGGGGGTGGCGAAGGAGTCGAGCGCCTCGGCGGACTCCAGGACCACTGGCACGTGCAGCAGCACCATCCCGTCGCGGTGACTGGTCTCGGCCTGGATTTGCCCCGTAGGGCGGCGATGACGAGGTCTCGCACCCCCTCCTCCGGCTCCCAGGTTGCGATCACGCGCAGGGAGCCCAGGGGCGGTGCGGCGTCCCCCTTGAGCGGGAACCAGCGCCGTTGGAGCATCCACGGTTCCAGCGCTGCCAGGATCTCGGCATTGGTGGGCCAGGTCGACGGGGCCTGGGTGCTGCGCAGGGAGTGTGCCGGCACGGTGGCGGGCTGCGGTGCGGCGGAGATCGGTTCGTTTGGGCATCAGACTTCCTCGGTCGGGTGGTTGTCGTGGTCGTCCCTGGGGGCGTCGTCGGGCTCAGTCCGGTCAACGGACAGCCAGTAGTATCCGCGCGCTCCCAGCGTCAGGGGTGAGGCGGCCTCGCTCGTCGACGGGCGGGAAGGCGCAGCCCGCCCGAACAGGTCCGTGGTGCCCCTGCCCGCCAGCTCGGGAACCTCGATCGTCACTGATCGGGGGGTGGCCGAGAGGTTGGCGACGCACAGGAGGGTCTCTGCCCCCTCCACCGGCGCCTCGTCGCAGCGCGTGTGCGCCAGGACGGCGTCATCGCTGGTGGGGCGCAGGAGGAGCTCCCGCGTCCCAGGACGGGGATGGGCGCGGCGCAGGGTGCAGGATCCGCCGGGTGAAGTGCAGCAGCGAGTCGGGTCGGGCCATCTCTGTGGCCACCGTCAGGTGCGCGTAGCCGGGGGCCTGGATGAGTGGAAGCGTCAGGGCGCCGGGATCCACCACGGAGGAGAAGCCCATGTTGGGGGAGTCGTCCCACTGCATGGGGGTGCGCACGGCGTCGCGGTCCTCCAGCCAGATGTTCTCGCCCATGCCGATCTCGTCGCCGTAGTAGAGGCAGGGGCTGCCCGGCAGCGACAGGAGCAGGGCGTAGGCCAGCTCCACCTCGGCGCGCGAGGCGTCCAGGAGTGGGGCCAGGCGGCGCCGGATCCCGATGTTGGCGCGCATGCGCTCCTCGGGGGCGTACCAGGCGTACATCTGGTCGCGCTCGGCGTCGGTGACCATCTCCAGGGTCAGCTCGTCGTGGTTGCGCAGGAAGGTCCCCCACTGCCCGTGGGCGGGGATGTCGGGGGTCTTCTCCAGCACCCAGCGGATGGCCTCGGCCGAGCCCTGCCGCAGTGCGTAGAAGATGCGCGGCATGACCGGGAAGTGGAAGCACATGGTGCACTCGGGCGCCTCCTCGGTGCCGAAGTACTCCACGACGTCCTCGGGCCACTGGTTGGCCTCGGCCAGCGTGATGGTCCCGGGGAACTCCCGGTCGAGCATCTGACGGATCCCGGCGATGATCTCGTGGGTGCCGGCCAGGTTCTCGCAGTTGGTGCCCTCCGACTCGGTCAGGTAGGGGATGGCGTCGAGGCGGAAGCCGTCCACCCCGGTGCGCGCCCAGAAGCGGATGACGTCGTGGATCGCCTCGATGACCGCCGGGTTGCGGTAGTTGAGGTCGGGCTGGTGGGAGAAGAAGCGGTGCCAGTAGAACTGGCCGCGCTCGACGTCGTAGGCCCAGTTGGACTCCTCGGTGTCCACGAAGATGATGCGGGCGTCGTCGTAGCCGGAGTCGTCGTCGGCCCACACGTAGAAGTCCCCGTAAGGGCCCTCGGGGTCCGAGCGGGAGGCCTGGAACCAGGGGTGGGCGTCGGAGGTGTGGTTGACGACCATGTCGATGATGATGCGGATTCCGCGCTGGTGGGCCTGGTGGACCAGCTCGCGGAAGTCCTCCATCGCCCCGTAGCGCGGGTCGATGGCCGTGTAGTCGGAGATGTCGTAGCCGCCGTCGCGTACGGGCGAGGGGTAGAAGGGCGGGATCCACACGCGGTCCACCCAGCCACGCCAGGTGGTCCAGGCGGAGATGAGCCCGCGCAGGTCCCCGACGCCATCGCCGTCGGAGTCGGCGAAGGAGCGCAGCAGCGCCTCGTAGAAGACCGCCGTGCGGAACCACTCGGGGTCCGGGCTCAGGCCGGGGCGGGCCTGGGCCGGTAGGGCCGGCACCCCGGGGATCGGCGGGGCCACCGTCAGCGGCATGGGATCCCGCCGCTGGGGGTGGGGATCGCCGACATCTCGGAGCGCCACGGGCGCCGTGACGGGCACGCCCGCCGCGGGCGGGCCGAAAGCTCCCCCGGCGCCGCGGTTGGAGTCTCGCTGCCGGGGGCACCTGGGCAGTACTCATCGGATCGGTGCTCACAGCGGCTCCACGGAGAAGACGTGGGCGACCTGCCCGGCGAAGGGGTCGAGACGCACATAGTTCTGCCCCGACCACTCGTAGGAGTCTCCGGTGAGCGCGTCGGTCACCCGCACCACCGGGCGAGAGCGTCCACCCAACCCGGCAGGCCCAGGGGCCTCCAGGTTGAGGTAGACCTCGCCGGCCCTCGCCCCGTGCGGGTCGAGGTTGACCACCGTCAGGACGACGTCGTCCCTGCCCGTGGGGCTGTGGAAGGCGTCCACCCGCTTGGAGTAGGCGAGGATCTGGTCGTCGCTGGTGGGGTGGAAGTAGATGTCCCGCAGCTGGCGCAGCGCCGGGTGAGCGGCCCGGGCGGCGTTGAGACGTGTGAGGAGGTCCTCGATGCCGTTGCGGCGAGCGGCGGCGAAGTCACGCGGCTGTACTCGTACTTCTCGTTGTCGATCTGCTCCTCATAGCCCGGGCGCGGTGTGGACTCGGCCAGCTCGTAGCCCGAGTAGATGCCCCAGGTCGGGCTGAGCGTGGCCGCCAGGACGGCGCGCAGCTTGAAGGCCGGCACCTTCCCGTTGGTCATGAAGGGGGTGAGGATGTCGTGCGTCGTGGGCCAGAAGGCCGGGCGCAGCAGGTGGGCGGTGTCCTTGCTGAGCTCCATCATGTACTCGATGAGCTCGTCGCTTGGTGTTGCGCCAGGCGAAGTAGGTGTAGGGACTGGTGAAGCCGATCATGCCCAGGGTGCGCATCATGGCGGGGGCGGGTGAAGGCCCTCGGCCAGGAACAGCACCTCAGGGGGACTCGGCGTGGATCTCGGCGATGAGCCGCTGCCAGAAGGGCAAGGGCTTGGTGTGGGGGTTGTCCACCCGGAAGATCGTCACCCCGTGCTCGATCCAGGTGCGCACGACCTCCAGGATCGCCTGGTAGATGCCCTCGGGGTCGTTGTCGAAGTTGAGCGGGTAGATGTCCTGGTACTTCTTGGGCGGGTTCTCGGCGTAGGCGATCGAGCCGTCGGCCAGGACCGTGAACCACTCGGGGTGCTCGGCCACCCACGGGTGGTCCGGGGAGCACTGGAGCGCCAGGTCCAGGGGCCACCTCCATGCCCAGCTCGCGCGAGCCTGCCACCAGGGCGTCGAAGTCCTCGAAGGTGCCCAGGTCGGGGTGGATGGCGTCGTGGCCGCCGTCGGGGGAGCCGATGCCGTAAGGGGAGCCGGGGTCGCCGGGACGCGCCGTCAGGGTGTTGTTGCGGCCCTTGCGGTTGGTCAGGCCGATGGGGGAGATGGGCGTGAGGTAGAGGACGTCGAAGCCCATGGCCGCGATGCGGTCCAGCCGCTCGGTCGCGCTGCGCAGCGTCCCCGAGTGCCAGGTGCCGTCCTCATCGGCCCCCGAGCCCAGCGAGCGCGGGAAGATCTCATACCAGGAGCCGGTCAGGGGCGCTCGCGGTCCACCTGGAGGGGTACTCGGCGGAGGGCGAGACGTGGTCGCGCAGCGCTGCAGGCGCTCAGGGCGGCCTGGACCGAGTCCGACAGGCCCGCAGCCAGGCGGTCGGCCACGGGGTTGGAGGGTCGCGCATGATCCACACGGCGTCGTTGAGGGCCTTGACGCCCTCCTCGTCGCGCCCTCGACAGCCACCGCCCGGTCCAGGACGCGGGCGCCCTCCTCCAGCATGAGGCTCGACGTCGATGCCGGCGGGCACCTTGATGCCGGCGTCGTGGCACCCAGGTGGCGTACGGGTCCGACCAGCCCTCGACGCGCAAGCGCCAGTCCCCGGGGGCGTCGGGCGCCACGAGGCCTCATAGCGGTCCAGCCCGGGGCGATGTCGTGCATGCGGGCGCTGGGGCCGTCGCTGCCGTCAGGACGCACCAGGACCGCGGTGGCGCCGTAGCGGTCGTGCCCCTCGCGGAAGACGGTGGCGCGGATCGGAATGACCTCGCCGACGACGGCCTTGGCCGGCCAGCGCCCGTCCTCGACGACGGGGAAGACCTCGGTGACCGGGATCCGGCCGATCAGCGAGAACAGGGGCCGGCTGCGGTGCCGCGCAGGTCGCGGACGACCCCGACGGCGCGGTCTGCGTCCCGGTGCCCTGAGCGGGTGCGTCGGTGGGAACGGCAGAGGACTTGGAGGGACGGGTGGACTGCTTCTTGCCGGCCTTCGGCGTCGTGTTCAGGTCACAGAGCAAGACTACGGTGAGAAACGACCTGAGTCACATGCCGGCTCGCAGGACGCGGATCGGCCCGGTACGCGCGTCGCGAACCAGGGCCGATCGAGGGGTGGGCGGGCCGGCTCAGCGGCCGGCAGGCCCTCAGTGAGTTCATCTGCATGGCGGTGCGGACGTCGTCGAGCGTCCGGTTGGCGACCTCGTTGGCCCGGGCGTTGCCTGCCCCAGGACCTCAGGAGGTAGTCCTCGTTGGCCGCCAGCTCGGCGCGACGGGCCCGGATGGGGCGAAGAACTCGTTGACGGCCTCCGTGGTGACCTTCTTGAGCGTGCCCGCTCCGCCGTCACCGATGCGCTCGGCGATCTCCTCGGGAGTGCCCGCCCCGCACAGGGGAGGCCAGCATCAACAGGTTGGAGACCTCGGCCGGTTGGCCGGGTCGTAGGTGATGACGCGCTCGGAGTCCGTCTTGGCCTTCTTGAGGGCCTTGGCGGTCTCATCGGCGCTCATGCGCAGCTCGATCGTGTTGTGGCGCGACTTGCTCATCTTCTCCCCGTCCAGGCCCAGCAGCATCGGGGCCTGGCTGAGCAGCGCCTCAGGGTCGGCGGAAGACCGGGTGGTCCCTTGACCGCCCGCCCGTAGCTGCTGTCGAAGCGCTGGGCGATGAGTCAGGGCCTGCTCCAGGTGGGGAGCTGGTCGCTGCCGACGGGCACGAGGTTGGCCTGGCAGAAGAGGATGTCGGTGGCCTGGTGGACCGGGTAGGTGAGCATCAGTCCGCTCATGGCCCGCCCGTCGGTGGCCTCCAGCTCCGACTTCACCGTGGGGTTGCGGTGCAGCTCGGACTCGGTGACCAGGGACAGGAAGGGCAGCATCAGCTGGTTCTGGGCCGGGACCGCCGAGTGGGCGAAGATCGTCGAGCGCTGCGGGTCCACGCCCACCGCCAGGGCATCGGTGACCAGGGACAGGGACCCGCTCGCGAATGGGGCCCACGCCGTCGCGGTCGGTGATGACCTGGTAGTCGGCCACGGATCCAGGTCTCCACGCCCGCGTCCTGGATCGTCTTCCAGGAGTGCATGGTGCCAGTAGTGGCCCAGGTGCATGTTCCCGGTGGGGCGGACCCCGGTGAACATCCGGTAGCGGCCGGGGTTGACGGCGATATCGGCCTCGATCTCGGCGGAGCGGGCGATGGATCGGGCCAGGGAGGCGTCATTGGTGGCGTTGGCCAGGGCCTCCTCGGCCGCGGTGGGGGTCTGAGTCATGCCCTCATCCTAGGGGGTGCGCTGCGGCGGCAGGCCGACGGCGCCCGCCCCTGCGCGCAGTGGTGCCGGCTCAGTGCGTCTCGGCGCCCGGGATCAGGGTCTCCAGCGGTTCTCCGGAGAGTGGATCCGTAGGGACAGCGCCTCCAGCATCGTCGTGTCGCCCGGCCGGTCGTGATGGCAGTCCGTGAGACTCTCGGCGGCGTGGCCCTCGGGTTCGGCGGCCGTGGTCCTGACCTCCTTGACCTCGCCGGAGCCGTCCGTCTCGATGATGACGTCGGCCTGGGTGTCCTGGGGGCTTCGGCTCACGCGCCGTGCCTGGGAGAAGGGCGCTGTGTGAGGCTGGGGGACCGCCCAGGTCGAGTCCCAGGCCAGGTGCCAGTCGGTCCCGCGTCCCTCGGGCAGGACGACGTCGACCTGGTCCAGGGCGCCGTTGATGACCACGAGCATGTCGTCGTCGTTCCAAAGGGTGGCCCGAGCGCAGCATCTGGACGACGCGAGTGTGCGGGTCGTGCCAGGAGTCCCCGTCCATCGGCGCGGCATCCGCCCGGTACCAGGCCAGATCCGCGATCGTGTCGCCTTCCAGGACCTGCCCGGTCGCGAAGCGCGAGGGGCGCACCACCGGGTGGCTGTGGCGCTGGTGGATGAGGAAGCGCGTCGTGGCGACCAGGTCGCGCTGCCAGACCTCCAGGTTCCAGTCCACCCAGGAGCACGGGTCCTGGCGGTAGCAGTTGTTGTTGCCCTGCTGGTGCGTCCCATCTCGTCACCGGCCACCAGCATGGGGTCCCGGCGCTCAGCAGCACGGTGGCCAGCAGGTTGCGCATCGACCGGCGGCGCAGCACCTCGATCGGGCCACCGTTGATGCCCTCGACGACGTCCCCCTCGAAACCGTGGTTCCAGGAGCGGTTGTTGGAGTTGCCGTCCCGGTTGTCCTCCTTGTTGGCCAGATTGTGCTTGTGGTCGTAGACCACCAGGTCGCGCAGGGTGAAGCCGTCGTGCGCGGCCACGAAGTTGACCGAGCCCAGCGGGCCGCGACCGCCGGGGAACTCCCGTGGCTGAACAGGTCCGCGCTGCCCGACAGGCGCGTGGCCAGGTCTCGCAGGTCCGAGCCCAGACGGCCCTTGAGGATCTCCGAGGCGTCATGCAGCCAGAAGGAGCGCGTGGTGTCGCGGAGTGGTCGTTCCAGTCCTGGAAGGGCTCGAGGGAACTGCCCGGTGCGCCAGCCGCCGGGCCCCACGTCCCACGGGCTCGCTGATGAGCTTGACCGTGCTGAGCACCGGGTCCGTGGCGATCGCCGTGAGCAGCGGGTGACGCGCGAGAACTCCGCGGCGTGGCGTCCCAGGGTGGTGGCCAGGTCGAAGCGGAAGCCGTCGACGCCGACCTCGGTGACCCAGTAGCGCAGCGAGTCCAGAACCAGCCGGATCGCACCCGTGGCCCGAAGTCCACCGTGTTGCCGGTGCCGGTGACGTCCATGTACTGCGCCGGCAGGTAGGGGGCGTGCAGGTAGTAGTCCAGGTTGTCCAGGCCGCGCAGGCTCAAGGACGGGCCATCGACACCGCCCTCGCAGGTGTGGTTGTAGACGACGTCGAGCACGACCTCCAGGCCGGCCTCGTGGAGCATGGAGACCATGCCGCGCACCTCGTCCAGGACCGCCTGCGGGCCGGCCTGCACGCCGCCGCGGCCGTGGCGTAGGAGGGCTCGGGCGCGAAGTAGCTCAGCGTGGAGTAGCCCCAGTAGTTGCTCAGGCCCCGCTTGGTCAGGAAGGGCTCGCTCACCGAGGCGTGGATCGGCAGCAGCTCGATCGTGGTGATCCCCAGGGCCCTTGAGGTGCTCGACCGTCACCGAGTGGGCCCAGCCCGCGTAGGTGCCGCGCAGCTCTCGGGCACCCCGGCAGCTGGTAGGTCAGGCCCTGACGTGGGCCTCATAGATGACGGCGCGCTCGCGGGGCACACGCAGGCCCGGAACCACCGGGAAGGTGTCACCGGTGACCACGCCGACGGCGGTGCTGCCGGCCGAGTCCAGGCGCGAGGGGCCTCCACGGCTCGGCCGCAGGCACCAGGTCATCGGTGACCTCGTGGGCGTAGACGGCCGGCCCCAGGTCCACGTGGCCGTCCAGGGCCCGGGCGTAGGGGTCCAGCAGCAGCTTGCGGGGGTTGTAGAGCAGGCCCTCGTGCGGGTTCCAGGGGCCGTGGGCGCGGTAGCCGTAGCGCTGACCGGCACCGACGCCGGGGACGTGCGCGCTCCACAGGCCCCGCGAGGGCCCGTGCATCCCGATCCGGGTCTCCTCCACCACGGCGCCGTCGGCATCCATGGTCAGCAGGCACAGGTCCACGGCCGTGGCATGCGGGGCGTGGACCGCGAAGTCCGCGCCGTCTCCGTTCAGGGTGACGCCCAGCCCGTGGTCGGGAGCTGCGGGCAGGTCGGCGCGCGGTGCTGGAGCGGGCTCTGGCGTCGAAGGCATGGGCCCATTGTCCTGGCGGCCGCTGGTTGCTACCACTTGAAGGGACGTGAGGTCTCCCTCGTGGGAGTGCGCCCCGTCGCGTTCAACCCACCCGCTGTGACTGCCTCGTCATCATCGCGTCGTCTTCATCCCTGTCCTGACGCCGTGTCAGGGTGACTGAGCGCTCAGTGGCGAGATGCCGCTGTTATGGCAACCTTGAGCCCATGAGAATCGTGGTCTGCATCAAGCACGTTCCTGACGTCCAGTCCGAGCGTCGCATCGAGGACGGTCGCCTCGTGCGCGGCGAGGAGGACGTCCTCAACGAGCTCGACGAGAACGCCGTCGAGGCCGCCGTCGCCCTGGCCGAGGAGGCCGACGGCGAGGTCATCGCCCTGACCATGGGGCCGGAGGATGCTGAGGACGGGGTGCGTCGCGCCCTGCAGATGGGGGCCGACTCCGGGGTCGTCGTGGCCGATGACGACCTGGCCGGCGCCGACGTCGTCACCACCGCCCGGGTCCTGGCCGCCGCCATCGAGCGCATCGGCGAGGTCGACCTGGTCGTCACCGGAATGGCCTCCCTGGACTCCATGACCTCCATGCTGCCCGGCGCCCTGGCCGCCGCCCTGCACCTTCCGGCCGTGACGCTGGCCAACCGGCTCGAGGTCGACGGCGGCGCCGTGACCGTCACCCGCACCGTGGGCACCGTCCGCGAGGTCCTCAGTGCGCCGCTGCCCGCGCTCGTCAGCGTCACCGACCAGGCCAACGAGCCCCGCTACCCCAACTTCGCCGCCATGCGCGCCGCGAAGAAGAAGCCCATCGACTTCTGGGATGTTTCCGAGCTCGGCCTTCAGATCGCCGAGCCGGCCGTCGCCGTCGTCGACGACGAGGCCCGACCCGCCCGTGAGGCCGGCATCATCCGCACCGACGCCGGAGAGGCGGGCCGCGAGCTCGCCGCCTGGCTCGTGGAGAACAAGCTCGTCTGACGGCCGGCCGCAGCGCCCGCCCACGTCCCGGCAGGGGCGCTGGACGCCGTCGCGCCGCCCGTCCGCCTCCTACCACTCGCGAGAAGCTGATTCCCCATGCTCGATGCCCCCTGCTCGTCCTCGTCGACCTCGAGACCACCGAGGCCGCCCCCACCGGCCCCAGCCTGGAGGCTGCTCACCGCCGCCCGGGGAGCTGACCGGCGGCGATGTCGTCGCCCTGGCCCTCCAGCCTCTGGGTGAGGCCGCCTCAGCGGCCCTGGCCGCGCCGGAGCCACCCGCCTGCTGTCCGCCGACCTGGGTGAGGCCGCCCACCTGCCCGCCACCGCGGCCGACGCCGTCGTGGCGGCCGTCGGCGCCGTCCAGCCCGCCGCGGTCCTGGTCGTCTCCGACTACCGCGGCAAGGAGCTGGCCGGGACGGGCCGCCGTCGTGCTCGGCTCGGCCTGCGTCTCCGACGTCACCGCCCTGGAGGCCGCCGGCACCGAGCTGCGTGCCTCAAGCTGGTCCTGTCCGGCTCCTGGTCCACCACCGCCGGCGTCGCCTCGGGCGGCAATGCACCGATCATCGCCGTGCGCCCCGGGATCGCCGAGGTCACCGCGCCGAGGGCGCACCCTGACGGCCGAGCCCCTCGAGGTTCCCGTCAGCGCTGAGGCCGCCGCCGTGCGCCTCGTCTCGCGCGAGGCCACCTCCGTGGCCTCCGGTCCGGTCCCTGAGCGAGGCGCGCACCGTCGTCGTGGGCGGCCGCGGCGTGGACGGCGACTTCGACCTGGTCCGCTCCCTGGCCCAGCCGCTCGACGCCGCGGTGGGAGCCACCCGCGTGGCCTGCGACGAGGGCTGGATCGAGCGCAGCGCCCAGATCGGTCAGACCGGCGAGACCATCTCCCCGCGCCCTGTACATCGGCCTGGGCGTCTCCGGCGCTGTCCACCACACCAGCGGCATCCAGGGGCCGGCACCGTCGTCGCCATCTGCGACGACTCCGAGGCCCCGATCTTCGAGATGGCCGACTTCGGCGTCGTCGGCGACGTCACCGAGGTCGTGCCCCAGCTCGTCGAGGAGCTCGCCAGGCTGCGCGGCTGACACGGCGACGGCGGACGGACGACGCGGCACCGATCGATCTGGAGGCAGGAAGATGACCGCAGGATCGAGCGGGCGGCCTGCGCCTGAGACGAAGCAGGTGCTGCGTCCTGCCGCCGAGGAGCGGTGGGCCGATGAGCTGGCCGCCCTGGCCGCCGCCGACGCCCAGCGCGGTGCGAGATCCCCGGGGTGGCGCCTGTCGCCCCACTCGGTGCGCGCCTTCATCGTTGGGGACGAGGACCTCGGCGTCACCGGAAGTTCTACGGGGACGACCCGCTCGTCGACCGGGCGATCGTGACGCTGCTCGGACGCCAGGGCCTCATGCTCGTCGGCGAGCCGGGAACCGCGAAGTCCATGCTCTCCGAGCTTCTCGCCGCAGCGGTCTGCGGCGCCTCGACCCTGACCATCCAGGGCTCGGCCGGCACCACCGAGGACCACGTCCGCTACTCGTGGAACTACGCGCTCCTCATCGCCGAGGGCCCCACGCGCAGGGGCCCTGGTGCCCTCGCCGGTCTACCAGGCCATGGAGCAGGGCAGCATCGTGCGTTTCGAGGAGATCACTCGCTGCCCACCCGAGATCCAGGACACGCTCGTCTCCGTGCTCTCCGAGAAGCAGCTCATGGTCCCGGAGCTCGGGGACGGCTTCCGCGTCAGCGCGGCTCAGGGATTCAACGTCATCGCCACCGCGAACCTGCGTGACCGCGGTGTCCACGAGATGTCCTCCGCGCTCAAACGGCGCTTCAACTTCGAGACGGTCCGCCCCTATCGCCGACCGCGCCTTCGAGGCCGAGCTCATCGCTCGTGCCCTGGACGCCGAGCTCGGAGAGCAGCGGGTGCCCATGAGCCCCCAGGTGCTCGACGTCCTGGTCACCGCCTTCGCCGACCTGCGCACCGGGACCACGCAGGCCGGTACCCCGGTCAAGCGGCCCTGAGACCGTCATGTCCACCGCTGAGGCCGTCAACGTCGGTGTGGCCGCGTCGTTGAGCGCCCGCTACCTCGGCGACGGTACGGTCAGGGGCCTCGACATCGCCCGCCAGATGGTGGGAGTGGCGCTCAGGGCGAGGACGAGGATGCCACGCGCATCCGTTTCTACCTCGACTCGGTGGTGCGTGAACGGGCCGAGAGCAGCGCCGAGTGGAGACTTTCTGGTCGCCTCCCAGGACTGTGGGAGTGAGCGCTCCGACGACCCAGGTCCCCGCCCGGCTCCAGCGCGCCGTGGACGCCCAGCGGCGCTAGGGGTGAGGCGGGCGTTCACCTCGTCCCCATCCGTCACCACTCGCCCGCCTGCGCCCTGGCCCCTGTCGGCGCTTCTGGAGGTGCGTCCCGCCACGGTCCTCATCGAGGGGCCTGTCGAGTACGCCGCCCTTCTGCCCTCCCTCCAGGATCCGCGGACCGTGCCGCCGGTCGCACTGCTGTCCCTGGGGAGCGCACGGCTTCCTACTACCCGCTGGCCGAGTTCTCCCCGGAGTGGGTGACTCTGCGGTGGGCTGGGGAGCACGGGGCGGAGGCGGTCTTCATCGACCGCAGCGCCCGCCTTCGAGAGGATGACGATCCTCGCAGCGACACGCGGGGTGGAGCGCGCGGCGCCGTCGCCCGCACGCTCCAGGCCGAGCGGCACCTGGCACGCTCGCGCAGCCTGGACGCCCCTCGCCCGGCGCCTGGGCTGCCGTGACCACGACGAGGTCTGGGAGCACCTCTTCGAGGACCGGGCCACCGCCGACATCCGATCCTGGCGGGACTTCTTCTCCGATACCCTGGCATGGGCGGGACTGGCACGGCTCGACATCGAGCGCGAGGTCCTCGATACCGACGGCACCCACGCCCGCGAGGCCGTCATGGCGGCCGCCCTGAGACGGCACTCGCCGGAATCATCCGCATCGACCGGTGCGGACGGGAAGAGCTTCGAGGCTCCGGCCGCCCCGGTCGCGGTCGTCACCGGGGGCTTTCACACCATGGCGCTGCTCGACTGCCTCGACGCGACCGAGCACGCCGCGTGGCTGCCCGAGGCGCAGCCCCAACCCGGCGGGCCGGCATGGCTCATCCGCTACGACTACGCACGCCTCGACGCCCTGCGCGGATACGGCGCCGGCATGCCCTCACCGGGCCTGTGGCAGCGAGCCTGGCGGGCCCGCACCGGGGCCGGTCCTCTCGCGGGCAGCGGCACGGGCTCCCGTCGAGCCAAGCGGCGCACTGCCCGGGCGGCCCCGGAGTCGGCCGGGGCCGCCCGAGCCTTCGCCACCACCGTGGTCATCGACGTCGCCACCGCCCTGCGAGGGCTCGGCGAGCCACTGGGAACCGCCCAGGTGCTGGCCACCGTGGAGCAGGCCATACGACTGGCCGCACTGCGCGGCCGGGCATGGCCCGGGCGTTGCGACATCCTCGACGCCCTCACCAGCTGCCTGGTCAGGGCGACGAAACCGGGCTGTCGGGCAATCTGGGGAGCAGCCGTTGACTCCGTCCTGGCCGCCTCCGACGTGGGAGAGGTGCCCGAGGGCATCGCCACCCCACCACTGGTCCGCCAGGTGCGCGACCGCCTGCGCGCCGCGCGCTTCATCATCGACGACTCCGTCGAGCACCGCGTCAGCCTCGACACCAGCCGCCGACCTCGCCACCGCGAGCGCCGCGAGCTGCTCGCCCGTCTGCGTTTCGTCGGCTCCGGCTCGCCCACCAGATCTCAGGGGCCGACCTCGTCTCCCGGCACCGGCATGCGGGGCAGTTCCTCGAGGAGTGGGTCTACAGCTGGACCCCCATGGTGGAGGCCGCACTCGTGCGCATGGCCCAGGAGGCGCCCGATCTCGATGTCCTGGTGCGAACCCGACTGGCCCAGCGGCTCACCGGTGAGCTCAACGCTGAGGCCCTGGTGGCGCTGGTCAGTGAGCTGGCGGTCATGCGGGACTCGGCACCGAGGGCGGCGATGTCTGCGACCGCCTCGAGAACAGCCTCGGCCGGCTCAGCGACCTGGGGAGCTCGTTAAGGCCCTGCACCGGCTGGCTGGTCTCATCGAGTCCATCCCGTCTGCGCCTGAACGATGCCGGCGCCCGGATCCGGTCCATTCTGCACCGGGGCGACGCCATGATCGCCCGGTGCGTCTCCGACCTGGTCGGGCTGGAGGACCAGGGAGGCGACCGGGGCCGTTGACGCCCTCATCTCGGTGCGGGACCTCATCATCCGATCGGCCCGGCGACGACGAGCGGGCGGATGAGGGCCGCCCAGAGCGCCGCTTCGGGGCGGTACTGCGTGAGATCGAGGTTCTGCGTCGACACCGCGACGCGGCCGCGTCCCTCGTCGGCTGCGCCACCGGCATCGCGGCCTCGGTGCGGGTACTCAGCGAGGAGGAGGCGGTGCACGCCGTCCTCACTCATCTCGCCGTGGGTGCGGATCCGGCGCGGGCCGCAGACTTCATCGTGGGCCTGGTACGAACCGCCCCGGACGTGCTTCTGCGCTCTCCCGACGCCGTCGAGGCCGTCACCGGGGCTCTGACCCGCCTTGATGATCGGGCCTTCGTCGCCGCACTGCCCGACCTGCGCCGGGCCTTCACCACTCTGAGACCCATGGAGACCCACCGCCTGGCAGGCATGGTGGCACAGCTCGTCGGGACCTCCGCCTCCGATCTCGACACCGTCTGGACCGTGAATCCGGCCCACGCCGCGCTCGGGGCTCAGCTCGAACGGGACCTGGTCGCCTCCCTGGAGCGCGACGGACTGGGGGAGTGGTCGGGATGACGAATGGCACGCCGTTCAACGCCCCCGCCTCCGGGGAGGAACCGGACGGCGACCTGGCGGCACGTCGCTGGCGCATGGTGCTGGGCCGATACGCCGAGCCGAATCTCGCCGCGCAGGCACCAGGACGCAGACCTCGATGACGCCCTGGGCTACGTCTATGACCGCGAGTACACGGGCCGTGGGCACAGGCTGGGCGCAGGAGGCGGTGACGGGACGGGAGCCACCCTGGGACCGTCGGTCATACGGGCGGTCGACTGGCTCGATGGCGCCCGCAGGCTCTTCCCTCCTCCACCCTGCAGCGCCTCGAGAGCGACGCGCTGACCCGGTACGGGCTCGCCGAGCTGCTGGCCGACCCGGATACCATCGAGGCCATCGACACCAGTCCCGAGCTCGGGGCCGCGCTGCTGCGGATCAGGGGACGATCTCACCCCAGCTCACTGACGGGCTGCGTGCCCTCATCTCCCGGATCGTCGCCGACATCATGGAGCGCCTGCAGTACCCCGTGACGACGGCCCTGAGCGGAGTCCGTCGGCGCAGCGACAGCCCTCACGCCTTGGCGCGCAACTTCGACTGGCGTCGCACCATCACCGCGAATCTGGGCAATGTGGACCCGGACACCGGCCGCATGATCGTCGAGGACGTGCGCTTCATGTCCCGCCAGAGGAGACGCAACCTGACCTGGGACGTCATCATCCTCGTGGACCAGTCCGCCTCCATGGCCTCCTGCCTGCTCCACAGCGCCATCATGGCCTCGATCCTCGCGGGTCTTCCCGGCCTGTGCGTACGACTGGCCGTTTTCGACACCACCGTCGTCGACCTCAGCCACGTGGTTCACGATCCCGTCGAGGTTCTCATGACCAGTCAGTTGGGAGGCGGAACGGACATAGCCAACGCCGTCGGCTACGCCGCCGGGACGGTGACCAGTCCCAGTCGGACGATTGTGACGGTCATCAGTGACTTCGAGGAGGGCGGATCGGTGTCCACCCTCGTCAAACGGGTGCGTGACCTGGTCGCCCAAGGCGTGACCGTGCTGGGGCTGGCCTCGCTGGACGAGGGGGCCACGCCTGGTACGACCATGACGTGGCCGAGCGCCTGGCCGAGGTCGGTATGAGGATCGCCGCCATGACCCCGGACCGGTTCGCCGCCTGGCTGGCTGAGGTGACCGCATGAACGAGCGCACCGGCCAGTCCCAACGCTCCGCCGCGCCCCCGATGCCTCACAGGCCCCGGGAGCCCGCGGTGGCACCTGGACCGCTGCCTTCTCGGTCTACGGTGCGCTTGACGATGTCGCCCTGATCGCCCTGGGCAACCGGGGCCTGCTGCGTCGCGGGCGCGCCGAGCTGACCGCCGGCCGGGTCGCACCCGTCAACTGGCCCGCTGATCCCGAAGCAGGGGCGCAGCCAGTGGCCGAGGAGGTGACCATCGGTGTCGGCCGGCCACCGGTTCCCGTCACCTTGACCGTCTCCGGCCCGCAGGACGCGCGCTGTCCCTGCCCCGTGGCAGGCGTCTGCGTTCACATCCTCGCCGCCTGCCTGTGGATGCGCGAAGCCGTCAACCGGGACGGGGCCGACGAGAGCGCCACGGCCGTCGAGACGCCAACCGCCGCCGCATCCCCGGATGCCTGCGAGACCTCCGCACCCGCCCAAGGGACTCCGAGCGATCCGGTCCTGAAGGAGGTCCTCGCCTGGGAACCTGCCGCCGTCGAGAAGTCCCTGGGGGCTGAGGCCCGACGGCGCGTGCAGGCGTCCCTGGCCGGAGCCGCACCGGATCGGCTCGCCGCCAGCACCGAGGTGACCAGTGCTCCTGGACGCCTGAGCATCACCTGGCCCGGCGCCCCCGAGATCGTCGTGATCGCAGGACTCGAGCCACGAGGCATGATCGTCTCAGGACGCCACTCCTCGGCCGCCAACGCGGCCTGGCGCCTCAAGCCGTCATCCGGCTCTTTGCCCGCGCAGACCGCGCCTGGCCGTGGCCGGACGAGAAGACCACCTTCGATGACCGGAAGCGAGACGTCGTTTCAACAGTCGCAACCTCCATCGAGACACTCCTCTCCGCAGGGCTCTCACACGCCGGCCCCCGCAGCGCCACCGACCTGGAGCGTCTGGCCCAGGTCACCCGCCTGGAGGAGCTGCCCGCCCTGTCCCGACTGCTGACCTCCGCCGCCGGGAGGCTCCGAGCGCTCGCCGAGCGCGACGACGCCGTCGACGGGGCCACCGTCCTCAGCGCCCTGGCCGCCGCCTCGGTCCCTGACTCAGGCGCTCACAGCCGTCACCGGCCCACCCGACCCCGCCTCATCGGGCGAACCGACACGGAGACGGCGCGGACCGGGCTGCTGCTCCCGCTGAGCGCCACCTGGTGGACGGCCCCTCGGGAAGCCGGGGACTGACCATGAGACTCTGGGACCTGGACAAGGGCCGCCGGAGATGGTCACCACCGGGCGCGCCGCCGGTGCCGACGCCGCCTTCCACTACTCGCAGGACGCTACCCTCCTGTGGGGCACATCGGTGAGGAACATCCTGATCGGCCCCTGCACCTGACAGGTGCCGAGCGTCGCCCCGACGGTTCCCTGGTTCCTCCAACCGCACCTCCGTCGCCCGCCGCAGCACCGAGCCCGGCTACGACGACATCGACCTGGAAGCCGTGGCCGATCATCTCCAACGGACTGGCACCGGGCCGGGGGCCGCCCGCTTCGAGGCCCCCGTTCCCCGGCTCCGTCTGATCATGGTTGCCCAGGACGGCCTGGGACCGATCAGCATCGATGAGGTCCACCAGCACTACCCTGCTGCCGGTGACGAGCACCGACGGGTGCAGGCACCTGCTGTGCATGGAGGTCGGAGGCTGGGAGATGCAGATGGTCTCCCGACGCTCTCCCGTGACCTTCAGGTGCACGCCATCACGGTCGAAGGCGACCGCCCCTCCGGTGTCTCTCGTGCGCGAGCACGACCGGCTCAGTCTTCTGGCGGCCACCTTCCCTCCATCTCACGGCTCCTCCGGGCGCGGCCGGCCGCGCAGAGGCCAGGAGGCGGGTCGCGCTCAAGAGGCCGAGACGAATGAGGAGGATCGCACCCCTATACGGGTACTGATCCATGATGTGCGGGGCGCTCACCGCGCTCGCTGCCTCCGGGACGATGCGGCCCACCGGCATGGTGGCGCACGTCCTGCGCACGCGGGTCCGCCGAGCCGGTGACCTCCAGCTCACCACCCTGGCGGCCGCGCTGGCCGAGGTAGGAGATCGGCCGAGTCCCGGCGCCGTGCTGCGGGCCTGCGCCGTCGTCGACCGGCTCGATGCCTTGACCCCTGATACTGCCGGAGCCACCGGCCGAGTGGCGCACGGCCTGCACGGTCCATCCGAACCGCATGGCCCTCGCGGCATCGGGAACTGACGGCCGGAAAAGGAGAAAGTGCTCGGAGCGCGATACTGCGCCTGTAGGATGCCTGACTACCGACCGGCATATCGAGTCGAGTGAATGTGCTGTGCGGATGCTGATGGAGAGTGCTGTGAATCTGGAAGAAGTCGCTGAGACTCGCGAGGGCGCCGCGTCCGATGAGCTGGCCAGGGCACTCCTGCCCCTGCGGGCGGTCAGCGAGGAGCTCCATGAGAAGGCCATCTCCTATGTGCTCTCAGGAGATCCTGAGGACGTCGTGGAGCACGTGTGGCAGGAGTCGGAGACGGACGCGTTGTTCGGCGGCGTTGGCGCGCTGAATAGAGGGCTTCATGTGAGGGACGACCTCGCCGATCGACTGTCTGCAGTAGGTGTCGTATGGCCCTCGGATATGAGAGAGCCCCTTAAAGATCGTCGCCATGTCCTGTATTCGCTACGTGACAGTCTGTATCGTCATGAAGCGTTCAGTGCTCAGCAGTGGTGGCGATATGGTCAGCTCCTTCGTGCGATCTGGGCAGCTGATACTCCGGGAAAAAGACTGGCGCCGGAAGCCTCACCCCTCTCTGGTTGCTTCTCTTGAATGAGGACGTCGTCAAAACCGTCGCCCCCTGGGAGGAGAAGGCAGTGAATATGGCGAAGGAGCGCCCGACATGGGTGCCTGAACGCTTCGCCGAGGTCCTGGCTCTCGATGGAGTCAAAGCGGGCAAGCTCCTCTCCCAGGTACTGACCTTGTGGCTGTCGAGAGACTCGTACTCTCACGGCGAGGGGCCGAGCTCCGTGCTACCTTCCGGGAATCACGGAGTACCTGCAGTCGCAGGGATCGCGGATTCCGGCCTCGTTCATCCGCAGTCTGGGCGACTACAACCGTCGTGATCTTGTGCTGCTCCTGGCCGATCTCGACATGGATCTTGAGCCAGTGGCCCACCTCCTGGTCCCACTGACGCTGGAGGAGGAACGCGAGACGCGTCTCCGAGCCATCGACATGTTGAGCCGGGTTCCCGATGCCCCACGCCGTCAGGGCCCTCGCCGAGCTCCTGTCCGGGAAGGCGATCCGCAGCAAGGCGGGCAGCAAGCGCTCCACCGATCTGCTTGAGCACCTGGCCGAGGGCCGGATGCGGATCTTCTCGACGTCGCAGCCGAGAACAACCCCGTGCTCGCCGTTGCTGTTGAGCAGATGCGTGCCCGCGCGGTCTTCTCCCGGTGCGCGGCCCAGGAGTCCGAACAGGCTCCCGTCGTCCTGCCGGAGGTGGAGCACATCGCTCTCGATCAGCCGGCCGATACGGCCCGGCAGCAGCTCTGGCGGATCCTCAACAGGCTTGTTGATGACGCCTGGGATCCTCACGGTGCGGAGTCTCGGGAGGAGGTCGCCGCGAGGTTCCCTGGCCACCGAGGAGGACGTGGAGGAGTTCATCGCAGTCGCCGAGGGCGGTCAACAGGGTTCCGGCCATCCTCGAGAGGTACCGCCTCGGATGGGTGGGCTCTTTCGTGCCGGCACTGTCGGTCGTCCACCGCCTGCGACTGACCATCAACGACCCCTCCATCAGATCGAGAGACACACTGCTGCGGGGAGGGCGCGGCTGCCGATCCTCGAGCCGTTGAAGCCGTGCTGAGGCACTTCAACCTCCCGATCGACGCCGCGGTTCATCACGTGTTCTGGCGTAGGGGGATCCTGAGATGCTGTGGCCGTGGGTGTGGGAGCACCTCGATGTCCTGGCTGAAGGGCTCGACAGCTCGGAGAACGTTCCTCGCGCGCTGGACATCCTGGAGGTCTTCCCGCGGCTGCCTTCTCAGATCCTTCCCAAGCTCGCGCGCCTGGCCGTCACGGCCTCCCCGCGGGTGCGCCGACGGGTGCAGCGCCTGCTCAGCACGTCCCCAGCCGCACCCATCCTGGCCGAGCCCATGCTGAAAGACCCGTCAGTGGAGATTCGACGCTCTGCGGCCGAGTGGCTCGCCTCTCTGGCGCCCCAGCAGTCCGTTGATTCCCTTCGAGCGGCCTGCGCCACGGAGGAGGATGTTGCGGTTCGAGCCAGCATGCTCAAGGGCATGCGAGCCTGCGGTGAGGACATCACCGAGCTGCTGTCTGCCGACCAGCTCGAGCAGGAGGCCATGGAGGGGCTGGAGGCCAACCCGGCTGCCGGCCCGGACTGGCTCGACTGGGACGGCCCTGCCCACTGTGCACTGGCGAGATGGCGGTCCAGTGAGCCCACAGGTGATCCGCTGGTGGGTGACCCTGGCCGTGATCATGAAGGACCCCGACGGCCGGGGCCTCATCGGCCTTTACCTCTCTCTTCTTGATCCTCAGGACGCTCGTCGGCTGGCCCTCCATCTGGTCAGAGCGTGGGTGGCGCGGGACACGGCCCACCCGAGCCTCGAGCAGAGCCTCGCCCACGCCCAGGACATCGGGATGAAGCAGTATCAGTACTTCCAGCGGCACTGGACCTCGGCCGCCCAGAGCGACGATCCCGAGGAACGGGAGGCGGCCAGGCAGGGTCTGGCTCGACCTCTGGAGAGCTACGTCAAGGCGATCTACGACGAGCATCAAGGGACGTACCTGGGCTCTGCGATGCCCGACAAGAGCCTCATGGCCTCGCCGTGGGAGCCGATGGCGGCGAGCTCGCCACCCTCACCCACAGCTACATGCGGAGCCACCGCAACCGTCGGCCCCAGTACGAGGTCCTCCTTCGGGCTCTCCGAGCCAACGGCCAGGACCCCGCTCTCCAGGTGCTGATAGGTGTGGCGCAGCGTCACAAGATGGCGAGCCTGCAGAAGACCGCCCGCGAGCTGCTGGACGAGGTCGCCGTCGAGCGGGGCTGGAGCGCCGAGCAGCTGGAGGACCGGACCATCCCCTACCGCGGGCTTCGGCCCGACGGTCTGCTGCACCTGAGCTACGGAGCCCGTTCCTTCGTCGGCCGGCTGACCGCGGACTTCAAGATCTCACTGACCGGTCCGGATGGGAAGCCCCGGGCCTCACTGCCGGTGCCCCGGGCCGACGACGACGCGGACGCCGTCAAGGCCGCCAAGAAACAGCTCACCGCCTCCCGCAAGGAGGCCAACAACGTGCTCTCCGTCCAAAGCGGCCGGCTCTACGAGGCCATGTGCGTGGAACGGGGATGGAGCCCGGTCGAATGGCGTGACCTTCTGCTTCTCCACCCGCTCATGAGGCACCTCGTCACCCGGGTCATCTGGCAGCTCGACCCGGCTGACGGCGGCGAGTCGATCGTCTTCCGTCCCACACCGGAAGGGGACCTGCTGGGAGTCGACGACGCCGTCGTCGACCTCCCAGGGCCAGGGAGATCACGGTGGCGCACGGGACCATCATCGGGCCCGACGCCGTGGCAGCGTGGCGAGAGCACCTGGCCGACTACGAGGTCGAGCCGCTGTTCGACCAGTTCTCCGCGCTCGCACCCGTCATCACACCGGGCCAGCAACGGCTCACCGATCTTCGTGGGCACATGACCGACGCCTACTCCGTGCGCAATGTCGCCTCTCAGCGCGGGTACCGTCGCGGGGAACGGAGGACGGGGATGGTTCACTGAGTATCTCCGCACGATCCCCGCAGCGGGCCTCACCGTCGTGCTGACCTTCACCGGTGCTTTCGTGTCGTGGGGTAACAACCCGTGTGCGACCGACAGCCTGGAGCTGCGTCGCGGAACCGGTCGTCGTTTGGTGGCGCTGGGACGAGGTGCCCACGCCGCTACTTGCCGAGTGCTACGCGGACTATGCGGCCCTGGCGGCGCTGGGAGCCTACGACCCGGACTGGGAGAACAGGACAAGACTGTTCTAGAGGCGGTGGCGAGAGCCCGCGGAGCTCGGTCGTGCTCGTCGAAGGCGGCCTGACGCGGTTCAGAGTCGCCCTCAGCGTGCCGGTAGCAAGAGGGGTGGACCGGATCGGTATCCGCTCCACCCCCTGCGTACCCGACGAGGTATCAGCTCCTCCGGTGCCCCAGTCCGGTGACCTTGAAGCCGTCCTCACTGGGGGTGAGGACGAGCCAGGACCCGTACTCGAACTGAGCGCGGTGGTTGGGAAGCGGCTGCATCCAGGGCTTGGACTGATCCTCGGAGGTGATCGGGCAGGATCGACCCGGGAGCCAGATCCTCGGAGATCACCATGGTCCCGAACAACGAGTCCTGGGGCCCGCCAGCAGACAGGAGGCCACCTTGCCTCCCTTGGGCAGGTAGGCGCTGCGCGCCGTGGCGTCACCGGCCTGCGTGGAGCCGGCCGGCTCATCCAGGGAGGAGAGCACCGCGGAGTCGACCTGGTCGGTGACCTTACTGTCCTCCTTAGCGGGCCAGGGGCGTCGTAGACGGCCTGAACCTTGACCAGTGACGGGCGGTGGATGTCCTGGGTCGGGAGGTGGTAGACGACGTCGAACAGCGCCAGGGACTCACCGTCCCACTGAGCGGCGACGGCGGCCGTCCCCTGAACCGGAACAGGCCTTGCAGTCCATGTCGCCTGCGACCGTGAGCTGGGGCATGTTGAACAGCACGGTTCCCGCCCACGACGCGCAGGTTCTCCATATGGGTTGTCGGAGTGTAGCCGATCTCGTTGCTGCCCTCCATGATGAGGAGCCGACCATCTGCTTGTCGCCGCTGTAGGCGGCCATGACGTCGAAGGCCGCAGCGGTGCCGCTGTTGCACTCCAGAACCGCGACCGTCACCGGGGAAGAGCCGAAGAAGCCCGGCTGAGCCTCCTTCAGCGCGACGGTGAAGTTGCTTCCGCCCGGACCGTTGCCCGCCGCCGCGGTCGCAGTGCCGCTGGAGAAGGTGAGGCTGGTCTTGTCATCCTTCATCTTTTTCGACCACCTGCGACTTCGTCGTGCCGCGGACCACGGAGGCGAAGCCGTCGGCGCAAAACGGCCGGGACATCGAGGGTGGTGCCGCCCAGCTCCTCCAGGCTGGGGGCGGGCTTGCTGCGGAGGTCGGGAGGCCGAGGTCGGCAGTGCCGTGGCGCGGGTCGAGCTCGAGCCGGAGTCGAAGGTCATGACCGACGTCGTCGAGCCGTTGAACACCACGACGTAGCCATCGCCGGCCGCCCACGAGGTCACCGGGTGAGACCCGCCAGATCGTGCTCCCGTCGACCGGGTCGAGGGCGCGCAGCGAGTCCGGGTAGGCCATGACGAGGGCCCCTTGCTCGTCTGCCAGCGGGGCACCGCCTCGGTGCCCAAGGTGTTGAGGGCGCCCGCGCCCTCGGGAGCTTTGCTCGACCACAGCACGCTGCTGCCGTCCAGGCCGCCACCGTGACGCCGTCACTGACCACCCAGACATCACGGCTCATCGGCAGGGTTGACACTGACGAGCTTGCGGGGCGCCTCGACTCGGGTCGCCCACACGGCTTGGAACCGTCGAGCTTCAGCCCCGAGACCTTCTCCCGGTTGACGCTCACGGTCCCGTCGGAGCTGACCGACAGGGGCTTTTCCGTCCCCGGAGTGTCGCTCAGCCGCACCGAGGCGGGTGCCGGTCCCGACGCCCGCGTGCTCGGTGACGCCGGTGCGCCAGGAGTGGAGGACGGGGCGGCGGAGGAGCCGCGGGACCCACGGGGTTCGTGGGAGCCATGCCGTTGGGGATCTTCGAGGGCCCGTTCTGGGAGGGGGCGGCCGAGCGGGCGTCACTGGGCTGGGGTGCAACCGGTGAGGCGGGCGCCGTGGGGGCCTCGGCGGAGACAGTTGAGGGCTTGGCGGGGAGTTGATCCTCGAGGCCAGATCGATGCTGATCTGGTCACCGCAGTCCAAGGTCTTGGCGCTCATCCGGCAGTTGAGGTTCTGGCCGGCCAGATTATCGGGGATGGGGACCTGCCACGCGGCGTAGGACGACGATGAGCTCGGGTTCAAAGCCACCAGTGCCTCACGTCGATCAGCGATCACCCGCAGGATCGTCAGCTGCTTGCTGGTGATCGTCGTGGTGCCGTTGGCGTCGAAGGGCGCCGCCGCGAGCTCCTTACCGATGTTGGACAGGTCCCTGCTGTGCCTGGAGGATCGGAGCCGTGACCATGGAGAACGGGTCGGAGCTGCGCGTCAGCGCCCAGATGCCTCCACCGCCGAGCGCCAGGACCAGGGCGACGACGGCGCTGAGGATCCGAGCCGTGCCCGACGGCGCCGCTGGAGGCGGGGGCGGTGAGGCGAGGGCAGGAGGCCCTGGGGCGGCAGCCGCAGGCAGCGGGTCGTGGATGAGGGGCCTCCGGGGAAGGCGATTCGGGGAGCAGAGGAGTCAGGAGCAGGGGAGTCAGGAGACGGAGACATAACCGCAGCCTAGAAGGAAATGGGCCGGCCGAGAGGCGGAATAAGATTCGTACCGATCGGTTGAATAGACTTCCTGTCGTGCGGGCACATGTCCGGAGGAATGCCCCGTCATTTCCGCATCCGGTGTTCATGACGACCGGCACAATACGGGTATGCAGGTCACGTCCGGAACACAGAACTCATCCGATGACACGAGTCAGGAAATCGGGAAGCAGACGGAAGGGGAAAGCGGAGCGGAGTCGGGTGAGACTCCACCAGTCGCGGTTCCACCGGTGGTCCCCCTGCCTGAGGATCGCGCTGCGGCGCTCGACGAGCTGTGCCGCTCCCTGAATGTATCCGACGGGGACATCAGCACAAGTGCACCGACACCGCCTGGAGACGGGCCTGCCGTGGGACACCGATCCGCGCCTCGTCGCCGACGCTCTGGCCAGGGTGGGGCATTCGCCCGAGGTGGTGCGCACGATCACCTGGGGTGGGCCCTGTGAGCTGCGAGCCCTGAGGACAGCTGGCCGTGGATGGCCCAGGACCCGGCAAGGACTCGTGACCTGCTGGAGGATTCCACGTCGGCGACGCGAGTGCTGCGTGCGCTCGCCCACTTCCCGACCGTCCCCGGAGTATGGTGCCCTCCCTGGTGCAGGTCGCCGTGGGGCGCTCCGAGGTCAACCGGGAGCTGGGCCAGAGGCTTCGCAGGCTTCCCCGACGCCGGGGACCTGGCGCTCGACGCGGTGATGAGCCCGGTCGCGCACGTGCGCCGGGCAGGGCGGCCTGGTTGACCGGTCTGACGATCCCTCGACGGCGTCGCCCGGCTGCGTGCCGCCCGCGCCCAGGAGGAGGACCGTCTGGCTCGGGCCAACCTGCTGCGCACCTTGCAGGTATACGGGGATGACGTCACCGACCTCGTGACCGCAGAGGCCCTGACGCCTCCCCGGCGGCGACTGAAGCGCCCTCCGGTGGCCCTGGACTGGTTCCCCTTCGAGGCCCTGCCCGAAGCGAGGCTCGCCGACGGGACGCCGCTCGCCCCGGATATCGTGCGGAACTGGGTGCTGAGGCCTACAGGCTCAAGACCCTCCCGACGGGGCCGGCACCATCGAGCTCTACCTGCGCCTGCTCGACGCGGAGGACGCCCGTGCTCTCAGCGCCTTCGTCGTCGAGTGCTGGGTCGCCCACAACCGCGAGGCCGTCAAGGGGGAGAGCCTGAGGAACAAGGGGCTGCTCGCCTTCGCCGTCGGGATGGAGGGCGAGCGTCTCTCCGCCGCCGCCAGGAGCGCCCTGAGCCGCCACCCCACATGGCGCGCCGAGTCCGAGACCGTGCTGACCGCCGTCGCCGCGAACCCATCCGCCGAGGCCCTGCAGGTCATCGTCTCGGCGGCGGCCCAGCACCGCTTGCCACGGGTGCGTGGCTTCGCCGACCTGCTCACTCGGGCTGTGGCCGCCGAGCGGGGCTGGAGTGAGGCCGAGCTCGGTGACCGAAGTATCCCCACGGCCGGTTTCGGACCTGATGGGCTGCTGCATCTTTCATACGGCGAGCGCGAGTTCCTGGGCCGCCTGACCCCGAGCTGACCATCGCCCTGACGGACGCCGACGGACGCCCGCGCAAGACCCTGCCCACCGCCCGCAAGAGCGAGGACGGCGAGCTCGTGGCGCAGACCAGACGCCGCCTGACCTTCGCGCGCAAGGAGGTCGCCGCCGTGCTCAAGGTCCAGGGGCGGCGTCTCTATCGAGAGCCATGTGTGTCGGGCGCTCCTGGCAGGTTCCGCAGTGGAGGGAGCTGTTCGCCGACCACCCCCTGGCCCGGCACCCTGGCGGCTCGCCTGGTCTGGATGGCCCGTCGCCAGGGCGAGGGCGTGGGTGCTCATGATCCGGAAGCCGGCGGCCACGAGCCCCGGACATGGACCTTCCGCCCCACTGAGGACGGCGAGCTTCTGGGAGCCGACGATGCCGTCCTGGAGCTGCCCCCGGATGCCGTGGTCACACTGGCTCACGGGACGCTGCTGCCGGAGGCGGAGGTGACCGACTGGCAGGAGCACCTGGCCGACTACGAGATCACCCCGCTCTTCGACCAGTTCTCGGCGGCGCGCCGCAGGTGGAATCGGGGCAGTGGGGCATCGACGACGGGCGGGTCAGCGGGTCGTCGTCCGCGACCTGCGCAAACGGGCCCAAGGCCCGCGGCTATGAGCCCGACTCCACCATCTACTGGTACACCACGTTCTCAAGGACTTCCCGGCGGCCGGCCTGTGCAGCGTCATCGACTTCAGTGGGGCGGACGTGTGGAGCGAGGACCAGGTGGTGACCACCGGTCTCTGAGCCTGGTCGCCGGACGGCGGGCGATGCCCCTGAGCAGGTGCCTCCCGCTCTCCTGGCCGAGTGCTACGCCGACTACCGCGCCATTAGTCGACCCGCCGGGCTGAATGCCCGGCGGAGGCAGTTGGCCCGGCCCGACGAGAGCCGCGGCCTCGAGCCCGAGTGCGGGCTCGAGGCCCTTCAGCTCGACGGCCCCGCTCGCCGTCGAGTGGGACGTCAGGCCACGGTGTGGCTGGGGGACTGCTCGACGCGACGGTCGCCTGGGCCAGGGACCTGGTCGCCGTCGTCGCCGCCGTAGATGACCAGGCTCTGACCGGCGGCCACGCCACGCAGAGGCGTAGCCAGGGTCGGCGTGCAGGAGGCCCCGTGCCGCATCGACACGGACCCTGGCCGGGACCGGGCGACCGTGAGCGCGCACCTGGACGCCGGCCTCCTGCCAGCCGACGGCGGGGGAGCCGTCAGAATCGGAGATGTCGGCCGCCGGGTGAGTGGTGAGCGGCTCGGGGTCGGCGAGCAGAACGAGCCCGTTGCCGTCGACGCTCTTGCGGCTGAGCAGCTCTTCGGGGCCGACGACGACCTCGTTGGTCGCCGGGCGCGTCTCGATGACGTAGCGGGGGCGGCCGTCCTCGGCCGGGCGGGACAGGCCCAGGCCCTTGCGCTGGCCGACGGTGAAGCCGAAGTAGCCCTGATGGGTGCCCAGGACCTCGCCGTCGGGGGAGACCATGGCGCCCTCGTGGGCGCCGAGCGAGCAGGGTCAGGAAACCGCGCGTCGCCGTCGGCCACGAAGCAGATGTCGTAGGAGTCCGGCTTGGAGGCCACCGGCAGCCCCCGGGACTCGGCCTCGGCGCGCACCTGCGCCTTGGAAGGGGCATCGCCCAGCGGGAAGAGCGCCCGGGCCAGGCCCTCGCGGCCGGAGACGGCCAGAACATAGGACTGGTCCTTGGCGGCGTCGACGGCGCGGCGCAGCGTGAGGCCCTCGGTGTCGCCGGGGCGGCCGGAGGAGGCGCCGCCGCTCAGGCGCGCGTAGTGGCCGGTGGCGACGGCGTCGAAGCCCAGGGCCAGGGCCCGCTCCAGGAGGGCGTCGAACTTGACGCGCTCGTTGCAGCGCACGCAGGGGTTGGGGGTGCGCCCGGCGCGGTACTCGTCGAGGAAGTCGGCCACGACGCGCTCCTCGAACTCCTCGGACAGGTCCCACACGTAGAAGGGGATGCCCAGGATCTGGGCGGCCCAGCGGGCGTCGGCGGAGTCCTCGATGGAGCAGCAGCCGCGTGAGCCCGAACGGGTCTGGGCCCGGTTGCGGGTCAGGGCCATGTGGACGCCCACGACCTCATGGCCGGCGTCGACGGCGCGCGCCGCGGCCACGGCGGAGTCGACTCCACCGGACAGGGCGGCCAGGACGCGCACGAGGGTCTCCTTCAGTCAGATGGGTAGCCGTTGCTACGGGCCGTGGCAGGCTACCGCAGGTCGGTGGCGGCCAGGCAACCGGGGGAGCCCGGGGGACCTCGTGGCGCCCGGCATAGACGGCGCTGAGGGAGGGATGTCATCCCGACGAGTGCGGCACTGGCACCGGCGGCTTCGCCCGGACCCTGCGCGATCAGTGTTGATGCTCAGGGTTCTTCCTTTCCGTCGGGGAGTGCAAGCGCATTCTCAGCGTGGCGGGTGAGCATACGACTGTAGTGCCCAGGCATGTTCCAGCAGCGCCTGCCCAGCGGTGTCATGCTGTTCGTCGGGCCCGACTCGACAAAGGCGTGGCAGTGCGTGTCAGTGTGCTCATGGTGCTCTTGCCTCATCGTTCACGAAAGGAGTAGCGATGTCCGATGCGTGGTTGGCCTTCTTGGTTATTTTCGCCATGCTGTTGGCGATCTGGCGGATAGCAGATGGTCGAGAGCGTCCGATGACGAAGAGCGAGCAGGAACGCATGTTCTTCCGGCAGACCCTACAGCCTGTCGATCGATCGCATGCTTTTCGGAGAGCCCGCTGGATCGGGACGAGGTACGGCGCCTGCGTGACTCCGGGAGACGAGACGGGAGTGCGCGAGCCATTAGGTACGTACAAGAATGGGACCCCGTTCCTCGGGAGATCGCCGCTCAGTTCGTCGACCGCGTGAGAGGGCTGCGCTGGATCGAGAACTGCGTTCTTCGCCCAGACGTACTTTTTTCCCCCACACGACTGCTGACGGACTCCAGTCGTTTGGGGGACATCGCAGTTCTCGGTCACCAAGTACGTCCCCGATGGCCAAGAACTCGGGATCCAGAGCGGATGGCCGGCAGCCTGGCGCTGTTGCGTGGCCGTTGAGGGGCGCTCAACGGGCGGCGAACTCATGGCCGGCGCGAATGAGGTCCCTGAGCCAGTCGCTCTGTGCGGCCTCCATCGTCTTGACGACGACGTGGTGGTTCCACCTGTTGGCACTGACCTGGTCGACGCGGTGGACGTGCGGATCCTCCACGGGTCGGTCGAGCCTCACGTTGAGGAACAGGTGCCGTCGCCCGTCTCTCATCAGGCCCAGACCCACAGGAACTTCCGGTTGACGGAGAAGCTCACCTGGGCCGTCAGGTGCTTCGTGACGGAGCCGAGCGAGAGGGCGTAGGACTCGATCGCCGCGTACATGGCGTTCGATGCCGGCTTGCCGCTGAAGTCGCCGATCATCTTGTTCGAGGCGGTTGGCATGTGATGCTCCTCGGCGCGAGCAGTGCTGTGCGACGGGCGGCGGTCCCTTCGTTGTTCTCCTGCACGGGAGGACGTCGGGATCCTGAGATACGGAGTACAGGGTCTACATTACCCCGGTCGTCGGTAACCGAGCCTACCTGTATGGGCTTGACTGATTGTCAGGCTGCTGTGACTGCTGGCGCAGCAACGGAACCCACCGCCACCAGGTGACGCATCGCCACGCCCACTCCAGGGGCCGTAGGCGAACCGGGAGAGCCAAAGACGGCAGAACACCCATTGGAGGGGCAGAACCGCGGCAGCGACGATGAGACCGGGAATCACGTTGTGGGTGGAGCGCGAATCGAGCAGCACTCCCGCCGGCACCATGACGAAGGAAGCGGTGACGTAGCAAGTCAGCGCCATGCGGCCCAGGGGCTCGAATACCGCGCTCAGGGCCCGCCGCACCGGGGTGCGCCAGAGCAGCGCCAGAAGGCAGACGTAGAGACAAGCCATGAGTCCTCCGGCGACTCCGCCCGCCGTGAAGAACCTGGGATCACCGCCCTCGGCAGCCTGCCAGGGGATCGCGGCCGCGCTGGCGGCTGCGAATACGAGCGTCGCCGCCCCGATCCGACGGTCGGCGTGCTCGAGCCGTGCCGGAAGGCCGTAGGCCTGGGCCGCCGATCCCAGAAGGAACAGCCCGGGCAGTGATAGTGCCCCTCCTCCTGTAAATGCGTAGGCGCCGACCGTTGCCAGCAGACCGAGTACCAGACGCACGGAGCGCGGGACCTTGAGGGCGAATGGCAGGAGGATGGCTCCCGCAACCGCGTAGTCGCGCAGGATCTCACCGGGATAGAGGATCGAGTGGAGTAGCCCAATCACCAGGAGCGCGGCCAGGCGGCGCAGCAGGATCTTCCAGGCAGGGGCGCCCCGGCGGATCGCGGAATCGATGACGAACCCCATGCTCATTCCGAACATGAAGGAGAAGATCGGTACGAAGCGGGTCGCCACCAGGAAGTTCAGGACGTTCTCCGCCAGCGGGACGGCTTGGAAGGGCCGGACCGGGACGTCATATCCCAGGCACATGAGATCGGCGGCGTTGACGAGGAGAATGCCTGCGACGGCGAAGCCGCGCAAGGAGTCGAGGAAATGGAACCGGTTGCTGGAATTCATGGAGCCGACCGTAGAACTCGACGACGGTCATCGTGACCGATGGGAGCCAGTTTCCACCCGGGGTTGCAAGGTGTCGGGGCGATTTCCAACTCGGGGACGCGCAACCGGTGCCGGGTTACTCACCCACGCGCACGAGTCCGCTCTCGTAGGCCAGCACGATGAGCTGGGCCCGGTCACGCAGCTCCAGCTTGTGCAGGATCCGGTTGAGGTGGGACTTGATCGTTGACTCGGCCAGGACGAGGTGCTGGGCGATCTCGGTGTTGCTCATGGCGCGTCCGACCAGCGTGACGATCTCCTTCTCCCGATCGGATAGAGCATCGATGGACTCTGTATGCGCGGTGCCGGCACCGGGCTCCGAGGGACCGGCTGGGCCGGCGGTGGAACCAGCGGGGGCGAACCACCGCTTCAGCAGCCGGCGCGTGGCCGACGGCGCCACCACCGAGTCTCCTCGAGCCACGGCGCGAATGCCGGCCAGGAGCTCGGGCGCCGTCGAGTCCTTGAGCAGGAAGCCCGAGGCCCCGGCCCGCATCGCCGCCACGAGGTAGTCGTCCAGGTCGAAGGTGGTCAGGATGAGCACCTTGAGGTCAGGGGTGGCTGCCCAGAACCGCGGGTGGCGGAGATTCCGTCCAAGGTGGGCATCCTGATATCCATGAGGACGATGTCGGGCTGAGTGGCCTTTGACCATGGGAAGAACACCGACGCCGTCGGAGGCCTGGCCGACCACGCACATGTCCTTCTGAGCATCGAGAATCATGCGGAAGCCGGAACGGACCAGGTCCTGATCGTCCACCAGCGCAATGCGCAGAGTTCGGGTCATATCGATTCTCCTCCTGGGGTCACGACTGTCGACTGAGGGGCCTCGGAGGGAATACGGGCACGCACGATGAATCCTCCCCCGGGGCCCGGGCCCGCCTCCAGGGAACCGCCGACCGCCGCCAGGCGTTGGCGCAGGTTCACCAGTCCCTGGCCACCGCCGGTGTCCGCGGGCGTCTGCTCGGACGAAGGGAGGCGACCGCCGGCCCTCGGGGTAAGCGCCCCGGTGTCGTGAGCGCTGGGCTGATCGGCGACAGTCAGAACGACCTCCTTGTGAGCTTCGTCGTCACGGTACTCCAGCCTCACCTCGACCGCCGCCGCCTCGGCGTGCTTGAGCACGTTGGTCAGAGACTCCTGCGTCGTTCGGTACAGGGCGAGCTCCGCCTGTGCGCTGAGCGGACTGCGGCCTCCAGTCTGCTCGCCCTCACTGATCAGCCGGTCGTCCACTGACAGGGTGACCGGCAGCCCGGTCGCACGGACGTCGTCGACGATCCTGGGCAGATCGGCGATCCTCGGGACCGGACGCAACGGCGTCTCGGCAACGGGGGAGGCGGGCCCGGGCATCGTTGAGCTCAGCGGCGCTCCGGTGCTCTTTGCGATTGCGGGGAAGAGGCCAGAGTGCGGGTCAGACTGCGGGTATCGGCCAGGGCCGAGTGCGCGGTCGCCCGGATCTGCCCGAGCGCCTGAGCCGCCTGCTCCAGTCGCTCGTCGGCGGGGAGGTCGATGTCCTCGGAACCGGCCGCCAGGTAGTGGCCCGCCTCGGCCTGCACGGCGATCAGCGCCAGGGCGTGTCCGACGACGTCGTGAACCTCCCTGGCAATCTCGTTGCGCAGCGCTGCGTCGTGCGCAGCCCGGCGCTGCTCCTCCGCCGTCAGGCGGCTTGCCCGAAGCTGGCGGCGCTGTGTCACGAATCTTCCCAGGCCCCAGGCGATGGCGGCGCTGCACAACTGTGCGAAGGCGGCCTGCGCCATGTCCTGGGCCCAGAGGGAGAGCGGGACGATTCCCAGCTCATCCCGGTTCCAGTCCCACGCCCCCAGCGTCGAGCCGACGACAACGGCTATGGCCCACACCGGCGTGAGCCCCCGTTCGCCCCACCGGCCTGCCGCGTACAGGGACACGACGATCGTCAGATCCGCGGGCAGCGGAGAGTCGGTGACGCCGAGCTGGAGTGCGCACAGCACAAGATGGACGCCGAGGACGGCGTCGGGCTTCTCTCGGCGCCACCACAGCACGATGACTGCCAGCGCGGCGCCAGCCGTGATGCTCCAGGAGCCGTCGGAGCTCTGCCATGTGCCCACGATCGCGAAGAGCGTGAGAACGCCGGCGCCCACGGCTCGCGCGCAGCGGGGCACGATGCGTCTGTCCTGCTTGGGCATGTCCTCACTATGGCAGAGAGCTTCGGGCGGTAACAGCGTTTCGCCGCCGGAGTCAACCCGCAATATCGTCGCGTCATATGTGTCGTAGGGAAGGTGTAGAGATGTGAGGGTGTAGGTCAGACGGACCTACCTCAACGAGGAGACCCTACATGTCAACGATCACCCTTCAGCACCTGCTTGACGCCTGCAGCCCGGGTGGCGCCAGCGTCTTGACCTCAGTCACCCCTTTGGAGCCCGCGGCCGGTCCTCATGCCTCGGTCGCTCCGGCCAAGTATCTTGAAGGAAAAGGCAGGGATGCCAAACCGGTATTCGCCTACGAGCGGCGCTTCTGGAACGGGGAGGCTGTCACGGCCGTCGTCATCGATGCCAAGCCGTCCCAGATCAACAGGGTGAGGCGACCATGTCGGCAGCCATCGCGGATGGGGACCCCGTGCTGGCCCGCACTCCACGCATTGAGCTCCACTTTGAGAGGGATGGCAAGGAGATCGTCTACGGCGACCTCGACCTGCCGCACCGGGCCTTCGACGGGCAGATTCGAGCCGGCACCATCAACGGAGAACCGGCAATCGAAGCGCAAGAGTACCAAGATCTGCGGGACGCCACTGTGAACCATGCGCGCCCGTTGCTAGAGTGCAGTCCTATAACGCTCCTCTTTGGTGGGTGGGACGCCACGCGTAAAACCAATGCAGGTCGTTATCGCAGTCTCCTCGTCGGAGAGATTGTTGGGATTCTTACCGACCAGGACGGGGTGCCGGAGGTCAACCAGTCAAAGCGTGGAGGAACCCGGATCGATCCCCTGGGTGCAAGGATTCAGCTGGACCGGGCGGGCCGCAAAAGCAATTGCAGATGCACAGAAGAGAATTGTCCAAAAAGACGTATGATAATTCTGTCGGTAGCGACGAGAAGAAAGGGTTGGCTCGACTTGGCATTGGGGCTATCCCGCCGTCATTGGAGCAGCTCGGTGGCGTCACCTGCCAGGCGATCATCCGTTCCCACGTGCTGAGTTTTGCTGCGCTTCGTGGCCTGCGCTTCGACTCTCCGACGCCGGAGGGCGACGTCGCCTGTCGAGCGCTGCTAGCCGCACTCGCTCTCAACGGCCTGGCTCGTTCCGACGCCGAGCTCCTCCCTACGGGCAAACCTGCGACCTGGTGGAGACCGGCCCCGCCGTCGTCACCTTGGACAAGCGATACGGGCAGAAGGAGAACTTCGAGCCACCGAGCATCGACCAGGCTCAGGAGCTGCTGAGTGTCGCCATCGACCATGCGACTCAAGAGGCGAACCTGACCTGGGATGGTTCGGTCCTCGTCGTTGAGGGCAACCCGGCGATTCTGAACGCTGCGACTGACGATGCGCAGGACGACTGATGGCTCCCGTCAGCATTACCGCGCACTTTCCCTCGGCGTCTACCATGGGCATGCAGCGGACGGCAGTCCTGATCCGTTCCCTTCGCCCGGCTCGGTTGTTGTCGGCCTTAGTGAGTGCTGCCCATGTGGGGACCGCGGCTCCAGGTGATGGGACGGCGAAACCTCAGTATTCAGCGGCGCTTAGGTGGCTAGAAGAGCATCCACCGGACGGGATCTGCCTGCCTGCCGCGATGAGCGTCGGAATAGGAGCAAGCCGCATCTTCATGCACCGCAGAAATGGGTCTATCAAGAATGATAAGTACAAGACTGAGGTGAGGGTTGTATCGGATGGTTATGCAATCGATGGAGTATTTGGTTGGATATGGGCTGACATGCCAGACGATGTCCGTAACGCTGTCAGTCGACTATGCGAGGACGTGCCGTGCCTGGGGGAGATGGACAGTCCCGTGGTCATGAGTACCGAGAAGGTTGAGGCGAACTGGTGGATCGATCCCGAAGCGAGTGCCTTCTCTCGGGGGTCTGCGCGTGCAGGTTCCCTCGTCCGGGCGAATCAATGCGCTCCGCAAGTTGCATTTCCAGTCTCACCCTTATGAAGACTCAAGCGACTCTGACAGGGAATTCCTAACCTCTGGAGGATTCTTGCGGGACGTCAGGTATGTGCCGGTAGAACCGGTAAGACATAACGGTCGATGTCGTTCGCCCCTGGCGTGATGTCCTGATCTTCTTGGCCGACGACGGCACCGGGCGGAAATCACCCCGGAACGCAGGGTGAGCTGGTGCGTTGCCTTCCACCGGGCGCTTGTGGCCCGTATCGGTGATGGGGCACCTGCGCTCGTCACCGGGCGATACCAGGAAGGGCTGACAAGGCCAGCCAATCGTCTGGCTATCCAGTACGTTCCTGCGTCTGTGCTCGCTCAGTCAGTGGTTGAGACGGAGCTCGACGTTCCAGGTGCCTTCCTCATCATGCTGCCCTCTGACGTCAGCGACGACGACGAGGGAGTTGTCCTCAGAGCCCTGGCGGGGATGACTCGGTTGAACCACCGCCGAGATGAGGCGCCGGCGAGGCTGCGCCCGGTAGGGGAGGTCTTCGATGCACAGGGCTTTTGGCGCCCACCTGCTCAGGGAACGCAGCGTTTGTGGTCCCCGACGCCGGTGGCCGTGCCGGAGGTGACTCGTCAGCGAGGGACTGGACCTTCGAGGACGCGATCCTCCCTTTCTCTGGGATTCGTCTGGCGCGATCACTTCGAGGCCGTTCCCAAAGGCACCCGGGGTTACCGCTCATTGGTGGCCCGGGTACGTGAACGTGGGGCTGGAGTGATGTGGCACCACCGCATCACGAGGAACCCGAGCTTATACGCCCACAAGATGCCGAAGGGCGTCACCGCTCAGCCCTACACGGCGCTTGTCAGCGTGGGGGACCTCTTGGGGACACGGGGCTGGCCGCCGTCGGGCAGAGCCGCCACCTGGGCGGAGGTCTGCTGATACCGGCTGATCTTCCCATCGAGCTGGCGCAGAACGTGTTGGGGAGGCGGCCGTGATTACCATCGAGGACTTCGGAGACTTCTTCGAGGCGGTCCACGGAGCTGGGAAGCGGCCGTTCTCATGGCAGGAGGATTTGCTGAGGCACGTGGTGAATACCGGGACCTGGCCGGAGCAGATCGTTGCGCCGACGGGTGCCGTAAGTCATCGGTTGTGGAGATACACGTCTTCGCTGTGGCTCTGTTCGCGGTTGGCGCCGCGAAGCGTGTCCCCAGAAGGCTGGCCGTGGTGGTCAACCGAAGAGCGCTGACCGACTCTCACGCCGCGCGCGCGGCAAGGATACGGTGCCTCCTGGCGAAGCGCCCGCGGATGACTCGATCCTCAGTCGTATGCGCGACGCTCTGGTGGGGGCTGCGTGTGTTTGAGGCCGAGGACCGCGCACCGCTGGTCACCGCCACGATGCGTGGCGCGGCGGCCACGGATCGGGCCTGGCTCAACGCCCCGGAGGCCTGCGCGGTGCTGTGCATGACGCCGGCGATGTGGGCGTCGAGCCTGCTGTTCCGCTCCCTACGGTGCTTCCCGGCTGGCGCGCCCCTAGGGCTGGCGGGGGATGCTGGCCCCTCGACGCTGCTGTGGTCGTCGATGAGGCCCCACCTGAGTCGCCAGATCCTCGTGACTGCCCGGAGGGTGGGGCAGCTGTGCGCTCCAGTGCACAGCGGCTCGGAGTCTCGGCGCTCCAGACCGTGGAGATGACGGCCACGCCCTCAGGGCGACGCGACGAGACATCGTCGGCGTCACGTTGGAGTCGCTGGCTCGTGACGCCCGGTTGGCCGCTCGGGTACGGGCGCCCAAGTCGGCTCGGTACGTGGAGACGACCGAGTGGCCCGTCAACGGGAAGATGACGAAGGCCCTATCGCGATGAGTATGTCTCGAGGTGCTCGCCGCTGTTGAGGATGCGCGCGGGCTCCTCCCCGAGGGCCCCTCGGACGGTGGGTGTCCTCAACCGCGTGGACAGCGCAGTTCAAGTGGCGAAGGCTCTCGGCGAGCAGGGGCTGAACTGCCGGCTGTGGGTGGGGCGCATGCGCCCCTGGGACCTGGAACGCATGAGGCGGGAGGAGCCTGGGCTCTTCGATGTCTCAGGGGCACAGGGCGTGGACGTCCTCGTAGCAACCCAGACCATCGAGGTCGGGGTCCGACCTGGACCTGGCCCATATGGTGACTGAGCTCGCCTCCGCTAGTGCCCTGGCTCAACGCGCCGGCCGGGTTAACCGGCTGGGGCGGCATGACCGCGCATGGTTCACCGTCATCGGTCCTCCGAGGGAAGCGGCGTTGAGCAAGGACGTACTGCCGTACCGGAAGGATGACCTGCTCGCCGCTCGCACATGGATTCTGGACCGTGCCGATGACGGCGACCTTTCTCCTCTGACGGTCAGCGAGAAGTTGAAAGCACCGCCTGCGGAGTCTTCGCGCCGCCTGCTGTACCAGCGGCCTGAGCCCTGGGATGCGGCCCTATGGTCGAAGACGTCGATGAGGCTCGTCGTCGAACCGGAACTCGACCTGTGGATCCGTGATGACCTCGACCCCGAGACCGGAACAGTGGGTCTTGTCCTGAGGGACCTGAAGGAGCTGCCTGAGGCGACGGCGTGCGAGACCTTGGTGACCGAGGTGCCCCCGCAGGACTGCGAGGTCTACCCCATGACCATCGCCACCGCGCGGAAAGTGGTGCAGCGGCTGATAGAGGATACGGGCCATCCTTTGGGCCGGTCGGTGTTGTGGCGAGACGGGGCGGTCCTGCCTCAGTGGCAGGCGATGGTCCTCGAGGACGAGGGGGGAGACAAGATCGCGTCTCGTGCGCTTCGCCCCGGCGACCTCCTCATCTTGGATGCCTCGGTACCGCTTCTGACCTCCGGGGTTGTCACAGACGCTGGTGGGGAACTGGGCGAGCCGGTTCCCCACGGGGAACTCGATGGTGTTATCGATGTTGTGACCGATTCCGATGAGCTGCGCCGGTTGGCTGATCTGGAACCGGATGAGCTGAGTGACTTGTTTCCGGGGAGACGGTGGTGTGGTCTCCAGGTCGGGATGAGGGCGACGTAACGGCATGGATGGTGCGGCGCAGCAGCGTGACACCGGACGATGATTCCGACGACCGTTCCACCTGGTCGGTGAGCCACCGGGTGCTCCTTGCGGATCACAACGCGGCGGTCGCCGCCCGTGCGGAGGCGCTGGCCGACGGCATCGGTATTGAGCCGATGCCAGCGACGGCCTTGACTGAGGCCGGGCTTGGCACGACGTCGGCAAGAACGATGCCCGTTTTCAGAGGCTCCCTGTGGCGGGGCGATCCCAGTGGCAGGGAGGCGCTTGCCAAGAGCGGGGGCCGCAGTACATCGCTGGCGGCCGTGCGGCGGGCCCGGGCGGATGCCGGGCTGCCAACGGGATGGCGTCATGAGTTGGCCTCCGCGGCCGCCTACCGGGAGCAGGCAGAGTCCGACGGCGTTGGGCAGGGAGTTCGGGATTTGGTCACGAGGCTGGTGGGTACCAGTCATGGTCACGGCAGGCCCCTGTTCGACCACGACCCGGTCACTGCGGGCCCTGACCATGCCGATGCTTTGGAGGAGCTGGTGGGTGAAGGCGAGTGGGAGTCGCTGATCGACCGCACCGACAGGCAGTGGGGTCATTGGGGGACCGCCTACCTCGAGGCACTGCTGCGTGCCGCCGACTGCACGATCTCCAGGGAAGGGAAGTGATGGGGATGATCCTTAGCGGAGAGATCACCAGTGCGCTGACCACCTTCGCCGGGCTTGGACTGGCGCTCATCCTGGAAGATGACGGAGCCGAGCGTGTCCGACTCGGGTGGACCGACGCTGCTGAGCCTCAGATGGTTGTCACCGCCGACGGCTACGACGACGAGGCCATCGCGGTTGCTGTTCATGAGCACGCCACGGCGTCTGTGGCTCCAGGAAGTTGGGTGCAAGCTGACTTGGAAAGCGAACCGTGGGTCGACAAGAAAGGTAGGTGGGTGGCTGCTGTTATGAGTCCTCGGATTTCCAGGCCTGATCAAGGAAAAGACTGTAAGTGGGGAGTATCTTCAAAAGAGTCGTCATTCTGTGATTGATCGGTGTCGGGAAGATGGTTCCAAATGGGGTGATCTGGAACTTATGGGTGGGCTTGGTGAGCCGTCCTACTGGTGGAGTAAGGTTGATGGTGGAGCCAGTAGGTGGGAAATGAAAACTCGACAGAATTATCAGAACTTTGTTCATGATCGACTGCGAGGGTTGGCTGAGATCGTTGCAACTCGAGATGGGGAGAGTATTAGGTCTGGGTTAGTTGGTGAAGTGGTAATAGATGAAGCATACGCGAAGGAGTCGTCAGAAAAATCGAGGACGGCCACTGGACTGACCTCGCCTCGGTTTACCGACAGCGCCCTGGCCTGGTGCGCCCTGTGGGGGATCTCGTCCTTCCCCGTCATCCACCGGCTCGCGGGGGCCTCCGTCACTGCTGGGGCGGAGCCGATTGGTGAGTTCACTCCGACGCACCTGGTGCTTCCGGTTCTTGTGGGGCCTCACTCCTTGGGTAGGTGGCGGGCGATGGTGGTTTCCGAGCAGGTTATCCAGGCTGTGGAGAAAGCGGAGCCGGCTGTTGCCGCGAGACCGGCGCGCGCATGGCTTGTGGCGCACGGCGCCCGAGCGATCCTGACGTTCCGCGTCAACGTTAGTGATAACCCCAATGCTCCCGAGCGCTCTTTGGGGGTGGGGAGACTGGAGACGCTGACCTGAGCAAGAGCCGGTCGTCCTCGAACCGGAGCGCCAGGGCGGCTGGCAGTCATGCATGGCGGGCGCCCGCACGGTTATCTGTGTGGGCGCCCGCCAATGCGGTGAATCTTTGTTGTTCCGACCCTATGTCCTGAAGGTTACTCAGGACGCGCCCAGGTGGTGGGGCTGACATATCGCCACCGTTCTATCTGTCAAAGGAGGCAGATCATGGAAGCTGGCATGGTATCGGACCCGATTCCGATCAGTTTGGTAGTTCACTCCGTCTACTGCCCGAGGAGAGCCTGGCTCGAATCGGTGGGGAGAAGACGGACACCATGCAGATGTAAACCGGACTGGACGCTCACCGGCGCGTCGACAATGCCGCGCAGAGCAGAGTGAATGAACATCGTGCGGTGAACGTGCGCTCAGAGCGCCTTGGGCTGTCCGGGCGTTGTGATGTCATCGAGGGCGCAGATGATGGCCCACTGACCGTCGTGGAGTACAAGGCCACTCCCGTAGGGCGTCGCCCCGAAGTCACCTACGCCAACCGGCTCCAGCTTGCGCTCCAGACTCTCTGTCTCAAGGAGATGGGGCGAGAAGTCCAAGGGACAGAGGTCTACTTCACCGGGCATCGACGGCGGGTGGAGGTCGACCTGACCGATGCTGACTTCGCTCGGGCTGAAGAGGCGGTTGCACGTACGCGTCGTCTGATTGGAGCACCCCAGGCGCCTGAGCCGCCTGACGATGACAGTCGCTGCCAGTGGTACTCCCACGTTTCGGTGTGCCTGCCTTCTGAGCATCGGTATGAGAACGCCCGACGACGGGTTGTCGCCTCCGCTCCTGACGCCAGATCCTCCACGCGGCCACCGCCGGTGCGAGAGTGTCCCTCAGTAGTGGACGAGTTGAGGTCACCAAGGCTGGAGAGCGCCTTCTCAGTGTGCCGATTGAACGGGTGCTCGGTCTGGTGGTCCATGGGAATGTCGACGTCTCCCTGCTTTGCTGCGTGAGTTGAGCTGGCGCGACCGGTGTGTGGTGTGGTGCTCATGGTCCGGTCGAGTGATCGGCTGGTCGCAGGGCGCGGACTCGCCCAATGGACTTCAGCGGGTGCGCCAACATGTTGCCAGCGCCGAGGGCGGCTGGACATCGCCCAGCAGATGGGCTCAGCAAAGATCGCGAACCAGGCGACGCTGCTCCGGCGCAATGGTGAGGCCGCTGATGCAGTGGAGCGGATGCGTCGCCTGCAACGTGACGCCGTCTGTGCGCAGTCGCTAGCGGACCTGCTTGGAGTGGAGGGGGAGGCTGCCGGGCTCTGCTTCGATTCCTTCCCGACGATGTTAACCGAAATACTGCGGCCTTTGCGGCTACCAGGTGGAGAGGAAGACAGCCGACCGTCGCCCGACCCCGCCAATGCGGCCCTGGACTACACCTACGCCCTGCTCCTAGGAGACTGTATTCGCTCGCTGGTGGCCTGCGGTCTGGATCCACATGCCGGTTTCCTCCACTCCAGCTCCCGTAACAAGCCCGCCCTGGCTCTCGACCTCATGGAGGAGTCCAGGGCGCCGGTGGCAGATTCTGTTGTCGTACGTGCCTTTCGCAACGGCGAGTTGACCGAGCAGGACTTTTCAGGGAGATGGGAAGTTGCAGGGATGACGGATCGCGGGCGCAGGCAGTTGATCTCCGGGTTCGAGCGTCGCATCGAGACTTCCTTCCGGCACCCAGTCTTTGGTTACGACGTCACCTGGCGGCGAGCCATTGAGGTCCAGGCGCGACTCGTGCTCGGGACCATCGATGGGACTCAATCGGCTTACAAGGGAGTGACGGTGCGCTGATGCGTGATGATGTCAGACGCGTTCTCGTGGCCTCACGACGTCCCGTCCGACCGGCGCCGAACGCGGTGGCGAAGACTCTGTTGAGTACGGGGACCGCATCCAGTACTCCGTGTTCGTCGTAGATGCGGCGCCGCCGAGCTCCTGCGGATGCGGGAGAACTGGAAGGAGTCATCAAGACGGACGAGGACTCCGTGCTCCTGTGCGACGTTGGTCTGCTGTCCTCAGTTGATGAACAGCGATTCTCCTATGTCGGCCTGACCAGGACGATCACGCCAGAGGGGCCGCTTATCGCCTGATGCGAGCGCTCCGGTGCTCGAGGATCCCCGGGCAGTGCTCGCAGCGGTAGAACGTTGAAATGGCGGGGATTCTGTGAGGTGGGGTGAGGGTTGGGGTGGCTGGGTGGAAGTCCGAGCACGGAGCGCTCGCGAAGCCTCCTCAGATGGACGTGGTGGCGGGCTATACTTAGTGGGCCTCGCAGTTCCTTTGGGAACTGCACTTCATTGAGGCCCGTTATTAGGGAATCTTGACCCGCACCGCGCGCGCGTCGCAGTTCCTTCGGGAACTGCACTTCATTGAGGCGTGAAGGGCAAGACGGAGCACATGGTCGCGTCCGAGTCGCAGTTCCTTCGGGAACTGCACTTCATTGAGTCTCGGCGACGAACGCGGCCGCCGGATCCTCGACGCGTCGCAGTTCCTTCGGGGACAGCACTTCATTGAGGCTGGCGCGGCCAGCACCCGGACATCCGCTCCAGCGTGTCGCAGTTCCTTCGGGAACTGTACTTCATTGAGGCACCGACACCGCCTCAGGCGCTCTGTCCGCCCGCCCGTCGCAGTTCCTTCGGGAACTGCACTTCATTGAGGCGTCGCCGCCATCGAGGCCGTAGCGCGCCACGTCCGTCGCAGTTCCTTTGGGAACTGCACTTCACTGAGGGTAGGTGGGATTGATGCACATATTGTGGTCGTCAATCCCGCCTACTGCTCTTGTGCGTCACCTTCCAGGCGCGCCTGGCCCCTCCAGGGCGGCGGGCAGGGCGGCGAGTGAGGCGCTCGACGTCGTCGGGTTCGTCTCCCGGCCCAGGGAGCAGCGCAGCGTGAGCGGGCAGGCCCCTCCTCAAAGCCCATCGCCAGGAGCACATGACTGGGCTGGGTAACCCCGGCGTGGCAGGCCGAGCCCCGCCGACGCATCAACCCCGCCAGGTCCAGGGCCACGAGCAGGGCCTCGACGTCGGCCTCCTCGAACCACAGGTGCGCCGTGGAGGCCACATGATCGGCACCTTCCGGCAACGTGGCGTGAACGCCCGCAAGCGCCCCGGCCCCCTCCAGGATCCGACGTCGCAGCGCCGCCAGCCGGGCCTCGCTCCTCCCGCTCGGCGACCGCCAGCTCCACCGCCAGCGCCAGCGCCCGAGGCCGCCACCACGTCCTGCGTGCCCGAGCGGAGCCCCCGCTCCCTGACGACCCCGCCCGTGGCGGCGTCAACGCCAGGTCGCGGCGAACCACCCAGCGCACCCCACGCCCACCGGCGCCCCCAGCTTGTGGCCGCTCAAGCTCATCGCATCAGGCCCCAGCCGCGAAGTCCACCGGAACCTTCCCCAGCGCCGCAACCACGTCGGAGTGGACGGGCACGTACCCGGCCTCGCCGGGGCGCCCAGCGCCACTGGCCTCACGCACGCGCGCCACCAGCGCCGCCATGTCCTGCACCACGCCGGTCTCATTGTTCGCCGTCATCACCGACACCAGGGACGCGGGGAGTGGCCTGCATCGGCTGCCGGCGCCAGCGCCCGATCCACCGAGTCGAGCTCGACCCGCCCGCATTGTCAACCTCCAGCAGGCTCAGCCCCGCCCCCAGCTGGTCCACGGCGGTGCGCGCCGAGTCCAGAACCGCCGGGTGCTCAATCGGAGAGACGACCAGCCGCCCGCCCTGCACCGCGCGTGCCCGCCCGAGACCACCAGGGCGTCGGCCTCGGTCCCACCGGAGGTCAGCAGCACCTCATGCGCATCCACCCCAGGGCACTCGCCAGGCGGGCGCGCGCCTGTGCCAGCAGTGCCCCCACCCGCCGGCCCGCAGTGTGCTGCGACTCGGATTCGCCCAGCCCCCGAGCCCACTGGCCCAGGTCCTCGGCGACCTGCTGGGCGACCTCGGGGCGGACCGGGGCCGAGGCGGCATGATCGAGGTAGGTGCGCACGCGCCCAGCCCAGACGGCGGCACCGGCGACCAGCATGGTCCGCACGCGGCCTCCGCGCCGCCCGCACACCGCCCGCCTCTCGCAGAACGCCTCGCCCCTCGCCCCGGCAGCCGCCCAGGTCCCATATTCAACTCCCTATTGGTATGGGCGTGCCCATGTGCGCCTCGAAGCAGGGGGTGGGAGAGTGACCCCATGCGCACCAACCAGCTCGCCCTGTCCCGCTCCGCCACCGACCGCGACGCCGAGCGACCTCAGCGAGCCCGGGCTGCTGGAGCGCCTCGCCGCCGACCCCCGACACCCGCCTGCTGCTGGTCGACGCCCGCGGCCGCGTCGCTGACCGGCCCCGCCATCACCCCGACCTGCCCGACGACGGCCTCACCCGCCCAGCCTCATCGGCAGCCCCGCGCCACCGCCTGGGAGGGCCCCGGCACCCGCAGCGGCTGGGGGCCTGCCCGACCTGCGCGTCGGCTACCTCAGAGCCTCCGCCCCACTCGCTGCCCCGACCTGACCGTCCTCTACATGGGCCGCGAGGCTCGCCGACGCCGCAGCCTCCGGCCCCGCCTGGATCGCCGTCGTCGTGCCCCAGGCCCTCGAGGTCCCCGACGCCCCGAGCCGCCCGCCACCGGCTCCGACGCCGAGGGCACCGCCGTCGACCACCCCGACCTACGCCGCCTGCTGGAGCGCTACCCGCTCTCCGCCCTGCGAGCCATGGGCGCCCAGATGACGGCCCGCGACGCCGGCCTGGCCACCACGGCCACCGCCTTGGCCGCCTGGCACGCCCGCTCCGCCTACTGCCCGAGCTGCGGCGGACGCACCGAGATCATCGAGGCCGGCTGGGCCCGCCGCTGCTCCGACTGCGCCACCGTCCACTTCCCACGCACCGACCCGGCCGTCATCATGGCGGTCACCGACACCTCCGACCGCCTCCTCCTCGTGCGCGGCGCCACCTGGGCTCCCGGGCGCTACTCGGTCGTGGCCGGCTTCGTCGAGGCCGGCGAGTCCGTTGAGGCGGCCGTGGCACGAGAGGTGTGGGAGGAGACCGGGCTGCGCGTGGCCGACGTCGAGTACCTCGCCTCCCAGCCCTGGCCCTTCCCACGCTCCCTCATGCTCGGCTGCCGCGCCCGTCTGGCCCCGGCGAGACCGGCCCCGCCCGACGGTCAGGAGGTCGTCGAGGCCCGTCTCGTCTCCCGTGACGAGGCTCACCGCGGCCGCCGACGACGGCAGCATCCTGCCCGGCCCCACCTCCATCGCCCGACTCCTCATCGAGGGACTGGTACGGCAGCCCCATCGTCAGCTGACGCCACCGCGCCGGGACAACAGACCGTCGGTTCCTGTCACCGCCGCATGGCAGGCTGGTCCCGATGAGCCGACCACCCCCACCCGCCCCCCTCGACGCATCCAGGCTCCTGGGGCCCTTGACCCCGACCAGCGCGAGGTCGCCGAGCACCTCGAAGGACCCCTGTGCGTCCTGGCCGGCGCGGGCACCCGGCAAGACCCGGGCCATCACCTACCGCATCGCCCACGGCGTGACCACCGGCGCCTCCGGGCCACCCAGGTCCTGGCCGTGACCTTCACCGCCCGCGCCGCCGGCGAGATGCGCTCGCGCCTGGCCGACCTCGGCGTCCCCCGGCGTCCAGGCCCGCACCTTCCACGCCGCCGCCCTGCGCCAGCTCACCTGCTTCGGCCCACCGCCATCGGCGAACGCCGCCCCGACATCCAGGCCCACAGGCGCCCCTGGTCGGCGCCGCCGCCCGCCTGGGCCTGCCCCCTGACCGGGCCACCGTGCGAGACCTGGCCGCCGGGTCGAGTGGGCCAGGTCACCATGACCCTGCCCGAGGACTACGCCCAGGCCGCCGTCGCCGCCGAGCCCGCACCGGCGTAGCCGGGCAGGAGGCAGCCACAGTCGCCCAGGTCCTGTCCCTCTACGGGAGGCCAAGACCGAGCGCGGCGTCATCGACTTCGAGGACGTGCTCCTGCTGACCATCAGGGATCCTCCTGGACCGCGAGGACGTCGCCGCCCAGGTGCGCGGCCAGTACAAGCACTTCGTCGTCGACGAGTACCAGGACGTCTCCCGCTCCAGCAGCGCCTGCTGGACCTGTGGCTGGGACGGCGCCGCCAGCTGTGCGTCGTCGGTGACGTCTCCCAGACCATCTACTCCTTCACCCGGCGCCACCCAGCGTTCCTCACCGGCTTCACCACCCGCTACGAGGGCGCGCGCACCGTGCGCCTGAGCCTGACTTCGCTCCACCCGCAGGTCGTCTCCTGGCCAACCGGGTCCTGTCCCGCTCGCGGCGCGGGGCGGCGCCTGCACCTGCCCGCAGGCGCCGTCAGGCTGGTCGCCCAGCGGCCCAGCGGCCCCCGCCGTGCGCTTCGAGACCTACGACGACGACATCGCCCGAGGCCGAGGGCGCCGTCGCCCGGGTGCGCCGCCTGCAGGCCGCCGGGGTCCCCCTGAGCGAGATCGCGATCCTGTACGCACCAACTCCCCAGTCCGGGGTCTTCGAGCAGGCCCTGGCGGGCAGATCGGATACCTCGTGCGCGGCGGCGAGCGCTTCTTCGAACGTGAGGAGGTCAAGCGCGCCATGGCCGTCATCCTCGGGGGCCGCCCCGCACCGAAGGCCACTCTCACCGGCGACCTCGGCCAGGACGCGCACCGTCCCTGTCCCGCGAGGCTGGGCGAGAGCCGCCCGCCCCCGCGAGGCCGTGCGCGAGCGCTGGGACGCCCTCAACGCCCTGGTGGCCCTGGCCGACGAGATGGCCCAGACCCGCGGCGCCGACCTCGACGCCTTCCACACCGAGCTGCGTGAGCGCGCCGACGCCCAGAACGCCCCCACCGTCGAGGGCGTCACCCTGTCCTCCTGCACGCCGCCAAGGGTCTGGAGTGGGACGCCGTCATCCTCGCCGGCGTCTGCGAGACCTGCTGCCGATCTCCTGGCCGAGGGCAGGCCGCCATCGAGGAGGCGGCGCCTGCTCTACGTGGGCGTCACCCGCGCGCGCGAGCACCTCATCATCTCCTACGCCCGCGCCCGCAACGCCGGAGGGCGGGCCTCCCGCAAACCCTCCCGCTTCCTGGACGGCCTGTGGCCCACCGGCCACGGCAGCCGAGACGCCTCCCGGCACCAGGGCCGCCAAAGCGCCAGGAACGCTCCCGACAGTCCGCCGCCGACTTCGAGGGCCAACAACGACCCCGCACCATCGCCCTGTTCGAGGGCTGCGGGCCTGCGCGCTCAGATCGCCGAGGGAGGTCGAGGCCCGCCTCACGGTCTTCGCCGACGCCACCCTTGCGGGACATCGCCGTCGTCAAACCCACCAGCCTGCCCCAGCTCTCCCTCATCCGCGGCGTGGGCGCCACCAAGCTCAGGACTACGGCGGCCCGGTCCTGGCCCTCCTGCGCGACTTCGAGGCCGGGGACTGAGCGGCCCGAGGCGCTCCTGCCCGACGGCGCTCACAGCTGCGAGCACAGGCACTCGGGGTGACGCTCCCAGGCCCTGTGTCGCCCCCAGGGGCTCCTGGCCGGTGACCTCCACCGAGTGCGTGGACCACCACGCGGCCGAGCCCTGCGCTCGTCACCCCGCCCGGTTCAGCCTCGTCCCCAGCGCGGTCGGCCCCGGAAGCCCTGGGCCACCAGCGTGTCGATGACGGCCCCGCGCCGTCGACGCCGCCGCCTCGTGGAGGACCAGGTGCTCGACCTCCGGCATGGGCAGAGTGTCGCATCTGCGTGGCCAGCGCCGGCCAGCACGGGTCGGCGTCCCTCTCCCACAGGTCCAGGCAGGTCGAGCACGGGCCCTGACCGTTGAGTACCGGTCCGATGCGCACCCCCGCCTCGCCGACGACGACCGGCAGGTGCACCACGTCCTCCTGAGCGAGCCGGCGCGCGAGCAGCAGCTCGACCACGTGCGCGTCCACCGTCACCATGACATCGGGGCGGGTGCGCAACGGCGCCCGCGTCCTCAGGGCCGAAAGCGCGCCGACAGCAGCGAGCCAGGCCCCCGTCCTGCGGGGAACGGGTGGACAGGATCGTGCCCACCCCAGCCTCCGCCAGCCACAGAGCCGCCTCCTGAGCCAGGGCGCTCACGCCGTGAACAGCCAGGACGGCCTGGGACAGGAGCGCGCCACGGCCCTTGGCGTCGGCTCCGAGCCGGTCCCAGTACACGCCGTCGGCCCCGCCAGCTCGCTGGTCGCCGAGGCCACCAGCACCCCTGACGCTCAGGTCCGCGACGATCTCACGCGCCCGCGCCACCGGCACCCGGCTGCGCCAGCGGCCAGTGTAGACACCCGTGCTCTCCAGGTTGCGCGCGAACTCATCGAGCAGGCGCTGCTCAGCCAGGCTCAGGTCACTGACAATGGTGCGCCGCCAGGGACTCGTCCCGATCTGGCTGACGCCCTGCTGGCGCCACAGGGATGGCGCACCCACGCAGTACACGCATCGTGCCTCCTCACAGTCCTCCCGGAACCCGAACGCGCCCGGGAGATCGACATCTGGCGAGCGCGTCAGGGACACGGTGCGACAGTGGCACGGGGCGCGTCCAAGCCACCAGAGGCGGTTGCCGGCCTGTGGATAACTATCCCCGGCCGAGCGCCGGGTCAGCGGGGTCGCTTGGCCGAGCAGGTGGCCAGACCGGAGGTGTCGCCGAGGCGATCGCCTCGGTGGCGGTGACGGCCTCGTGCAGCGTGCCGACGGCGAGACCTGCATGCCCGCGGGCTCATGGCCCTTGACCTCGTCACAGTTGCTCGCCGGGGCCAGGAAGTACGTGGAGCCCGCCTTGCGGGCACCGGCCATCTTCTGCTGGATACCGCCGATGGGGCCGACCTGGCCGTTGATGTCGATCGTCCCGGTCCCGGAGATGTCCTTACCGCCGGTCAGCGCCCCCGGGGTGATCTCGTCAACGACCCCCAGGGCGAACATCATGCCGGCACTGGGGCCGCCGACGTCGGACAGGCCGAAGGTGGCGTCCACCTTGCTGTCCACCGGGATCTTCGGGCTCAGCCCCAACAGGGAACCGGTCGTCCCCTCCTGCGGGGCGATCGTGGTGACGCGGCGGCCACCTGCTGATCGCCGCGGCGCACGAGGTCACCGAGTGCCCTCGGCAATGGTGGTCATGAGCTCTTTCAGCTGGGAGAAGGAGGTGATGGTCGTGGCCTGGCCGCCCTCAGGAGTGATGGTCTCCAGGACGTCCCCGGCCTGGACCTCGGTCGAGGTCTGCTGCTCGGCCACCTCGGTGACGGTCAGGTGCATGGCACCGGCCTTGCCGGTCTCCACGAGCGCGGCGATGACGGCGGAGTCCTGCGAGGCGGTCATCTGAGCCTTGCCGGTCTCCTCGACCTGCTCGGCGCTCTGATCCTGCAGGGCACACCTCGTTGCGGTCCACGATCCGCTTGTCCGCGGAGAACCAGGCGGCGATGAGGGTCAGCGGTGGTCACCCGGGTAACCGGGGCAGCCCGACACCGAGACCGTCGTCATCCGCAGGGCGCCCTGGGTCGGGTAGGGTCTCGGTCCCGAGACCTTCAGGACGTCCTGGCTCGACGACGAGCCGTTGTCCAGCACGTTCCAGGTCGGGCCGGGGCCTCGATGACCACGTTGATCGGCACCGTGAAGACGGCGACGATGAGGGCCACCACCACCAGGACCGCCCCGACCGCCGCAGTGCGCCGCAGCCTGCGTCGGCGCCGGTCCTGTGGGAGGGCTGCGCCTGCGGGAGCCTCGGCGTGCTCGGCCTGGTCGAGGCCGATCATCCTCAGGCTCCGGGGCCGGCCGGGTGTCGTCAGGGGCGAGCGAGGCCCCGCGGTGTCGACGGCGTCGTGCTGGTCTGGGTGCGTCACGCGCTCATCATGCGACATCTTCCTGAGGAAGACGCGCAGATACCGACACGAACCCGGCACGATCTCGACACACTGCCGGCACGGACAGGACGCGGGCCCGACCGGGACGGAGCGGGCACGCCGTCGGCGAACGGAACATAGCCCCGGCACGGGAATGGGTGCGACCATGGGGCCGTTAGCGACAGTGTCCGGTCGCCCCCAGACGGCCCGGACGATGCCCAAGGACGACCCGGCGAGAGGAAACCCCGTGAGCGAGGACGCCTTCGACGAGCTCGAGAAGATGCTCGCATCACTGTTCGGCGAGCAGATGGCCTCCGACGCCGTCAGCGCCCTGCGCTCATCCGGGGTGGATCCCAGCTCCATCGCCCAGATGCCGGGGTGGGGGACATCTCCCAGCTCAGTCCCGCCCAGCTGCTGGCGATGCGCGCCCAATTCCAGCAGATGTTCTCCGCCTCCACCGCCGAGCCGGTCAACTGGCAGATGGGCCAGGAGCTGGCCCTCCAGCAGGCGCGCGGCGACGGCGACCCCACGGTGACCGCCGCGGTCGCCGAGTCCACGCGCCAGGCCCTTCAGGTGGCCGACCTGTGGCTGGATACGGCCACCGAGTTCATGCCGGCCCCCGGACAGCGGGAGGCCTGGAGCCGCAGCAGCTGGGTCGAGCTGCACGCTGCCGGTGTGGAAGGACGTGTGCGCCCCGGTGGCCGAGGCCGTCACCACCGCCCTGGCCCGCACCCTGGAGAAGCAGATTCAGGGAGATGCCGGCCGAGATGGGGCAGGCCGCCCAGCAGATGGGGGCGCTCGGGTCCATCATGCGCACCATGGCCGGCACGGCCTTCGGTCTCAGATCGGCCAGGCCATCGGGGAGCTCGCCAAGGGAGGCGCTGGGGGCCACCGACACCGGTCTGCCCCTGACCCGTGAGCCCGGTACGGCACTGGTTCCCGCCAACGTGGCCGCCTTCGCCGAGGGGCTGGAGGTCGATGAGGACGAGGCCCGCATGTTCCTGGCCGTGCGGGAGGCCGCCACCGCCCGCCTCTACGCCCACGTGCCCTGGCTGCGCGGGCAGGTGCTCCAGGCAGTGGTCGCCTACGCCCGCGAGATCCGCATCGACACCGAGACCCTGGAGTCCGCCGTGGCCCAGGTGGATCCCAACGACCCCGACGCCCTGCGCGAGGCCCTTGAGAGCGGGCTGTTCGCGCCCCAGGAGACGGCGGCCCAGCGCGAGGCCCTCGAGGACCTGGAGACGCTCCTGGCACTCGTTGAGGGCTGGGTCGAGGTGGTCACCGCCCGCGCCGCCGCACCGCACCTGCCCCACCTCATGGCGCTGGCCGAGATGATGCGCCGGCGCCGGGCCCAGGGCGGCGCCGCCGAGCAGGTCTTCGCCCGCCTCATCGGCCTGACCTTCCGTCCCCGCCGGGCCCGGGAGGCCGCTGAGCTGTGGGCCCACCTGGGCGCCCAGGCCGGTGACGCCGAGCGCGACGCCTTCTGGAACCACCCCGACGTCATGCCCACGGCCTCCGAGCTCGCCAACCCCAAGGACTTCCTCACCATGCGGCGCATGGCCCAGGACATCGACGCCGAGATCGACGCCGACCTGGCCTCCCTGCTGGACGGGACCCTCGGGTACGCCGAGGGCGCCAAGGAGGCCGACGAGAACAGCCCCGAGGGGCTCGGGGACCGGAGCCCTGCCTCCGCCGACGCCGCCTCCCAGGAGCCCGACCAGCCGGCCGACCCCGCCTCGGCCGGCGCCGGGGGCGAGGACTCGCCCGGAGAGCCCGACGAGCAGGACCCGACCGGCACGGACAAGGACTGAGGCGCACGGGGCCACGCGGCGCTGGTGACCGGCGTCGAGTGCTCTCCCGACGGTGACCGGCTACAGGAAGGTCGCCTCCAGGGCCTCGACCAGGCCGGGGACCAGGCGCTCGCCCTGATAGAGCGAGGCGTCGTCGTCGTGACTGCGTGAGCGCAGCACGCACCAGGACTGCCCGCCGCGCGGGACCCCCACCACCATGCGGATGTCCTCGCGGTCCGGGCGCTCCTGGAGGAAGGCCAGACGCTCGGCGGCATCGGTGATGGCCTCGGCCTCCTCCTGGGCCGCAGGCGGCAGGACCAGCCGCTCGACGCTGATGGCGGCGCCGTGGACGGACTCGGGCCAGGCGAGCTGGGCCAACAGGTGCTCCAGGTCCGCGGCGGGCGGCAGCCCCTCCTGCTCCACCACCATGAGCAGCTCGGGGTTCGTGCGGGCCTCCTCCACGGTGGCGGCGTCCAGGAGGTCGGCCACGTCCGGGTCGGCCTCAAGAGCCTCGACGGTGCGCACCAGCGCGAAGACGCACCGGTTGGTCCCAGCCGTGGGCCGCCACGTGAGTCTCGGTCTCCGTCACCGCGCGGGCCAGGGCCCCTGCCGCATGAGGCTGCGGCTCGACCCGCCCCCGCGGTGGTCGCCTCGTCATGCATTGTGTCAGTCACGCCGCCATCGTCTCACTGGTGGCGCCTCCTCCTCCAATGACGAGGCTTCATCAGTCAGGGGGCGCGCCCTGGCCACCCGAGGCGTTTTTCTCATCCTGGAGAAGGTTATGGCCGTGTCAGAGTGTGTGGGACGATGGTCGAGCGGCCCCTCCGGCCGATGACGCCATGTTTCACCGTGTGCGAGGCGGCGTCACCACGCACGTCAGACAGGGGAGCAGGATCGTGAGCACCAGGCCCGATGACGGGTCCCCGGACTCAACCCCCGAGGGAGTCCTCGAGCAAGTCCACCGGCTCGTCCCGGCAGGGGAAGCCTGACAACCAGCCGGACTGTTCGGCCTTGGACGCATGGGTGGGGAGGGCCCCGTCCTCCCCGCGCTCCGCGCACCGGTAAAGGCGGCGGACGTCCCGGTCCGCTGGTCCCTGACCATCTCGATCATCGCGGCCATCGCCGTGGCCATCGACATCCTGTCGCAGGTGTGGACCGAGGGTCCTCTGGTTCAGTCAGATCGGGTACGCCCGGGTGCTGTGGACGCAGTGGATCGCCCTCATCGTCCTGTTCCTGGTGGGATTCGGCATCATGTTCGGGGGCCGTCTTCGTCTCGATGACCAGGGCCTACCGGGCCCGGGGAGATCGGGATGCCCTGACGACGAGGCCACGCGCAACCTCGAGGCCTACCGCTCCGTCATCGAGCCCGTGCGACGTCGGCTGACCTGGGCAGTGCCCGGCGGTGCTGGCCCTGTTCGGCTCGGCCTGGGGCTGGCCCCCAGCTGGCGGGAGATTCTGCTGGCCTTCAACTCCCAGTCCTTCGGAGTCAAGGACCCCCAGTTCGGGATCGATATCTCCTTCTACGTCTTCATCCTGCCCGCGGTGCTGACGCTCGTGTCCTTCCTGTCCGGCGTCGTCCTGTTCGCCGGGGTGGCCTCAATCGTCGTCCACTACCTGTGACGGCGGTATCTCCGTGGTGCGTAAGCCTCACTTCACCAAGGCCGCACGCATGCACCTGGCGATCTTCTTGGCGCTGTACGCCGTCATCCCGGGACCGTGGGCTACTGGCTGGGTCGCTACAGCGCCCTGTACGCCTCCAACTCCAAGTTCGACGGCGCCAACTACACCGACGTCAACGCGGTCATCCCCGCCAACGCGATTCTCGCGGCGATCGGACTGGCCGTGGCCTTCCTCTTCGTCGCCTCGGTGCGATCCAGCTCCTGGCGCCTGCCGATCATCGGTGTGGTTGTCATGATCGTCTCCTCGCTGGTGGTGGGGACCGCCTACCCGCTGGTCATCCAGAAGTTCATCGTCGACCCCAACGCCCAGCGCCAGGAGGCCGAGTACATCCAGCGCAGCATCAATGCCACCAGGCCGCCTACGGCCTGGAGAACGTGGAGACCACCAACTACGACGCCACGACGAAGACGGCGGCCGGCCAGCTGGAGAAGGACGCCGAGTCCACCACCTCGATCCGGCTCCTGGACCCCGGGCTCATCTCCCCGACCTTCCAGCAGGTCCAGCAGAACAAGCAGTACTACTCCTTCGCGAACCGGCTCAACGTGGACCGCTACAAGGTGGACTCCACCAGTCGGGACACGGTGATCGCGGTACGTGAGCTCAACCTGTCCGGCCTGGGCGAGCAGCAGCAGACCTGGGTCAACGAGCACACCGTCTACACCCACGGCTACGGCGTCGTGAACGCCTACGGCAACACGGTGGCCACCCGCGGCTACCCCTCGTTCTGGGAGGGGGGCATCCCCTCCCAGGGCGACCTGGGTAAGTACGAGCCCCGGATCTACTTCGGTCAGTCCTCGCCGTCCTACTCCATCGTGGGCGGCAAGGACAACGGCTCGCCGCGCGAGCTGGACTACCCCGACGACGAGTCCAAGACCGGTCAGGTCAACACCACCTTCGCCGGCAACGGCGGGCCGAGCGTGTCCAACCCGTTCAACCGCCTGCTCTACGCCGCCAAGTTCCGGGAGGCCAACATCCTCTTCTCCCAGGAGGTGCGCGAGGGCTCCCAGATCCTCTACGACCGGGACCCGGCCAAGCGCGTCGCCAAGGTGGCCCCCTGGCTGACCCTGGATAACAGTCCCCTACCCGGCCGTTGTCGATCACGATGACAACCCAGCCACTCCCCAAGCGGGTGATGTGGATCGTCGACGGTTACACCACGACGAACAACTACCCTACGCCCAGCACGAGTCCTGGCCAAGGCGACGGCGACCGCCGACAACAAGGGCGGACTTCTGCGGGCGCCGGAGGAATCAACTACGTGCGCAACTCCGTCAAGGCCGTCGTGGACGCCTATGACGGGTCGGTCAAAGCTCTACCAGTGGGATGACAAGGACCCGATCCTCAAGGCCCTGGCGAAGGTCTTCCCCGGGACGGTCACGCCCATGAGCCAGATGAGCGCCGACCTCATCGCCCCATGCGCTACCCGAGGACCTGTTCAACGTCCAGCGCACCATGATGGCGACCTATCACGTCAACGACGCCGCGGAGTTCTACTCGGTGGAGACTTCTGGAAGATCCCGGATGACCCGACCACGCCCGGTCAGGGACCAGCAGGCCCCCTACTACCTGACCCTCAAGATGCCCGGGCAGGACCAGGCGAGCTCTCCCTGTCCAGCGCCTACATCATCGGCGGGAAATACCAACCGCAACGTGCTCACCGGCTTCCTCGCCGTGGACTCCGAGACCTCTCCCGGCACCGGGAAGAGGGAGCTGAGTCCGAGCACGGCAGCTGAGACTCCTGGAGCTTCCGCGTTCCTCGAACGTGGCCGGGCCGGGGCAGGTGCAGAACATCTTCGACTCCAGCCCGGAGATCTCCAGGAGCTCAACCTCCTGTCCCAGGAGGGATCCCAGGTCATCAAGGGCAACCTGCTGACGCTGCCCGTGGAGGCGGACTGCTCTACGTCAGCCCGTCTACGTGCAGTCGTCGTCGGGAACTCAGTACCCGCTGCTGCGCAGGTGCTGGTCTCCTTCGAGGGACAACGTCGGATTCGCCGACACCCTCTCGGGGGCGCTCGACCAGGTCTTCGGCGGTAACTCCGGGGCGACCACGGGTCAGGAGGCCATCGACGGCGATGCCGCCGCGGCCAATGACACCAATGAGACGACCGACGGTAAGGACCCGACGGCGGATGGCGGAGCCAAGGCATCGGCGAGCCCGAGCGCCACGCCCACGGCTTCAGCCAGCGCGTCCCCCTCGGCCTCGGCCAGCGCGTCCTCAGTTCCTCCGCCACCCCGTCGGCCTCGGGAACCTCGGATCCGAAGGCGGAGCTCGATCAGGCGCTCTCCGACGCTCAGACCGCGATGACTGACGCGGACACAGCCAGGAGCAAGGGCGACTGGTCGGCATGCACGACGATGCGCAGAAGCGCCTCAACGAAGCCGTCAAGCGGGCCGTTGAGGCCCAGAAGAAGCTGGGCTGAGCCCCCGGTCGGCCGCCACTGAGGGCGTGCCCTGCGACCCGCCTCACCGGGCGGTGAGCAAGAGCACGCCCTCGTCATTTGCCTCAGGGTGGGACGCCCCCTAGGTTGGTCTCACCGACGCGGGGTGGAGCAGTTCGGTAGCTCGCCGGGCTCATAACCCGGAGGTCGCAGGTTCGAATCCTGTCCCCGCTACCACTCCAGAGGGCCCGGTCCTTCCAGGACCGGGCTCCTCTGTTCTGTCTGTTCGGCCGTCCGACTGAAGAGAGCAGCGGCTTGAGGGGCGTACGTTATGACGTACGCTTGCATGTGTCTACGATTCCAGTGACGACCGCTCGTTCTCAGTTGTATCGGCTCATCGATCAGGTCAACGAAGACTCCGAGCCGCTGGTCATCACCGGCCAACGCGGCAATGCCGTCTTGGTGGGGAGGAGGACTGGAGGGCGATCCAGGAGACGCTCTACCTGGAGTCCGTCCCGGGCATGATGGACTCGATCCGGAATGCCCGACGTGAAGGCATCGAGGCGGGCTCGGAAGAACTCGACTGGTGAGCTCGTGGCGAATCGTGTTCTCCCGTCAGGCACAGAAGGACGCGAAGAAACTCGCCGCGGCGGGACTCAACCCTAAAACCGAGAAGCTCCTCAACCTCATGCTGGAGAATCCTTTCGTCAAGCCGCCTCGTGATGCAAAGCTGGTCGGGGATCTATCGGGCTGCTACTCGCGGCGTATCACTATCCAGCATCGACTCGTCTACGAGGTGCACACCGACGAGAGGACCATCCATGTCCTGAGAATGTGGACCCACTACGAGTGACGGTACCAACCGGCAGGCTCGGCGTGACGTGATTCCCCGGACTGGCATGACTGCGGGCGCATGGCTGGGTAGCGCCGGTATCTCCCTCATGAACACGTTCGCGGTTGCTTGCGCACCCGCGTGGGATCTGTGCAGAAACTCAGGTATGGCAGAAGCACCCACCATGGACCGTTCCTGTACGAGGCAGAGCTGCTGAGGCTGCAGGCGGAGCTGGTCGAGATGCAGGGAGTGGGTCAGGGCCACTGGAGCCCGCGTCGTCGTCATCTTCGAGGGCCGTGACGCGGCCGGCAAGGGGCAGGGGCGATCAAACGTATCACCGAGTACCTCAACCCGCGTATCGCGCGCGTGGTCGCGCTTCCGTCCCCACTGAGCGTGAGCGCACCCAGTGGTACTTCCAGCGCTACATCGCGCACCTGCCCGCCGCCGGCGAGATCTGCCTGTTCGACCGCTCCTGGTACAACCGCGGCGGCGTCGAGCACGTCATGGGCTACTGCACCCCGGAGGAGCACCGGCGCTTTCCTCCAGCAGTGCCCGGTCTTCGAGAGGATGCTCGTCGACGACGGCATCCTGCTGCGCAAGTACTGGTTCTCCGTCCCTCAGAAGGAGCAGTACAAGCGCTTCCAGTCGACGCATGACCGACCCCATGCGGCGCTGGAAGCTCTCACCCACCGACCTGAGGCTCTGCCCCGCTGGAGAGGACTACTCGCGGGCCAAGGACGAGATGTTCGTCCACACGGACATCGACTCCGCCCGCTGGCACGTCGTGGAGTCGGCCGACAAGCGCAAGGCCCGCCTCAACATGATCCACCACCTGCTGGAGTCCATTCCCCTACGAGCACGTGGAGCGTCCGAGATGACGTTCCCCGAAGAGTCCCTCGTTGCCCGTCGTCGGGCTACCGCCGCACGGACCGCTCCCTCCAGAGCGAGGTGCCCGACTACGCGGCCACTCTCAGTGAGTCCGACGCAACCCGAGCGCTACGTGGACCTCGAGGACCAGGGGATCAGCTAGGGCCGGCGGCTCCTGCGCCCAGCTCCTCGAAGACCTGCCCGACCGGCTCACGGATGATGAGGTCGGCGCGGGAGTCATACGGCGTGGGAGTCGCGTTCATGAGGACCAGGCGCTCACCGGCGTAGTAGTCGATGAGGCCTGCCGCCGGGTAGACGACCAGGCTCGTGCCGGCCACGATCAGCAGGTCCGCCTCCGAGATGGCCCGCACGGCCCCTCCATGACGTCGCTGTCCAGCATCTCCCCGTAGAACACGATGTCCGGGCGCAGCACCGAGGCGCACGCGGGGCAGTGGGGGACCTCGCCCGGAGCGGGCGCCGTCGACGTCGTCCAGGGTGACGTGCTCGCCGCAGCCGGTGCAGATCAGGCGCGACCAGTTGCCGTGCAGCTCGAGGACCCGCTCGGAGCCGGCCCGCTGGTGGAGGCCGTCAATGTTCTGCGTGACCACGGCCGACAGTTTTCCGGCCCGCTCGAGGTCGGCCACGAACCTGTGCGCCGCGTTGGGGACCACGCCCTCGCGGGCGCTCTCCTGGGCGAACCACTCCCAGTAGGCCTGCGGGTGCACGGTGAAGAAGTCGATGGACAGCACCTGCTCCAGGGGAATCTCCCGGTCCTGGTGGTAGAAGCCCTTGGCGCCCCGGAAGTCGGGGATCCCCGACTCGGTCGAGACCCCGGCGCCGCCGAAGAAGACGATGCGGCTGGACTCTTCGATCCACTGGGCGAGCAGGCCCCACTGGCTGTCCTGGTGATCCATGCACTCCACCCTAACGCCGGGGACCAATCCTGCACGCGCAGAGCCGGTCGCGGCGCCATACGAGACATATGCTCAGGACACAGGCAAGAGTGGACAGCGTCCCGGTGACATAACGCTCGAACTCGCTGGTGGTGATGAAGAGGTTGAAGGCCGAGGCGACGAACAGCCACAGAGTCGAGGCATACACAACCCCTCGCGCGGTGCGATCACGCAGGGGCCGGCGTATCAGACCGTCGTACCTGAGGTACGCCAGGCCGCAGCTGAACCAGGCCAGAAAGAGTGCCAGGTTGACCGGCCTGAGTAGGACAGGGGAGACGGTATAGGCGCCGCCCAGGACGAACCGGCCCAAAGGAAGTCCCAGGGCCAGCAGAAGCTGCAGCACGCCATTGATGAAGAACAAGGCGGCGCACATCACCGCGAGCACAGGTGACTTCATGAGAGCGACTGTATCGGCCTGCATGTTGGCAACGTGAAGAATCGAAGGACGAACAACCCTGCGCCGGGTTGGGCCTCAGTGGATCGTCGGTAGCCGGTGCGACGCCTCGATCCGCTCTTGATGAGCTCAGAGTCGGTGTCGTACATCGCACCGTGCCATATGGGCGATGCTCCGTCGGGTTCATCCGGACCGAGTCCTCCTGCCGCCGTCCGGTTGATCGACTCTCAGCCTCCTCGCAGGACGCGGGTGATAAAGACAGGAGGCCCCAGATCAGCGGCGGAACGCCGTGGAATGCGGTCCGCCAGACCTGGGCCCTGTGCGTGCTCGTCGTGGGGGAGAGGCTCAGATACCGAAGCCGACCCGGCGGGGCTCGGCCTCGCCGAGCTCGATGTACGCCAGGGAGCCGGCCGGCACGAACACCTTGCGGCCCTTGTCGTCGCTGAGGATGACGGCCTTGGTCTCGGCGTCGGCCACGGCGGCCAGCACCTTCTCCTGAGAGTCGGAGGTCTCCAGGGAGAGCTCGCGGCTGGCGTGCTTGATTCCGATCGTGACCTGCATGGGGCTCCTTCGCATCGTCTGTGTGCCGTATTGAGCGGCACAGCGCCCATCGGGGAGAGGGGCGTGAACCTGGCTCGATCCTGGGGGCTGCGGCCGTGCCGGCCCTTCGCGCGCCCCAGGAGCCGCGCCGTTTCGCGCCACGCGGAACATGCGCCGCCGGCGCTTCCGGGTGGAGGGCTCGTGACCGATGACGATCCGTTAACGGTGCACGATCCTGTCGGGGGCCCGTGGTGAGATGGTCCCATGTCCCAGGACCCCGTCCGTCTCCTCCCGCCCGCCGAGGCGGCCGAGCTGCCCGCCGCCGACGCCGATGGGCAGCGGGTCCTGGACCGCGTGGCTGAGGGCTCCAACGTCGTCGTCCTGGGGGCCCCTGGGACCGGTAAGACCTCTCTGGCCCTGAGGGCTGCTGGCCGAGGCGGTCGCCGGCAGCCGCGACGCCGTCCTGCTGGCCCCTACCCGGGCGCGGGCCGACTGGCTGCGCGGCCGGGCCGCCCACCTGCTGCGTGAGGGCCATGGCGACGGCGTCGTCCGAGTGCGTACCCCGCAGCCCTCGCCCTGACGATCCTGACCACCTCCTTGACCATGCGGCCCGCCCCGCTGCCGCCCCCGGTGCTTCTGGCCGGTGCGGAGGAGGACTCCGCCCTGGCCTCCATGGTCAGCACCGTCACCTGGCCGGGGCTCCCCGCCGAGGCCACCGGGTCGCGGGCGTTCCGCTCCGAGCTGCGCAACCTCCTGGCGCGAGCCGGAGAGCTCGGCATCAGCGCCGACGACCTGGCCGACCTGGGACGCCGGCTCAATGTCCCCATCTGGGGGCCCGCGTCCCAGCTCCTGCGCACCTGGGACGCTCAGGGGCGGGCCAGCGCCGAGCGCAGGGCCCAGACCCGCAAGATGGACACGGCTCGCCTCCAGGACCGCGCCGTGGAGGCCCTGAGCTCCTGGGGCGCCGACGCCGTCACTGCGCCCCGCCCCGTCCCGGACCTCGTCCTCGTGGACGACTACCAGGACTGCACGGCCGCCACCGCCAGGCTCCTGACGGCCCTGGCGACCCCGGACCCCGACGGGCACCGGGCGCAGGTCGTGGTGCTGGGGCGACCCCGACGTCGCCGTGGAGACCTTCCGCGGGGGCACCCCCAGCCTGCTCGTCGCCGCCGAGGACCACTCGGGGCTCGCAGCCACCCGCCTGCGGCTGACCACCTGCTACCGAGGCAACCCGGCCATCGCGGCGGTGATCCGCGACCAGAGTGCCCGGGTCCCGGTGACCGGCACGACCGCCCACCGGCAGACGACCCTGGCGCCGGGTCCTCAGTACGGTCCTCGGTAGGGTCTTCCTCCGGGGCGAGTGACGCCGAGCGCCCGCAGGCGGCGGCCGGCGTCGAAGTCATCCTGGCCTCCTCCATCTGGCAGGAGCACGCCCACGTCGCCCGGGCGCTCAGGCTCGAGCACGTCCACCACGGCACCGCCTGGTCACAGATGGCGGTCATCGTTCGCAGCGCCGCCGACGCCGAGACCCTCGCCAGGGACCTGCGCAGACGAGGCGTGCCCCTGGCCTCCCGCACGCCCGCGGTCCTGCTACGCGCAGAACCGGCCGCAGCCGCGCTCCTGGACATCGTGCGCGCCGCCATCCGCGACCAGCTGGGCGGGCACGGTGAACCGCCCCAGCGCGACGCCGCCATCAACCTCCTCACCAGCCCCCTGGTGGGGCTGACCACCATGGACCTGCGCCGACTGCGCCGCAGGCTGCGCCAGGCCCAGCCGGCCGCAACCCCGCACGCCAGTGCGGCCGAGCCCAGTGAGCCCAGTACCTCCACCGGTCCCGCCCCCGTTCCCGCTGCTGGGACCGGGCCCTCGAACCGGCGGCGACGCCGCCCTCCTGGCTCTGCTGGCCGACCCTGAGCAGGCCTCCGGCTTCGCCCGGTCCCTGGACGGGCAGCCGCTGAGCGCCCAGGCGGAGCGGCTCCTCATCGCAGCCAGGATCCTTGAGGCCCTGCGCTCCGCCATCGGGCAGACCCCGGCCGAGGCCCCGCGCGATGTCGAGGCCCTGCTGTGGGCCGCCTGGAACGCCTCCGAGCGGGCCGAGGCCTGGCGCGCCACCGCCCTGCTGCCCTCGGCAAGCTCGGTGCGAACGCTCCTGTCCGAGGCCGCCGAGCACGACCTCGACGTCGTCACCACCCTGTTCAAACGCGCCGAGGTCTGGGCCGAGCGCCACCCGGGCCAGGACGCCTCCAGCTTCCTGGCCGAGCTCGACGCCGAGGTCCTGCCCTCGGACTCCGTGGCCCCTCAGGGGCGGCGCCCGGAGGGTGTGGCCGTCATGACCCCGGCGGGTTGCGCGGGCCAGGAGTGGGAGCTTGTTGTGGTCGTCGGACTGGAGCGGGACCGCTGGCCGGACCTGCGCCTGAGGGACTCCCTGACCCGCACCGGCCTGCTCGTCGACGCCGTCACCGGCCGCCTGACCACAGACACCGCTGCACCGGGGGAGGGAAGCGACGGCAGCGGCGCCGTGGCCGCTGCCCGGGCGCAGGTGCGCGCCGATGAGCGCCGCATGCTCATCATGGCCCTGTCCCGCGCCTCCAGGCGCCTCCTGCTGACCGCCACCGCCGACGCCGAGCACGCCCCCTCACCCTTCCTGACCGAGATCGCCCGCAGCGCCGGGATCGCTCTGACCGACGCCGATGGCGCCCCTCTCCTGACTCCCGACACCGGCGACCTCACCCTGCGCGGCCTGGTAGGGGAGCTGCGCCACGCCGCCATCTGCGGGCAACCTCGAGACGGCCACCGACGCCGAGCGCCGCCGCGGCCGGGCCGCCGTCGACCTGTTGGCCGACCTCGCCCGCCAAGGCGTACCCGGCGCCGACCCCGCCACCTGGATCGGCGCGACCGGCCCCACCTCCAGCGCCCCCCTCATCGCCGCCGGCGAGCGGATACAGGTCAGCCCCTCCGACGTGGAGGGCCTGGCCGCCTGCCCCCTCAAGTGGTTCCTGACCCGCAGCGGCGGATCGGCCCCCGCCAGCGACGCCCAGGCCCTGGGCAGCCTTGTCCACGCCGTCGCCGAACGGGCGGAGACGGAGCACCTGCGCGGTCCGGCCCTGCGCGAGGCCTTCGAGGAGCGATTGACCGACCTCGGCTACCCCGCCACCTGGCAGGGAGGCCTGGCCGCAGACCGCGCCCGCGCCATGATCGAGCGGCTCGACGCCTACCTGGCTGACTGCGACGCCCTGGGCGTGCGCGCCGACGTCGAGCAGCCGGTGCGCGCCGACGTCGACATCCCCCTGAGTGTCCTCAGCCCCGCGGTCCGCCAGCGGGCCGGTCTGCGGATACCGACGAAGGGCGGCAACGCCGTCCCGATCACGATCTCCGGGCGCATCGACCGCCTCGAGCACCTCGGCGGCCTGTCGGGAGATGACCGGGAGGACTCCGCCGAGCACGACCGGAACGGCACGGTGCGCGTCATCGACCTCAAGACCGGGCAGCGCGTCCCCAAGGACGTCCAGCGTCACCCCCAGCTGGCCACCTACCGGCTGGCCCTGAGCTCGCAGGGCCTCGACGTCGTCGGCGGAACCCTTGTGCTCCTGGGCAAGGAGCCCCCCAAACGCTCAGGAGACGGATACGTCCTGGCCCCGCCGGGCGCCGCCCTCGACCCCAGCCCCGCCGCCCCGGAACCGGAGCAGCGGAGGCACCTGATGACGATGAGGCGAACGGTGCTGCCGACAGCAGCGAGGAGTACTGGGCCGAGGACCTCGTGGCCGCCGCGGCCGTGGCCGGAGTGGGCCCGCAGATCGAGGCCCGCACCGGTGAGCACTGCCGTACCTGCCGGGTCAAGGACTCCTGCCCCGTGCAGGTCGAGGGAAGGAGAGTCGTCTCATGACCCCCACCGGTCCCACGCCGGCTCACCCCCAGGCCCTGGCGGAGGCGCTCGGCATCCACACCCCCACCCAGGAGCAGGCGCGCGTCATCGCCCACCGGCTGAGCCCCCTGCTGGTGGTCGCCGGAGCCGGCTCGGGCAAGACCGCCACCATGGCCCAGCGAGTCGTCTATCTGGTCGCCACCGGGCAGGTCCGCCCCGACCAGATCCTCGGACTGACCTTCACCCGCAAGGCCACCGCCGAGCTCGACCAGCGCGTCGCCTCCCGCCTGGCCGGCCTCAGTGCGGCCGGCCTGCTCCCGGCCACCGGGCCGGGGGCTGACGACAGGGCAGCTCGACGGCCGATTCCGCTGACGCGACCGACTTTGGCGAGCCGATGATCGCCACCTACAACTCCTTCGCCGGCGCCCTGGTGCGAGACCACGGACTGCGCATCGGCGTGGACCCCTGACTCCACCCTCATCACCCAGGCCCGCTCCTGGCAGATCGTCACCTCCCTGCTCGAGGCGCGCACGCTCCCGCTGCCCAACGAGAGCCTCAGCCACAACGCGAGCGCCACCCTGGTCCTGGCCGACTCCCTGAGCCAGAACCTGCTGACCATCGAGGAGGCCGCCAAGGACCTGGCCGACCTGTCCGAGCAGTTCACCGCCCTGGCCGCCATCAAGGGCTGCAAGACCCTGGTCGGCAAGGCGCCCGCCGTCATGGCCGAGTGGGAGGCCCTGCTCGACGTCGTCGCCGAGCTGCATGCGCACAAACGTCACCACGGCCTGCTCGACTTCGGTGACCAGATCGCCCTGGCCTGCGCCATCGCCGAGTCCGTCCCCGAGGCCGCCGCCCAGGTGCGGGCCCAGTACCCCTGCGGTCCTGCTCGACGAGTTCCAGGACACCTCGGTGGCCCAGGTCCGGCTCCTGTCGGCCCTCTTCGCCGACTCCGGGGTGACCGCCGTCGGCGACCCCCACCAGGCCATCTACGGGTGGCGAGGAGCCAGCGCCGCAGCCCTGGACACCTTCCACCAGCGCTTCAACCCCACCGGCACCGCCCTCCTGGAGTCCGGGACCTCACCGGCTGAGGCCACCCCCGTCCTGGAGCTGTCGACCTCCTGGCGCAACGACTCCACCATCCTGGAGGTCGCCAACGTCGTCTCCGCGCCCCTGCGCTCCGGCGTCGTCGAGGACGGGGACCCGGTGGGCGAGCACCTCACCGTCGCCCCTTGCAGGGCCCGCCCGCAGCCTTCGGCCTGGAGCCCGGCGCGGTGTGCAGGGGCCTTCCTCCAGGACCCCGCCGAGGAGGCCCCGCACGGTGGTCGCCTTCCTCGCCGAGCGCTGGTCGCCCAGTGCCGAGATGGCCGTCCTGTGCCGCACCCGGGCACAGATGGAGCCCATCGCCGCCGAGCTGGAGGAGGCCGGCCTGCCCTACACGATCATCGGCCTGGGCGGGATGCTCTACGTCCCCGAGGTCGCCGACGTCCGCGCCCTGCTGACCGCGGCCTCGGACCCGGAACGCGGGGACCGGGTGGTCAGGCTCCTGACCGGTTTCGGCATCGGTGCCCGCGACCTGCGGGCCCTGGCGTCGCTGGCCCGCGAGCTCACCCGCCCCGCGACCGAAAGCGGGCAGGAGGCACCAGGGAACTCACGGCGACCAGGCCGAGGCCGACTCCCCGCTGCTCAGCGAGGGCCCTGGACACCCTGCTGCGATGGCATGAGGACGGCGTGCGGGAAGAGCAGGAAGAGTCCGCCGCGGCCCGGGACCTGACCGAGGCCGGGCGGGCCGTCGCGTTGCGCACCGCCCGGGCGATCCGACGCATCCGGGAGGCCGTCTCCCTGCCCCTGCCCGACCTCGTGGCCCTGGCCGAGCAGGCACTCGATCTTGACATCGAGATCGCCGCCCGGGTCGGTCACCCCGATGGGGCACCGTGCCCTCGACTCCTTCCACGAGACCGCCCGGGCCTTCGCCGCCGACACCGACGCCCCCACCCTCACCGGCTTCCTGGAATGGCTCGACGCCGCCGAGGAGCATGAGGACGCCATGAGCGCCCCCGAGGTCGAGCCCTCGCCCGGGGCGGTCCAGCTCCTCACCGTCCACGCCGCCAAGGGTCTGGAGTGGGACGTCGTCGCCGTCCCCGGCATGGACGAGCAGGTCTTCCCCTCCTACACCAGCGCCGTCAAGGACGACCTTCGTGTCGCGGAGACCGGCTGGATGGGCTCCACCTCCACCTTCCCCTTCCCGCTGCGGGCCGACGCCGGCGACCTGCCCCCCTTCACCGTGGGGGACCTCGACCCGGCTGTCACGGACAAGCCCCTCCTGACTGAGACGATGAGCGCCTACAAGGAGGCCCTCGGGCGCCAGAGCCTGCGCGAGGAGCGCCGCCTGGCCTACGTGGCCTTCACCCGGGCCCGCCACGAGCTCCTCCTGACCGGCTCCCACCTGTCCAAGACCGCTTCCAAGCCCCGCCGCCCCTCACGCTTCCTCACCGAGCTCCAGCGGCGCGACCTCCTCCGCCCCTACGCGGAGGGTTGGGTCGACTTCGATGAGTCCCGCCCCAACCCACTGACCGCCCCTGACCCAGGTGGGCACCTGGCCCCCGACGCCGACGCAGCGGAGCCCCTGGACAGCCAGGCCCCGGAGGCCGGGGAGAGGGACAGCGGTCACCGACCGCGCTCGCCGCTGTGCGCCGGGCCCGGTACGCGGCCGCCGCCCAGGTCACCGCCGCCATGGGCGGGACCGAGCCCGTCCAGGAGGTGCCCGCTCAGGCCCAGCCCGACGACGAGATGGTGCGGCGGTGGAGACTCGAGGCGGGACTCCTCCTGGCCGAGCGCACCCGGGCCCTGTCCAGCGGGCCCGCCGTCCGCCTGCCCGAGCACCTGGCCGCCACCCGCCTGGACGACCTGCGCGCCGACCGCCGCCAGTTCGCACTCGACCTGCGTCGCCCGCTCCCACCCGAGCCCCGCGCCGCCGGCCGGCTCGGAACCGTCTTCCACGACGCCGTCGCCCAGCGCCTGAGCGCTCGAGGCACCCTGTTCAGCCTGGGGCAGGCGGGCGTCCCCGACAACCTCGGGCCCCAGGACCGGGACCGCATCGAGCGCTGGCTGGAGACCGCCGAGAACCTGCCGCTCCTGGAGGACTACGTCCTGGCCGAGACCGAGACTGACCGGGAGATCACCATCGGCGCCACCACCCTGCGCTGCCGCATGGACGCCGTCTTCCAGCCGCAGGACGGTCCCGGGTGGCTGATCGTCGATTGGAAGACCGGGCGCCGACAGGTGCCCGTGGACCAGCTCAGCGTCTACCTTCACGCCTGGGCTGCCTCCCAGGGCGTGCCCACCGCCTCAGTACGGGCCGCCTACGTCTACGTCGACTACCCCGGAGGACGCGTCGATGAGCTCACCGCCGAGGGCCTGCTCAGCATCGAGCAGATCCAGGCGGCCCTGACAGTGGGGTAGGGGCGCGTAGAGCAGCGCGCCTGTCAGCTCTCCTCGTCGTCGACGCGCACCATCGCCACCGGGTTGGTGATGGCGTCAGGCTCAGCCGGCTCGCGAACCCCGGGCACCGGTGCCAGCCGGGGCGTGGCCGGCTCCACCAGCGGGGCGTCACCCACCTGGGCGGCCAGGTCCTCCAGCATCGCCACCGCGTCATTGATGACCGGCTTGTCCCCGGTCCTCACCCCGTGCAGCAGCCAGCGCGCCAGGCTCAGCTCACTGACCAGCTCGGCGCGCTCACGCAGGTGGCGGTCAACGCCCTCGGAGCGGGCGATGTCGTAGGCGTCCTCAATGGAGTCCAGGCAGTCCACCGGTGCCGAGGAGTACACCCAGGCCAGGTCCTCGGCCGGGTCTCCCACATGCGCCTGGGACCAGCCCCGCACTGCCACCACCGTGCCACCGGCCACCAGGACGTTCTCCTCAGCGAGGTCCCCGTGAACCACGGTGGGGCGGAAGCGCCACAGGGCGGTGTCCTCCAGGGCCTGCTCCCAGCGCCCCAGCAGCGCCGGTGGGGTCCTGCCCGTCGCGGCGGTGTCGTCCAGCAGGCTCAGCCAGCGCCGACGCACCTCCTCGGCGTCGTAGACCGGCATACCGGCCTCGGAGATCACCGTCATGGACAGCTCATGGATCTCACCGAGCGCCTTTGCCCAGGCCCGCCGACATCCCCGGTCCCCGGCCGGAGCGTCTCCACCGGGATCGGCTTGCCCTCCACATGGGAGCGGACCTGAATGTGCGCGTCCTTCTGACGCAGGGAGCCGGCGACGCGAGGAACATCGAAGGAGAGCCGTCCGTCGTCGACGACCCGGCCGATGCGGCGCAGCACCTCGGCCTCAGCCTCCAAGGAAGCGCCCACGGCATCGGTGCGGGCCTCATGGATCTCCCAGTGGCGGCCCTGGGTGTCGATGACACCGACGATGTGCCGCTCCGGCGTCTCGGACTGCGGCAGCGCCAGCCGAGTCGGGTTGAGGCCGCCGACGGCGACGCTCGCCATCGCCGCCAGGGAGAGCGCGGGTGGCGAGGGCGAGGAGTCTCGGCGAGCTGGGGCCTGTCGAGGCCGCTGATCGCTCCCGTGCGGGGGCTCGGCTGAGGCCCCGGCAGCGGGGCGACGACCACGGGCGCGCGATAGTCCCGTCGGCGTCGTCGTCATCGCTGATCGGAGCGCTCAGCCTGAGTGCTGGTGGTTGTCCTCATCGCCGGCGTGAGCCGCAGCGCGCTCGACGTCGGAGGTCACCTCGTCGGCGAGGCTGTCGACACCGCCGTCGACATCAGTGGTGCCGGGGGCGTCCGGGGACTGCGGAGGCTGTGACATGGTCCAACCGTAGGCGACAGGTCCTATGTCTCGCAGGACAGCCGCGCCCGTCCGCTGGCGGCAAACGTCCAGGGACGTGGGCAACGGCTTGAGGAATGTGCCAGAAGGTCGATGTTATCCACAGGTTATGTCGAGGTGGTGGCCATGTCGTGACCAGGTGCTCTAGAGTTTATCCGTGACAATGGTCACCGACCGGCTGGTGTGTCACGGCTCAGTGCAGAGCCCCGGGTCGGTCCTCACATCATCCTCACTCCTCCCTCATACGACTCCCACGCTGAGAGGCATCATGGACGCTGCCGATCTTCTCCTGACCGAGGTTCGCGAGCTGGTGCGCGCTCGCGGCATCGACCCCGCTCAACGACGCCTCCGACCTCGACCAGCTCGTCACCCAGGCCGAGGAGGACTATCTGCGCCGCTCCGACGCCGGACTCGTCCCGCCGCTCATCGACCCTCAGGGGCGCGCACCCGCGTGCTCGACTCCATGGCGGGGCTGGGGCCCGCTCCAGGGCTACCTCGATGACGAGTCCATTGAGGAGATCTGGGTCAACGCCCCCGGCCGAGTCTTCGTCGCCCGTTCCCGGGCGCCCCTGAGCTGACCACCACGATCCTGGAGAGCGAGGACCTCACCGTCCTGGTCGAGCGGATGCTGCGGGCCTCCGGGCGCCGCCTGGACCTGTCCAGCCCCTTCGTCGACGCCCAGCTCGCCGGGGACAGCGGCTCCACGTCGTCATCCCGCCCATCACCTCCCAGCACTGGGCGGTCAACATCCGCAAGCACACCTCGCGTGCCTCCCGCACCGCCGACCTCGTGCGCATGGGCTCGCTGACCAGCCAGGTCGCCGCCTTCCTGGACGCCTCCCGTGCAGGCCGGTCTCAACATCCTGGTCTCGGGCGCCACCCAGGCTGGCAAGACCACGATGGTCAGGGCGCTGGCCGGAGCGATCCCGGGCGCGCAGCGGGTCATCTCCTGCGAGGAGGTCTTCGAGCTCGCCCTGCGCAACCGGGACTGCGTGGCCATGCAGACCCGGCCGCCCAACCTCGAGGGGTCGGAGAGATCAGCCTGCGGCGCCTGGTCAAGGAGGCCCTGCGCATGCGCCCCGACCGCCTCCTCATCGGAGAGGTCCGCGAGGCCGAGGCCCTGGACCTGCTCATCGCCATGAACTCCGGGCCTGCCCGTCCATGTGCACCATCCACGCCAACTCCGCCAGGGAGGCCATCATCAAGATCTGTACGCTTCCGCTGCTGGCGGGGGAGAACGTCTCCAGCGACTTCGTGGTCCCCACCGTCGCCAGCGCCATCGACCTGGTCGTCCACCTCGACCTGGATCGCAGCGGGCGCCGTACCGTGCGAGAGGTCGCGGCCCTGTCCGGCCGGGTTGAGAACGGCATCATCGAGCTCTCCGACGTCTTCCACCGCGACCCCACCGGCAACCTCGTCCGGGGCGCCGGAGCGCCTGACGCCGCCGAGCGCTTCAATCGGGCCGGTCACGACCTGACCGCCCTGCTCGGCTCCCGCCCCGCAGGTCCCCCAGGAGGTCTACTGATGGGCGCCGTCGCCGGGCTCCTGGGCGGGTGGGGCTGCTCTGATCTGGATGGCCTGCACCTCCGACCCGCCTCAGTGGCGCTCGAGGCGCTCCCGTCTCCTGGCCGACATCCTGGTCCAGGCCGGTGCCGGCCGCACCAGCCCCGCGATGTTCGTCCTGGGGTCGATCGGGCTGGGGCTGCTGATCGGTCTGGTCTTCCTGGGAATGTCCCGAGCCTGGCCGGTGGCTCTCGCCTTCAGTGCCATCTTCACGGCCATCCCCTTCCTCATCATCTCCTCGCGGGCGCGTAACCGCCGCACCCGGCTGCGCGAGGTGTGGCCCGAGGCCGTCGACACCCTCGTCTCCGGCGTCCGTGCGGGCATGAGCCTGCCGGAGGCGCTGACCAACCTCGGTGAGCGCGGCCCGGAGGCAGTCCGCCCCCAGTTCCGGGCCTTCGCCACCGACTACGCCGCCTCGGCCCGCTTCGACAGCTCCCTGGACCGTCTCAAGGCCCGCTTCGCTGACCCGGTCGCCGACCGGATCGTTGAGGCCCTGCGCCTGGCCCACGAGGTCGGCGGCACTGACCTGGGGACGCTGCTGCGCTCCCTGTCGCAGATGCTGCGTGAGGACATGCGCACCCGAGGCGAGCTCGAGGCTCGCCAGTCCTGGACCGTCAACGGCGCCAAGGTCGCGGTCGCCGCCCCGTGGCTGGTCCTGGCGCTGCTGTCCAGCCGGCCTCAGGCAGCAGCGGCCTACGCCACCGGCGCCGGAGCCGTCATTCTCCTGATCGGAGCCGTTGTCTCGGTCATCGCCTACCGGCTCATGCTGCGCCTGGGGCGGCTGCCCGAGGAGGAGAGGACGCTGCGATGAACCCCATGAACGCGATGTTCACAGGAGGACTCGCCGGGCTGCTGGGGGCCGTGGGCGTCCTGTGCGTCATCTCGGCCCTCCGCCGACGTCGCCCCACACTCATGGCCCGCCTGGAGCCCTATGTCCACCGCCGTCCCACGACCTCCGGCCTGCTGGCCGCTCCGGCAGGGCCGACCTCTGACGGGAGCACCGTCGTCGGCCTGCTCATGGCTTCCACCGCACGTGCTCTCAGCCTCGGCAGGCTGATGGACACCCTAGGTTCGTCGGCCGACTCGGTACGGCGTCGCCTGACGCGATCAGGCTCGTCACTGGGGGTCGACCAGTTCCGCCTCCAGCAGGTCCTGTGGTCGGCGACGGCGCTCCTGCTCGTCCTGACTGCAGGCGGCCTGGCGGCCCTGGCCCGCTCCGTCAACGTGCCCGCGCTCATCCTCCTGTGCCTCATGGGCACAGTGGCCGGGGCCGCTGCCCGCGACTGGTGGCTCAGCCGGGCCGTGGCGAAACGGCTGTCACGGATCGAGGCGCAGCTGCCCGACGTCGTCGAGCTGCTGGCCCTGGCGGTGGGGGCCGGTCAGGGTCCGGTGCCGGCCATCGAGCGCATCGTCGCGCTGGGCCGGGGCGACCTCGTCGACGAGCTGAGCAGCACTCTGACCGACATCCGCTCCGGCACGGTCCTGTCCACCGCCCTGGACCGTATGGAGCGGCGAGTCGGCTCCGTCCACGTCACCCGCCTGTGCGAGGCGATCATCGTGGCCCTCGAGCGCGGCACACCACTGGCCGAGGTCCTACGCTCCCAGGCCGCCGACGTGCGTGAGGCGGCGCGCCAGGACCTCATGGAGGAGGGCGGAAGACGGAGATCGCCCAGATGGTCCCCGTGGTCTTCCTCGTCCTGCCCATCACCGTCGTCTTCGCCCTCTTCCCGGGACTGTTCGTCCTCAGGCTGGGGGTGTGAAGCGCCCTCACCTCCCTCCGGCACCTGCCGAGCCCAATCAGCCTTCGTCCTCTTGCCCAGAATCCCGACCGACAGCAAGGAGCAGTCATGAAGCGCCTCATCCCTCCCACATCCCACCGCCCTCACCCCGGTTCCCGGTCGTGGCGTGCCACCGGTGCGACCCGGATCGATCTGCGCGATGAGCGCGGCGACGTCCCCGGCTGGGTCCTGGTGACCCTCGCGACCGCGGGGCTCGTCGTGGCTCTGTGGACGGTGGCCGGCAGCACGCTGACCGAGGTCTTCCTCAACGCCATCGCGAAGGTGACCAGTGCGATCTGAACGAGTGCCCCGCCTCGGGTGCTCCAACGGGCTGGTCGCGCCCTGCCCCGGCCGGGCTCGCCCCTGCCCGCGCGAGCACAACGAGTCGGGCTCGGCCGTCGTCGACTTCGTCATGGTCGGTGCGCTTGTCATCGTCGTGTTCGTGGCGCTCCTCCAGGTGGCCCTGGGGGTCTACGCCCGAACGTCCTCACCGACGCCGCGGGCGACGGCGCTCGCCGAGCCGCACTGGTCGGGGGCACGGAGGCCGAGGCGCGCCAGCGGGTGCAGGTCCTCACCGACGCCGCCCTCAGGCGTGGCTACGTGGACACCGTCACCGTCTCGCGGGTCCCCTCCGGCGACCTGAGGATCGTTGAGGTGACGGTGACAGCGCCCTTCCCGGTCCTGGGGCTGTTCGGCCCCGGTAGGGACACTGCGGGTCACCGGGCACGCCATCGATGAGTCCTCCCTGATCCAGCAGAGGTGAGCTCGGGTGGTAGGCATGGTCGGCTCCAGGCGTCTGCGGTCGCCGAGCTGCGTCGCGGTCGCCGAGGGCGGTGCCGGCCCCGCCCTCATCGCTGGGCGAGGGGCAGTCAGCCGGCACCGAGGCACTCAGGGCAGGTCGCCGAGCGTCCGACGGCTCGCATGAGCCAGGAGGAGGGCAATGCGATCGTCGAGTTCATCGGGTGGAGCGCCGTCCTGGTGGTGCCCGTGCTCTACCTGGTGGTCACGCTCGCCCAGCTCCAGGCCACGGCCTTCGCCGTCGCCTCGGCGGCCGACGCCGCCAGCCGGGTCCTGGAGGTCGATGACTCGCCCTAGCGATGGATAACGCGCAGCTGGCCATGCAGCTGTCCCCTGTCCGATCAGGGCATCGACGCCGACCCGTCCGGCTCCCCTGTCAGTCACCTGTGCTCACGGCTGCGCCCGGGGACAGGCGGCGATGGTCGAAGTCTCAGTCGGTGTGGACCTGCCGGGCTTCGCCTCGCTGGGGAATCGGTCGGGACGTCGTCGTGGTGGACACCGAGCGCTCCATCACCCTGCCGGGCAAGGAGGAGCCGTGAACCGGAACTCCGCTCCCAGGGACCGCCCGAGGTCGGGCCCGCGCCCTGCTGCGTCGGCTGCACCGCGAGGAGGACGGGCAGACGCTTCTCCTGGGGGTCGGGCTCATCTGCGTCGTCCTCGCGCTGCTGTTCGTCGCGGCCTCGGCAACCGCCGTCTACCTCGACCTCAAGACCCTCACGTCACTGGCGGACTCGGCTGCGGCCGCGGGAGCCGACAGCGTGGAGGCGCACCCCTACTACGGGGGCGGTGTCACGGATGACGCACCCGGGTCCCTCACCGACGCAGGGGTCGGGAGCAAGGCGGCCGAGGACCTGTCCGTCCAGCCGGCAGCGGCCAGGCTGGAAGGGGTCATGATCGTCAGCGCCCGGGCTGCTGACAGCCGGACCGCCGTCGTGACGCTGCGGGCGCGTTCCCGCCCGCCTTTCCTCCCTGGGGATCCTCCCGGCCGAGGGCTTCACCATCACCGCCACCGGCTCTGCCCGAATGACGACGACGCAGTGAGTCGGCGGACTCACTGCGTCGAGACGGATGGGTGAAAGGTTGTGTGTGGCCGGAGGCGGCCCGCCGCTCAGGCCTGCTCGACGAAGCCCGCCGAGACCACGGGGAGGGTGCCGGCGCAGGTGCATCCGGGACCGCAGCTCCTCAGTCTGCCGGCGCGAGAGCTGGGCGATGTAGGCCCGCTTCACCGTGAACAGGATGTTGAGCCCCACCAGGAGGTAGAAGGCGTTGGCGATGACGCTGGGCCAGGCCCCGGAGCTCGCGCAGTTGATCGTCAGCAGCACGGAGCCGGTGATGTTGAGGGCCTGATACTTGAGCGAATCGCCGGCGATCGTGCCCTTGGAGACCAGGAAGTAGGCCACGAGGAGCTCAGCGGCACCGATCCAGCCGCCGATAGAGATGAGGGAGGAGAGCACGTCGTTCACGGGGACGATTCTTAGACACCCCCGAATGAAGGTCAATCGCATCTATCTGCATGAGGGATGTAGATTTACTTCATGCAGGTATTGCCCCAGAGGCTCTCGGTTCTATTGGCCGTCCATCGAGCCGGAGGAGTTGTCGCAGCGGCAGATTTCCTTCATATAACGCCGTCGGCGGTCTCCCAGCAGATTCGCCTCCTGGAGCGCGAGTGCGGCGCCCGGGTCCTGGATCGCACGCCCACCGGAGCCGTGCTCACGGCGGCCGGGAAGGTTCTGGCGGACGCGGCCGAGCGCATCGAGGACGAGCTGACCACCGTGCGCCGCGAGCTGGCGGACCTGGACGACTCCATCCCCTCCGGTGTGGTGCGTGTCGCGAGCTTCGCCTCCGCCGTCCGGGCGCTCCTGCTGCCCCTCCTCAGCTCTCTGGCGACCACCAGCCCCGAGCTGGAGGTGATCGTCGAGGAGGCCGAGGAGCGCAACGCCCTGCCCCGCCTGCGTCGCGGTGAGCTCGACCTGGTCCTCATCGAGCGTGACGAGCACGCTGCCCGCGGCGCCTCGGGGCATGGTCGACATCCCGCTGCTGGACGAGTCCTGGCTCGTCGTCGTGCCGGCCGAGCAGGCGGCGCCCTCGACCCTGGCGGACCTGGCGCGCGCCACCTGGATCGATCTGGCCCCGGGGACCGCGGGCGCCTTCGCCCTGGACCGGCTGGAGCGTCAGCTGGGGGTGCCGTTGACGACACGGCACGTCGCCTATGACTACGACGTCGTCCTGGCCATGGTCAGTCAGGGCCTGGGCTGCGCGCTCCTGCCCGAGCTGGCCGTTTACTCCGGGCTCGTCCCCGATGAGCTCAGTGTGGTGCGCCTGCCCGGGCTGGGCGTGCGCCAGCTGGTGGTGCGTCACCGATCGACCCGCACCGAGCCGGGCCCGGCGACACGCGCGGTGCTCGAGGCTCTGCTCGCCCAGGCCCAGGGCATTGAGCTGGGGTGAGTGACAGATGAGGGGACCACAGTGGGAGTGACCGAGCCGTCGAGCGAGCCGAGTCCGCCCTCGACGGCGCCCCTCGCAGGTTCTGCCGTAGACTCCCTCCGTGGCCACTGACTTCTCCGCTGAGATCGAACGACTCCGACACACCCTACGCCTCCATCGCCGCGGTGACCGACCCCGAGGCCCTGCGCGCCCGGATCGCCGAGCTCTCCGAGCAGGCCTCCGCACCCGACCTGTGGGATGACCCCTGACTCCGCCCAGGTGGTCACCTCCGCGCTGTCCCACGCCCAGGCCGACCTCAAGCGGGTCGAGAGCCTGGGGAGCGCATCGAGGACCTCGAGGCGATGGTCGAGGCTCGCCGGTGAGGAGGAGGTGAGGATGCCGCCGAGATCCTCGCCGAGGCCGAGACGGACCTGGCGGCCATCAGCAAGGACCTCTCCGACCTGGAGATCCGCACGCTGCTCAGCGGCGAGTACGACCCCCGCGACGCCGTCATCACCATCCGCTCGGGCGCCGGCGGCATGGACGCCGCCGACTTCGCCGAGATGCTCCTGCGCATGTACACCCGCTGGGCCGAGCGGCACGACTACCCCGTCAAGGTCCTCAACACCTCCTACGCCGAGGAGGCGGGCCTGAAGTCGGTCACCTTCGAGGTCCACGCCCCCTACGCCTACGGGACCCTGAGCGTCGAGGGCGGCACGCACCGCCTGGTGCGCATCAGCCCTTCGACAACCAGGGCCGTCGCCAGACTTCCTTCGCCGCCGTCGAGGTCATTCCCGCTCATCGAGTCCACCGACCATATCGACATCCCCGAGACCGACATCCGCATCGACGTCTTCCGCTCCTCGGGACCCCGGCGGGCAGAGCGTCAACACCACCGACTCCGCCGTGCGCATCACCCACCTGCCCACGGGCCTGGTGGTCTCCATGCAGGACGAGAAGTCCCAGATCCAGAACCGCGCCGCCGCCATGCGTGTCCTTCAGTCGCGCCTGCTCCTGCTCAAGCAGCAGGAGGAGGACGCCAGAAGAAGGAGCTCGCCGGGGACGTCAAGGCCTCCTGGGGACCAGATGCGCTCTACGTGCTCAACCCCTATCAGATGGTCAAGGACCTGCGGACCAACTTCGAGGTCGGCAACCCGACTCGGTGTTCGACGGCGACATCGACGGCTTCATCGACGCCGGCATCCGCTGGCGCAAGCAGCGAAACGGTCGAGGACTGATCGGCTCGCTTCATCAGAAGCATCATCGGAGTCAGGATCCCCGGAGAGTCCCTGATTTCTTTTCCGTGACCCCCCTGATTTCTTTCCGGGGTGCGATTGAGGTCGCAAATGGTGAGCGTACCGTGAATTTCATGAGTACATCACATGGAAAAACCTCGGTCGGTGGAAGTCTCATCAACACTCTCGTCTCTCGAGTCCTCGGATCTCAGTGGGGATCGATCGGATCAAGGTCATCACCTCACCGTGGGCGGCAAGGTTGTGCGCATCGTGATTGCGTTTGCGATGATGTTCGCCTGTGCGCTCACGCCGCCTTTACTGAGCTCAGATTCCTGCTGTCCGGTCCTTTGCTCTGCGCACTCGCATCCCCAGGGTAATGCCGACGTCATCTGTCATGGGCTGCCTTCGTTCTGTTGCTCTATGGGACGGCAGCGATTCTGGTTCTCATGCTGTGCTATGTGCTGCGTCGTACTCTTGATCGCGGCCGGCGCGTCGGTCTGCGTCTGCGTATCGATCGTCGAGCCCTGCTGTGGGTGGTGGGGATGGTTCTCGTTGCAGCTGCGGTGGATCTTGCGGTCGCCAGTGCATCCACGCCCTCGGTCTTGCTGGTGGGAATGAGGGCGATTCGGACAGGGCCTTGGTGGATCATGGCTGTGACGATCTTCTCTCAGAGCCTTTCTTCTGCAGGGTATCCCTGAAGAGATAATCTGGCGAGGCTGGCTCTTCTCCTCGCTGGGCGAGACGCGTTTGCAGCAGTGTCCAGCGTCCTCGGGTTCACTGTTCTTCACCTTCTCATCCCAGGAGGTCAGCAGAACCTGCTGGAGCATCTCACGTATCTCGCGATGCCGTGTGGATTCGCGGTGACAGCGATGATCGTTCGGATCGATCTCCGGGTCGACCTGGGCGGCCATCGGCGTGCACGGAGGATTCCACGTGGCGAACGACATGCTGTCGGATCGGCTGCATCTCCTCATCGGGTCGATCACCTGGGATTCTCCAGGGCCTGCTCTGGGCCGCGGTCGGCCTTCTCATTCTCGCCTTTCACCGCCGTCGTCAGCGTCTGGCGGCGTTGACAGGCCGGGCATGTTGACGCCTCCATCTTCAGGAGCCATTCCTGCGGTCGACTCCTCCCGGCGTAACCGCGCAGGCTCCCGTCGGAGGCGAGCACGCGGTGACACGGCACGATGAGAACGATCGGGATTGCGTCCGACCGCGCCACCCACGGCCTGTGCGGACATCTGCTTGCGGCCGGTGCGACGCGCAACCTCGGCGGCGATGCGGGCATAGGTGCTGGTGGCGCCGAAGGGGATGGAGAGCATGATGGAGGTGACCATCTTCTTGAAGTCGGAGCCCTCGACGCTGATCGGCGGGGTGAAACCCGGGTCGGTGCCCTCGAAGTAGGCGTCGAGCCACCGGGCCGTCTGCGTGAAGACAGGCAGATGCGGCTTGAGCTCTGCGTCGCCGTCGATCGTCGAGCGGTCGTACTTCTGCCCGTCAGAACCACAGGCCTGTGAGGTGCTCGCCGTCGCTGGCCATGGTCATGGC